>Ga0136560_1000035_pt1 | contig 43128 bp, 46 predicted proteins | sample AntRauMeHopE1497_FD_104925 | JGI IMG/M metagenome (GOLD analysis project Ga0136560, IMG submission 104925) | Saline lake microbial communities from Rauer Islands, Antarctica - Metagenome Hop E1 #497 | ecosystem: Environmental > Aquatic > Non-marine Saline and Alkaline > Saline | place... | reverse complement strand
CAACCAATACACGGCACCATTGGGATCGCTCCCCCTAATAGATTTTATAAAGGCCGATACAATATCATAATGCTGCTCGCCGGTTTTGTCATAAAGTACCGTGTTCTTCTGAATCTTTTGCAGTACCAGTTCATCTGTAATTTCAATAGTATCGGAGGCTTCTGAATTAATAATGAGTTCAAAAATATTGAGGAGTTTTCTTCCATCTCCACCAGATAAACGCAATAGCGCTTCGGTCTCTTTGAACTTTATATTTTTTGACTTCAGTTGCGTGTCCTTTTTCAAGGCCCTTTCCAAAAGTTGTATCAGGTCTTCTTTCCCAAAAGGATCAAGGACATAGACCTGACAGCGAGACAGCAAGGCCGGTATAACTTCAAAACTGGGATTTTCCGTAGTAGCCCCGATCAAAGTAACCCAGCCTTTTTCAACCGCACCCAAAAGGGAATCTTGCTGGGATTTACTAAAGCGGTGAATTTCATCTATGAACAGGATAGGGTTTTTAGTGGTAAATAGTCCCCCGGCCTGCTTGGCCTTGTCTATGACCTCCCTAATATCCTTTACACCGCTGTTAATGGCACTAAGTACGTAAAACGGACGTTTGCTCTCTTCTGCAATAATGGTGGCCAAGGTAGTTTTTCCCGTGCCGGGAGGCCCCCATAAAATCAAGGACGGGATAGTTCCTTTTTTAATTTGATGGGTCAGAGATCCTTTTTCGCCAACTAAATGGAGTTGGCTTATATACTCTTCAAGGGTTTTTGGGCGCACCCGTTCTGCTAAAGGTTCGTTCATGCTATAAAAATAACTAAACTTGTTGAAGTGAATTTCATATCGGGCGCAATAAAGAACACCATTTGTTGTTTGAAAATATAGATTTAGCTTCCTGGACACTAATTATTGGAATCAAACTTCCAAGGCTTTCCATTTGTAATGGCACTCGGATATATCCGGACGCTTGGGAAATAGTATTGACACGGGCTCTGGCCCAAACACGTATGGTATTTCTTCCCATAGCTAATGGGGTTGCCGATTATTGGTCAAAAGCTTAAGTCAATAGAAATATAATGACAATACTGCCGTTTTTAATATATGGCAAAAAATTTGATACCCTAGCATAAACGTTGTAGATGTCCCATCAGCATTATTTTAAATTTTCCAATGCCGTACTTTTGGTGCCATTAGGTGCCATATTGGCTATGTGGACTGTGTACTGGATAGAATTGGCTCAGCAGTTGAATTTCAATAGCTATGGTATTTATCCCCAAACGGTTTCCGGCCTAAAGGGTGTTTTGTTTAGTCCCTTTATACACGGTTCCCTAGAGCACCTTTATAATAACACCATTCCCTTGGCGGTACTCTTGGCCGCCCTTTTTTACTTTTATCGGAGAATAGCTTGGAAGGTACTTTTGCTTGGCCTTCTTTTTTCTGGTATGATAACTTGGGGTATTGGCAGACCTTCCTATCATATTGGCGCAAGCGGATTGATCTACGTTTTTGCCAGTTTTATTTTTTTTAAGGGTGTCTTTGCCAAACACTACAGGTTAATTGCCTTATCCTTAATTGTGGTCTTTATTTATGGGAGCTTGTTGTGGTATATTTTTCCCGTTAAGGAGGGTATATCTTGGGAAGGACACTTGGGCGGCTTCATAACCGGTCTTTTTTTGGCCGTTGTGATTAAGGCAAAAGTACCCATGCCCAAAAAATTTGATTGGGAAAAGGCCGATTATAATGAATCCGATGACCCCTTTTTAAGACATTTTGATGCTGATGGAAATTTTATAGAGACTTCTGCTGAAGATACCGTTCCGGAAGAGGAACCGTTCAAAGTAAACTATATATACAAGAAGCGGGAAATCGATTCCTAATACCTTACTGCGCTAAACGCTGTCTAACCGCTTCGTATAAAAACACGGCACAGGCAACGGATACGTTCAAGGATGCAATTTCTCCCTGCAAGGGAATTTTAGCCGTATAATCGGATACTTTTAGGATAGAAGGTGTTATACCACGATCTTCAGAGCCCATAACAATGGCAACGGGATCGGTAAAGGAGACGTCGTAAACGGAATTTTGTGTTTTCTCGGTAGCGGATACAATTTTAATTCCCGACGCCTGCAAATAGAAAACGGCATCCTTTAAATGGTCTACTTTGGCAATAGGTACTTTAAAAGCGGCTCCTGCAGATGTTTTTATGGTATCTGCGGTAACGGGGGCAGCCCCTTTCTTTTGAATAATGATACCGTCTACACCCGTACATTCCGCCGTTCTTATAATAGCGCCAAAGTTCCGGACATCTGAAAGTTGGTCTAGGAGCAAAAAGAGGGCGGGCGTTTGTTTTTCAGTAGTTTTTTCCACTAATTCTTCAAGGCTCACAAAGGAGATAGGGGAAATGTTGGCAACTGCGCCTTGGTGGTTGTTTTTTGTCAACCGGTTTAGTTTTTCTATGGGAACGTAGGCGGCGGTAATATCGTTTTGTCTTAAAATGCGTTCCAAATCTTTTATCAAATCGCCTTTTAAGCCTTTTTGAATAAAAACCTTGTCAATTTCTTCCTTAGATTTTACCGCTTCAATAATGGCGCGTATACCGTAAATTTGGGTCGTTTTTTCCATGGGGTAAAAATAGTCAAAATCCATGTAGGCATAATAAGGCTTTTAAACGATTTATATATGGAGTATAAGAACAAGGCTAATAGGGGATGCCGGTTTATTTTTTAACCGTATTGCTTAGATTCTCGGTAGGGCCCGTAAGTATCTTTTTAAACCTTTACGGTAGTTCTGATTTTATGCCGATTTCTGTGGCTTCTACGGTCATTTCAGTTTCTTATTAGCCATGATTCGTGATCGTGAACCATAAAAATTAGGAAATAAAAAATCCACGAGATACTGCGTCGGGTATTTTAAATATTAGAATTAGGTGGTAGACAATAGAAATTCAGTCAAAATTGGTGCAGCACAATCTTTGATTTCAGCATCTGTGAAATTGATGATACCAATGGTGTCATCCAGGATTCATTGGAGCCGCCTTTGCAGGATTTCGGTGCATTACAGCCTTTTAGCCCTATTAAATATTGACCTAACTAAATCTACGGCTCAAAGTATGAGGTCGGGGAGGCAAAAAAATGTGTTGTGGTAAAGTTAGTTTAGCGCTTGCCTTAAAGGATATTGAAAATTAAAGTACCGTCAAATAGGCTTTGTAGTAATTTGAAATATGGGATATTGCAAATAATCTTTAACACTTACTACTAAAGGTGGGTTATCATTTAGGAATGGGGAAAATGTCCTACAAACAACATAAAAAAAGGCCATCTTATTTAAAGATGGCCTTTTGTAACGCTTGTGAGGGATAGCTTAATTGTTATCCCAGAATAATTTACTGTCCAAGGCATCTCCATTACTCAACTTTGAAGCTGCCGCTGTTCTGTTGGTACCATTTAAGGTTTGCAGAACAATTGGGTATGTTAACCTGTCGGGCAAATCGGTAATAGGAGGAATAGCATCAAAAGGAAAGCTTTCTATCCTATTATCGGGAGCTTGTGCCTCCACTTGGTTTGGAGGTAGATTGAACACTTCCCCTACCTTGATCAAGGTATTTGGGAATCCAGTTTTTCTATAGTTCAAATAAGCCGTACTTGGCTGCATGTAGAGCGCAATATATTTCTGATTTAGAACATTTGCCTCATTTGCCGGAGGTAAGGAAGCTACAAAAGAAGTTATGGCAGCAGGGTCTACGCCCCATTTGTCCATGGAAGCGCTTACCCCATTTTCATAATCTTCTTGTGAAAAGCCGTTTATTTCGGATAAGAGAAAGGCTACCTCGGAATATTCCATGAACATCTCGCTGTAATCCGGTCTTAATACCTTACTACTCATAAAAGAGTAGGTGTTAAAGCCAAGTACATTCGCATTTGGGAATGCATAGGGTATACCTATGTAATCATCATAGTTCTCACTTCTTTCATAAGAGTCAGACTTTATGTCCTCTATATCGGCACTGATAGGGGCTGCCATTTCAAAGAGTCGTGGGTCTGGTCCAAAGTTAGCCCGTTCCCCTTTTAGCAGTTGTACAAAAGGAGCCGTAACTGCAAAATCTGAACGTGTTATAAAAGCTCTCCAGAATGGCGAAGCAAGTAAATCCTGCGTGTCAAATTTTTGGGCGGCGTTGTCTGCGTTAGAGGTCATGACGCCACTAGCGATGGCCGCGGAAATGGCCGCGTTGGCGGCTGCATCATCTACACCTCTTAGGTTATTTGCCACTCTTAGGATTAGCGAGTTCGCGAATTTCTTCCATTTCGCTGCATCCCCGTTGAAAATGTTGTCACCTGAATTAAACACGGGTGCAGAAACATTGAATTGATCCGCAGCTGCCCGTAACTCGGATAGGATATCTGCATAGATCTTTTCTTGGGAAGCAAAGACCGGTGAAAAGGTCTCGTCAATTGATAATGCTTGAAATTCTTCATCATCAGTACCATAAGAGTAATAGGGTACATCTCCGAAGTAGTTTGTAAGTTCAAAGAAAATATAGGACAACATTACCCTAGAGGCGGCAATTTGATTGTCATTGTTTCCTGATGCCGCTGCAGCGTCCTTTGTGTCCTCATTGGTATTCAAATCAAGGATAGCCTTAAAGTCCGTAGCGTTTAAGTAGGTGTCCTGATAGATACCTTGCGCTGTTCCTTCCCTGTATGCGAACCGATCCTCATCTGCATAAGCGGTCTGTCCCCAATATTGCATCCAGGGCAATGCCAGTCTACCTGAACTAAAACTACCTCTGCTAATCCTGGCAGCGTCCCGGGTTGCGAAGGAGAAAATACTGCTGGTAGGCACTATTTCTGGCTGATTCGGATTTTCGTTGATGGATTCCAGGCCATCGTCGCAAGAAAACAACAATCCTAAAAATAGAACTGCGATGTATGATTTTATATTTATATTTTTCATTTTGTTAAAATTTTAGTTGCAAATTAAGACCATAAGTCCTTGTAGAAGGTATAGAACCTCCCTCGGAACCTTGAGTGTTACCACTTCCCATGGTGGCTACTTCCGGATCAAAGTTTTCGTTGTCCAAGCCCCACACCAATAGGTTTCTACCGAATGCCGATATTCTGGCAGATTGAATCGCTTTTACAAATTTTACCGGGATGTTGTAGCCTAAAGTAACTTCTCTTAGTTTTATGTAGTCGGCATCAAAAACATTCTGGGCATCATTACCAAAAAAGTGGTCTAGGCCTTCTCTTTGTGCAGATATTCTTGTCGTGTTCTCACCGGTATTGGTAACAGTATAATTGCCTTCTGCATCGTAAGTAACGGTTCCGGTAACACCTTCAAGAATAACACCATCCTCTCGCTTGTTGTTCGTTGCGGTCTGTTCAAGGATTCCAGAATAGTTTCCAAATATATTGGTCAAGGATCTGTATTTACCACCTTGTTGCACGTCTATTAGGAAACCTGCACTAAAGTTTTTGTAGCTAAAAGAGTTTTTGAAGCCCATATTAAAATCCGGTATAACCGATCCAAGATTTTCTACGTTCCTTGTTTCTAGGTATCTACCATTTGCGTCAACTACTTTATTTCCTGCATCATCAAAAACAAAATTTGTTCCCCTGATCTGTCCGTAGCGCTCACCAACTACCGCGTTCAACGTTACCCCGTTAAAAGGATAGGCGGCTATTTGTAAGGTTTCTATACCGTCGGATAAACTAAGCAGTTCGTTGTCGTTCTTTGCAAAGTTCCAAGTGAAATCCCAGCTGAAGTTTTCTGTTTGCACAGGTCTGGCGTTCAAAAGTATTTCTATACCCTTATTTTGCAGTTCTCCCGCATTTATAATGGTATTGGTAAAACCTGTAGACGGATCTACTTCAAGACCCGTAATCAAATCACTGGTTATCTCATCATAGTAGGTTAAATCTAAACTTAACCTGTTCTTGAAAAATGCCATTTCCAGACCCACTTCGTAGGTTTGTTTTTCCTCGGGTCTTAGGTTGGCATTTCTATTACTGCTAGCCACGGTAAAGGGTACATCTCCTAAAAAAGGATCTTGTCCAATAAAGGTATTTACCAGTTGATAAGGATCGGTATCACTACCCACTTCCGCGTAACCACCTCTAATTTTGGCAAAGGTTAACCAATCTGCTTTTAAATATTTGGAAAGCACCAAGCTACCACTAAAGGAGGGGTAGAAAAAGGAGTTGTTTTGAACGGGTAGGGTAGAAGACCAATCGTTACGGCCGGTAACCGTGAAGTAGGCAAAATTATCATACCCTAGGGATACGGAACCAAATAAACTATTGATTCTTCGTTTGCTGTCAAATTCTGTAACCGTTGCGTTGTCCTGAGAGTTGGAGATATTATAGAAATTAGGGACTACGAGGCCACCGTTGGTATTGGTAGATAATCTACTAAAGGTATTGTCCCTTCTGTTGGTTCCTACAAAACTGTTAATGGATAATTTATTGTCCATAACATTTTTGTCAAAATGTAGTCTACCCTCGTAATTTAATTCTTGAAATATACGGTTCTGCTCATTGTAACTAGGTTGTGCCTGACTTCCTACTGCTGTTCGCTCATTGATCTGAAAGCTGTAGGTGTCCCCGTAAATTTTTGCAACCGCATAAAGGTTGTCATTGAATTTATAGTTACCGCCAACTGCACCATACCAACGTGTTCTTTTGTCATCGGACGTATTTTCGTTTAGCGTCCAATAAGGGTTGTCCGTAAATCTAGGCAAGGGATTGTCCGCTGCTATTCTGTTCCATACGCGCTGTCTGCCATCCGGAGTTTTATACTTTTTCAATCTATCAAAATCCAGTTGGGTCTGGCCAAAATGGTACATCTGTATAATAACCCCATCTCCTGTGTAACCAGAAGCTGGTCTGTTAAAGGCATCCGTAATTGTAAAGTTTACAGAGGCGTCCATCTTAAATTTGTCGGTCAATTCTGCCGCGCCGTTAAAATTTACGGAGGTCTTGTTGAGTTCAGTGTTAGGAAGAACACCGGTTGTTTGGGTGTTGTTCAAAGACAACCTCATATTGGATTTCTCGTTTCCTTGTGTAAAAGCCACGCCGTTATTTACGGATACTCCGGTTCTAAAGATGCTATTAATATCGTTTTCAGGAGCAACCCAAGGTCTTGGATTTAAGAAATCTTCAGGGAATTCAGGATCAAAGGCATCCCAGTGCAATACATTTCTAGTCGGGTTAAAGCGAGGTCCCCAAGATTCATCGGTAGCATAATCAACTACATCAAATGTCCTACCGCCTATGGTAGCTTGGTTAAAACCAGGAGGGCCTAAGGTAGAAGGGTCTCCTGCGCCACCACCATACTGATTCTGTATTTGCGGTACAACGTTGACACTTTCAAACGTAACGCCTGAATTTACGGTAATTTCCGATTTTCCGGATTTTCCGGTTTTAGTGGTAATAAGAATTACACCATTGGCAGCTCTAGAACCATAAAGTGCCGCCGCCGGGCCACCTTTAAGTACGTTCATACTGGCAATATCATCAGGGTTTATATCAAAACCTGCGTCTCCATAATCTCTTCCGCCCGAACCTCTTTGTGCGGCAGCAGTATTGAAGTTGGAGTTGTCCAATGGAATCCCGTCCACTACGATCAGTGGTCTATTTTCTTGGGTGATAGAACCTACACCACGAATAAGTATTCTAGAGGATCCACCAAGGTTTCCTGCGCTGTTGGAGATCTGCACACCTGCAACTTGACCGGACAATGCGTTCAGCGCGTTGTTGGCACGCGAGGCCGTTAGGTCGTCACCGCTAACTGCTTGGGTGGCATAACCAAGAGATTTTTTCTCCCTGGATATACCTAGTGCCGTAACCACAACTTCTTCCAGTGCCTGGGCATCCTCTTCCATTTGGGCGTTGAGGACATTGGCAGCACCTACGGATAAACTTACAGTTCGCTGTCCAATATAGGTAAACGTTAAGGTTTGACCTGCCGCGGCTTGGATGGCATAGTTGCCATCAAAATCTGTTTGGGTACCGTTGGTGGTTCCCACAACAACTATGTTTACTCCGGGCAGTGGAACCCCGTCCTGATCGGTAACCGTCCCGGTCACCGTTTTTTCTTGTGCAAAAGATAGATGCACAATAAACGCTAAGATTAGCGTCAACAATCCATTTCGTTTTGTTCTCATTTTATAATTATTTGAATTAGCTAATTGCAAAAATCCTAATAATCTGTTAACAAACCAAACTAATTTTAATAAAAGATTAAGTTAAACTGTGTTAATGTCAATTTTCCCATTATTTAACAGTGTTACGGGTATTGTCGCTAATTTTTTTACGATACTTTTAAATATTTGCTAAAGATTGGCTCGCGGTAGCCTTAGTGTCGCTTTTTATTTTAGCCTTAAAGAGGGTTTTTTGTTAAACATACGAAGATGGCATGGCAAATACTTCAATGGGTTTGAGCTTTTGGCAGAATATATGCCAAACGGAGCCAATGCTGTTCAATAGAACGCTGGAAAGGTATTGGGTGTATTAGTAGCCTAGGGGCTGTCTCCCACAACTTTAAGGCCGGCCATCTGGCTTACGGGCCTACCGTCGTCCGTTATGCCCTCTATTGTTATGAGATAGTTTCCAATGGTATCGCCCGTGTAGAAATTTAACTTGGAAGTGGTTCCCTCTTTAATGCTTATGTACGGGTCCCAGTGCAGGGTAGTGCGATAGTCCGGTATCTGGTGCCCCGGTTTCGGGGTGGCGTAGTTGGGTTTGTAAAATTCCCTCGTTTTACGAAATCCCTTTACCGTTGTCTTCATGACGCCGGGGAAACTATTCGGTTTTTCATACAGCAAATCCCCTCTTTTGGTGTAATAGGCTATTACCCCGCCCATGGCTCGGGTACCATATATAGCGGCTTCGGGGCCCGTAAGGACATCCACAAAAAGGATATCGGAAACGGGCAGGTACTGGATTACGTCTGGCACACCAATTTGTTCCTCGGGCGTTCCAAAATTATCTGGTGCAATGGGTATTCCGTCAATAACGTATAGCGGCGCAATCGGCCCCTTAAAGTTTACAGATGCCCTTACTCGCACCGTTTGGTTGGGTATGTTGCCGAATATCTGCACGCCCGGTACCATTCTGAGCATGTCCACTGCCGTATTGGTGGCCATCTGTAGCCCTGGAATGGAGTCTGCAATAATCCTGTTCCGCGAATCGCCGTACATAGTGCGGGAGTTCATTTTTGCTTTGATGGCGTCCTGCCGTGTTTTGGATTTGGACGTGATAAAAGCTTCGTCCAGTTGAATGACCTTGGGGTCGTATTTAAAATCGTTGGTTTTTTTTCTCAGCGCTTCCTGCAGATAGGGCCCTGGAGTCGCGAGCGTTGTTTTGAATATCCGTTGTTTTTGAATATTCCTGATGGGTGGTATGCTTGGAAACGGCGCATCCAGATATATGGATGTTTCCTCCTCGTTTTGTGCCGTTAGGCTGCTGCTGTTCAAAACGACAGGGACGCTGTCCTGATAAAAGAAAGGGCCGAAGCTGAACTGCCCTTTGGAATTGGTCGGTTGTTTTTCATGAGCGATTTCATCTGCCAGGACATTCAGGGAGACCATGGTTTTTAGGGGTTGGAACGGGGTATCGAACTTGGTGGTCTTTCCCTGTATCATTATTCCCTTTTCGGGTGCAAAAGCGAATTCTTTACGGACCTCGCCACTTGTGAAGGGTTCCCATGAAAACCTACGCCAGCCATGGGTAAGCATAAGCAGGTCCAAGAGCTGTTTCCGGTTTTTTACATCTTCCTGGAAGAAATAGTTGACGTCGGGGACGGTTGCTCCCAGATCGGAGTTCAAAAGCAGCCAACCTCTCATGTCCCCCGTGCCTTCCCGAACGCTATTTTGGCTTGCAACGCTCATGGAAAAATCGCCGCTAAGGGGTTTTCCGGTGGCGTCGACCAGCTCCAGGTCAATGTTTACCTTATCACGTATGGTATAGGCGGGCTTATTGGTACTAAGGGACAGTTTTGCGCTATTTTCTGGATTTTCTATAAAGGTGAGGCGCTCGCTTACGGGTTCGCCATTTGGCGTGAACAGGGTAAAATGGGCGACACCGTCCGGCAATTCCGACGTTAATAACTTTATGGAATGGCAGGCCTCCTCGCTATTGGTCAAAAATTGTTTTAAAATTGGCCTGCCCCGCAGGTGTCCCAATAAAAGCGCACCTTTGAGTCCACCGCGAATATTGGAGCAAACACTTATTTTTAGTTGCTCCCCCATATTTGTTAAGTGCAGGTTATAGCCCATTAGCTCTGCTTCGGGAAGGGGGTGCCTTGTAATTTCCTTGTTGTTTTCTAGTTCTAAAAAATATCGGGAATCCGGTTTTACCTTTAAGATAAAGCGGCCCAGGCCAAGCTCATGGCTTTTAAAGAAAGCTACGGGGTTGTTTTCCTGATCTAAGACCTTCCCCTCAATGGCAATGCCCTTTCCTTCGTTATCGGTAACCTTTACGCCCATTACATTCTCAAGACCACTTACCAGGTCCCCGCCCTCCGGAAAAAATTGTACGTTAAGGTCGGGCTGGTTCGGTGCCGTTGTCAACTCGTTTAAACTACTGGTGCCCTGTTTTTTTGACTTGAGCTTATTTTTGTCGGTATCGGTGCCATTGGCTTGTAGCGCCCAAACAGGTATTTCTTTTTCAAAAAGGACCGGGTTCTCATCGTTCAGCATGTACTTGGTGTATGCCCGTAACACATAGGTGCCTTCTTCCAGGGTTTCGGGGATCTGGATATCTCCGGCAGCGCCCGTATTCCCCGTAAACAACTTTTCTTGTACGACCAAACCGCCATCTGAACCAATAAGTTCTATGTAGACCACCCAGCTTTTGTCGCTGATTACATGGGTCACGCCATCAAGAATGTAGGCGCTTAGCCAGATGGTGTCGCCATTGGTGTAAAAGTCCTTGTCCGTCTGGACGTAGACTTTCTCCGGGGCATAATTATTGGTGTAAATGGCAAGATTGCCCAAAAGATTTTGGAATACTTTAGTTTCCTGTGCAGAGATGGAGGTATTAAAATACAGAGAAATAGCCAGGGCTAAAAAACATCGGTATATAAAGGAAATCTTCATTTTTCAAATATTACCTATGAAGTTACGAAAAAAAGATGGTACAGTATAATTATTTTGAATTGGGCTCAAGAGCTGTTCAATTTGGCTAGTCCAAGGATTTGTTGAAAAATAAGTTTTTTCTGGAATGTTCCTGCCCATTTTGTTAAGGAGGTGTTGGGTTTTATTTTTTAAAAGGCAAATGTCAATTCTTTTCAGTGCCCTAATTTTTGTCGGCAGAAAACATAACGGTAGTTTCTATGGCTGTCCCCTTTGTATATGTTCGGGATAGTTTTTAGCTAATTTGCTCAAGGGAGAATAGTGTCTTAGATGTATATTTACATACTTTTTGCTTTCGCCATGCAAGACATTCGGCTCAGATTCTTAAGGTTGGTAACCCCATAATTTTTTCTTCTACAGGCAATAGGGTGTGTCCGCGTACAATCCTCCTTCTTGGCATTGGCGTTGTTCTAGTTCTGTCACGGTACTTCGATTCAGCCGCTGGATTTACCTGTTTTTTGTAAGCCTCAGTTTTAAATTCTTAATGTTCATTTTTGAGATTGGTAGGTGTCGGGAGCTTTTTTTGATATAAAATATTGTTTCTCCCATGGGCAATTTAGCTTTTGGCGGTTTGGTTTCAAGTACAATTGATTTTTATGGAGTAGGAATATTTTAAAAAAATCAGGACAAGAGGCGATTCTTTTAGCGGGCTCGGTTGAGCTTTGTGTTTTACAATTATGAATAATCCTTAGGGTTTTCTAATAGCATCGTCCGGTTAATTTTTAGGTGAGGTCCCGGTTTTCAAAAAAAACTTGAAAAATAAATCGGTCATGGTTTGAAGTTTTAGTAAATAGTATTACATTTGCCGACCCTTAAAGAGAGGGTAAATTTACATATTTATATAGTATGCCAACAATTTCACAATTAGTACGAACAGGAAGAGCCACAATTACTAAGAAGAGTAAATCGGCTGCTTTGGATTCGTGTCCTCAAAGAAGAGGGGTATGTACGCGTGTTTACACTACCACACCAAAGAAACCAAACTCAGCAATGCGTAAAGTTGCAAGGGTAAGGTTGACCAATGGTAAGGAAGTGAATGCTTACATCCCTGGAGAAGGGCACAATTTACAGGAGCACTCGATAGTATTAGTAAGAGGCGGAAGAGTCAAAGATTTGCCAGGAGTTAGATACCATATCGTTCGTGGGGCATTGGACACAGCAGGTGTGGCCGGCAGAACACAGCGTAGATCTAAGTACGGTGCAAAAAGACCTAAGAAGTCATAACACTTTTTAAAAAGAAGAAATGAGAAAAAGACAGGCGAAGAAAAGACCGCTTTTACCGGATCCAAGATTTAATGATCAGTTAGTAACGAGGTTCGTTAACATGATGATGTGGGACGGTAAGAAATCTGTTGCATTTAGTGTATTTTATGATGCGATAGATATCATTGAAACCAAAAAAACCGATGATGAAAAAACGTCATTGGAGCTTTGGAAAGATGCATTGAGTAATGTAATGCCACATGTTGAGGTTAGAAGTAGACGTGTAGGCGGTGCTACTTTTCAGATTCCAATGCAAATAAGGCCGGACAGAAAAATTTCTACCGCAATGAAATGGTTGATCAGCTACTCAAGAAAGCGTAATGAAAAGGGGATGTCCCAAAAATTGGCTGCTGAGATTTTGGCAGCTTCAAAAGAAGAAGGTGCTGCTGTTAAGAAAAGAGTGGATACGCACAAGATGGCCGAAGCTAACAAAGCATTTTCGCACTTTAGATTTTAATCAACGATGGCAAGAGATTTAAGACTTACAAGAAATATAGGTATTGCTGCGCATATTGATGCAGGAAAAACAACGACTACGGAACGAATCCTGTTTTACACAGGTGTTTCGCATAAAATTGGAGAGGTGCACGATGGCGCCTCTACTATGGACTGGATGGAGCAAGAAGCGGAAAGGGGTATTACAATTACTTCTGCCGCTACAACATGTGATTGGATATTCCCCAAAGAAAATGCCGAGCCTACCGAGGATGCGCAGAATTATCACTTTAACATTATTGATACCCCAGGTCACGTTGATTTTACCGTTGAGGTAAATCGTTCTTTACGTGTACTGGACGGCTTAGTTTTTTTGTTTAGTGCGGTTGACGGTGTAGAGCCACAATCCGAGACCAACTGGAGACTTGCCGATAATTATAAGGTACCTAGAATTGGTTTCGTTAACAAGATGGATCGCCAAGGATCCAACTTTTTGGGCGTTTGTGACCAAGTGAAGGACATGCTAAAGTCTAACGCAGTCCCAATTGTATTGAACATTGGAGACGAAGAAGATTTCAAGGGCATTGTGGATTTGGTAAAGAATAGGGCCATAGTCTGGCATGACGATAACTTTGGTTCTACATTTGACGTAGTTCCAATTCCTGAGAGCATGAAAGCTGAAGTGCGTAAGTACCGTGCCATGCTGGTGGAGGAAGTAGCGAGTTATGACGAGGATCTGTTGGAGAAATTCATGGAGGATGAAAATTCTATCACAGAGGACGAAGTGCATTCTGCCCTGAGAGCCGCTGTTATGGATATGGCCATTATCCCTATGGTTTGTGGTTCTTCTTTCAAAAATAAAGGAGTTCAATTTTTATTGGATGCCGTTTGTCGTTATTTGCCCTCGCCATTGGATCGGGACAATATCGTAGGCCTAAATCCGGATACAGGTAAGGAAGAGTTGCGTAAGCCAAGTGTAAAGGAGCCTTTTTCAGCTTTAGCGTTTAAGATCGCTACCGATCCTTTTGTGGGACGCTTGGCGTTTTTCCGTGTTTACTCTGGGCGTTTGGACGCAGGTTCTTACATATTGAATAACCGCTCAGGTAAAAAAGAACGAATTTCACGTATCTACCAGATGCACTCCAACAAGCAAAATGCAATCGATTTTATCGAGGCCGGGGATATTGGAGCTGCAGTAGGTTTTAAGGACATCAAGACAGGGGATACCATGTCATCTGAAAAGCATCCGATTGTTTTGGAGAGTATGAATTTTCCGGATCCGGTAATCGGTATTGCCGTTGAGCCCAAGACGAAGGTAGATGTGGATAAGTTAGGGATGGCTTTGGCTAAATTGGCGGAAGAAGACCCAACCTTTCAGGTGAAAACAGATGAGGCTTCCGGTCAGACCATTATTTCAGGTATGGGAGAGCTTCACTTGGATATTATCGTAGACAGGTTAAGAAGAGAATTTAAAGTTGAGGTAAACCAAGGTGAACCTCAGGTGGAGTATAAAGAGGCGCTTACCAAAATGGCCGCCCATCGGGAAACCTATAAAAAGCAATCCGGGGGTCGTGGTAAATTTGGTGATATTGTTTTTGAAATGAGTCCGGCCGATGCCGATTTCGAAGGGGAAGGGCTGCAATTCGTCGATCAAATTAAAGGTGGTCGTATTCCTAAGGAATTTATTCCATCCATTGAAAAAGGTTTTGCTTCAGCCATGCAAAACGGTCCTTTGGCAGGATTTGAAATGGATACCATGAAAGTGGTCTTAAAAGATGGTTCTTTCCATGCGGTGGATTCTGATGCACTCTCTTTTGAATTGGCTGCCAAAATGGGCTACAAAGCTGCCGGTAAGGCCGCAGGTGCCGTAATCATGGAGCCGATCATGAAAATCGAGGTCATTACACCTGAAGAGAACATGGGCGATATCGTAGGGGATTTGAATCGTAGAAGGGGAACGATTACCAATATGAGTGACCGGGCGGGTGCCAAGGTTGTTAAAGGAACTGTTCCCTTGTCCGAAATGTTCGGATACGTAACTTCCCTTAGAACGCTGTCATCGGGTAGAGCAACATCAACAATGGAATTTTCACATTATGCCCAAACACCTTCAAATATATCTGAAGAGGTTATTAAGAAGGCGAAAGGTATAACAGCATAAATTGAGGTAATGAGTCAGAAAATCAGAATAAAGCTAAAATCATACGACTACAATCTGGTGGACAAGTCCGCCGAAAAAATCGTAAAAACGGTAAAGACCACTGGTGCTGTAGTAACAGGGCCAATTCCATTGCCAACCCATAAAAAGATATTTACGGTATTGCGTTCACCGCACGTAAACAAGAAATCTCGTGAGCAGTTTCAGTTGAGCTCTTACAAGCGTTTATTGGATATCTACAGTTCTTCTTCAAAGACCATTGATGCTTTAATGAAATTGGAGTTGCCAAGTGGTGTTGAGGTGGAAATCAAAGTGTAATGAAGCTTAATTTACGGGAGCGGTAGCGAACCCAAAATTTTAGCTGAATTGTATTCCGAACTTGTTTTGGAATCTCAATAGAGAGAAACAGACTCTGAAACAAATTCAGGGTAAACATGTCCCAAGCTGCGTGCAAGGGAAAAACGGATAAAGAATAATTTAGGGTTAAATTATTTTGACCCTATTTTTTTTGAAAGAGCAGCACTGCATGCCTAGGAGGCATAAGGTGCAGATAGAGATTAAAACGAAGAAAGGTATGCAAGGCAAGATTGTCAGTAATGATAATCTTCTACTCAAATACTTAATACTAATTATTAATTACTAATATATTATGTCTGGGTTAATAGGAAAGAAAGTAGGCATGACCAGCCTTTTTGACGAGAATGGAAAGAATATTCCATGTACCGTTATACAAGCTGGCCCATGTGTAGTTACCCAAGTCAGAACCGAAGAGGTAGACGGGTACAGTGCCCTTCAACTTGGTTTCGATGACAAGGCAGAAAAACGTGCTAATAAGGCCGAGATCGGTCATTTTAAAAAAGCAGGTGCTTCTCCTATGAGAAAAGTCGTTGAGTTCCAAGGTTTTGGAGGAGGTTACAAATTGGGAGACACCGTAGGGGTCGATGTTTTTGTAGAAGGTGAGTTTGTTGATGTTATTGGTACATCAAAAGGAAAAGGCTTCCAAGGTGTTGTCAAAAGACATGGCTTTGCAGGTGTTGGGCAGGCCACCCATGGTCAGCACAACAGATTAAGGGCGCCTGGTTCCATTGGTGCCGCCTCGTATCCCGCTAGAGTATTTAAGGGGATGAAGATGGCCGGTAGAATGGGTGGAGATCGGGTATCCGTTCAAAATCTAAAGGTGTTGAAAGTTGTTCCAGAAAAAAATCTCTTAGTTGTTAAGGGTTGTGTTCCGGGCCATAAGAATGCTTATGTAACTATAGAAAGGTGGATGTAATGAAAGTAGCAGTTTTAGATAGTAAAGGAAAAGACACCGGTAGAAAGGCAGACCTTTCAAACGAAGTGTACGGGATAGAACCTAATAATCACGCGGTCTACTTGGATGTAAAGCAATATTTGGCACACCAAAGACAGGGTACGCACAAATCCAAGGAAAGAGCTGAGATAGCGGGGAGTACTAGAAAGATCAAGAAACAAAAGGGTACGGGTACGGCAAGGGCCGGTAGTATAAAATCTCCTATTTTTAGGGGTGGTGGTAGGATTTTTGGACCAAGACCTAAGGACTATACCCAAAAATTGAACAAGAATTTAAAGCGTTTGGCCCGTAAGAGTGCCTTAAGCTTAAAGTCTAGGGACAATGCCATATTGGTCGTGGCCGACTTTGATTTCGATGCGCCAAAAACAAAGGATTTTGTTCAGGTTTTAAAGTCTTTGGGCTTGGAGGACAAAAAATCTTTAATTGTGTTGGGCGATTCAAATAAAGGTGTATATTTGTCTTCTCGTAATTTTAAGGGTTCTGAGGTCATAACCAGCTCAGAATTAAGTACTTATAAAATACTGTATGCGAATAGTATTGTGTTGTTGGAAGGTGCTTTAGAAGGTATAGAATCGAATTTAAATAACAAGTAAAACCATGAGTGTGTTAATTAAGCCCATCATAACGGAAAAAATGACAGCCGATAGCGAGTTGAATAATCGCTATGGTTTCATAGTTGATCCAAGGGCCAACAAAATTCAGATAAAGGATGCTGTTGAGGCAACTTATGGTGTATCGGTCAAGAAAGTCCGTACCATGAACTACGGACCCACCAGAAAATCCAGATATACAAAAACTGGGGTGCAGCATGGAAAAACAAATGCCATTAAAAAGGCTGTTGTTGATGTCGTGGAAGGGGATATAATCGATTTTTACAGTAATCTATAAAGACAAGAAATGTCAGTTAGAAAATTAAAACCAGTCACTCCTGGACAGCGTTTTAGAGTAGTAAATGGATTTGACGCCATTACTACTGATAAGCCGGAGAAGAGCTTGCTCGCTCCGTTAAAAAAGTCCGGAGGTAGAAACAGTCAAGGAAAGATGACCATTCGCCAAAAAGGTGGTGGACATAAGAGAAGATACCGCGTAATCGATTTCAAAAGAAATAAACGCGACATTGTGGCCACGGTCAGCTCCATAGAGTACGATCCAAACAGGACGGCGTTCGTAGCTTTACTAATATATGCCGATGGCGATAAAACATATGTTATTGCCCAGAATGGCCTTCAGGTTGGTCAGGAATTGGTGTCGGGAGAAAGTGCTGCACCGGAGATCGGTAATGCCCTTCCTTTGAATGCCATGCCTTTGGGAACTATTATTTCCTGCATTGAGCTGCGTCCCGGTCAGGGTGCCGTTATGGCAAGAAGTGCCGGAACGTTTGCCCAGTTAATGGCAAAGGACGGTAAGTTTGTTACCGTAAAGATGCCGTCTGGTGAAACACGATTGATTCTTTCCGCTTGTATGGCTACGGTTGGTGCGGTTTCCAACTCCGATCATCAGTTGTTGGTTTCCGGTAAGGCAGGTAGAAGTAGATGGTTGGGAAGAAGGCCAAGAACAAGACCGGTAGCCATGAACCCCGTGGATCACCCAATGGGTGGTGGTGAAGGTAGGGCTTCAGGTGGTCATCCAAGGTCAAGAAAGGGTATTCCTGCAAAGGGATATAGGACTCGTTCGAGAACAAAGAGTACCAACAAGTATATATTAGAACGTAGAAAGAAATAAAAAGTAGAAAGAAATGGCACGTTCACTAAAAAAAGGACCTTACGTTTACTATAGTTTGGAGAAAAAAATCCAACAGAGCGCCGCTTCGGGAAAGAAGTCGGTAATAAAGACATGGTCAAGAGCATCGATGATTACGCCCGATTTTGTTGGGATGACAATCGCGGTACATAATGGAAGACAGTTTGTTCCCGTTTTTGTAACGGAGAACATGGTAGGTCACAAACTTGGGGAATTTTCACCGACTAGATCCTTTAGGGGTCATGCAGGTGCGAAAAATAAAGGTAAAAAGTAAGCTATGGGAGTTCGTAAAAAACAAATGGCCGAAAGAATAAAGGCAGAGAAGCAGGAAGTTGCTTTCGCGAAGTTGAACAATTGTCCTACTTCACCTAGAAAAATGAGGCTTGTTGCGGATCTTATTCGTGGTGAGAAAGTAGAGAAGGCATTGGCCATTCTACGTTTCAATTCTAAGGAGGCATCAAGAAAGTTGGAGAAACTATTATTATCCGCCTTGGCCAATTGGCAGGCTAAGAACGAGGATGCTAATGTGGAGGATGCGGATTTAGTCGTATCCGAAATTAGGGTCGATGGTGGTACGATGTTGAAAAGACTTAGACCAGCTCCCCAAGGAAGGGCACATAGAATAAGAAAACGTTCCAACCATGTTACATTAGTGTTGGGGTCTAACAATAACACAGCAAGCTAGAATGGGACAAAAAACAAATCCAATAGGAAATCGTCTTGGCATCATCAGGGGCTGGGAATCTAACTGGTACGGTGGTAATGATTATGGCGATAAGCTTGCCGAAGACAGTAAGATCAGAAAATATATCCACGCACGTCTTGCCAAGGCAAGTGTTTCCAGGGTAATTATTGAGCGCACCTTAAAGTTGATAACCGTTACGGTTACGACGGCCAGACCTGGAATTATTATCGGGAAAGGCGGGCAAGAGGTCGATAAGCTTAAAGAGGAGTTGAAGAAGATTACCGGTAAGGAAGTTCAAATCAACATTTACGAGATAAAAAGACCCGAGGTCGATGCTAATTTGGTTGCTGCCAGTATTGCGCGCCAGATAGAAAGTAGAATTTCTTTTAGAAGAGCGATAAAAATGGCCATTGCAGCTGCCATGCGAATGAACGCTGAGGGAATCAAGGTTCAGATTTCTGGTAGGTTGAACGGAGCGGAAATGGCACGTTCCGAGTCCTATAAGGACGGTAGGATTCCTTTATCCACCTTTAGGGCCGATATCGATTATGCATTGCACGAGGCTCAGACTACCTATGGGAAATTGGGTATAAAGGTTTGGATCATGAAAGGCGAGGTTTATGGGAAACGTGAACTGTCTCCACTGGTAGGGATGCAGCAAGGACAAGCTTCAAAAGGAACAGGTAAGCAAGATGGCGGTAGAAAACCACGTCGTAGAAAGTAATAATAAAGAAGTAAAGAAATGTTACAACCGAAAAGAACGAAGTTTCGTAAAATGCAGAAAGGCCGCATGAAAGGCAACACGGGTAGGGGACACCTGCTTTCTAACGGTATGTTCGGTATTAAATCTGTTGACGATGCTGCTTTTTTAACATCTAGACAAATTGAAGCTGCCCGTATTGCTGCAACAAGATATATGAAGAGAGAAGGGCAATTGTGGATCAAGATTTTTCCGGACAAGCCTATAACCAAGAAGCCTTTAGAGGTTCGTATGGGTAAAGGTAAAGGTGCTCCTGAATATTTTGTTGCCGTTGTAAAACCGGGAAGAGTAATGTTCGAAGTAGGTGGAGTATCTATGGACATTGCCAAGGAAGCCCTTAGGTTGGCCGCACAAAAGCTTCCCGTGAAAACGAAGTTTATTGTTGCGAGGGATTATACAGTTGAGAATTAATCGTAAGGAATTATGAAAAAACAAGAAGTTAAGGAGTTGTCTGTTGAAGGACTTACGGAGAAACTTGCCGAGTATAGGAAACAACATGCGGATCTAAAAATGGCACACTTTGTAACGCCTTTGGAGAATCCTCTCCAGATAAGGAAAGTGAGAAGAACTGTTGCTAGATTGGCCACGGAATTAACAAATAGGGAAAACCAATAACTGGTTCTGCTTTATGGAAGAAAAGAGAAATTTAAGAAAAGAAAGAGTTGGGGTTGTAACCAGTAACAAAATGGAGAAATCCATTGTTGTTGCAGAGGTAAAGCGTGTAAAGCACCCTATGTACGGTAAGTTCGTTTTAAAAACGAAAAAATACGTTGCGCACGACGAGAAAAACGACTGTAGAGAGGGAGATACTGTTAAGATTATGGAGACACGTCCCATGAGTAAGACCAAGTGTTGGAGATTAGTAGAAATCTTAGAAAGAGCTAAATAAGTTATGTTACAGCAAGAATCCAGATTAAAGGTAGCGGATAATACCGGGGCAAAGGAAGTATTGACTATCCGTGTGCTCGGTGGTACCAAAAGGCGTTATGCCTCTATAGGGGATAAGATTGTGGTTACTGTTAAAGAGGCTACTCCAAACGGCGGTATCAAGAAAGGAGCTGTTTCTACGGCCGTGGTGGTACGTACCAAGAAAGAGGTAAGAAGACCCGACGGATCGTATATCAGATTTGACGATAATGCGTGTGTTCTTTTAAATCCTACCGGAGAAATGCGCGGTACTAGGGTTTTTGGTCCTGTAGCAAGAGAGCTTAGGGACAAGCAGTTTATGAAAATTGTATCATTGGCCCCAGAGGTACTATAATATAGTTTAGAAGATGAAGAAGTTAAAAATAAAAACAGGAGATACTGTCAGAGTTGTAGCCGGAGACCATAAAGGTTCCGAAGGTAAGGTGATGGTTGTAAATCTTGAGAAGAACAAAGCCATAGTGGAAGGTGTAAATCTAGTTTCTAAACACGAGAAACCCAGTGCCAAGAACCCACAGGGCGGAATTGTTAAAAAAGAGGCTTTAATACACATATCAAATCTTTCACTTATCGATGCCAAGTCCGGGGACGTGACTAGGGTCGGTTACGAGGTTAGGGACGGTAAGAAAGTGAGGTTTTCCAAGAAATCCAATGAAGTAATTTAGTTATGGCTTACGTTTCAAGATTAAAGACAGAATATAGAGAGCGCATTGTTTTTGCGCTTACGGAGGAATTTGGTTACAAGAATGTAATGCAGGTACCAAAATTGCAAAAGATAGTGGTCAGCAGAGGTGTTGGCGCAGCTGTAGCAGATAAGAAATTGATTGACCATGCAGTTGACGAGATGACGATGATCACCGGTCAAAAAGCCATCGCTACCATGTCCAAAAAGGATGTTGCCGCCTTTAAATTAAGAAAAGGCATGCCCATTGGAGCAAAGGTTACCTTACGTGGAGAGCGTATGTATGAATTTTTGGACAGGTTGGTAACTTCGGCCTTGCCCAGGGTTAGGGATTTTCAGGGAATAAAGGCCACTGGCTTTGATGGAAGGGGAAATTACAACTTAGGGGTTACCGAGCAGATTATATTTCCAGAGATCAATATTGATAAGATCAATAGAATCAACGGTATGGATATCACTTTTGTCACCTCGGCCGATACGGACAAGGAAGCAAAATCATTATTAACGGAATTGGGATTACCTTTTAAAAAGAATTAGTATGGCTAAAGAATCAATGAAGGCCCGTGAAAGAAAAAGGGAGAGAACTGTAGCTAAATATGCTGAGAGGCGCAAGGCTTTAAAAGAGGCCGGAGACTATGAAGCACTACAGAAATTGCCTAAAAATGCTTCGCCCGTGCGTTTGCACAACAGGTGTAAGTTGACCGGAAGGCCAAGGGGTTACATGAGAACTTTTGGTATCTCCAGGGTTACTTTTAGGGAAATGGCAAATCAAGGCTTAATTCCCGGGGTTAGAAAAGCCAGCTGGTAAGAATAAATTTAACTGGTTTCAGGTTTGGCGTGGTGCCGAAAACCGTTACCGAATTATATATACATGGTTACAGATACAATAGCAGATTATCTAACTAGGGTTAGAAACGCAAGTAGGGCAGGACACAGGGTTGTTGAAATCCCTTCATCCAACCTAAAAAAGGAAATAACGAAGATATTATTCGATCAAGGGTATATTTTAAGTTATAAGTTTGTGGATGATAAAGTTCAGGGCAATATTAAGATAGCCTTGAAATATGATAAAATTACCAAGGAGCCGGTGATAAGGAAATTGCAACGTATCAGTAAACCCGGTCTTAGAAAATATACCGGCAGCGAAAACTTGCCACGCGTCCTCAACGGATTAGGGGTAGCCATTGTGTCTACTTCCCATGGTGTTATGACCAGCAAGCAGGCCAAGGCGGAGAATGTTGGCGGTGAGGTCTTATGCTACGTATATTAACAGAATAAAGAGTTAGAAGATGTCTAGAATAGGAAATAATCCGATAGCAATTCCCGAGGGAGTTACAATAGAAATCAACGACAATATCATTGCCGTTAAAGGTAAGCTTGGGGAGTTGGCGCAAGAATTTTCAGGCGTAGCCATAAAGATAGAGGACGGACAGGCTTGGGTAACAAGACCGTCCGACTCCAAGGAACACAAGGCAAAGCACGGTCTGTACCGTTCCTTGATCGTGAATATGGTAGAAGGGGTGTCCAAAGGATGGACCAAGGAGTTGGAATTGGTAGGTGTAGGTTATCGTGCCAGCAATCAAGGTCAAAAGTTGGATTTGGCTTTGGGCTTTTCCCACAATATCGTTTTCAATTTGGCACCAGAGGTAAAATTGGAGACTATTTCGGAAAAAGGGAAAAATCCAATAGTGAAACTAACCTCGCATGACAAACAGCTTGTGGGTCATATTGCGGCTAAGATACGTTCCTTCCGTAGGCCAGAGCCCTACAAAGGAAAAGGTGTGAAGTTCGTGGGTGAAATATTAAGAAGAAAAGCTGGTAAATCGGCTTAATAAGAATATTATGGGATTATCAAAGACACAAAGAAAATATAGGATCCGTAGAAGAATCCGAAAGGTATCCGAAGGAACTGCCCAAAGACCTAGATTGTCCGTTTTTAGGAGTAACAATGAGATTTACGCTCAATTGATAGACGATGAAAAAGGAGTTACCTTGGTAGCTGCTTCCTCTAGGGATAAGGATTTGGCTTCCGCTAAGGGAACAAAATCAGAGATGGCAACTGTTGTAGGTAAAGCTATAGCCGATAAGGCTTTGAAAGCGGGGCTTGAAAAAGTTGCGTTTGACAGAGGAGGAAATTTGTATCACGGAAGGGTTAAATCTTTGGCTGAAGGGGCAAGGGAAGCTGGACTTAAATTTTAATATAACAGTATGTTTCAGAAATACAAAAACGTAGAAACCGTTAAGCCAGGTGGTTTAGATCTTAAGGATAGGTTGGTAGGGATACAACGTGTAACCAAGGTTACCAAGGGTGGTAGAGCTTTTGGATTTTCAGCTATTGTTGTGGTTGGTGATGAAAATGGCGTTGTTGGTCACGGTTTAGGAAAGTCCAAGGAAGTTGCTACCGCTATCGCCAAGGCCATTGAGGACGGTAAAAAGAACTTAATCCGAATTCCTTTGAACAAGGGTACGTTGCCCCATGAACAAAAGGGGAAATTTGGAGGTGCACGTGTTTACATACAGCCTGCCTCCCAGGGTACTGGAGTTATTGCCGGTGGAGCTGTGAGAGCCGTGCTGGAAGCTGTTGGTGTACAAGATGTTTTGTCAAAATCACAAGGTTCTTCCAACCCGCATAACGTAGTAAAGGCTACATTTGATGCCTTATTGCAATTACGGGATGCAAGTACGATAGCAAAACAGAGAGGGGTTTCCCTGGAAAAAGTTTTTAAAGGTTAAATAAATACGGTATTAGGTACGCAGTAGACAGTACCAAGTAGGTAATTTCCATTACCGAACAGGAAGAACTACTAATTACTAATTACTAATAACTGAAAAATGGCAAAGATTAAAGTTAAGCAGGTTAAGAGTAGTATCAAGAAGCCACAGAACCAAAAACGGACTTTGGGAGCTCTTGGATTGAAAAGGATCGGGCAGATCGTAGAACATGACGATACTCCTAATATTCTTGGAATGATAAATAAAGTACAACATTTAGTTTCTATTGAAGAAGCTTAAATATAAGAAGTCATGAATTTAAGTAATCTACAGCCTGCGGAAGGTTCAGTAAATAGAGACGGGAAACGTTTGGGAAGGGGTCAAGGCTCTGGAAAAGGAGGTACCGCCACAAGAGGTCATAAAGGGGCTAAATCCAGATCTGGTTATTCCAAAAAAATCGGTTTTGAAGGAGGTCAAATGCCATTGCAGAGACGTGTTCCCAAGTTTGGTTTTACCAATATCAACCGCAAGGATTATAAAGGTATCAATCTGGACAGGTTGCAGGATTTGGTCGATGCCAAAGGAATTAAGGATACTATTAGCTTGGATACCTTAGTAGAAAACGGCCTTGTGAAAAAGAACGATCTGGTTAAGATTTTAGGAGGAGGCGAGTTGAAAGCTGCCCTTAAAATTTCGGTACATAAATTTACTGCTACGGCAAAAGCTGCGATCGAAGCTGCAGGTGGCGAGGCAATAAGTTTGTAAGCATAAAGAGAACATGAAGAATTTTATTGATACAATAACCAATATTTGGAAGATAGAAGAATTAAGGAATAGAATACTTATTACCTTAGGTCTTTTGTTGGTCTATAGATTTGGTTGCCAAATTGTGCTTCCGGGCATAGATACTACGCAACTGGGTGGATTGGCCGATAGTACGGACCAAGGAATTTTTGGTCTTTTGAATGCCTTTACAGGGGGCGCCTTCGCCAATGCATCCATTTTTGCCTTGGGGATCATGCCCTACATTTCGGCATCTATCGTTGTCCAGTTAATGGGTATCGCAATACCATATCTTCAGAAACTTCAGAAGGAAGGGGAAAGCGGACGAAAGACCATCAACCAAATTACGAGATGGCTCACCATAGCAATTTGTATCGTACAGGCACCTGCCTATCTATACGGATTGGAAGCATTTGGGGTTAGGGATACCGCCTTTTTGTTAGGTAAAGGACTCGATTTTATGATTCCTGCGGTTATTATTTTGGTGACCGGTTGTGTATTTGCCATGTGGTTGGGTGAAAAAATCACGGACAAGGGTATCGGTAATGGTATTTCTTTGTTGATTATGATTGGCATCATTGCAACAATGCCACAATCTTTTGTACAGGAATTTATTTCTAGAACCACAAATAATACGGGTGGACTCATGTTCATCCTTATAGAGGTAATCCTTTGGTTTTTGGTTATTCTGGCCTGTGTACTACTGGTTATGGCCACGCGCCGGATTCCAGTGCAGTACGCAAGAAGAACTGCATCCGGTGGATATGAAAAAAACGTAATGGGTTCGCGGCAGTACATACCGTTAAAATTGAATGCGTCCGGGGTAATGCCTATTATCTTTGCACAGGCGATCATGTTCGTGCCGGGACTAATTGGAGGTACTTTTGATGATACAGCGGTGGGACAATGGATTCAGGTCGAGTTTTCCAATATATTTGGCTTGGCGTATAATATATTGTTTGCTGTCCTTATTATAATTTTCACGTATTTCTATACAGCCATTACGGTGCCCACGAATAAAATGGCAGATGATTTAAAAAGGAGTGGTGGCTTTATTCCGGGTATCAGGCCAGGAAAGGAAACGGGAGATTTTCTCGATAAGATCATGTCCTTGATTACCTTACCGGGCTCTATATTTTTAGCCCTATTGGCGGTACTTCCCGGAGTGGTCGTATCTTTGATGGATGTTCAAGCGGGATGGGCCTTGTTTTATGGAGGTACTTCCTTGTTGATCATGGTAGGTGTGGCGATCGATACCGTGCAGCAGGTAAATTCGTATTTGTTAAACAGGCATTATGACGGTTTGATGAAAAGCGGTAAAAATAGAAAAGTAGCATAATTTATGGCTAAACAAGCAGCAATAGAACAAGATGGATCTATTATTGAGGCGTTGTCCAACGCTATGTTCCGGGTAGAGTTAGAGAACGGACACGTAGTAACGGCGCATATCTCAGGTAAGATGCGTATGCATTATATTAAGTTGTTACCTGGGGACAAGGTTAAATTGGAAATGAGTCCTTATGACCTTACAAAGGCAAGAATTACTTATAGATATTAAGATAAGAGATGAAAGTAAGAGCATCAGTTAAGAAAAGAAGTGTCGACTGTAAAATTGTACGCAGAAAAGGCAGGTTGTACGTAATCAACAAAAAGAATCCTAGATTTAAACAAAGACAAGGGTAATTATGGCAAGAATCGCGGGTATAGATATACCAAAACAAAAAAGAGGTGTGATCGCCTTGACGTATATTTTTGGAATTGGCAGAAGTAGGTCTAAAGAGATTTTGGAGAAAGCACAGGTGAGTGAGGATACGAAGGTTTCTGACTGGAACGATGATGAAATAGGTCGTATCAGGGAAGCGATTGCTGCCTTTACTATTGAAGGTGAGTTGCGGTCTGAAACTCAATTGAACATTAAGCGATTGATGGACATTGGATGTTACCGTGGTATACGTCATAGGTCCGGATTGCCATTAAGGGGTCAGCGTACAAAGAATAATTCTAGGACTAGAAAAGGAAAGCGTAAAACAGTGGCCAACAAGAAGAAAGCTACTAAATAATATATAGGTATGGCAAAGGCAAATACTAAGGTAACCAAGAAGCGTAAAGTAATAGTGGATGCGGTTGGTGAAGCACATATCAGTGCATCGTTCAACAACATTATCATCTCTTTGACAAACAAAAAGGGTGATGTTATTTCTTGGTCCTCTGCAGGCAAGTTAGGATTTAGAGGTTCAAAGAAAAACACACCTTATGCGGCTCAGGTAGCTGCCGAGGATTGTTCAAAGGTAGCTCACGAGGCAGGTCTTAGAAAAGTAAAGGTCTATGTAAAGGGACCCGGTAATGGAAGGGAATCTGCAATTAGATCACTTCACAATGCAGGTATTGAAGTAACCGAAATTATCGATGTTACTCCAATGCCGCACAATGGTTGTAGACCTCCAAAAAGAAGAAGAGTATAATTCAATTCAATATATTTCACGGAAGGTGTAGTTACGATTATCGAAGGATAAGCCTTAATTCATGATCTCATCTTCATAATTTTAGAAAATGGCAAGATATACAGGACCAAAATCAAAAATCGCCCGTAAATTCGGAGAAGCGATATTCGGGGACGACAAGTCGTTCGAGAAGAAAAATTACCCCCCGGGGCAACACGGTAACAACCGCAGAAGAGGCAAGAAATCCGAATATTCCGTTCAGTTGATGGAAAAACAAAAAGCCAAATATACCTACGGTATTTTAGAGAAGCAATTTAGGAATATTTTCTCCAAGGCCAACAGAAGCAAGGGAGTTACCGGTGAGGTGCTACTTCAATTATGTGAATCCCGTCTGGACAATGTTGTGTATAGAATGGGAATTTCCCCTACCAGAAGCGGGGCAAGACAATTGGTATCCCACAGGCACATTACAGTGAATGGCGAGTTGGTAAACATACCTTCTTACAGCCTTAAGGCCGGGGATGTTGTTGGAGTTCGCGAAAAGTCAAAATCTTTGCAAACGATACAAGACTCTTTGGCTGCCAACAGTGCGGTATACGAGTGGATGACCTGGAACACAGCTACTATGCAGGGCAATTTCGTTGCGATCCCTGAAAGATTGCAGATTCCAGAAAACATCAAAGAACAATTAATAGTCGAGTTATACTCTAAATAAACAACACTGATCCAATTATGGCATTATTTAATTTTCAGAAACCCGATAAAGTAATAATGATCGATTCCTCAGATTTCGAAGGGAAGTTTGAATTTCGCCCTTTGGAACCTGGTTATGGATTAACTGTTGGGAACGCATTAAGAAGAGTACTGCTTTCCTCCCTGGAAGGGCATGCTATTACGTCTGTAAGGATTGATAAGGTGGAACACGAGTTCTCCGTAATTCCTGGAGTCGTAGAAGATGTAACCGAAATCATCTTGAACTTGAAGCAGGTTCGCTTTAAGAAACAAATTGAGGATTCCGAAGCAGAGGTAGTGTCCATTTCCGTAAGTGGAAAGGATAAGATGACAGCCGGTGATTTCCAGAAATTCATCTCGGGTTATCAAGTATTGAACCCCGATCTGGTCATCTGCAACATGGATGCCAAGGTAAGTATCAATATGGAAATTACCATCGAGAAGGGCAGAGGATATGTGCCTGCGGAAGAGAATAAAAAGTCTGGTACACCCATTGGGACTATCGCCATAGATTCTATTTTTACGCCTATAAAGAATGTAAAATATAGTATCGAAAACTTTCGTGTAGAACAAAAGACAGATTATGAAAAGTTGATTTTCGAAATCGTTTCGGACGGTTCCATTCATCCTAAGGATGCTTTAACGGAGGCTGCAAAGGTGTTGATTCATCACTTTATGTTGTTCTCCGATGAACGTATTACCTTGGAGGCCGATGAAATTGCCCAGACAGAGACCTACGATGAGGAATCCTTGCACATGAGACAATTGCTGAAGACCAAATTGGTGGATATGGACTTGTCCGTGCGCGCACTTAATTGCTTAAAAGCGGCAGAAGTGGATACCTTGGGGGATTTGGTATCTTTCAATAAAAATGATTTAATGAAGTTTAGAAACTTCGGTAAAAAATCATTGACAGAATTGGAAGAGCTGGTCATCAACAAAGGGTTGAGCTTCGGTATGGACTTGTCAAAATATAAGTTAGATAAAGATTAATTGCTATTTCTTGCAGGAAGGGATACCCCCTCAGTTGGAGAAATACTTAGAATAGAAAAATGAGACACGGTAAAAAAGTCAATCATTTAGGAAGAAAAAAAGCGCATAGACATGCTATGTTGGCCAATATGGCCTGTTCCTTGATTGAGCACAAAAGAATCAACACTACGGTTGCCAAGGCAAAGGCCTTGAAGCAGTTTGTAGAGCCCTTGATTACAAAATCAAAGCCAGAGAACAATAAAACTGCGGAAAAGGGTACGCACAACAGACGTATTGTTTTCAAGAACCTAAGGGATAAGTACGCCGTTACGGAATTGTTCAGTGTAGTTTCTGAAAAAGTAGCGGATAGACCAGGTGGATATACTAGAATTATAAAGCTTGGTAACCGTTTAGGGGATAATGCGGATATGGCAATGATAGAGTTGGTAGACTTCAATGAGGTGTACAACGCTGGCAAGCCAAAGAAAAAGTCTACAAGAAGAAGTAGAAGGGGGTCGGGTGCCAAAACGGAAACTGCTCCAGGGGCAGTTGCCGAAGAAGGGACAGAAGTGCCTGCGGATACGGAAGCACCCAAAGAAACGGGGTCGACTACAGATGCAGAAGTAGCTACAGAAGCAGAAGCAGGGTCAGAAACGGAGGGTTCTAAAGAAACGGAGAAAGCTACAGATACGGAAGCACAAACAGGTACAGATGTTAAAACGGATGACTCTGAAAAATAAAATGTCGATAAATAGTGATAATTTTAAAAGGGTAAGCCTAAAAGCTTATCCTTTTTTTATGTTTTTTTGTTAACTAACAATTTAGTATACGATAATATGAAGTATCAATCCAGAAAGAAAGCAATAATACTGTTGGCCGATGGAACTATTTTTCATGGAAAAGCGGTTGGGAACAAAGAGGGCACTGCATTTGGTGAAGTTTGTTTCAATACGGGTATGACGGGATACCAAGAAATTTTTACGGATCCATCCTATTTTGGCCAATTAATGGTGACGACCAATGCGCACATTGGAAATTATGGTACTAATGCAGATGAAGTAGAATCGGAATCCATTAAAATAGCCGGTCTTATCTGTAGAAATTTTAGTTATGAATATTCTAGACCGGTGGCGGATGCCAGTTTGGAGGAGTTTCTGGATAAGAACAAACTCTTTGCTATATCCGATGTAGACACAAGGGCATTGGTAGGTTATATTAGGGATAATGGGGCCATGAACGCCGTTATTTCTACCGATGTTGATAATGTTGAGGGACTTAAGAAACAACTAAAGGAAGTGCCTAGCATGGAAGGGCTGGAATTGGCATCCAAGGTATCCACAAAAGAGGCCTATTTTTTTGGAGATAAAAAGGCTAGATATAAAATAGCTGCATTGGACATTGGCATCAAGAAGAATATACTTAGAAATTTGGCTAAAAGGGATGCTTACATAAAGGTATATCCCTATAACGCTAGTTTTGAGGAAATGTCCAGTTGGCATCCGGACGCCTACTTTTTCTCTAACGGCCCAGGTGATCCGCAGCCGCTTAAGGATGCCATTGCCACTGCAAAACGGATTATTGAGGAAGGTAAACCATTTTTCGGAATTTGTTTGGGGCATCAGATCATAGCCCTCGCCAATGGTGTTTCTACCTATAAAATGCACAATGGTCATAGGGGAATAAATCACCCCATATTAAATCTGAGCACCGGAAAGGGAGAAATAACGTCTCAAAATCATGGTTTTGCCATCAATAGGGAGGAAACCGAGGCCAATGACAAGCTTGAAATTACCCATGTCCATTTGAACGATAAAACGGTGGCAGGAATCAGAATGAAGGATAAAGACGTGTTTTCCGTACAATATCATCCTGAGGCAAGTCCGGGACCACATGATGCGCTTTACCTTTTTGATGAATTTTTTAAATTGATCGAAAAAAGTACAAAAGAATCCGTGGACGTTTAAGTAATTGTTATTTTGTTAGGAATTACAAGGCACAATCGAATTCTTTGAAAAGAGTGTTTTGTACCTTTACCGAGCAAACGAAATCAATAAATTTTAATCAATACATATAAAATGAGTATCATACTAAGTGTTCACGCAAGGCAAATTTTAGATTCAAGGGGTAATCCTACCGTAGAGGTAGACGTGATTACAGAAAATGGTGTAATGGGCAGGGCGGCAGTGCCCTCCGGTGCTTCTACAGGTGAGCACGAAGCTGTGGAACTACGCGATGGTGGTACTGCATTTATGGGCAAAGGTGTTACCAAGGCGGTCAATAACGTAAACAATATCATAGCCGAGGAAATTTTGGGCATGTCGGTCTTTGAACAAAATCTTTTGGACCGCACCATGATCGACCTAGACGGTACGCCCAACAAATCAAAACTGGGTGCCAATGCCATTTTAGGTGTATCCCTGGCCGCTGCAAAAGCTGCTGCCAATGAGCTTGGCTTGTCCTTGTTCAGGTATGTTGGCGGGGTAAGTGCCAATACCTTGCCGGTACCCATGATGAATATTATAAATGGAGGCTCGCATTCGGACGCCCCTATCGCTTTTCAGGAATTTATGGTAATGCCGGTAAAGGCCAAGAGCTTTTCTCACGCCATGCAAATGGGAACGGAAATTTTCCATAACCTTAAAAAGGTATTGCATGACAGGGGATTGAGCACTGCCGTTGGTGATGAAGGAGGGTTTGCCCCTAATCTGGCTGGCGGTACCGAGGATGCGCTGGATACCATTGCCATAGCAGTGGAAAAAGCAGGCTACAAATTGGGCGATGACGTGATGATCGCCTTGGATTGTGCAGCGGCCGAGTTTTTTGTGGACGGAAAATATGATTATACGAAATTTGAAGGAGACAAAGGCGTTATACGAACTTCCGAAGAACAGGCCCAGTATTTAGCAGACCTTTCCTCCAAATATCCTATTATTTCCATAGAGGATGGTATGGACGAGAACGACTGGGACGGTTGGAAAGCCTTGACAGATAAAATTGGTGATAAAGTACAATTGGTCGGTGATGATTTGTTCGTGACCAACGTGGAACGCTTAGCTACGGGAATAGAAAAGGGAATCGCAAACTCTATATTGATCAAGGTAAATCAAATAGGAACGCTTACCGAAACGATTGCTGCGGTAAATATGGCAAAAAATGCAGGCTACACCTCCGTAATGTCACACCGTTCCGGTGAGACCGAGGACAATACCATAGCAGATTTGGCCGTGGCACTGAATACGGGTCAGATAAAGACCGGATCCGCATCACGTTCCGATCGGATGGCAAAATACAACCAGTTGCTTAGGATCGAAGAGGAATTGGGAAGTATGGCCTATTACCCACAAGAAAAAGCATTCAATATTAAATAAACAGATTGGCAATGGTCTTTTAAAGTCTTTCTTAATCGGAAAGGCTTTTTTTTGGCGTAATCCAAAAAAGATACCTATCTTTTTCACACAATAATAATTCGCTTTTATTTCCTCTATATGAATAACTTTCTTTTTGTTGCTGCCGAGAATGATGCTATACCAGAATGCAAAGCTGGTGGCATGGGAGATGTGGTGCGTGATGTCCCTAGAGGGATTGCCAAACGCGGCGATACCGTTCATGTGGTGGTCCCCGCGTATTCCAGGTTGCATAAAAATGCCCGTTTTATCACCAACTTGAATTTTCCCTTAAGGGGAACAACATATAGCGCCGAACTGTATGAGATGGCCCCCAAAAAGAAAATTGACAATATTGTGCATTATGTGATACATCATCCCGAAATAGAACAGGGAGGTATAGCCCATATTTATCATGATGATCCGGAAGAACCATTTTTCACGGATGCCATTAAGTATTTCATCTTTTGCACGGCGGTGGCCGAAGCCATAAAAACAGAAGCTTTTGGCGCGTTGGATATTGTCCATATGCACGATTGGCATGCCAGTACCCTGCTATTTTTAAAGACCTATCATCCCAATTACCAAGAATTGAAAAAGATGCGCTACGTGTATAGCATACATAATCTCGCTATCCAAGGTATCCGTCCATTTTATAATAATTACTCCTCGGTACATAATTGGTTCCCCGAAATTATTCTTGACCACGAGGCACTTGTGGATCCACGGTATCAGGATTGTATAAATCTCATGGCGGTAGGTATTCGGTTGGCGGATGCGGTGCACACCGTTTCACCTTCCTATAAGGAGGATGTGCTATTGCCCAGTAGAAGGCCAGAGTTTATTGGAGGGGAAAGTTTAGAGAAGGATTTGCAAAAAGCGGATAACGAAGGCCGACTTTTTGGCATACTGAATGCTTCCAATTACGGCAATATACGAGTAGCCGAAACGGGATTCCTTTATAGAAACACGGTAAAAGCCCTATTTAGATGGTTACAGGACGAATCTAAAAAGTACAAGGCCGATTTTTTGGCACACACCGGGGAAAAAATAATGGAACATGTTGGCAACAGACCCAGATTTATTGTCTCTAGCGTAGCAAGATTAACAGAGCAGAAATTCTATTTCTTTAAACGTTCGCCCGAAGCCTTGGAGCAAATCTTGCAACGATTGGAATCCGTAGGCGGTATATTTATGTTGTTGGGTACCGGTGATCCGGATTACGAGGAGCTTTTTAGGGCTATGAGCTACAAGCACAAGAACTTTATATTTACCAATGGCCAATCGGAAGACTTGATCGACTCCATGTATCTGGAGACAGACCTTTATTTTATGCCCAGTCTTTTTGAACCTTGTGGTATAAGTCAAATGTTGGCCATGAGAAACGGAAACCCATGTTTAGTGCACCACACGGGCGGTTTAAAGGATACCGTTGAGCATATGAAGACCGGGTTCGCTTTTGATGGGGCTACATACGACGAAAAAATAAGCAATATGGTACAGCGTTTTGATGAAGTACTGACGATTTGGGAAAATGACCAACCCAAATGGAAGCGCATCAAGGCCAATGCAAAAAAAGCGAGGTTCACTTGGGAAAAATCTTTGGATGCGTATTATAGGTCGCTCTATCTTCTGTAGCGATAACCCTCTATTTTTGTTGTTGTAAAGACCATGTTAATTATTGTCTAAAGCGAATTTCAAAATTGTTAAAATGGGTGCTTTTACCTAAATTTACTGCTATATAATCACTAATTCATAACTACGAATGTCAGATAAAGCTACTTTAGAGTATAATGGTAACAAATATGAGTTTCCCGTCATAAAAGGAACCGAAAATGAGCTTGCCATAGATATAAAAACCTTGCGTGCCGCTACGAACGGAATCATTACCATAGACCCGGGCTTTAAGAATACGGGTTCCTGTAAAAGTGAAATTACTTTTTTGGATGGGGAGAAAGGCATTTTAAGATATCGTGGCTATGCCATTGAGGAACTTGCGGAGAAGGCCAACTTTTTAGAAGTAGCCTATTTGCTCATATTCGGGGAATTGCCCAATAAGGAGCAGCTAGAGTCTTTTCATTTAGATATTAAAAATGAGTCGCAGGTAGATGAGGAAATGAAAAAGATATTGGATGCCTTTCCAAAATCTGCGCATCCCATGGGAGTTCTTTCTTCGTTGACCAGTGCACTTATTGCCTTTAATCCAGCGTCCGTAAATGTGACGTCAAAGGATGAAATGTACGGAGCTACCGTACGTATATTGGCCAAGTTCCCTGTGTTGGTAGCTTGGACACTTCGCAAGAAAAAAGGCTTGCCTTTGGATTATGGGGATGATAGTTTGGGCTATGTGGAGAACATTCATAAAATGATGTTTAAAAAACCTTCCCAAGAGTATAAGAGAAATAAAATTATAATTGATGCCTTGGACAAGTTGTTGATACTGCATGCAGACCATGAGCAAAACTGTTCTACCTCTACCGTGCGTATCGTTGGTTCTTCGCACGCAGGTTTATTTGCATCTTTATCGGCAGGTATTTCTGCATTGTGGGGTCCGCTTCACGGGGGCGCCAACCAAGCTGTTCTAGAAATGTTGGAAGCCATCCTGGCAGATGGTGGCGACACCAAAAAGTATATGGCCAAGGCCAAGGATAAGGACGATGCATTTAGGTTAATGGGCTTTGGACATAGGGTCTACAAAAATTTTGACCCAAGGGCAAGAATTATCAAACAGGCAGCAGAGGAAGTATTGGAAGATTTGGGCATCAATGATCCTATTTTGGAAATAGCGAAAGGGCTGGCCAAGGAAGCTTTGGAAGACCCGTATTTCGTAGATCGTAAATTATATCCCAATGTAGATTTTTATTCTGGAATTATTTATAGGGCCTTAGGTATTCCTACAGAAATGTTTACCGTAATGTTCGCTTTGGGAAGACTGCCAGGTTGGATAGCACAATGGAGGGAAATGCGTTTGAATACGGAGCCTATTGGAAGGCCAAGACAAGTATATGTAGGGGAAACACTTAGACCTTTTGTCGAACTTGACAAAAGGTAGATTGCTACCTTCTAAAAAAAACAAAAAGCTCTTTTAGTTTAAAGGAGCTTTTTTTTTGGTTTAAACTGAAATTTAATCAATAAAAGATACCATGCTAGAACTGAATATTAAGGACGAGGTGTCGCCATTAAAAGCCGTGGTTTTAGGAACGGCAAAAAGCGTTGGGCCCGCCCCAAGTGCTGCCGAAGCCTATGATCCAAAATCCTTGGAGCATATTTTGGCGGGCACATATCCCAAAGAAGCGGATATGATAACCGAAATGGAGGCATTTGCGGCCGTCTTTGAAAAGTACGGGGTAAAGGTTTTTAGACCAGAGGTGCTTCAGGACTGTAATCAGATTTTTTCTAGGGATATTGCCTTTGTTATAGAAAATAAATTGGTGGTTGCCAACATATTGCCGGAGAGGGAGGAAGAAGTGGAAGCTATTTTGCATGTTTTGGATAAGATAGCCGATGAAAACATCCTATATCCACCGGAAGAAGTACACGTAGAGGGAGGAGATGTGATGCCTTGGAACAACTATATATTTGTGGGCACCTATACGGCGGCCGATTATGCCAGCCATATCACGGCAAGAACCAATAAGCAGGCCGTAGATTGGATCAGACAACAGTTTCCGGATAAAACGGTCAAGGCCTTTGAGCTTAGGAAGTCCAAAAATGCAAGGGAGAACGCCTTGCATCTAGACTGTTGTTTCCAGCCCTTGGGCAAAGGGAAGGCCATACTGCATAAGAATGGATTTTTAGTAGCGGCCGAATACCAGTGGTTGGTAGATTTTTTTGGAAGGGAAAATGTGTTTGAAATTACAGGCGAAGAAATGTACCAAATGTTTAGCAACGTGTTTTCCATTTCGCCGGAAGTTATAGTTTCGGAACGGCATTTTACCAGACTGAACAATTGGCTTAAGGAACAGGGATTCATTGTAGAGGAGGTTCCCTATGCAGAAATTTCAAAACAAGAAGGCTTGTTGCGCTGTAGCACCTTGCCATTAATACGCGAATAATAGACTATGCAAATTACTAATGTCATACTTATGATTCGTCCTGTGAATTTTAGGATGAACGAACAGACCGCCGTAAACAATTATTTTATGGAGGACTTGGAAGTGCAGAACCAAACCATAAATGCCAATGCACAATCGGAATTCGATGCTTTTGTTGTGGTTTTGAGAAATAAGGGCGTCAAAGTCATCGTAGTGGACGACACCAAGCAGCCTGACACACCGGATAGTATTTTTCCCAACAATTGGATATCCTTTCACAGGAACGGAACAGTGGGACTGTACCCCATGTTTGCCGAAAATAGGCGAAACGAACGCAGGGAAGATATTCTTGCCATTTTGGAAGAACAAGGTTTTGTTATCAAGGATGTTATGGATTATACGGCGGCAGAGACCGATGGTATTTTTTTAGAAGGTACGGGCAGTATTTTAATGGACCGTGTGAACAACAAAGCCTATTGTGCACTTTCCGATAGGGCAGATGACGGACTTTTTATTGAATTCTGTGAGGATTTTGATTGCATACCCGTGATATTCACCGCCAACCAGACTGTGGACGGGAAGCGCTTGCCTATTTACCATACCAATGTGATGATGGCCTTGGCCGAAACTTTCGCCATCATCTGTACTGATACCATAGATGACAAAAAGGAACGGAAAAACGTTTTGCACCATTTAAGGATGGATAATAAAGAGGTCATAAGGATTTCCGAGGCCCAAATGCATCATTTTGCGGGAAATATGCTTCAGGTTATAGGTGCAGACGATAAGCGTTTTATGGTTATGAGTTCCGCGGCCTATCATTCCCTGAAACCTGAGCAGGTAAATGCGATTACCGCACACTGCGATATCATTCACAGTTCCTTGGAAACCATTGAGACCTGCGGCGGTGGCAGCGCGCGCTGTATGATGGCCGAGGTGTTTCTGCCTAGGGCTTAGTTTAGAAGAATAGCATGGTAAAATTTGCTCGATTCTTGTCTTATTGTTGCAAGGATTGCTCAACGTATACAATAAGGGTAAACCCTTTTGTAGTGACGCGGGTCAAGGTCCAGTTGCTGGTGTTATTCCCCTTTTTGGCAGGTTTTTATAGTTTAATGCGAACCGATTCATAGCTTCTGATGATCTTTTGTCAGCCTCAAATGAAGCGTTTGATAAAATGGTGGAGGTATGAATACAACAGCGTACATTGGTCTCGTAGGTGTGATTATCGGGAGCAGATGTAAATGGTTTTCCAAAGAAAAGACCTCCCGTTTCCTACGAACAATATATAAAAGTGGTTAAAAAGTAGTTAGAACAAAGTCACACTAAGCCATATGAATAAAATAAAGCAGAAGAACATTTCATTACACGTAAACGGAACATCCCACACCTTAGAAATTACTGACGGCGACACACCTTTGTTATGGGTGCTTAGGGATGTGTTAGACTTAAAAGGTACAAAGTTCGGATGTGGAAAGGCAGCTTGCGGCGCTTGTACCTTGCATGTAGATGGCGAAGCGGTGCGCACGCCCAATTGGAACCCAGTGGTGCCCTTGCCTATGTGGAGGGGGATAGGGCTACGGTTATGATTTCTACACAGGTGGTGCAACTTACCCGTACAGAACTAGCGGAACGCCTAGGTTTTGATGCCGACAAAGTTAATATAGTTCCTACATTTCTAGGGGGAGGTTTTGGAAGAAGGCTGCATACGCCCCATGCTATCGAAGCTGCCTTGCTGTCCAAAGCTGTCGGTAAACCTGTAAAATGCTTTTTTACCCGTAAGGAAGAGTTTCAAAACGATACCTTCCGTCCGCCCACGCATCATATTTTGAGAGGAAAACTGAATGCTGACGGAATGATAGAGGGTTTAGAGCATAATGTATCTAGTGGCGATGTGGCCTTTGGGTCCCCTATGCTGCCCAGCGTCTTGGAAACCGTTATGGGTGCCGATCTGGGTGCTTGGCGCGGGGGAATGATTCAATATGGGGCAATACCCAATTATCGCGCTATTTCTTGGCGTGTTAAATTACCCTTTGCCACAAGTTGGTGGCGCAGTCTTGGACTGCTGGCCAATACCTTTGCTATCGAAAGCTTTATGGATGAACTGGCTGTTGCCGCGGGTAAAAATCCTGCCGAATTTCGCTTGTCCCAAATTCAGGTTGATGATAGGGGAAAACGATTGAAATCGGTCATCACGGCCGTAGTGGATAAAGCGGGCTATACCGATACCCTTGTCAACGGGAGGGCAATGGGCTTTGCGGTATCTACGGATGCCAATACGCCATGTGCCCAAATTGCCGAGGTTTCCATAGAAAAAAACGAAATAAAAGTGCATAAGGTAACCTGTGCCATGGATCCGGGATTGGTCGTAAATCCCGATCAGGTTCGCGCCCAATGCGAGGGCGTCATTATTATGGGAATGAGCGCCGCCATGTTCGAGAAAATGGATGTGGAAAATGGGGAGCTGACACCAACCATCTATGGTCCTTATCAAATGGCCTTGATGAAACATGCGCCCAAAGAGATAGATGTGGTTTTACTTCAGGGTTCGGATACACCGGGAGCGGTTGGCGAGCCGCCTTTAGGCCCCATTGGAGCTGCAATTGCCAATGCCGTGTTTAGACTTACCGGAAAACGACTTCGGGAAATGCCTTTGCAGTTGGCTTGATAAGAGTCACTTTTCTTATATGTGAAAGAAAATCGTTTTTACCGTTAGAAAGAAACTGATCCTAAACAAGTAATGATTTGATCAGAAATCTATCTATTTTACTTTCGCTCATAGTGTTGCAATAGGAACAAGCGTATCACTCTTCTTTTGGCTTTGCATTCGCAATATTTCGTATCATTCCGCCAAAAATAAAATAGTGTAGCGGTACGATACTGTACCAGTACAGCCTTCCTTTTAGCCCTCTGGGCCTAAAGGTTGCTGTTTGGTGCAATATGTTGTTTTTATCTATTTTAAACTCTAGCCACGCTTCGCCCGGTAATTTCATTTCGGCAAAAAGGAGTAGGCGCTTTCCTTTTTTATCGGCGAGGAGCACACGCCAAAAATCAAGGGCATCGCCAGCATAAATCTTGTCGGGATGGGTTCTTCCGCGTCTCAGTCCCACACCACCGATGAGCTTGTCCAAAAAACCTCGGATTTTCCATAACCAGTTCCCATAGTACCAGCCATTTTGGCCACCAATTTTCCAGATATTGTTCAGTACTTGTTTTGGGTCGCTTATTTGCATCGTCTGCACATCGCGCAGCACGCCAAATTTTGGCACCTGTATGTATTTTTCTAGATTTTTATTGAACCTACCGCTAATCATGCTGTCTTTCCAACTGCTGACGACCAAGTTCTGTTCAATTTTCTTAAATGCCATATCAATGGCCTCGCTATAGGTATGGGGCTGTATACCTAAAAGTTGCGCCAGTCTATCGTCCTTGGCGACAACCTCAATTTTCATACTATCCACTAAATTAAGGGCAAGGGTGTAGGAGGTGGAGGTTACAAAATACAGCCAGTAGGAAGATAGTTTTGGAGTCATCACGGGAACGGTGTAAATCCAATTTTTAAATCCACGGGCCTTGGCGTATTGGTGTAGCATTTCCTTGTAGGTCAATACATTTGGGCCGGCAATATCAAAAGAGTCGTTGTAGGTGGCTTCATTCCCCAAAACACCGGTAAGAAAGTTCATCACGTCCCTAATGGCAATGGGCTGGGTTTTGGTAAGTACCCATTTTGGTGTAATCATAAATGGTAGTTTTTCGCATAGGTCACGTATGATCTCAAAGGAAGAACTTCCAGAGCCTACTATAATACCAGCCCTAAGCACAGTCAAACTAAAATCGCCCTGATACAATATTTCTTCCACATTTCTGCGGGACCATAAGTGTTTGGAGAGGTTGGCGTCATTTACAATTCCGCTGAGGTAAATAACCTGTTTTATATTCGTTTGGGCTACATAGGCATTAAAATTGGTCGCCGTTGTGGCTTCCAGTTCATCAAAATCCGTGGTAGAGGTGCTCATGGAATGGATAAGGAAGTAGGCGGCATCCAAATCTTTGGGAAGTATATTAGGTTTTACTTCTCTTAAAAAATCGATTTCAACGATTATAATTTGTCGCTTTATTTCATCTTCTATAGAAAGTCGGGCAGCATCCCTGACGGTACAGACCACTTCATGGCCAGCTTCCAGCAATTGTGGTAGCAGTCGCATTCCTATATAACCATTGGCACCGGTAAGAAGTATTTTCATTTTTTTAGATATAAGCCCCCTGGCCCCATAGGGGGAATTCTTGCGGAGTCACCAAGATGTAACTTAAGTAGTAATTGGATAGCACACCCATTATGTTTTTTTTTAAAATAAAAACACTTTTTTTATCTACAGTCTACAGTCTACAGTCTCACAAATCATCAATAGACGTAGGCGCATTATCAGCCTTATAGCCCAAGAGTCTTGTAAAAAATTTCTGTACGGCCTTAGTGTCGGATTCCACCTTAATAAAATAATTATCCCGGTACACCGAGTATACGGAGGCCTGCCCTTTGTAGAGCGTAAGTTTATAATAGGGAATGACCAGCGCAAAAGTTTCCAACAAAGACCTAAACCGGACGATAATCCCCTTGGGTCTTATTTCAATGTGACAGGTGTCCCTATTGTTATCCAGAATCAGTAGATTTCTGATTTCTACACTCGTTTCCGTAATAATGAGTTTAGGGGATCCAATACCGCCCATCTTAAATCGTTCTTTTAAGGTAAAGGGTTTTCCAACGACCTCGTCCACTTTATTGGTAATCGCTTTATTGTTGTAAGATACATTTACTAGCATTTTTCATTTTTTATTAAAGTTAATAAAACGAAAACGGATACCTTAACTATTGGATCAATAAGTGTAAAAATGATTAGTTTTGCAGCCTTAATTACCTATGTATGAATATTCAGGAAGTTCTCGATAAAAAAGTAACCCAAGCAATCAGTGCTATATATGATGTAAACCTGCCTAATGTGGAGTTTCAGCCCACTAGAAAGGATTTTGAAGGGGATATTACCGTAGTCGTTTTTCCTATGTTAAGGCATGTAAAAGGTAATCCTGTGCAGATTGGCGAGCAAGTAGGTGCTTATTTGGAAAAGGAGCTGGACATTGTTACCGGTTTTAATGTGGTAAAGGGATTTTTGAATATCGTTATTTCCGATGCTTTCTATATCGATTTCTTTAAGGGTATTCGAGAAAATACATCTTTTGGAACGGTGCCAACTTCCGATGATGCCATACTGGTGGAATATTCCTCTCCAAACACCAATAAACCTTTGCATTTGGGACATATCCGAAACAACTTATTAGGGTATTCGGTAGCCGAAATTCTAAAAGCCTCCGGTAAAAAGGTGTACAAAACCCAAATTATTAACGATCGTGGCATCCATATTTGTAAAAGTATGTTGGCATGGCAGCGTTTTGGCACTGGCGAAACACCCGAAAGTACGGGACTTAAAGGAGATAAACTGGTTGGGAATTACTATGTGGCTTTTGATAAAGCTTATAAGGCAGAAATCGCCGCTATGGTTGCTGACGGCGCAGATGAAAAAGTAGCAGAAAAGGAAGCGCCCATTTTGTTGGCCGCACAGCAGATGCTTTTAAAATGGGAGGCAGGTGATGCCGAAGTTGTGGCCTTGTGGAAGAAAATGAACGTATGGGTATATGAAGGCTTTGAGACCACCTATAGAAACCTAGGGGTAGATTTTGATTCCTACCTCTATGAGAGCGACACCTACCTTTTAGGAAAAGATGTGGTTGCAGACGGAATTAAAAGCGGTGTATTTTACAAAAAGGAAGACGGTAGTGTTTGGATAGATTTAACCGAAGACGGACTGGACGAGAAAATAGTACTACGTTCCGATGGTACCGCCGTATACATGACCCAGGACATTGGCACGGCCATACAGCGCGTTAAGGACCATCCGGACATTAATGGGATGGTCTATACCGTGGGCAATGAGCAGGATTACCACTTTAAGGTGCTTTTTCTTATTTTAAAAAAACTAGGCTTCATCTGGGCGGATAAACTATACCATCTGAGTTACGGTATGGTAGATTTACCTAGCGGAAAGATGAAAAGTAGGGAAGGTACGGTTGTAGATGCCGATGACCTAATGGAAGAAATGACCAATACCGCCGCGGCCATATCTGAGGAACTGGGTAAGTTGGAAAACTATTCCGAAGTAGAAAAGCAAGAGCTTTATAAACTGATAGGTCTCGGGGCATTAAAATATTACATCTTAAAAGTAGATCCTAAAAAACGAATTTTATTCAATCCCGAGGAATCGGTCGATTTTCAAGGGAATACGGGACCGTTTATCCAATATACTTACGCTAGGATACAATCTATTTTGAGAAAGGCCAACGATACGAAAATAGCTTGGAAAAACGAAGTCGAAATAACCGAGTTGCATCCAAAGGAAAAAGAACTCATTAAACAATTGCAATTGTTTCCGGAGACCGTTCAATTGGCCGCCGAGAATTACAGTCCGGCCGTAATCGCCAATTACACCTATGACCTGGTACGGGAATTCAACTCTTTGTACCAACAAGTTTCTATTTTAGGAGAAACGGATGAAGGGAAGAAAGTGCTTCGGGTGCAATTGTCCCAAAAGGTTGGAGAGGTTATACAAAGGGCCTTTAGCTTGTTAGGGATTGATGTTCCCGATAGAATGTAGCACCAGCTTTTTTCATAATTGGCCGCTATACCTCAAAAACGTATCCCAACAGCTTTTAAATAAATAGCTTCTACCACGAATATTACGGGAATCAACCAAAACGACGTAGGACTAATAGACGTAGGGCATAAGACCAAATATCATTGTTCAGTAAAACAATAAGGATGTTACTATCTATACTCATGCTTAATGAAAACCCGAAAATTTTGATAATTTTATTTTTTTCTTTGCCTAGGCACGACACAGCGAAAGCTGTGGGCGAGCCGTAGCGATGGCGAAGCATAGCCGTAGCTACGGT
>Ga0136560_1000033_pt1 | contig 43737 bp, 40 predicted proteins | sample AntRauMeHopE1497_FD_104925 | JGI IMG/M metagenome (GOLD analysis project Ga0136560, IMG submission 104925) | Saline lake microbial communities from Rauer Islands, Antarctica - Metagenome Hop E1 #497 | ecosystem: Environmental > Aquatic > Non-marine Saline and Alkaline > Saline | place... | reverse complement strand
CGACTTGGCTCAATAACCACGCTCAGGATAAACTTCTCGTCCCAACACTTTGCACCAAAGAAAAATCCCGAAATCAAAAAGACATCGGGACTTGTTTCAACTCGTGTTGGCCCACAAGGACTCGAACCTTGAATGACGGTACCAAAAACCGGAGTGTTACCATTACACCATGGGCCATTACCTTAAGAGCGTGCAAATTTAAAACAAAGTTTTGTTTGTGCAAATATTTTCCATCACAATAATTTAAATAATACCGAAGCTCCGCTGTTAAAGGTTTATAAAAATTGTAGTCCATTATCTATTTTAATTAGTAAATTCGCCCTTTGCTTTAACTTAAGTTACATGTTTTCAAAGAACTTCCAGAAGTGGGACACCCTCCTTGGGTGGGTCGTATTTTTTATTTCATTCCTTACCTATTATATTACGGTTGAGCCTACGAACAGTTTTTGGGACGCCGGCGAATACATATCCACCGCAGCCAAATTGCAGGTGGGGCATCCACCAGGAGCTCCTCTATTGCAAATGATAGGTGCATTTTTTGCCATGTTCGCCCTAGAGGACAACCAAGTAGCTATGATGGTGAATTTGGTGTCCGGTTTTTCCAGCGCGTTTACCATTTTGTTCATGTTCTGGACTATTACCAATATTACCCAAAAATTAATGGACAAGGGCGAGCAACTTACCAACAGCAAGGCCATGGCTATCCTAGGCAGTGGTCTTATAGGTTCACTCGCTTTTACCTATTCCGATAGTTTTTGGTTCAATGCCACGGAAACAGAGGTGTACGCCATGGCCAGTTTTATCATGGCATTACTACTTTGGTTGGGACTTAAATGGACGGACAACCTGGAAGACCCCAGAAGCAACCGATGGATCGTCCTGATATGCTTTATTATAGGACTTACTTTTGGAGTTCAGTTTATGGGCTTTTTGGCTATTCCTTCCATTGGTCTGCTCTACTATTTCAAAACCTATAGGGAAACTACCGTAAAGAATTTTTTGCTGGCCAATATCATCGTTGTTGCCCTGCTCATGCTCGTCTATAAATTTTCGCTGACCTACGTTTTGGTATTGTTTGCCTGGGGTGAAATATTCTTCATTAACAGCATGGGGCTTCCTTTCAACTCGGGCTCCATTATAATCGGTATCCTTTTTATTGCTGCCTTTTATTTTGGACTGCGCTATACCCGAAAAAACAACTACAGAACGGGCAACACTATAGTTTTGTGCCTTATGTTTCTTTTTCTTGGATTCTCCTCTTGGATTATGTTGCCCATAAGGGCCAATGCCAAAGTGGTCATCAACGAAAACAACCCATCTGACGCCCGTGCACTTTTAGCCTATTACAATAGAGAGCAATATCCTGGCGTAGACAGTCCTGTTTACGGCAGCTACTACTCGGAGATGTTTGCATCCGCTGGCGAGGAGCGTGATGGCAAACCCAAGTATGAAAAGGATTATACCTTAGGGAAATATATCATCGTAAATAAATACAAAAACTCCGAAACCGGACCCAACCTGGACCATCAAGGCATATTGCCCAGGATGTGGAGCGCTCAACATGCAGAAAACTACATGCGCTATTTTGGGCCTTTGGACTTTAAGATCACAAAGCCCGATAACGACCTCAAAAGGGCGGCCATACAGTTAAAGACAGGATATGCCAACGGAGAAATAGATGCGGAGCAGTACATTGGCTTCCTAAAACGCTTTGAAGAATTCATAGAGGTGCAGCCACCTACGGTTTGGGACAACGTGAAATATATGTTCGAATTTCAGTTCAACTATATGTACCTGCGGTATTTTATGTGGAATTTTGTCGGAAAACAAAATGACGTTCAAGGCCGATATAACGACAATGGCAACTGGCTAAGCGGCATAAAGGCTATTGATAGCTGGCGTTTGGGCAGTCAGTATAACCTCCCAAGCGATGTGGAGGATAATAAAGGCCGGAACACCTATTTTTTCCTTCCGCTACTCCTGGGCATCATAGGCCTCGTTTTTCAGATTTCCAAGAATCCCAAGCAATTTTGGGTGTTATTGGTTTTCTTTCTCTTTACAGGACTTGCGATTCAATTTTACACCAACCCCTCTATTTTTCAACCTCGGGAACGGGACTATTCCTTGGTAGGCTCTTTTTACATATTCGCTATCTGGATAGGGCTAGGGGTTTACGGACTTTTTGATGGCTTTAAGGACTGGCTTGCCCCAAAGATATTGGCTCCCGTAGTCGTTGTGGTGTGCCTACTTGCCGTGCCTACCGTAATGGCGGTCCAAAACTGGGACGACCATGACCGCTCTAACCGTTTTACGGCAAATGCTTCCGCAAAGGCTTACTTGGATTCCTGCCAAGAAGATGCAGGCGCCATACTCTTTACTATTGGCGACAACGACACCTTCCCGCTTTGGTACGCCCAAGAAATTGAAGGCTACCGTACCGATGTGCGCATTGTCTGCACCAGCCTCTTTGAAACAGACTGGTACGTTGACCAAATGAAGCACAAAGCTTATGAAAGCGAAGCGATACCCTCCCAAATAGAACATGAGAAATATCGCGAAGGAAACAGGGATGTTTTGTACTTTCAGGAAGCCACCAAAAACAGATGGGCCATTAAGGACTTTATGGACTGGATAGACAGTGATAAGCCCCGAACCAAGTTAAAATACCTTTTTGAGCAAAGCGGGCAAGACCCGAACAGCTATCCTGAAAACACCCAAAATATTGTGTACTACCCTACCAATAAGATCAGGGTGCCGGTAAACAAGGAAAATGTACTGGAAAGCGGCTTGGTCAAAGCCAAGGATTCTGCCCTCATTGTCGATTTTATAGATATTGACCTTCCAAGCTACTTGACCAAAAAAAATATGATGATGTTGGATATTTTGGCCAATAACGACTGGAAAAGGCCTTTATATTTCTCCGGCGGAAGTTTTGATGATGCCGAATTCCTTTGGATGAAAGACTACTTACAATTGGATGGCATGGCCTACAAATTGGTGCCTATTAAGACCGAAAGACCGAATTCTTTTGAAATGGGCCGTATAGACACCGACTTAATGTATGATATCGTTACCAACTGGGATTGGGGCAATTCTGGAAGTACGGAGATTTATCATGACACCCAAACACGCATCCAAAGTGTTTCTTACAGAGGCAACCTTGCCCGGCTTATGGAAGCTCTTATCAAGGAGAACAAAATGGACAGGGCCAAGGAGGTCATAGAAATTTCCTTGAATAATATGCCCATAGAATTATTTGGTTATTACACCCTTGTGGAACCTTTTGTAGATGGCTATTACAAAGTGGGCGAAACCGAAAAGGCCCGCAATCTGTTTGGTAAACTGAAAAAAGTGTACCAAGAACGCTTAGAATACTACGCAGGCACCAATTTGGACGAGCAATATAGTAACATAGATGAAATTATTGCGGACATGGAAGCTTACAGACGCAACATTGACAACCTTATTAGAAATGATGATCGGGAACTGGCGGAAAAGGAAACGCTCATTTTTAATGAGTATATAGATAAGTTCCAGCATTTTTATAAGGATGAAGACGACTTTGAAGTTCCTGAAACAGCACCGGAAACCAATCCGGATATTATGGATACCATCCAATTGGACAACACTAATACGGACTTTTTAGAGGATACCACGGCTACGCCTGTTGTGAATTAGAACTTTCTTTTACCGTCTAAAATTTTATATGCTAATTTGAAGACGGCGAGATTGACAGATGGATTATCAATCTTGATTTTAAAAAAATGACAGTGCGATGATTTCCTTCCTCTAGTCCTGAGCGTGGTTATTGAGCCAAGTCGAAGGTCTAGGAGGTTTGGATTCGATGCCGCCAAAAGCGGGAACGGAATACGGGGTGGTGAAGTGCAAGCCTAAGATTAAAACCTAAGAGCTTTATGCCATGTGCCAAAACAAAGACGTAACAAAAAAAAACCCTAACAGATTATAGTGGAATAAACCGCCAGACAGCTTTTGTAGTTAGACGTATTCGCTCAAGATGCCCATAAGTGTGTTGGCATCCTGTTCACCGCTTTGGCGCCAAACCATTTCGCCCTTTTTATAGATTATCAATGTTGGCAATCCTTTCACCCTCAATGCCTGGGACAGTTCCTTATTCTTGTCCACATCAATTTTAATAACCTTACCCTTATCCCCTAAAGCAGCGGCAACATCCCTTAAAACAGGATGCATTGCGGTGGACTGCTCATTCCATTCGGCATAAAAATCCAACAGCACCGGGATATTTAAATCTATAAGTTCCCCAAATTTAGACATATAAAAGGCTTTACTTTATCAATCAAATGTAGTAAAAAATGTTAAAATACTGCACCTTACACAATTTTTGTATGTTCCCAACGAGGTTAAAATCATGTTAACGCCTTCTTTTTTAAGGTAATCACCGTAATTTCTGGCCAAATCCCCACTCTTCCCGGGTAGCCCAAAAATCCAAAACCACGGTTTACGTTAATGAATTGTCCCTTTTCCTTATATACACCGGCCCAATATTTGTACCGCCATTTTACGGGGCTCCATTTTATCCATCCTGGAATTTCTATCCCAAACTGCATCCCGTGGGTATGTCCGCTTAAGGTCAAGTGGACATGCTGGTCCCCAGGAAGTACAACGTCCTCCCAGTGTGAGGGATCATGGCTCATCAATATTTTAAAATCGGTATCGGTGATTCCCGAAGTGGCCTTCTGCAGATCTCCTACCTTTATAAAGCCGCCCCTGCCCCAGTTCTCCACGCCTATTAAAGCAAGTTTATCGGCTCCCTTGGTCAAATAGCGATGTTCATTGAGCAGTAAATCAAACCCCATTTTTTTTTGGAGATCTTTTAGTTCCTGTAAATTCTGCGTTTTTAATTGCTGTGTTTCCCACGATATATAATCTCCATAATCATGATTGCCCAATACCGAGTATTTCCCGTCCTTGGCCTCCAAAGAGGCGAACAGATCCGCCCAAGGTTTCATTTCCTCCGATTTATTGTTTACCATATCGCCAGTAAAAAGAATAGCATCGCTTTTTTGCTTATTGATGAGCGATACGCCATATTCTATCATCTTTCTATTATCAAAACTTCCGCTATGGATATCGGATATTTGGGTAATTCGATAGCCATCAAAAGCATTGGGGAGGTCATCAAATTCAAGGGTGTACCTTAAGACCTTGAAATTATATTTGCCCTTATACATACCGTATAAGAGCGCACCAAAGGGCAAGGCTGCTATACCAAGTGCCACCATACTTAAAAAACGCCTTCTTTCGGGAAAGGTAAATGTGCGTGAAACACCGAACAGTTTTCCATATCCGCCGGAGAACATCCTAAAAATATCCTCGGAAAAAAGAAAAAGAATAGTGATGATCTTAAAGGTAAGTACGGCAAGCAAAAGACCAAAAGCATAACTTTTTGGAACACTCAGCACCCGACCTCCTTCATCCCCAGCCGTAAATTGATAGATGAAATTAAACACCACCCCGGCAGCTATGGCCATATACAAATAGTAGACCCATGGTTGCCTTGATACTGTTTTAAGGGCTTGCAATACATAAACGCTCAAAACAACATAAACGACAACAAATAATATCCAACGGAACATAGTGCTTTTTTTACAAAGATATTTTTACAAACCCAACTCAGCTAAATTTTGCGGTTTATTTAACGGCTTGTACCACGGATGAGACAATTTCCAAACTTGTTACTGCGATACCGTCATCATATAAAAAAGGGGCAGAATTCATTGCAACCGCTGGCGGTTGATCCAAGGTTTTACAGAATCTGGCGGCGGACAAGTGCAGTGCCTTAAATCCTTTTTCATTAAATTGATGCGCATTATGTTCATTGATTCCCGAGCCTGGTATAATCACACAGTTTTTGACATGGCGCTGTAGTTGTTCCAATAGGTCTAGTCCCAATATGGCCGATTTTTGTTGGCCGGACGTCAACACATAATGGACGCCTAGGGACTCTAATTGCACTATGGTTTCTAGGGGATGCCCGACCCAATCAAAAGCCCTGTGAAAGGTAAATTTCAGATCGCCCGAAGCCGTAATCAATTCGGTCGTGCGTTCCACATCCAGTGAACAATCGGGATGAAGCGCGCCGGACACAATCCCGGCAAACCCCAGTTCCCTGCAGAGCGCAATATTGGTTTTCATGATGTTAAATTCGTCATTGGAAAAGGTAAAATCCCCGCTCCTAGGCCGTATTAATACGTGTACGGGAATTTTTATTCTTTCCCGCACCGCCTTTAGCAATCCATAGGATGGCGTAATGCCACCAACGGCCAGTTCTGAACAAAGTTCAATACGGTCCGCGCCCGCTTCTTGGGCATTTAGGGCAGATTGCAAGGAATTGGCACAAACTTCTATAAGCATAACAACAAAGTTCAAGTTCAAGTATCAAGTTCAAGTTCAAGTTCAAAAAATCGCTTTGCGCTGTGCGCAAATTCCCTTGCTAGAGCAAGCCCTCGCTAGCGCCCCTAAGGCACAATGGGACTATTCCAAAATATAGCAATTTTCTTTTCGTACGGTTCTCAAAATCCTTTCAAAGTTGATTGTACATTTAACATCAGATATCTCATAACAAAAAGATTTGCCCATTTGGGCATTAGGCAGCTTCGAAATCCCTTATATTTAATGCCCAAAAGTAAACAACCCAAACAATGAAAAGAAGAAAGTTCCTAAAAAATTCGGGTACCGCAACGGCAGCCTTGGTGGCCACTCCGTTTTTAACCTCTTGCAAACAGGAGACGCATCCCCCGAAATCGGCAACAGCTATAAATACAAAAGCCATCTTCCCTATCGTTATCTGTACTTGGGATTTTTTCAATGCCTCCGCAAAAGCCTGGGAGGTGCTAAATGATGGAGGAAATGCACTGGATGCCATTGAGCAAGGCGTAAAAGTAGAGGAAGACGATGTAAGCAACCAAACCGTAGGAACTGGCGGAAGGCCCGACAGGGACGGCAACGTAACCTTGGATGCCTGTATTATGGACAAGGATGGGAACTGCGGTGCCGTATTGGCCATGCAAAACATAGCAAATCCTATTTCCGTGGCACGCAAGGTGATGGAGGATACGCCCCATGTAATGTTGGCAGGACAGGGCGCGGAACAATTCGCCTATGAAAAAGGATTCGAAAAGGTAAATCTCCTCACCGAGCAGTCCCGGTTGGAATGGCTGGAGTGGAAAAAAACATCGGAATACAAGCCCATAATCAACATTGAAAACCACGATACTATTGGCATGTTGGCCATTGACAAAAACGGGGATATCGCCGGAGGTTGCACCACGAGCGGCATGGGGTATAAAATGGCCGGCCGTGTGGGCGACTCGCCCATTATAGGCGCAGGCCTCTTCGTAGATAACGAGGTGGGTGCAGCAACAGCAACAGGTCTGGGCGAAGAAGTAGTGCGAACCGTTGGCAGCTTTTTGATCGTGGAATTGATGCGACAGGGAAAATCGCCGCAAGAGGCTTGTGAAGAAGGCGTAGAACGCATCATGGCCAAAAACGAGGGGCGAAACGATTTCCAGATCGGTTTTATCGCCATTAACAAAAAAGGAGAGACGGGTGGCTATTGCATTCACCCTGGGTTTACGTACAGAACATACTCGGATGCCGGGCATGTGAACAATCCTTCTGAATCTTATATTAAAGCATAGAATCTTTGTGATTTCGATATTCTTTCAAATAGCCCATAAAAATTTGTATGTCAGCTAAACTGCAACATACCAAACTATACACTCAAATCATTGATTTGTTGCAATCTGCAAGAAACCAGATGGTTGTAACGGTCAACAAAACAATGGTAATTACCTATTTTGAAATAGGCCGTATGATTATAGAAGAAGAACAAGATGGCGAGGACAGGGCGACCTATGGGAAACAATTGTTAAAAGGTCTTTCAAATAAACTGACACATGAATTTGGCAAAGGCTTCTCCGTTGATAATTTGCAAAATATGAGACGGTTTTTCATAGCCTATAAGAAATACGAGACAGTGTCTCATAATTACGATTCTTTAATAAGCAAGACACAGTTTCATCAAACAAACAAAACAAAACCTAGGTACAAAGTCCACGACTTAAAACTAAGCTGGTCCCATTACCTCAAACTAATACGTATTGATGATGAAGCAGAGCGCAACTTCTACGAAATAGAAGCATCTAAAAACAACTGGAGCGTTCGGGAACTGAAACGGCAATATGACTCCGCACTATTTACTAGACTTCCTTTGAGCAGGAATAAATCCGAAATAAAAAGGCTTTCAGAAAAGGGACTCCTCATCCAAAAACCAAAAGATGCCATTAAGGATCCCTATATTTTGGAGTTTATTGGATTACCGGAACACACGTCTTATTCAGAAAACGATTTAGAGCAAGCACCCATTAATAAACTTGAACATTTTTTGTTAGAATTTGGAAGCGGCTTTACCTTTGTTGCACGGCAAAAACGGATTTATTTCGATGATAAACACTTTAGAATAGACTTGGTCTTTTACAATCGATTTTTAAAAGCCTTTGTTTTAATCGATTTGAAAATTGGCGTGTTCAAGCACCAAGACCTTGGGCAGATGCAGATGTATGTCAATTATTACGATCGTGAAATAAAGTTAGAAGATAAAAACAAGACTATAGGCATGATACTTTGTCAGAACAAAAGCGATTCGGTCGTAAAATATACTTTACCGGAACACAACGAACACATTTTTGCGAGTAAATACAAAACCATTTTACCAAGCAAAACAGCACTTAAAAATCTATTGGAAGAACCTTCTATCCAATATCTAAACCATTCATAATGTTACCAAGTGGAGTTCACAAATGTAAGGGTAGTGAAATCAGTATCTTCGGATGAAACAAAAAAAGGGATATCCCTTCCTAGTTACTCATCTAAACAACAATCCTTCTCAAAAACTTTAGCAATTTCAATTTCGTAGCTCTAAATTCGTATTTCTAAATTTCTATCATGTCCGATCAAAAACGATTATTCCTACTAGACGCCTACGCCTTGATATTTAGAGGCTATTATGCCCTGATAAAAAATCCAAGAATAAACTCAAAAGGGATGGATACCAGTGCCATCATGGGGTTTATGAATTCGCTTTTTGATGTCATCAAACGCGAAAAACCGGACCATCTGGCCGTTTGTTTTGACAAAGGCGGAAGTGCGGAACGCACAGAACTCTTCCCCGAATATAAAGCCAACAGAGACGAGACACCCGACGCCATTAGGATTGCTGTACCCTATATTCAGGCTATTCTAAAGGCAATGCATATTCCGTCCGTGGTGTTGGAAGGCTGGGAGGCCGATGACATTATAGGTACCTTGGCCAAACAGGCCGAAAAAGAGGATTACAAGGTTTTTATGGTAACGCCCGATAAGGATTTTGGGCAATTGGTATCGGAGAACATTTTTATGTACCGTCCGGCACGTATGGGCAACGGCATAGAGATCTGGGGCATTCCCGAAATACAAAAGCGTTTTGGTGTGGAACGGCCAGAACAGGTCATAGACTACTTGGGCATGATGGGCGATGCGAGCGACAATATCCCCGGTCTGCCCGGTGTTGGCGACAAGACCGCAAGGAAATTCATTTCCGAATTCGGCTCTATGGAGGGCCTTTTGGCAAACACGGACAAGCTAAAGGGTGCGATGAAGGAAAAAGTAGAGGCAAATAAAGAACTGGGACTGCTATCCAAAAAACTGGCTACCATTTGTGTGGATTGTGACGTAATATTTGACGCCAAGGACTACGAAATGTCGGTGCCTGATAACGAAAAAGTGCAGGAACTATTTGAAGAGCTGGAATTCAGAAGGCTAAAAGACCAGTTTATAAAGATATTCTCGGGAGAAGAGGAAACAACTACAGATCAAGTTACAGGCACGGAAACCGCAAAGAAAGTTTCTTCCTCCGCAGGAAGCGGCCAGTTCTCCTTATTTGGCGGCGATGGTGATGTACCCGCAACTATAAAGGACATCTCTAGCCGAAAAACCATAAAAGACATCCCGCACGCTTACCAAAGTGTTGCCCCGGGTATGGCCATGAAACTATTTTTACAGAATTTAATGAAACAGACCTCGGTCTGCTTTGATACCGAGACCACGGGACTCAATCCGCTTACCGCAGAACTTGTGGGCATTGCCTTTAGTTGGGAAGCTACCAAAGGTTTTTACGTGCCTTTTCCCGAAGATAGGGACGAGGCCCAAAAACGGATCGAGGAGCTGCGACCCTTTTTTGAATCGGAAAGCATAGAAAAAGTAGGTCAGAACCTAAAATATGACCTCAAAGTCCTTCACAAGTACAACATTCAGGTAAAAGGAAGCTATTTTGATACCATGCTGGCACATTATCTTATCAATCCAGATATGAGGCATGGCATGGACGTACTGGCCGAAACCTATTTGAACTACAGCCCCGTTTCCATTACGGAACTTATCGGCAAAAAAGGGAAGAACCAATTGTCCATGCGTGATGTTCCGCTGGAAAAACAAACGGAATATGCGGTGGAGGATGCGGATATTACCTTTCAATTGGCCCAGCACTTTAGACCGGAATTGGCGGAGGCCAAAACAGACGGACTCTTCAAGGACATAGAAATTCCGTTATTGCGCGTCTTGGCAGATATGGAACTGGAGGGCATCAATCTAGACGAGAAATTCTTGAATTCGCTTTCGGAAGACCTTAACAATGATATTGCCTCCTTAGAAAAAAAAATATACGAAGTTGCCGGAGAGGAATTCAATATTGGCTCGCCCAAACAATTGGGGGAAATTCTTTTTGACAAAATGAAATTGGTGGACAAGCCCAAGAAAACCAAAACAGGACAATATTCCACCGCGGAAGACGTACTATCCTACTTGGCCAAAGACCACGAAATTGTAAGGTATGTATTGGATTACCGTGGATTGGCAAAACTCAAAAGCACCTATGTTGATGCGCTTCCCTTGCAGGTAGAAGAAATTACCGGCAGGGTACATACGGATTACATGCAGACGGTGGCCGCAACAGGCAGGTTAAGTAGCAACAACCCTAATTTACAAAACATTCCCATTAGAACGGAACGCGGACGGCAAGTGCGTAAGGCCTTTGTACCACGGGACGAAAACTATGTACTCATGGCGGCGGATTACTCCCAAATAGAACTGCGCATCATTGCAGCGCTCAGCGAGGAAACCACCATGATCGAAGCCTTTAAGAACGGAGAGGATATTCACGCCTCTACTGCATCAAAAGTATTTAACGTTCCAATTGATGAAGTGACCCGAGAGCAGCGTGGTAATGCCAAAACGGTAAATTTTGGAATTATCTATGGCGTATCGGCATTTGGGCTCAGTAACCAAACAGACCTCTCACGCTCCGAAGCAAAAGAACTTATAGACACCTATTACAAAACCTACCCCAAGCTCAGAAACTACATGAGCGAGCAGGTAAATTTTGCCCGAGATAATGGATATGTGCAAACGGTTTTGGGCCGCAGGCGTTATTTAAAAGACATCAACGGAAGTAATGCCATTGTAAGGGGTGCAGCGGAACGCAACGCGGTTAATGCACCTATACAGGGAAGTGCAGCGGATATCATCAAGATTGCCATGATCAATATCCATAAAAAATTGGAAGAAGGAAAGTTTAAGTCCAAAATGCTCTTGCAGGTACATGACGAATTGGTGTTTGACATCTACAAACCGGAACTGGAGGAACTAAAAACGATGATCAAATCAGAAATGGAGCAAGCGTATACCCTATCGGTTCCTTTGGATGTAGAAGTGGGCATTGGCGAGAACTGGTTGGAGGCGCATTGATGTTCTTATAAAAACCTTTATTTTTTTGATATTATATCTGATAAACACTGTTAAACATTTGCAAACGGTGTACGAGAATGCATTTTCAAGCGTTGCATATAAACTCGCTTTCCGTAACGAAAGAAAATCTATCGGACATGAAAAAAAGTATCCTGCTTTTTATTTTGCTTTTGGGCGCCACCAGGCTCTGCATGGCACAATCCGATATAGGAAATAACATAACTGAAAGTATTCAGAAGGTAAAAGTCTTTCCCAATCCTGCAACCCATGTCATAAACATACTCGGCCTAAAAAATGCACAAAAAGCTTCCATTCTAATTTCCGATGGGTACGGCAACACCGTACTGCATCATCAGTGGGAGATACGGAATAATGCCTTGAACATTCCCATTGCCGATTTAGAAAAAGGATTTTATATGATTGCTATCCAATCCCAAGGTCAGCATGTAAAAACCAAGTTTTACAAGCAGTAGCACAACAAACACAAGAAATTTGAACAGTTATTTCAAATATTGAGTTTCCTTCGAAAACTCACGTCAAAGAGGAACAGCGTTAAAAAGCTAAAAATTTGAGATTAGTCGATTTTTCAAACGACTTTAAATCAATATCTTGAAAATTCAAAAAAATTGAATTTTTGCCAATCACAAACCAAAAATCCGTTTCGGAATGGGCTCAATATTGATTTTAAAAAAACACGCTCCGGTATGGCGCGTATTTTCTTTGACAATGAAGGCAAAATTTAACGCCTTTTAAAGACCAATTCACCGGCTTCATCAAAATCGGCAAGTTGCAGACTTGCGGCGTTGATGGTCATCTCGTCCCCATTTATGGCAACTGGCACTTCAAGCGTTAGGCCGTCTTCATCCAGCAAACTAACGACTCCATTAGTGTAGGTATAAGTACCGGATGCCGTATCAAAGTCATCCGCTACCGGACAGGGCACCTGAAAACCTCCAACGCCAAGGCTTGCGGTTTCAATTGCCGTTCCTACAGCATTTCTAGCTGCCGCAGTCAAGTCTTCGTTGAAGGTAAGCGTTATGATATAGCACTCCCTTCTAGATAAAAATTGGAGTATTTGATTGCCTATTTCTGCATTTATACTGGCGGTGTCGGCATCCACTATCAATGCTACGGCATCCCAAGTACCGACAATAGAACCCCCATCATTTGAATTTTCGTCCTTGTCCGAACTACAGCTCCACATAAGGGCTACGGCGAACAACAGCACTATTGTTTTAATTTTCATTATATGTAAATTTTATTTGCTTACGTGTTACAACGATAAATTTAGCTTAATATTTTCCAACTATACCCATGCTTCATCAAAACCCGAAAATTTTGACAAATTTATTTATTATTTGCCACATGGCCCACCAAAGCATGGTTTACATCCCCCTCCTTTTTCCCCTTAAGGTCTGTTTGGGAATTAAGATGCCTATTTCCCTACAAACCCATGTTCTGTTAAAGAAAAAAGTACCATGAACCAAATTTATACGGACTTTAGGACAAGTCATATAGCACATTGCCCTTTATCCGCATAAAGCGCTAGAATCCCGACCATAAAAAGAAAATTATGCCGCATGAAATAAAAATAAACAACTATTTGCAATTCAAGTTTATAATTGTACATTTGCACCCCCTTTATGGGGATTGAAAAGATTAATAGTTAAAAATATTTGTAGTGGATACATTAAGTTATAAGACCATATCCGCCAATAAAGCGACCGTAAACAAAGCTTGGTTGTTGGTAGATGCAGAAGGAGAGACGCTAGGTCGTTTATCCTCTAAAGTAGCTAAATTATTAAGAGGGAAGCATAAGCCAAACTTTACCCCGCACGTAGATTGTGGTGACAACATCGTTGTCATCAACGCTGAAAAAGTAGCTCTTAGCGGAAACAAATGGTCCGAAAAAACCTATGTGCGTTATACGGGCTATCCAGGCGGACAACGCTTTACCACTGCAACACAATTGTTGGAAAAAAATCCTGCTGGAATCGTCGAAAGGGCGGTAAAAGGAATGTTGCCGAAAAATCGTTTGGGTGCCGAACTTTTCAGAAACCTAAAAGTGTACGCTGGCTCCCAACATGGACAGGAAGCCCAAAAACCAAGCCCAGTAAACCTAAAAGACCTTAAATAATGGAAGTAGTTCACAAAATAGGTAGAAGAAAAACGGCGGTAGCGCGTATTTACCTTTCCCAAGGAGATGGAAAAGTAACGATCAACAATAAGGATATAGCTGCTTATTTCCCTACAGCTATATTACAATATAAAGTCAACCAACCTTTTGCACTTACGAATCTGGAAGGTAACTACGATGTTAAGGTAAATGTTTTCGGCGGCGGAATTACCGGACAGGCAGAAGCTATACGTTTGGCCATTTCAAGGGCACTATGTGAAATAGATGCAGAGCACAGAATTACCCTAAAACCGGAAGGATTGCTTACAAGAGATCCAAGAATGGTTGAACGTAAGAAATTTGGACAGAAAAAAGCTAGGAAGAAATTCCAGTTCTCTAAACGCTAGTGCTGAATTTATTTCAGTATATGTTAAAAACAGGTGCTGCGTTTTTTTATATATGCTCCTGCCAAATGAAAACCCGAATTTTTGTCTCTTTCTTTTTTCCTTTGCCGTCGTTAAAATTATAAACCGTAGCTACGGCTATGCTTCGCCATCGCTACGGCTCGCCCATAGCTTTCGCTGTGTCGTGCCTAGGCAAAGAAAAAGATAAAATTGTTAAAGTTTTCGGGTTATCATTAAGCATGAGTATAATCACAATTTGAAAAATAAATACTGAAACTAGTTCAGTATAAATCCAGTTCATTGAAAGCCTTTTCCTAGGCAATTAAAAATCCTTGCATCCTGTAAAAGGAGAAAAGGTTTAGCCTGAATTTAATTCAGGGTATATCCTGAAACGAGTTCAGGATTTACCCTCAAGCAAGTTCAGGGCAAGTTAGTTTAGCATCTAAATAATGGAGGCTTCCCGCCCAGCGTGATACCACTCCGTTATTGCTAATTCATAAGAACGTAAACTAAATTTAAAATGGCGAAAGTCGAAGTAAAACAATTATTAGAAGCAGGTGTGCATTTTGGCCACCTTACCAGAAAGTGGAATCCGAACATGGCGCCCTACATCTACATGGAGCGTAACGGAATACACGTTATCAACCTTTACAAAACTGTTGCAAAAATGGAAGAAGCCAACGAGGCTTTGGCTAAAATTGCAGCATCTGGAAGAAAAATTCTTTTTGTAGCTACCAAAAAACAAGCTAAGGACATCGTTGCAGAAAAAGCAGCCAAGGTAAATATGCCGTACATTACGGAAAGATGGCCTGGCGGTATGCTAACAAATTTCGTGACCATCCGTAAGGCGGTGAAGAAAATGGCCATGATCGATAGGATGAAAAAGGACGGCACCTTCCTAACCCTATCCAAAAAAGAACGTTTACAAGTAGACCGTTTACGTGCAAAACTAGAAAAGAACCTAGGTTCCATTTCTGAAATGACACGTTTACCGGGCGCTTTGTTTATCGTTGATACCATGCGCGAGCATATTGCAGTCAAAGAGGCCCAAAAATTGAACATTCCAATTTTTGCCATGGTGGATACCAATTCAGACCCAAGGGATGTGGATTATTTGATTCCTTCCAATGACGATGCCTCAAAATCCATAGACATCATCATGACACAAGTGACCAACGCGGTTGCAGAAGGTCTTGCGGATCGCAAATCCGACAAAGGCGAAGACGAAGAAGGAAAAGAAGAAAAGAAGAAGGAAAAAGGCGCTAAAAAGGAGACCGCAAAGGTAAAACCTGAGCCAAGCCCAACAACCGTAGAAACGAAAGCACCTCCGGTAATCGAAAATTTACCGCAACCAACCGTTGACGTTGACGCTACAAAAGAAGCGGTTAAGGAAGAAATGAAAGCACCTGAAAAAGCAGCAACAAGCGCTGACGACCTTACCAAAATTGAAGGCATGGGTCCTAAAGCGGCTGAAGCATTGACCAATGCCGGTATGGGAACTTTCGCCGCTTTGGCAAAAGGTGATGCCGATAAAATAAAAGAAGTATTGACAGAGGCGAGTTCTAGAATGGCGCATCTAGATCCAACATCATGGCCAAAACAAGCTCAAATGGCTGCAGATGGCAAGTGGGACGAGTTAAAGGAATGGCAAGACAATGCAAAAGGCGGAGTTGAATAGAGCCCTCTATATATACCTTTTAAATTTTAAAGTTTAGATTAAATATAAAGTTTCCCACCTGCTTGGGAAAGAAAAAAGAACATATTATTATGGCAAAAATTACCGCCGCAGAAGTGAATAAATTAAGACAGGCCACAGGTGCCGGAATGATGGACTGCAAAAACGCCTTGGTAGAAGCCGAAGGGGATTTTGACAAAGCAATCGAGGTACTGCGTAAAAAAGGTCAGAAAGTTGCAGCCAAAAGAGCGGATAGGGATTCATCCGAAGGTGCGGCTATAGCAAAAGTAAACGCTGACCACACCGCAGGGGTCGCTATCGTACTGGGATGTGAGACAGATTTCGTTGGAAAGAACGAGAACTTCGTAGCCTTGGCGAACCAACTTGCAGAAATAGCTTTGAACCACCATACCAAAGAAGCCTTTTTAGCTGCCGATTTTGGAGGTATGACCGTTGCGGACAAGCTTATTGAACAAACGGGTGTTATTGGCGAAAAATTGGAAATCACGGCTTTTGAAAAATTGGAAGCGCCTTATGTAGGTTTTTACGTTCACATCAACAAAATCGCTGCCTTGGTAGGACTATCCTCCAAAGTGGACAAGGCCGAGATATTGGTAAAAGACCTTGCCATGCAAGTAGCTTCTATGGGAGCAACGACACTTTCCTATAAAGATTTTGACGCAGCCTTTGTAGCATCGGAAACCGAGGCAAGAATTGCGGTCATAGAAAAGGACAATGAAGAACTAGGGCGTTTGGGCAAAACGCTTAAAAACGTTCCCCAGTACATCTCTATGGCACAATTGACCGATGCCGTTATGGCCCAGGCGGAAGAGGAAGCCAAAGCACAATTAAAGGCCGAAGGCAAACCAGAGCAGATCTGGGACAAGATTCTTCCTGGAAAAATCGAAAGGTTCGTCTCGGACAATACTACCATGGACCAAGAGCAGTGCTTATTGGACCAAAACTTTATTAAGGACGAAAAACTGAACGTTGCCAAATACGTTGCGTCTTATGGCGATGTTTCCGTAACAGGATTTAAACGGGTTACTGTCGGCTAATCCTTCGTAGACAATTATAAAAAACCCCGTAAGCCAAAGCTTACGGGGTTTTTTATTTCAGTAGTTAACTGTTATTGCTTCAACCAAGCATTCCTTAGTTTAGCGAAATCGTCCGAAACACCATCTACGGCCACAATCCTATCCACTTTTAAGACCGGCGTTCCTACTACGCCGTTTACAGCCACTATTTCTCCATTCCTGAAGACCTCCATTGTTATCTCCGTATCCGGAGTCCACGTGAAACTGGCCGCGATAATAGGACGAATGGATTCCAAGCTGATCTCCGTACCGTTGATGCTTTTTATGGTATCCCCACCCTGCACACCAAGCCTTGTAAAAAATGAATTTAAGGCAATATTCTCCCGGACAAAAACAGTATTCCCGTTTTCCTGGTCCACATCTATAAAAGGTGTCTCGCCATCGAGGAAATATCCGGTCTGCTCTTCGGTGGCTACCATGGCAAGACCTACTTTGGCCAAATATGCACCATAATCTATTGGTATCTTTCCAATAACATGGGTGTTGAAAAAAGTGCCCACTTCAGGGTAGGTCATCGCCACGATCTCCGGTATAAGGCTATTATCCTCAAATGGGGTATCCTTCCCATACTTTTGCGAAAGGGCCTTCATCAGCCAAAGCACACCCTTTTCCCCACCACTTTTTTCCCTTATCAAAATATCCAAGGCCATATTAATCAGGGTGCCCTTTTCGTAAACGTTACCAAAATTGGCCTCATAGGGCGCTTCCAAGATATTTTCGCTCATTACCGTGAAAGACATGTCTTCATCATATGTTTTGGCATTCGCCACCTTACCCATGATACGCTCATAAAATTCCGCTTCCCCGATAAGTCCTTGTTGAATTTGAAACAAGTTGGCAAAATACTCTGTTGTGCCCTCATACATCCACAAGTGCTTGGACATTTTGGGGTCATTGAAATCAAAGAATTGAATCTCCTTGGAATGTATACTCAATGGTGTTACGATATGAAAAAACTCATGGGAAACCACGTCTACCAGCGCCTGTTCCAAGCGGTCCTTTGGCATAGCCTCGGGCAGTACTACCACAGTGGAAGTATGATGTTCCAAGGCACCAAAACCCTGCGCATCCGGCTTGTCCAATTCCGAGAGATACAGTAGAATAGCGTATTCCTTAGTGCTGTCCACATTACCTAAAAAGGCTTTTTGTGCCATCATCATCTCTTCCATGCGCTCCTTTAAATCGGATGCTTTGTAAACTCCGTTCGGCGAATACACGCTTAGGGTTACCTTTATATCATTGATCTGAAAGACCTCACTATTTGGTTTGGCATATAAGATCGGGTTATCTATGACTTCAAAATATCGCTTTGCCACAAAGGCGTCCCTAGAAACATCCGGCTCTCTATTTGGTTGCGAAAGAAGGGTGGTCGTAGCGACCAAATCCGCTGGCTTATCTACCAAAATAGTATACGCAACTTCTTTATACCCATCAAAATATCCCACAAAACCATGAAGGTTCAACATGAAGTTTTCACCCTCCAATATATTGGTGCCGGCAGGGGAAAAAACGGCGTCGGAAACTTCATTCTCCGTGTCGTAGGTGTCGTTTACCCAATAGCTGATCTTATCCAAATTTTTTCCGTCGGCAATACGCCAGGTATTTTCATCGACCTTGGCAACCTCCAAAACTTTCCCGGCATAATCCAAGGCCACCAGGTCCTGGATGTACTTGCCATAGTCATCGGAGCTATAGGTTCCGGGCACGGTCTTCGGTATTTTAAAGTTAACGGCATCCGACCCAAAAGCTCCGGGGTCTATCGATACCTCCACCCTATCGTTTTTGATGTTGACCAAATCCAGGGACACAACAATGGGCACCTTATCTACTGCCACCACTGATTTACTTGCCCCGCAACCGTACAAGAAACCTAAAATCCAAAAAAATACAATTCCCCTTTTTATCCAAATAAAATTCATCTAAGCTATTGATTTAAAGTAATGTATATTGATAAAAATCATTATAATTTTATGACGCTCCCCGGCCCGACCAAGCTGTTTAAAATCCATGGAAACCCTACGGCCTTCCAATACTACAAAAGAATATGAAAAGTAAAAGTGAGCCTTTTAAAAATTAGTAAATAATTATGTTTTAGGCACCGGCAAATCCCTACCGCTCCCATAGATAATTTTCATTATTTTTGTTTCGAAATAAAATAACCATGCACTACAAAAGAATACTTCTAAAATTAAGCGGCGAAGCCTTAATGGGCGAAAAGCAGTACGGAATAGACTCCAACAGGCTGAATGAATATGCCGAGGAAATTAAGGAAGTAATAGAACAAGGGATAGAAGTAGCCATAGTCATTGGAGGTGGAAACATCTTCCGCGGACTGGCCGGCGCCGCCACGGGAATGGATCGTGTCCAAGCGGACCATATGGGAATGCTGGCAACGGTCATCAACGGACTGGCCTTGCAGAGCGCCCTTGAAATGCAGGATGTACAGACCCGATTGCAGTCGGCCATAAAAATAAACGAGGTAGCGGAACCTTTTATTAGACGCAGGGCGATGCGACATTTAGAAAAGGGAAGAGTGGTCATTTTTGGCGGAGGAACCGGAAACCCATACTTTACTACAGATTCTGCCGCGGTACTGCGCGCCATAGAGATAGAGGCCGATGTAATTCTTAAAGGCACCCGAGTAGACGGAATTTACACCTCTGATCCGGAAAAGGACAAAACGGCCACAAAATTTGACACCATATCTTTCCAAGAGGTACTTAACAAGGGATTGAAGGTAATGGATACGACCGCATTTACCTTAAGTCAGGAAAACCACTTGCCCATTGTTGTTTTTGATATGAACAAAAAAGGAAATTTGCTTAAAATTGTAAACGGTGAGCATATTGGCACCACCGTAAATATGTAGTTTTGGTATAGTTTATCATCATACTTTAGAAATTATTCACATGAACGAAGAAATTGATTTTATTTTAGATTCGACAAAAGAAAACATGGATGCCGCTATTTCCCATTTGGAACGCGAGTTTGTAAAAATACGGGCGGGCAGGGCAAGTCCGGCCATGTTATCCTCCATATTGGTAGACTATTACGGTTCCCAAACACCCTTGTCCCAAGTTGCGAACATAAACACACCCGATGGCCGTACCATTTCGGTGCAACCCTGGGAAAAAAACATGCTTCAGGAAATTGAAAAGGCCATTATGAACTCCAATCTTGGGTTTAACCCCATGAACAATGGCGACCTGATTATCATCAACGTGCCGCCCCTGACCGAGGAGCGCCGTGTACAACTTACCAAACAGGCCAAGGCCGAGGCGGAGCATGCCAAAGTAGGCGTTAGAAGCGCAAGACAGGATGCCAATAAAGAAATTAAGGACTTGGACGTGTCCGAAGACCTACAAAAAAACGCCACGGCGGACGTGCAAGAGCTCACGGATAAATACGTTAAAAAAATAGATGATTTCCTAGGCGTAAAGGAAGCCGAAATTATGAAGGTGTAGCAATTGCCCTACCTTGGCGAAATCAAAGCAGCCATCAACGTCCAAAAAAAGCAAATTGAGTTTGCTCCGAAAACTCAAGTTAAGGAGGAAAAGAGTTGAAAAGTTAAAAATTTATGATGTGCATATTTTTCAAATAACTGTAAATCAATATTTTAAAAATAATAAAAATTGAACTTTTACCGATCATAAACCAAAGTCCATTTTCAGAGTGGACTCAAAATTTAAAATTAAAAAAATACGCTGCAAACATGGGGCAACCGGCCTTGCGATGGGCAGGTTCAACCCCAGTGTCAAGTCAAGCTAAAATTAGCACAAAATCTAATGCATCTTTTGCGGCATCCCATCGTTAAAAAATAATTCCGTAGCTAATGCTATGCAATGATTTTTTGCCTAGGTCTACTACAAAATCTACGATTACCTTTTGCGCCATTTCAGTTTGGACTTAACACAAGGAGATTAAAAAAGCGGCCTTTTCGGGTCGTTTTTTTAATTTTAAAAGGGAAGTATATTTTCAACGCCGCTATCTAGGAACACTTGTGAGCAATAGTTACCTTTGCAACTTGCTAAAAGCAGCTATGGTAGCAAAAATTACACAAGGATTTTGGGCAAAAACGGCCCGCATCATTTTAAGAAATAGGATTCTGATTTTATTGGGTATTGCCGGCCTAACCGTTTTTTTTGGAATGCAGTGGCAAAATATGCGGTTTTCCAACTCGCAGGCCAATCTGCTCCCAGACGACCATCCCGTAAACCTGGAGTACCGTTCTTTTTTAGATCAATTTGGAGAGGAAGGCAATGCCGTGGTTTTTGCGGTAAAGGACAGTGCGCTTTACAATCCCGTTAATTTCAACAGATGGAATAAATTCAGTAAGCAATTGGAGGCATTCCCGGAGGTGGATTTTGTACTGTCCACGGATAACCTACAAGAGCTTGTAAAGGATAATGACAATCAAAAATTTGTCATGCAGCCGCTTATAAAAACGCAACCGGAAACCCTCCAAGAAGTAGACAGCATTATCCAGCATCTCTTCAACAACCTTCCTTTTTACGATAACCTTATTTACAACAAGGAAAGTAATACCATCCGTACGGTGATGTACATGGACAAGGATATCATAAATACCAGTGTCCGAAAGGATTTTGTACTAAAGGACATGATGCAGCTGGTAAACCGTTTTGAGAAGGAAACGGGATTGGACGTTCGCATCTCCGGTATGCCCTATGTGCGTACCATGAACTCCCAAAATATTATTGACGAGATCGGGAAATTTATTCTAGCTGCCCTAGGGGTTACCTCCCTTATTTTCTTCTTTTTCTTTAGAAGCCTGCGGGCCACCTTTATCTCTATGTGTGTGGTTATTATTGGCGTTATGTGGGCGTTTGGCGTGCTTGGCCTCCTACAGTATGAAATTACGGTGCTTACGGCCCTTATTCCACCGCTCATCATTGTCATAGGCATTCCCAACTGTATTTTCCTCATCAACAAGTACCAACAAGAAGTCAAGAAACACGGCAATCAGGCACTTTCGTTGCAACGGGTTATTTCCAAAATAGGAAATGCGACCTTAATGACCAATGTGACCACGGCATCCGGATTTGCGACGTTTATTATTACGGACAGCAAACTGCTTAAGGAATTCGGTATCGTGGCCTCCATCAATATCATTGGCATCTTCATTTTATCACTGCTCATCATCCCCATTGTGTACAGTTTTATGTCGCTCCCCAAAACAAAGCATCTAAAACACCTGAACAAAAAATGGATAGACGCCTTCGTAAACTGGATGGAAGGTATCGTACGGAAACGCCGTATATCGGTCTATATCGTATCCATCCTATTGCTGGTACTCAGTATTATTGGTATTTATCAAATTGATATTTCGGGAAGTCCCATAGAGGATATGCCAAAAAATGCCGACTTCTTTAAGGACATACGTTTTTTTGAAGAAGAATTTGATGGTATTATGCCCGTTGAAATCGTCATAGACACTAAAAATCCAAACGGGGTGCTTAAGCCTGCAACCCTTAAGCGCATAGACCGACTAGGAGAAGTGGTGGAGGATATCCCAGAACTCTCCAAGCCTGTTTCCATTGTAAATCTGGTAAAATACTCCAAGCAGGCGTTTTATAACGGCATACCCAAGTACTACCAGCTACCTACAAGTCAGGAAAACACCTTTATTATGGATGTTGCGCGAAAATCCTCCGATGACGGTGACCTCCTTAAAAGTTTTGTGGACAGCACCGGGCAAACGGCACGAATGACCACCTTTATGCGCGACGTAAAAACGGAACGCATGGAGGACATCGAGCAACGCTTACTGGAGAATATTGCGAAAATCTTTCCCGAGGAACGCTATTCGGTCTACATGACGGGTAGCGCCCTCATATTTTTAAAAGGCACCAAATATCTAGTAAAGAACTTGGTGATGTCCCTAGCCTTGGCCATAGGACTCATTGCCCTCTTCATGGCCTATCTGTTCCGATCGTTTAGAATGATAATCATATCACTTATCCCCAACCTCCTGCCCCTATTGATAACGGCCGGTATCATGGGCTTCGTTGGTGTACCTATAAAACCATCTACCATCTTGGTTTTCAGTATCGCTTTTGGAATCTCTGTAGACGACACCATTCACTTCCTCGCCAAATACCGTCAAGAACTCACGGCCAGTAAGTGGCGCATAGAAAAATCGGTGTATGCGGCACTTCGGGAAACAGGGGTCAGCATGTTCTACACCTCCATTGTCCTGTTTTTTGGTTTTTCGGTCTTTGTCATTTCCGACTTTGGTGGTACCGTAGCTTTGGGGGCTTTGGTCTCCGCAACATTACTCTTTGCCATGTTGGCCAACCTTATTTTGTTGCCCTCACTTCTCATTTCTTTGGAAAGGGCCATATCCAACCAGACGGTACTTAAAAAACCGCAAATAGATATCCTTCCAAAAGACGGGGATTCCGACTGATCGTGATTTTAAACGACCGACTCTTTTTTAAGACCTTTATAGATTCATTCTTTTTGGCCAAAAAGCTATCTTTGGCTTTTTAATTTTCAATTGATACCACATGCGGTCAGCAACTATAAAGGAACTATTAACCGGAAAGCAATTACTACAGGAAATCACCGTAAACGGATGGGTAAGAACCTTTAGAAGCAATCGTTTTATAGCACTCAACGACGGATCTACGATAAACACCATACAATGTGTGGTAGATTTTGAGAAATTTGACGAAGAACTTTTAAAGCAGATCAACACCGGTGCGGCACTTAAAATAACCGGCACCTTGGTAGAGAGCCAAGGGCGTGGGCAGTCTGTAGAAATTCAGGTCAGCGCTATTCACGTGCATGGTACCGCGGATCCGGAGACCTATCCTATACAACCCAAAAAACATTCCTTGGAATTCCTTAGGGAAAAAGCGCACCTTAGGATACGTACCAACACCTTTGCAGCCGTCATGCGCGTTAGGTCCGCCCTATCCTTTGCTATACACCAGTATTTTAGGGAAAACGGATTTTATAATTTTCATGCGCCGATCATTACAGGCTCCGATGCCGAAGGTGCCGGCGAAATGTTTCGCGTAACCACTTTGGACGATAAAAAACCACCCCTTACCGAAGAGGGCGAAGTGGATTATACACAGGATTTTTTTGGGAAAGAGACCAATTTAACCGTTTCCGGGCAACTGGAAGCAGAGGCCTACGCCATGGCCTTGGGCAAAGTATATACCTTTGGTCCCACCTTTAGGGCGGAAAATTCCAACACTTCCAGACACTTGGCGGAATTTTGGATGATAGAACCGGAAATGGCCTTTTTTGACCTGGACGCCAATATGGATCTGGCAGAGGATTTTATCAAAAAGGTTATCTCCTACATCCTGAAACACTGCAGCGACGACTTGGAGTTTTTGGAAAACCGACTATTGGACGAGGAGAAGAACAAGCCGCAGGCGGAACGCAGTGCGATGCCGTTGATGGAAAAGTTAAGGTTTGTAACGGACAATAATTTTAAAAGGGTGAGCTATACCGAAGCGATCGATATCCTAAAGAACAGCAAACCCAATAAAAAGAAGAAATTTCAATACCCTATTGAAGAGTGGGGCACCGATCTGCAAAGCGAACACGAGCGCTATTTGGTAGAAAAACATTTTAACTGCCCCGTGATACTTTTTGATTATCCTGCCAAAATAAAGGCTTTTTATATGCGTTTGAACGAGGATGGCAAAACCGTGCGCGCCATGGATATCCTATTTCCCGGAATAGGTGAAATTGTAGGCGGATCGCAACGTGAAGAGCGTTTGGACGTACTCAAACAAAAGATGGCAGATTTGGATATTGATGAGAAAGAACTTTGGTGGTACCTGGATCTACGCAAGTTTGGGACGGCAGAACATAGCGGTTTTGGCCTCGGATTTGAAAGGCTTGTCCTTTTTGCTACGGGCATGGGAAATATCCGCGATGTAATTCCTTTTCCCAGAACGCCACAAAATGCCGAATTTTAATAGTATTTCGTTATTTTTATAAGGGAGTAGAAAAAAGCAATGTTAAAACAACACTTACAGTTTAAACTATCACAGAAGCTATCGCCTCAGCAAATCCAGTTGATGAAGTTGATTCAATTGCCCACACAGGCATTTGAACAACGCTTAAAACAGGAGTTGGAGGAGAATCCTGCATTGGAAACTGGCAAGGAAGAAACGGAAAATCTCAATGACGAGTTCGAAGATAACTACGAAGATGACGATAGTGAAACCATTGCTACGGACGACATCAATATAGACGACTATCTAAGTGATGATGAAATTCCGGAATACAGGACACAGGCGAACAATTACAGCGCGGACGATGAGGAGAAGAGTGTTCCTTATGCCGCCGGCACTTCCTTCAACCAATATCTTTTAAGCCAGTTGAACACCTTCTACCTAACCGATGAAGAATGGGCCATTGCCGAGTTCTTAGTGGGAAGTGTTGATGAAAGTGGTTATATCCGCAGACCCATTTCGGATATTTTGGACGACCTTGCCTTTACCCAAAACCTATATACCGAGCAAAAAAAGATAGAACACATTCTTTCCATTGTGCAACAACTGGATCCACCAGGCGTGGCCGCGCGATCTCTGGAAGAATGCCTCATCATACAGCTGGAACGCAAAGGCATTACCCCTAGTATTGAACTGGCCGTAGAAATCCTAAAAAAATCTTTTGATCAGTTTACTAAAAAGCACTATCAAAAACTTATTCAAAAACATAATGTTACCGAGGCGGATCTAAAGCAAGCCATTTCAGAAATAGAAAAGTTAAACCCCAAGCCCGGCGGCTCCTACGCCGGCAACAACAGGGTTATTGAGCATGTAGTGCCCGATTTTTCCATACGTATTGTCGAGGGCGAGCTAGAACTGAGCCTCAACGGCAGAAATGCCCCCGAGCTGCATGTATCTAGGGAATACAGCAATATGCTCAAAGGATATAAGGAATCCAAGGACAAATCCAAATCCCAGAAGGATACGGTCATGTTCATAAAACAAAAACTGGATGCGGCCAAGTGGTTTATAGATGCCATACGGCAGCGGCAACAGACCTTGTTCATTACCATGAACAACATTATGCACTATCAAAAAGAATACTTTCTATCCGGGGACGAGCGAAATTTGCGGCCCATGATACTGAAAGATATAGCGGATGAAATCCAGATGGATGTCTCTACGGTTTCCAGAGTGGCCAACAGCAAGTATGTAGACACACCGTATGGCACAAAATTGATAAAGGAATACTTCTCCGAATCCATGAAAAATGAGCAGGGGGAGGACGTTTCTACAAAGGAGATCAAGAAAATTTTAGAGACGGTCATCACCGATGAAGTGAAGCGCAAACCCCTAACAGATGATAAACTTGCGGCCATATTAAAGGACAAAGGATACCCGATCGCCAGAAGGACCGTAGCAAAATATCGGGAACAACTTGGCATACCTGTTGCACGTTTACGCAAAAAGATTTAATGAGAGTTTTTCTTACGCTCATATCCTACGTGTTCCATCCACTCTTTGTTCCCGTTGGTGGTACGGTGGCCTATTTTTTAATTACGCCAAAATATACGCCGCTAGAAGTTCAGGGGGGCAATATATTGCCTATTTTCATCTTAACCGTAATCATCCCCATTGTTACGTACCTGATATTAAAAAACCTAGGTATTGTGAAGTCCGTCACCATGCCAACAGCGGCTGAAAGAAGGTATCCGGTCGCTATACATATTGTTCTTTTACTCATGATACTTTACAAGGTGCTACCCAACAACTTTGTAGTGGAACTGTATTTTTACTTTGTAGGATTGCTGATTGCATCGTTTACCAGCCTTGTACTGCTGTTCTTCAACTTTAAGACCAGCTTGCATCTCGTGGGTGTTGCAGGTCTGTTTATGTATCTTATTAATCTTAGCGTTCATTTTGAGATCAACGTAATCATCGCCATAAGTATATTTGCCCTTCTAATAGGCTTGGTCACCTCTTCCCGACTGTATCTAAAGGCCCATACACGACCGGAATTAGTGGCGGGTATCGCCATAGGCATACTCTCGCAACTGCTCACCGTTACCTATTGGCTATAGAATATAAAAGATAACCCCTATCCTTAATGGCCTAAAACCAATGTGCTCATTATTCAACATAGCCGTATCCTTGAACAGACCGTTCAGTGCGTAATAAAAATGAATATTAAAGGTATTGTAACCAATATTGATCGTAGGGCCGTATTGAAATCTTCTGATATCCCTGTTGTAGAAACCTTCCTTGTTCCCCTCCAAAACTGCCTTAGACCTGGCACCTAGCACATAAGCCGCCTTAACGCCAGCATATAATCGCCAAAACCTGTACTCGTCCGGGGTAGAATTTCGCCATCTAAACTCTAGGGGAAGTTCTATAAGGTGTGTTTCAATTTTACTACGCTTAAAACCGGTAAAATTATTGGCCAGATCGTATGATATACTATTTTCTGTCCGCGTGGCGACAAGATTGGAGTAGTAGGTATTGAGTGCAAAACCCAAACCAACGCCAATGGCCATTGTTCTCCTTGCATTCAAGGGAATATCCTTAATGGCACCTGCCATGAGTCCGTAGGAAAAACTTTGTTGGTTCAGCCCTTCCGGTGTATTTCCAAGAAAGTTATAAGTGATGCCCAAGTAAAACTGGTCTTCCAAATACCGTTCTCCAGCACCTTCAAAACGGTTGGCAGATTGCCCATGTACGATGTTGCCCAATACAATAAAAACCAAAAGTAGGCACTTTCCCATAGCCTATAAAGTTACTAAAATAAAAACGCCCCAATACCATTGGAGCGCTTTCTAAAGTCTGAAAAATGGAATTTTATTGAAGGTTTCTGAAAGCGTCCCCTTCGTATGTAGTATAGTTCACCTTTAAGGCATTTACTTTTCTAAGTTCCTGCTTGATATCGGAGATAAGTCCCATATTGGCATTTTTGTCCACCTTTAGCGAAGTCGTCAATACATTTTGAAGTTCCTGTGGCTTCTTGGCCCTTTCCATCAAAATATAGGCTCCAACCTCGGACGGGGTCGAAAACTTGTCGTTGAGCTGTATTTTTGGCTCCGTTCCAAAAACCTTCTCGTATTCCTTCGTTGGCTTTCCAACATAGATGTAGATTACCCTATCCTTTTTTTCCAGCTTTTTAACTTCACTGGCATTGGGAAGAATATTCTCTACTTTCAAGGAACTATCCTTCATCACTGTTACCGTCATAAAGAAAAACAAAAGCATAAATACAATGTCCGGAAGTGAAGCTGTAGACACCGCTGGCACTTCTCCATCTTTTTTCTTTGCAAATTTTGACATAGTGTTTTATTCTAGTATTGGTTAATTGGATGACGTTTCGGCCTCGGAAAGTTTTTGTGGGAACAATTCCTGAATACGCCTTACTTTCTCCTTCAACTCTTCTTTTACCTCATTCGTAGTTTCCGGATTCAGGTATTCGGCTTCCATATCCACAAAGTTCTTTTTGTACAACCGCATCGCTTCCCTGTTCCTCAACTCGTTGTAAGCACCTACCAATTCATTTTGAACGGTTATGTAGGTACTATATTCCGTTTCACGATCATTCTTCAATGAAATAATCGCTTTTACAGGATTATCCGAGGACGCAGGATTTCTTTCCCCCTTGCAGTAATTGCAATGCTCCGGGTCTCCCGATGGTGCGCCACCATTATCAAGAAAAGCCTTCGCTTTTTCTCTTAAATCCTTTATTTCTAAAATCTCGTCCTCAACCAAAAGTTGTCCATTCCTGTTGATGTTTACAGTAAATATGTTCTTTTGCTTAATAACGGGAGGTTCTTCCTCTGGCGGCTCCCAAGGCGGCAACATACGATCCAGACCTGCATCCGTTTCAATGGTAGTCGTTACCAAGAAAAAGATAAGCAATAGGAAGGCTATGTCTGCCATGGAACCGGCACTGACTTCTGGTGCTCCTGATCTTCTAGCCATAGTTATCTTATTTATTTATTATTTACTAAACATGTTCTTAACCGCTGGCACGATCAAGGATACAATGGCAATGATGGTAAGAATAAAGAAAACGTTCAATCCCATTCCTATATTCTTTACCGTACTTTCATTGGACATTGCCATAAACTGAGGTTCCACATCGGTTCCACTGGACAACACGTAAGAAATGCCTACCACTATGGCCAGCCCTACGACTACGAACAAGGTCTTTTTTAGACCCTGTGGGTTTGAAATCAAGTTCTTAAGAGTAAAAAGTAAGCTTACCACTATCGCAATTCCCAAAAGGATATATGTTATGATGAACATGAAATTCATTGGACCGCTTTGTGCAGCCTCCGCCATGGGCATTTCCGAGTCCGGCAATAAATACCATAGTACAGCACTTAGCACACCTACAGCAAACAATGCTATTTTTATAATTTTATGCATAATATATTAGGTATTAAAAGGTGCGACTTATTTTTTGTGATCTACCAACATATCGATCAATGTAATCGAAGAGTCTTCCATATCATTTACAATACTATCGATCTTTGCGATAATATAATTATAAAAAATTTGAAGGATAATAGCAGTAATAAGACCGAATACCGTTGTTAAAAGTGCTACTTGGATATCGCCTGCAATAAGGGAAGCACTTAAGTTACCTACCGCCGCAATCTTCTGGAAGGCCTGGATCATACCGATCACCGTACCCATGAACCCAAGCATGGGTGCAATGGCAATAAATAAAGACAACCAAGAAACGTTTTTCTCCAACTGTCCCATTTGAACTCCTCCGTAAGCAACTACTGCCTTCTCTGCGGATTCAACACTTTCCCCTGCCCTATCCAATCCTTGGTAGTAGATGGAAGCTACAGGTCCCTTTGTATTTCTACAAACCTCTTTAGCGGCTTCAACACCACCGGAAGCCAAGGCATCCTCAACTTGTTGTTTTAATTTAGAACTGTTGGTGCTGGCCATGTTCAAGTAAATGATACGTTCAATAGCTACGGCCAAACCCAAGATCAAACATAAAAGTACGATACCCATAAATCCGGCGCCCCCGGTTATAAACATCTCTTTTAAGACTTGCGTAAAACCTTTCTCCGCCTCGGGAGCCGCATCTTGAACTACTAGGGCTACCGCCGCTACTTTTGCACTTACCATATTTGTACCTGCTACAAATGCCCCAGCGACTGCTAGGCTTGGAAATAATTTTTTCATTTTTTCAAACTTAAATTAGTTAGTTAATAGGTATAAAGATAAAAAAAAAACAATATAAAAAAAGGAAAACTTAATTGCAGAGAGGAAGGGATTCGAACCCTCGATACCCTTTTGGGGTATACACACTTTCCAGGCGTGCGCCTTCGACCACTCGGCCACCTCTCTAATGTATCCTTTTTCTTAAGGATGGGCAAATAACAAAAAAAATATTACTAAATAAAATTAAACAGGTTAATTTTAATTCATTTCTCCACGTAAGGAAGTTTCAAAAACGGTTTTGAACAATTTGGGCGATATCCCGCTGCCTAACATATACATCACTTTGGTAATGGCAGATTCGGTCGTAATATCCTTACCATTAATTACTTGCATTTTCTTCAATGCCGTACTTGTTTCATATTGCCCCATAATAACACTACCTCCGGAGCATTGGGTCACGTTGATGACATGAATACCCTTGCCGATCGCTTTTTTCAACAAACCCAAAAATAAGTTGTTGGTCGGCGCATTTCCGGATCCGTAGGTTTCCAGAACAACGGCCTTTAATCCTGCCGTATTCAGGATACTCTCCAAAACGGCCAAGTTTATTCCGGGAAATAATTTCACCAAGGCCACATTTCCATCCATAAATTTATGGGCGGCCAAGGGTCTTTTTCGCTTTCGGGGCAACAAATATTCCTCAAACACCGTCAAATGTACGCCAGATTCTATCAAGTGCGGATAATTTAAGGAGGCAAATGCCTGAAAATGTTCCGCATTTATTTTGGTAGTCCTGTTGCCTCTGTAGAGCTTGTATTCAAAATATAGACCTACCTCCCTTATAACGGGCACTCCTTTCTCCCGCAAAGAGGCTATTTGTATGGAGGTTATCAAATTTTCCTTGGCATCGGTCCTAAGGTCGCCTATGGGTAATTGGGAACCTGTCAAAATTACGGGCTTATCCAAGTTTTCCAACAAAAAACTGAGCGCGGACGCCGTATAACTCATGGTATCACTCCCGTGCAGCACCACAAAACCATCATAGGAATCATAACGTTCCTGTATCATAGCAGCTATTTCAACCCAATTGTCTGGATGCATATCCGAAGAATCTATAGGCCTATTAAAGGATATGGTATCTATCGCACATTCCAATTGTTTCAGCTCGGGTATACTTTTTAATAGCTTATTAAAATTAAAAGCCTTCAAAACACCTGATTCATAGTCTTTTACCATACCTATGGTACCGCCCGTATAAATCAATAAGATATTTGTTTTGATTGCTGTCATTGCCTTTTTTTTTCCTATTTGTTACACCCCAAAGACCCTGATGGAGTTTTCCGTGGTTATTGCAGCCACTTCTTGTACCGTCTTGTTATATATCGAGGCTACCTTCTCCAATACGTTCAAAATATAAGCAGCTTCATTGCGTTTGCCCCTAAAGGGCACCGGCGCAAGGTATGGCGCATCCGTTTCCAAAACGATATGTTTCAAATCGATTTCGCTTAAAAAGGTATCGATTTTACCGTTCTTGAAGGTAACCACCCCACCAATACCTAAGGCCATATTAAAGGAAATAGCCCTTTTAGCCTGTTCTAAAGTACCCGTGAAGCAATGGAAGATGCCGTAAAGATGGTCTCCTTTTTCCTTTTCCAGCACTTCAAAAATTTCATCAAAAGCATCCCTACAATGAATTACAATGGGCAACTTGTGCTTTTTGGCCAAAATAATCTGCTGCCTGAACGCTTCCTGCTGCTCCTTTAAAAATGATGCATCCCAGTATAGATCGATTCCAATTTCGCCCACGGCACAAAAAGTATCCTTTTCCAACTGTTCCGCTACATGCCGTAGTTCCTCTTTATAATTCTCCTTTACATGCGTGGGGTGCAGCCCCGTCATCAGAAAGACATTATCGGGATAGGAATGCCTTAATTGCAGCATCCGATCTGTATACGTGGAATCTATGGCAGGAATAAAAAAACGAACTACCCCCTTGGCCATTGCCCTTTTGATAACTTCCACCCTGTCCCCGTCAAAAGCTTCACTATATAAATGCGTATGCGTATCCGTTATAACCATAACACAAAAATAGGCTTATCTTTGAAAACATAAATCCCTCTTTGGATTCCATTTTTTAAGGGTATATATTAAACATATTCCATATCAACCGCTAACAGCTATTTTATCCATGTCCAAACTCAAGAAAATTTTAAAAAAGGGGAACTACACGGCCATTCCGCTTAAACTTACCGCCACCGACCATTTGGAAATAAAGGCAAAGATAAATGGTGTAAAGGGCGTATTTATATTGGATACCGGCGCTTCCAACACCTGTATCGGTTTTGACAAATTGGACCACTTTAAATTGGTGTCCAAAACTTCCGATATTAAGGCGGCCGGAGCGGGAGCTACCGACATGGAAACTTTAATATCTTCAAAAAACACCATCACGATAGGCGACTGGAAGCACAAAAAACTTAAAATAGTGTTGTTTGACCTCGCGCACATCAACCAAGCCTTAAAAGAACACAAAGTGCAGCCGGTGGACGGCATTATAGGTGCAGACGTCCTAAAACAGACGAACGCTATTATAGATTATGATGCGAAAGAAGTACACCTAAAGTTGAAAAGGAAAAAGAAATCCTAAGAAATATTTCATTGGAATTTAGCCGCTTTGTGCCAGACACACTGCCCACAGGGGCTTTTTTTCCAAATGTGGGCCAACAATCTAGAGCGGATCTCAATTGTTTTTAAACTACACACCAAACTAGCAGATAAAAAAATGCGAGAGGTTGAACCTTTCGCATTTTTTTATTCTATACCCTTAGGAACTATAGCTCCAAGGCTTTCTTTACGTTGCCGTCCATTAACAGTTCCTCCGGATTTTCCAAGGCTTCTTTTACAGCCACTAAAAATCCTACGGATTCCCTACCATCTATAATACGGTGGTCATAGGAAAGCGCAACGTACATAATGGGGGCAATGGCAATGGCGCCGTCCCTTGCGATGGGCCGCTCTACAATATTGTGCATTCCCAAGATAGCGCTCTGTGGCGGGTTGATGATAGGTGTTGACAACATGGAACCAAAAACACCACCGTTGGTAATGGTAAAGGTTCCTCCCGTCATTTCATCTACCGTTATCTGCCCTTCCCTGGCCCTAATGGCCAAGCGCTTCACTTCTGACTCGACACCCCTAAAACTTAAATTCTCGGCATTCCGTATAACGGGCACCATGAGTCCCTTAGGCCCGGACACCGCTATGCTGATATCGCAAAAATCATAGGAAAGCATCTCTTTGCCGTCGATCATTGAATTTACGGAAGGATATTCCTGCAAAGCCTTAACGACGGCCTTGGTAAAAAAGGACATAAATCCGAGCCCGACACCATGTTTTTCCTTGAATGTTTCTTTGTGCTGGGTTCTAAGCGCAAAAATTGGGGACATGTCCACTTCGTTAAACGTAGTCAGCATTGCCGTTTCATTTTTGACGGACACCAAACGTTCTGCTACCTTCCTGCGGAGCATGGACAGCTTTGTCCTACTCTCGCCGCGGCTACCACCCGTGACGGGTGACCCCATAGACGGCACTGCGTTTACGGCGTCGTCCTTTGTAATACGACCATCCCTACCCGTGCCTGTTACCGCAGAGGCAGAAATTCCTTTTTCTTCCAATATCTTTTTTGCAGCTGGGGAAGCACTTCCCGTGGCGTACGATGTCTTTTCCTCAGGAGCTTTCACTTCCTTTGTTTCCTTGGCTACCTCGATCTCCTTTTTTGCAGCCTCCTTTTTTGGAGCTTCTTCTTTAGTAGCGGAATCACCTTCCGGTTTTGCAGCACTTGTATCGATTAGGCAAACGACGGCACCAACGGCGACCGCATCACCAACTTCGGCCTTTAAGGTGATGATACCACTAGCTTCGGCAGGCAATTCCAAGGTTGCCTTATCGGAATCTACCTCGGCGATCGCTTGGTCTTTTTCTACATAATCGCCATCTTCTACCAACCATTCCGCAATCTCTACCTCCGTGATGGATTCTCCCGGCGAGGGGACTTTCATTTCTAGTATCATTGTCTCTATAATTTGATATTTTACTTCTTCGCCTTTTTTCGGCTCATATTGTCCTTGGTCTTATCAAAGACAAAATCTATTACCTGTTGGTGTCGGGCTTTGGAACGTACGGCACTACCTGCTGCCGGTGCGGCATAGAATCTTCTAGAGGCTACCCTAAATTTCTGTGCTTCGCTAAAATGCATCATCATATGGCTCCAAGGCCCCATGTTTCTTGGCTCTTCCTGCGCCCAGACAATATCGTCCGCATTTTTATATCGCTTCATTACCGCTATCATTTGCTCTTCCGGCAAGGGGAACAATTGCTCCACGCGCACTAGGGCGACGTCCTCCCGCTTCAATTCCTCGCGTTGTGCCAACAAATCGTAATAGAATTTGCCGGTGCAGAAAACCAAACTTTTTGTTTTCTTGACATCCGCCGTAGCGTCATCAATAACTTCCTGGAAACTTCCATTGGCTAGATCATCTACGGTAGATACCGCCTTCGCATGCCTTAATAGACTTTTAGGCGTAAAAATAATGAGCGGTTTCCTAAAATTGACCTTCATCTGCCTTCTTAGGATATGGAACATCTGGGCCGGCGTGGTCACATCGGCTATATACATATTGTCCCTGGCGCAAAGCTGCAAATACCGCTCCATGCGCGCCGAGGAATGTTCCGCTCCCTGGCCTTCGTATCCATGGGGCAAGAGCATTACCAAGCCATTTTGCAATTTCCACTTATCCTCTGCGGCAGAAATATACTGATCGATCATAACCTGTGCCCCATTACTGAAGTCGCCAAATTGTGCTTCCCAAATGGTTAGGGTATTAGGACTCGCCATGGCGTAGCCATAATCAAAACCTACAACACCATATTCGGATAAGAGGGAATTATAGATTTGAAACTTTGCTTGGTTTTCGGAAACATGGTTCAGCAACAGCACCTCTTCCTCGCTCTCCTCTACCTTCATGACTGCATGGCGATGGGAAAAAGTACCTCTTTCCACATCCTGTCCGGACATTCTAACGCCGTAGCCCTCTTCCAACAGGGTGCCATAGGCCAAAAGTTCGCCCATAGCCCAATCCAAGGTATCGGTCTCAAAGAACATTTTTTTACGGTCGGCTACCAGCTTTTCAACTTTCCGAAGGAATTTTTTGCCCTTCGGCAACTCCGTAATTACCTTGGCCACGGCAGCTAATTTGTCGACATCATAGGTCGTATCCACCTTATCCATCATCTCCCATTCCCGAACACTCAGGAACCCTTTCCACTCGTCGGCCATGAACGGGGTGATTTCCGTTTTGTCCTCTTTTCGGGAATCCTCCAGTTTCTCCTCTAAAGCCTCTTTGTATTCTTTCTCCAGCTCGGCTACATACCCATCTGCAATAACACCTTCGGCCACCAAACGCTCCGCGTAGATATCCCTCGGATTTTTATGATTGGCGATTGCCTTATAGAGCTTTGGCTGGGTAAAACGGGGCTCGTCACCTTCGTTATGCCCGTACTTTCTATAGCCCAATAAATCGATAAACACATCCCTTCCAAAACGCATTCTATATTCCAATGCAAATAGGGACGCATGTACTACGGCCTCTACGTCATCTGAATTCACGTGCAATACCGGACTCAAGGTAACCTTGGCCACATCGGTGCAATAGGTAGATGATCTGGCATCCAAGTAATTGGTGGTGAAACCAATTTGATTGTTTACCACAATATGAATGGTGCCACCGGTCCTGTAACCGTCCAAAGTAGCCATCTGGACTACTTCGTAGACTATACCTTGCCCTGCAATGGCGGCATCACCGTGTACTATAATAGGAAGTACCTTTGAGAAATCTTCCTGATAATGTGCATCCTGTTTTGCCCTGGCAATACCTTCGACTACAGCACCAACGGTCTCCAAATGTGAGGGATTTGGTGCAATATTCATTTTTATTTTGTTGCCGTTATCGGACATACGGTCCGCCGTCCACCCCAAATGGTATTTTACATCGCCGTCAAAAATTTCCTGTTCGTAGTCCTTACCGTCGAATTCGCTAAAGATATCCTTGGCGGATTTGCCAAAAATATTGGTGAGCACGCTCAACCTGCCCCTGTGGGCCATACCCATGACAAACTGTTCCACGCCCATTTCGGCGGCGCGTTCCACAATGGCATCCAAACCAGGAATCAAGGATTCGTTCCCCTCCAGTGAAAAACGCTTCTGACCCACATATTTGGTATGCAAAAACCCTTCAAAGGAAACCGCCTGATTTAATTTTTTGAGAATATGCTTCTTTCTATCCGGACTGAAATTGGGATGGTTGTCATTGACGTTGATCCAATCCTGGATCCATTTCACACGTTCCGGTTTTCTAATATACATATACTCTACCCCAATAGCATCACAATAGATGCTGGTCAGGTGCGTAATGATCTGTTGAAGTGTGCTAGAGCCTATGCCTATGATGTCCCCAGCATTAAAAACCGTTCCCAAATCCGCCGGTTTGAGGCCAAAATTCTCTATCTCCAGGGTAGGCACATATTGCCGTCTATCCCGCACCGGATTTGTTTTTGTGAACAAATGGCCCCTGCTGCGGTAACCATCTATGAGGCGTATGACCTGAAATTCTTTTTGAAGGGATTCCGGCATTTCTACCTCATTCCCGTTTACCATTGAGGTTACGCGATCTTCATTTATCTCTAGACCGTCCGAAGCGCTTTCCACACCAAAATCAAAGCCCTGAAAAAAGGCTCTCCAACTTGGCTCTACACTGTCGGGACTGACTAAATACGTATCATATAGCTCTGAAAAAAAAGAGGTATGCGCTGCATTTAAAAAGGAATATTTATCCATGAATTACTTTCTGTATCTTTAGAATAAATTTCATCAAAAATACAACATTTACAATATTTAAAGTAAAGTTCTGACCTAATATTAAAAAAAATGAAAGTTTCTCGTAAAAACCTCCAAAACCATCTTAAAAGTTACTTTTTCCTTCTTACAACTCTATTATTTTTTCATGTTGGCCAAGCCCAGTACACCACTGGTCAAGATAATTTTTGGAGTAAAGTGCGCTACGGTGGTGGCCTTGGCCTGGGCTTTACCAATGGCGGATTCAACGCGGCTATTTCGCCCAGTGCCATATACCCTATAAGCACTACATTTGCGGCAGGGATAAGCTTAAACCTGAACTATGCCAAGTTTAACGAAAATGAACTTCTGGCCTATGGCGGGAGTTTACTGACACTTTATAATCCGATACCTCAAATACAACTTTCGGCGGAACTGGAACAATTGCGGGTCAACAGAACCTTCCAAGGCCTTACCGACGAGATAACCGATAATTTTTGGTCACCGGCCTTGTTCCTAGGCCTGGGCTACACCACCAGAAATGTTACGGTGGGACTTAGATACGACGTTCTTTACGATGAAAACAATAGTATTTATGCCAATGCGCTACTGCCCTTTGTGCGGTTCTTTTTTTAATCTTTAGACCTGTATTTTTCCTTTAATTCTACTTTTTGCAATTCTCGACTTAAGATAAGAAAGGTTACCTGTTCCGCAACGTCTACCGTATCGGTCATTTCTATATGTTTAAATGCCCGTTCCGGAATGTCCACCGCATACATCACGTTCAAATAATCGGGAAAACGCTCCATCAGCAAAAGATAAATTTTCTCCGTGATCAATGCCTGGAGTTGTTTTGATTCAGGACATCCCACTATGGCAAGTGATAGGTTGACACGAGTAAAATCCTTCTTCACTTGAAACACCAAAGCATTATACAGGCCACGTAGTTGAGCATACGCTAGTACCTGTTGACTGTCCGAAAAAATAGCTCCATCCATCCTAAGCCTTTTTAGACCTATACCCTTATTACTTATACACCTTACCGTCTTTCATCACAAAACTGAAGTATTCCAATACTTTTACATTTTTGACCGTATTTACCGTCTACCGCGACTATATCCACTAAATATACTCATGCCCAGCACTTTGGCATAGATATACGGTAGACTGGAAGGCGACATCCACATCGTTCTTGGTAAACCTATCTAGATAGCTGGACGCACCGGACTCGCTTTCTATATGCACATGCATATCTATAAAACCAGGCAAAACGGTTCTTGAACGCAGGTTTACGATACTGTCCGTTTCACTTCCGGCCACAAAACCTTTGTCGACACTTTTTATTTTATTCCCTAAAACCACAATAGTGCGCTTCCTTAAAATTTTATCGTTTTCGGCATCAAAGATTTCACCGCATTGCAAATAAATATGCTGGGCAAAGGCTTACATGGTAAACGCTACCAACATCAAAAAAATAATCTTATGTTTCATTTCTTTAATTTTTCCTGATTTTCTGTTCCCAGACCCAAGCGGACTGCATGGCTTCGTCCAAGGTGTATTCCGACTTCCATCCAAGTACTGTATTGGCCTTGGTGGTATCGGCATAGGCAGCCGTAATATCTCCTGGGCGCCTATCCACTATTTTATAGTTCAGTTTTTTTCCGGAAACCCTTTCAAAACTTTGGATGGCCTCCAAAACGGAACTGCCGGTGCCCGTACCTACATTAAAGACTTCATAATTGGCATTGTTCCTTCCCGCTAAAAGTCGCTCCAAAGCTACCACATGCGCCTTTGCCAAATCTACGACATAGATGTAGTCACGGATACAGGTACCATCGGGCGTAGGATAATCATCTCCAAAAACGGACAATTCTTCCCTTAGTCCAATACCTGTCTGTGTGATAAAGGGTACTAAATTCTGTGGCACGCCCACCGGAAGTTCACCTATCTCGGCACTGGGATGTGCTCCCATGGGATTAAAATAACGCAGGGCGATTGCATGGAGCGAAGGGCTTACTTTGCAGGTATCTGAAATAATTTCCTCTCCCATCTGCTTTGTGTTTCCATAAGGAGATTCCGCAACCTTTACCGGGGCATCCTCGGTAATGGGCATTTTATCGGCCTGACCGTACACCGTACATGAAGAACTGAATATAAAACTGGCGCTATTCTTTTTGCACAATTCCTTTAAAACATAGACCAAGGTGCCTATGTTGTTCTCATAATACAGCAAGGGCTTCTCCACACTTTCCCCCACAGCTTTTGATGCCGCAAAATGGATTACACCTTCCACATCCGTGTTTCGCTTAAAAAAATCGGCTACTTTTTCCCTTTCCTTAAGATCTATTTTCTCAAAAACGGGTCTTTTTCCCGTAATGGCTTCGATGCCCTCTAGCACCTTTTCATCGGAATTGGAACAGTCGTCAATAATGACCACTTCAAAACCTTTGTGCTGTAATTCCACCACGGTATGGGAACCAATAAAGCCAAGTCCCCCCGTTACGAGTATTTTTTTCATCCGTATATAATTATTCGATTTTTAAATCAGATGTAATTCGCCAATACATATTCTGGTTGGTATCCACTTTATGCTATGGCTCATTTCATGTATGTGTGTTTCGATGGTTTTCTTAAGATCTACCGCGATTTAAAAACTTAAGCTTCCAAAAGCCCGATAACCATAGCCGTAATATGGTTAATTTGCTCATCGTCCAACTCGGTATGCATGGGCAGGGAAATAACTTCGGTCACTAATTGATTGGTAACCGGGAAATCTACCTCCTTATACCGTTCGTCCAAATACGCTTTTTGTTTGTGAAGCGGAATGGGATAATATACCCCACATGGTATTCCGTTATCATTAAGGTATTTTACCAGGGCATCCCGCTTTCCGTTGGTAATACGCAAGGTATATTGATGAAATACATGGCAATCACAGGTATCACATATTCCCTCGCAACCATTTACCGTCTTTGGCACCCTAATATCCGTTCTGTTTTTGAAGGCAGCGTTATATTTTCTAGCAGCCGTCCTTCTCGCATTGCAATAGCTATCCAATTTAGGCAACTTGGCACGCAAGACCGCTGCCTGTATGGAATCCAATCTGGAATTGACACCTACCACATCGTGATGGTACCGCTCGTACATACCATGGTTTACGATACCGCGCATGGTGTGCGCCAAGGTATCGTCGTTGGTAAAAATTGCGCCGCCATCCCCATAGCATCCCAAATTTTTGGAAGGGAAAAAAGAGGTCGCCCCTACGTGTCCCATAGTGCCGGCCATATGCTTTTCCCCTGTTTTGGACAAATGCTTTGCGCCGATCGCTTGGGCATTATCTTCTATAACGTATAGATCGTGTTTTTTGGCAAGGGCAAGAATGGCGTCCATATCCGCACATTGGCCAAACAAATGCACCGGAACTATGGCCTTGGTCTTTGGCGTAATGGCCCGTTCTATCGCTGCAATATCTATATTAAAGGTCTCCGCATCCACATCTACCAAAACGGGGGTCAATTGCAACAAGGCAATGACCTCAACGGTAGCGGCAAATGTAAAATCGGCCGTTATAACCTCATCGCCCGGTTTTAAATCCAGTGCCATCATGGCAATTTGCAGGGCATCCGTACCGTTCGCACACGGAATCACATGTTTTACGCCCAAGTAATCCTCCAAATCTTTTTGAAAGGCATGGACTTCGGGCCCATTTATATACGCAGATGTTTCTAAAATTTGTTCTATGGAGGCGTTTACCTGCTCCTTAATTTCTTGGTATTGACCGCCAAGGTCAACCATTTGTATTTTCTTCATTGTATGCTATTAAGTACATCCGGACAAAAATACGAAACGCCCGACACTAATTTTCTCGAAAGAAATGTAATTTAGCGATAAATACAACTGGTTTGCACTTCATTTACAATCTACTTGTTTCTACTTCTTGGTTTGTTCTGCAATTATTGGCGAAAGTAAATACAAAGCTTTCACTTTTTGTAGAGGGCCGAAAACATACCATAAGCACCCTGAAGAAAGCTATTTCGGATGGCGATACGGTTATCTGGATACACGCCGCATCTTTGGGCGAATACGAACAAGGACTTCCTATTTTAGAGCAACTGAAACTAGCCTACCCCGGCCACAAGCTGCTGTTGACCTTCTTCTCCCCTTCCGGATTTGAAATAAAAAAGACTACGAGGGCAGCACAGGTGGTCACCTACCTACCCATGGATACCCAAAAAAAGGTAAACGCCTTCTTGGATGCCGCAAAGCCAAAATTGGCTATTTTCATCAAGTATGAAATCTGGCCCAATTATTTGTCCGAGCTTAACAGAAGGAATATTCCCGCCCTATTGGTTTCCGCGCTTTTTAAAAAGGAACAGGTCTATTTTAAGTGGTATGGCGGCTTTATGAGAACGGCCTTACAAAACTTTGGCCATTTGTACGTTCAGGATCAAAATTCGCAATTCCTTTTAAAATCTATAGGAATCACCAACAGCTCGGTGACCGGAGATACCCGCTTAGATCGGGTCTCGGAAATTTTGGATGCCGATAATAGCTTGGATTTCATGACCCAATTCAACACAACTTCCAGTTGCCTCGTAGCTGGCAGCACGTGGCCAGAAGACGAAAAATTACTAGTAGACTATATTAACAGGAGTACCACGGGCATGAAATTTGTCATCGCCCCACACAACATCAAAAAAGAACATAGTACCAACTTAAAGGACTCCATTGCCAAGCCTACCCTGCTGTACTCAGAAATGGACACACAAGACCTGAAAAATGTAGAAGTCCTTATTATCGATACTATTGGTTTACTGACCAAGATTTACAGTTATGCCAGCATGGCCTATGTAGGAGGTGGTTTTGCCACAGGATTGCACAATACCTTGGAACCTGCCGTATTTGGCATACCGGTCATCATCGGGCCAAAGTACAAAGGCTTTTTGGAAGCGGAAGAATTGGTATCCTTGGGCGGTGCCATAGCTATAACGGGCCAAGCAGATTTAGCTCGGTGGATAGACGAGCTACAATCAAACGCAGCCACCACAGAAAAGCTAGGGCATATAAATGCAGCATACGTTGCCAAAAATAAGGGGGCAAGTATCCAAATCATGGAGGGTATTCAGAACATCCTATAATTGCACCATCCAAAAAAATATTCAGAAGCGTAGCGCTCAAAAACCCTAGTGTTAAGTCCAAACTGAAAAGGCGTAAAAGGTAATCGTAGATCTTATGGTAGCCCTAGACAAAAAATCATTGCATAACAATGGCTACGGAATTATTATTTAACGACGGGATGCCGCAAAAGATGCATTGGATTTTGTGCCAATTTTGGCTTGACTTGACACTTCTATGAGATGAAGGATTACACCCGTTAGGAACGAAGTCCCCTTTGTACATCTACTTAGGGCCCGTGATGAAATAACCTGACTGTTTCTACTGGTTCTTTTGCAAAACAACTTCCTCAAAAAAAACCTCGCTTTAGCTATGGGTATAGCTGTGTTTTTTGCCTCGTTACGGCACAAAATAACATCGTTAACGTTGTACAACTTAATTTATTTCAGCTTAAAAAGTATCGATAAAATGGACCTAAATACCTCATTTAGGGGGCATTTTAAACATTTTATCGAATTAAACTTCATTTTGACCTCAGTTTTATACGATAATACATATCTTGATACAAACAACACTATATGATTATGGAACCGGAAGTTACAATGGGCATAAAAATACTCAATGGTTTTTTGAGAATAATGGTCGCCTGTCTGGTCGTTATTTTGGTAGCGATCCCGATAGCCCTTATTTTGGATTGGCTGCAAATAATCTAAGGGCAACACAGCAATCAATCACCAGAAATTTTTAATAGCACAACGGACAGCTTGGTAGAAGTGTGTCCTTTTGGTATTGTACCCCTGCAAAATGAGCGTACATCTAAAACACTTGGGTTAAAATCGACATAATGCTTATTTTAGCCGATAAAACGCACTTTTCTAATCGTCAACACCACAACAGGCCGAGATTTAGCATCAACCTTTTAGGATTTTACAACAAAAATATTTAGAGGGCGGCCATAAATGATACCTTGTCGCCATATAACTTTAAAGTAGGTAATGTTATGAACCATTTATCATTCAAATCTGGGGTAGATTCTTATCTATCTGTACTTGTAATTGCAATGCATGCTTTTTTAGCTGTAGTTGCCGTTGGCGCTTTATTATCCCTTATTGGGGCAATCTAGGCCTTAAAAATCTTTTATAAGTAAGTTTTACAGTGTAAGTAAGCCCCTTTTTGGAGGGGCTTTTTTTTTGGAAATCAGGGAAAATGGATGTAAAGCAATGCTTATTGAGATGCAAATACACTTCCGGACTCTAATGGTAGAACTCCCAACCCATATGATTATATCAAAACCTAAAATGGGAATCTGAGCGGTAAAGCGTTTCCATCGTATAAAAATATCAACCTATATATACTCCTGCCAAATGAAAACCCGAGTTTTTGTCTCTTTCTTTTTCCCTTTGCCGTCGGTAAAATTATAAACCGTAGCTACGGCTATGCTTCGCCATCGCTACGGCTCGCCCACAGCTTTCG
>Ga0136560_1000032_pt1 | contig 43765 bp, 20 predicted proteins | sample AntRauMeHopE1497_FD_104925 | JGI IMG/M metagenome (GOLD analysis project Ga0136560, IMG submission 104925) | Saline lake microbial communities from Rauer Islands, Antarctica - Metagenome Hop E1 #497 | ecosystem: Environmental > Aquatic > Non-marine Saline and Alkaline > Saline | place... | reverse complement strand
CACGATCTCGGCGGCCCACTTGAGCCCGTTGCGCTGGTCCAGCCATCCCTGGATCGCGGGCCACGCGGGCCTGGCCTTGGCGTACTCGTTGCGGAGCACCACGGCCTCGGCGTGGAGCTTTCGGCTGTGCTCGACGACGCGGCGCCTCTCCTCCGCCACGAAGCTCGACGTCTGCTCCACCAGCTGGAGCTCGCGGAGCTCCACCTTGGTGGCCTCGACGTCGCGCACCGCGCGGGTGAAGTAGTCCAGGCGGCGCAGGCGCTCCTGCTGCAGGCGGGTGAGCTCCCGGAAGCGGTTCTCCTCGACCTCCGTCTTGCGCCTGACCAGGCGCTCGATGGCCTGCTTGGCGTCGTCCTTGTCCGCGTCGAACTCCTCCTCCACGCCGATGGCACGTAGCTCCGAGATGAGCCGCTGCACCTCCTGGCGCTTGGCCTCCTCGTCGCGGCGCTTCTGCTCGGCGATCTCCCGGCGCCTGGCGAGCTTCGCCTCCTCCTGCTCGCGCAGCTCCTTCTGGCGGCGCCGCTCCTGGACCTCGGCGTTGTTCCTCTGCACGCAGAAGTGGGGTCAGCGAAGCGGGACGAGGGCACAGGGTGGGAGAGGGCGGGCGAGCAGGCGAGGCGCGCGATGACGACGGCAGTTGTTGTTGTTGCCCCGAATCTATGGAGCGGGGGGCTTAGAGCAGGCCCCCGCGCCCCTCAAACAGCGCGGCGAGATAATGTTGCATGGGTTATTTGGAGGCCACCGCAGGATGGAGACGAGCCCGCTAGGGGCCCGAAACGAAAGTCCGCGAAGCCGCTGCATCCTTGCGTTATGGGCGCGCGAGCAGGCGCGAGGTCGGCGGGCGCGCGGCGTCGTTCTCACCTCCATCTCCTTGATCGCGTAGGCGCGCGACAGGCCCGACTGGTAGTCGGTGATGGCGGCGACCCGGTACATGTTGGAGTTGCGGATCGACTGGGCGGCCTCCCGCGCGGCCGCGAACGTGGCGGCGCGGCGCTCCGGGTCCCGGAGCCCGAGGCCCGCGGCGCCGGCGGTGCGGGCGTCGGCCGAGCCGCTGACGGCCGGCATGGCGACGGCGTCGCGGAGGCGCTTGGTCAGGGTTGCGAGGTGCGAGCGCAGGGCCGGGCCGTGGAGCTCGGCGCCGGCAAAGGCCACGTGGTTCGACCGGTGGTCCATGCGGAGGTCGAGGGCCCGGGACCTGACCGCGGTGACGATGACGTGCTCCGAGTCGGTGCGGGAGAGGCCGAGGGGCTCGAGCATGGAGAAGAGCGACTCGATGGTGATGGTCGAGTAGGCGCGGCCGAGCTGCGTAGTCTGGCGGAGCACGGCCTGCTCGCAGAGGCGGCGGCGGTAGATGGTCAGGGGGGCGTCCCCGCCGGCGAGCACCTGGATGGAGCTCTGGCGGCCGGCGGCGATGGCCGCGGCGGATGACGTGGCCGCGACGAGGCCTTCCGACTCCACGGCGGCCTCCCCGGCAAAGGCGCTCTCCATGGCCTCGGCGCAGCGCTTGGAGAGGTCCAGGGGCGCAAAGGTGCTCTCGAGGAGCTCGAACACGTCGCGGGCGGCCTCCGAGGCGGCGTCGAGGATCCCGCTCGAGCGGATCGAGGCGATGAGGCCCTCGCGGCTGGGCGTGCTGGTGAACGACAGCAGGGCGGCGAGGCGGGCCTTGGAGTCGCGCTCCGAGTCGCCGACAAAGGCGGCGGCCTGGGCGTCGTTTCCGGCGGTGAAGAGGGGGACGCAGGTCGCCGCGAGGACGGCGCGGGAGGCGAGCTCCTCCCTGGAGGCCGAATCGGACACGGTGTTGTACCGGCGGATGCAGGCGTACGCGTGGAAGAGGTAGTTGCGGGAGACCCAGAAGACGGCACCGAGGCGCTCAAAGTAGGCGGCCATGTGCTCGGGGTCGGGCTTGGCGCCGCTGAACTCGATGATCTCGTGGATCGTCTCGGCGGTGCGGAAGGCCTCGTTCCAGAGGGAGAGGGTGGCGCAGCAGGAGAGCTGCTCGAACCGGGTGGAGAGGTGGAGGGCGAGGGCGTCGGCGCTGAAGCCTTCGCCGTCAGAGGCTGCCTTCTTGGCGTCACTGAGGTGGAAGCGCATGGAGCCGCAGAGGCGGCGGAACTCCGACGCGCGGTTGAAGCTCGCCAGGAAGCGGAGGGCGCGGACGGCGATGGCGTGGTAGGTGTGGGCCAGGTTGGGGAGGAAGCGCAGGGACTCCAGGACGTGGCGGAAGGACTCCCAGGCGTGGAGGAGCATGGGCACGAGGTCGTCGTGGTGGCTCCGGGCGCCGCCCTCGTTGGCCACGGCCAGGAGCAGCATCTCGGGGCTGCTGTCCGCCTCGAGGTCCTCCACGTCGTCGGCGTCGGCGTCGGCACCCACGAGGGCGCGGTGCTCGGCGCACTGCGACTCCACTTGATCCACGAGGGCCTCCACGACCTTCTTGAAGGACCGGGGGGCAGAAGTGGTGAGGTTCCTGTAGTGGTACAGCGCGTCCTTGGCCGCCATGGCGTCCTTGAGCTCCACCGTCATGCCCATCAGGGCGAGCATGAGCGTCTCGTGCTCGACCATCCACGTGCGCATGTTGCGCTTGTTCGAAACGAAATCGATCAGCGTCTTCATCGCCTCCTTGGGCTGGCCAACCTTTTGGAAGTCTGCGCAAGGGCCGTGAAGGGACCGCAGAAGCAAGTGCGTCAATCTTGTGGGGTGCTGGCAGGGGCTGGCAGCCGCGCGGGCCACGGCCGAGGCGGCCAAACGACCGAAGTTCGCCAGAGTTGACGGCTAGGCTCGCGGATCCTCTCACGCTCGGCCTTGTTCAGGGCCTGCAAAGGCTGGGGGAGGCGGCGATGCGCCATGGTGGCTGAACCCTGTCGATCTCCTGGCGCGGTCGACGGGTGATAAGCGTGTGCGAACGAAGGCGTTGGATTGTTGTCTGTTTGTGTGACGGCTCGGCTCTGCCGGCAGAAAACGGTGCATTCTCAATTCCCTGCATTCTGGATGATCGCCGGGCGGAGTGCCAATGGGGCCCGGCTGAGCGCACTTTGTTAGTACTCATGATTTCTGCGCCACCTGTTCCGCGTGCCTTACACTCGGCTGGCGAGAGGGCGCAGCAGCCCGCATGCTCCGGCACGCACAGACTCCCGCCCATGGCATTTGTGAGCGCCCACATTCCGCCAAAGAGCACACGACCCTTCCATCACGCCAACTGCCTGGTTCTGTCGCGAATGAATGGCCCGCCCTGCAGAGTCGCCGGTCGGACGACGGAAGGAATGCGAGCGCCGACCGCGGCGCGGGTCTGCACCCGCCCCCGAGAGCCACGACCGCCCAGCGATGGCGGCCGCACCTGCCACAGGCATTGCGTCCCCAACGGGGATGCAGCCGGACGAGCATGCTGTGCAGGTGAGACCGGCGCGCCAGCGATGGAACCCCCCGGCAAGGCTCCGCCTGACGATCGCTCCACGGCACGCTGGTCGCGGGATGCGAAGTGTCGGACGCGCGTAGATGCGTAGCTCTGTGACACCCGCCAGCCATACCCCGCGCCCTTGACCCGCGCTTCACCTTGCAGATCGTTACGATTTCGGACGACGGCACGAGCTTTGCGCTCCAGGACGACGCGCTGTCGGGCATCCTGCACAAGGTCCCGCCGACCATGAAGGTTGCGGTCCTTTCGGTCGTGGGGAGCTTCCGCACCGGCAAGAGCTTCCTGCTCAACTTCTTCCTCCGCTACCTGCGCGCCTACGATGAGGGCGAGGACGGGAAGAAGGAGCCCATGTGCCGCGGCCCCAGGGTTGACCGGGGTGCCTCGGAGTGGATCCAGGCCGCCGAGTCGCTTCATGGTTCCGCGAACCGCCCGGCAAGCGGTGAGCAATTGGGCCGGCCCGCGGCCGCCGCGCGGCAAGCCATGGCCCGCAGCTGGTCACGGCACTGTCCGGCAATCACCGCGACCGGGCCGCCCTTCGCAACCCCCTGCCCCCCGCTTCCCTCGCAGCAGCCGGCGACGACGAGGCCGCGGCCGCCGACCAGCTCCGCTCCTTCGCGTACCGGCACGGCGCGGAGCGCATGACCACGGGGATCTGGATGTGGAGCCGCCCCTTCTACGTCACGCCGGCGGGCAGGGCCGGCGAGCGCATCGCCGTGCTCGTCGTGGACACCCAGGGCATGTTCGATCGCAAGACCGGCGTGAAGCTCACCTCGGCCATCTTCGGCCTGTCCACCCTCCTCTCCTCGCACCAGGTGGTGAACCTCACCAAGACCGTGGGGGAGGACGACCTGCAGAGCCTCGCGCTCTTCTCCGAGTACGGCCGCACCGCCGAGGCCGCGGAGGAGCGAGCCGAGGCGGCCGCGGCCGCCTCCTCGGCCTCCTCCCGCGCCGGCACCGAGGCGCGGCCGCCGTTCCAGTCCGTCACCCTGCTGGTCCGCGACTGCGACGCGCTGGAGATCGACGTGGAGGACTTCGACGCCGCCGCCGTGTCCGCCGAGAACGAGGCGGAGATCGCGCGCATCATGGAGGAGGCCAGCACCGAGGACATCGGCAACACGCGGGCCGCCATCGAAGCCTGCTTCGAGTCCGTCTCCACCTTTCGCCTCGTGCACCCGGGCAAGGCTGTGACGAGCTCCAAGTTCGCGGGGGAGGTCACCGACGTCGACGCCGACTTCCTCTGCCTCGTGGAGCACTTCGTCGACGAGACCGTGCGCAGGCGCCTCCGCCCCAAGGCCGTGCGCCACGTGTCGGTGACGGCCATGGAGACGCTCCGCTTCATGCGCGTGTACGCCCGCCTCTTCAAGGACGCAACCACCTTCCCGGAGCCGCAGAGCATCCTTGACGCGACGGCCGACGCCAACAACCGTAACGCCGTGACCTGCGCCTTTGGCCGCTTCGACGAGGAGCTCGACGCGGTCATGAGCGCCAGCCCCAGCAACGCCGTGCCGGCCGAGGAGCTCGAGCGCACATACGAGGCGGCCAGGGAGGGCGCCCTGGGCGTGTTCAACTCGCGGGCTACGTTCGGGCCGGACCACCTCATCCGTGGCGCCCGGGCCGCGCTGTGCAAGCGCATCGACAGCCGCTGGGACACGCTGAAGCAGCTCAACGCCGCCCGCGACCCCTTCCGCTTCCTGACCCTCATCGCCATCCCCGCACTGGCCATGGTGGTTGCCTACGTCTTCGCCTTCGCCACCGACACGGTGTGCACCCCGTGGCTCTCCCTGTGCGGCTCGCTCGGCAGCTTCCTCCGCTTCGTCGCCTCGATCCTCTTCCTCGGCCTGGTGGCCTTCTTCTTCGCCCGCGGGAGCAACGCTGTCAAGCACATGACCCGCGTCGTGGAGCTCCTCACGGCGGCCGCGGGCGCGTCGGCGGGCGGCGCGGCCGTGGCGCGCAGCCCGAGCGCCGCCCTCGACGCCGCCGGGGAGGCCGAGGGCTTCGACCTGCCGGGGTCGCCCCCGGGGGTGAACCTGCGCCGCCGTCGCCGGACGGACTGACAGCCGGCGGCGCGCGGGAGCGGCGGCGGAGTGTGTGCGGGACACGAGGCGCGGCGCAAGAGCGAGTGCCGGACCTTGGTCGGGCAGCATCAGCATCACGCGTCGCACACGAAACACCCCAGAGGTAAACAATTAGCCGCGTTTGCGCATGGGGTCAGAAAGCGCCGCTGACGGAGGCGAAGGCATGGAGGACTGCAGGCAGGCACGTCCCGGAACGCGCCCCGTGCCAGCCCGGGCCTCCGTCGCTCCGTGCCGCGGGGTGGACGAGGCGGCCACAAGGAAGGCCGGAGCTACGGGGCCGGCGAGGAGACACCGGTCCTGCTGGCCGGGGGGGGGGGCCGAGCTCGGCTGCGCCCGGGCGAATCACCAGCGCGGGGCAGCGGCGCACCGGACCGGGCTCAAGCCGTGGGGCGCTCCCACGACGTGGTCCCTGCCTCCCGGTTGAAGAAGTAGGTCTTTCCCGAGGACGGGTCCGTGGCAACCTCCCACCCAGCCGGGAGCGGGGCCTCCTGCCCAGGCACCGGGGCGGTGACCGCGGCCGCCTGGGGAACCGCAGCCGTGGGCGATGCCGCGGCGGGAGCTGGTGCGGGGGCGGGGGCGGGCGTGGGAGCGGGTGCGGGGGCACGCGCTGCCGCAGCACTGGCGCCGGCGCCGGTGGTGGACGACCGGCCAGGGCGCGTGGCGGCCCGCTTGGCAGCGACTGCGGGGCGGGAAACACCGATACGGGCGACGTGAGAGCCCACGATGCCAGCTTGGCGGCACAGAGGCGACGGGCAGACGGCCGAGGCCGCCCGCACTGCGGCGCGAGGGCGGGGGACGCGGCCAGGGCATCGGCTCACAGGTTGCCGGCCGGGCGGCCGCGCGCTCCGCCTTGCGCATCGCGATGAACTTGGTTGCCCTGGCGTCAAGCTTCTGGTCCGTGGTCTGGGCCATGGCCTTGGCGCCGGCCTTCTTGGAGGCGCGGCGGGCGGCGAGGCCTGCGCGCCTGTCAAACATGGACTTGCGAGGGGCCTGCGGGCGGAATCATCGACGAGGCAGGGCGGTTATGAAGAGGGACGAGCACAGCGTCGTGGGCCTTGCTTCCGGGCCGGACGCACGGCCGAGGCGGCGGGCCGGCCGGGAGCGCACGGCCGCCGGCGCGCGACCCTCGCCAGCCTTTGCGTCCCCACGCCACCGTCATGCCGCCGCGCGGCCGCCGCGATCCCGCGCCAGCCTACCAAGCCGGGTTCGCTTCCCGCGAAGGGGTGGCCCTTGCGCCCCGGCACCGGGCCAAGCGCGCTCGGCAGGGAACGTCAACCGTGCCACTCGATGGTTGGCCGGCGACTTGCGGTCCCCTCCTGCCGCCCAGACCCGCGGCGCGCACTAAGTACACGCCCCAGGACTGGCCAGGCGTACAGAGCCCCACGGTTTCGGCACGCGCGAGGTCTCACCCTGGCTGGGGCGGCGCCGTCAGCGCCTGCACCTGATGCCGCAGAGCTCGGAGGCGCTGCTGCCACGGGCGGCGTGTAGCCGGCCGGCATCTCCCATGACGTCTGGCCGCTTCCGTTGAAGTAGTAGGTCTTGCCCGAAGACGGATCCACGGCCTGCGGGGTCGGGGGAGGCGGTGGAGGCGCCGCATCGTGGGCTGGCACTCGGATCGGTTGACGAAACGAGGTCACTCGGCACCCAGACGGCACCCTGTGGGCAGACACCGGGCGGATTGTCGTTGGTTCGCACCGTCTGCCAGTCGGACATGGCTGCTTGGCGGGTCCGCCGTCGGGTCGGCGAGTGGTGAGGCGGGGACACGGATCGCCATGCGTGGAGCTCTGCCGCGCGTTGCTCCGCCGCTCCACGCGGCTGCTCTGCGATCCGGCTGTTCAAAGCGCTGCCCCGCGCCGGGTCGGGCCGCTGCGGTCGGTGGCACTCCGGGGATCTCGGCAAGTGACCCGTGCGAAGAGAGTCTGCCCGCCATGGACGACCTGAACCCGAAGAAGATGAAGGTGGCGGAGCTCCGCGAGGCTCTTGCTGAGCGCCAGCTTCCCACCACGGGCGTCAAGAAGGACCTGGTGACCCGTCTGGAGGAGGCGCTGGACAGGGAGCTCCTGGGGGAGGATGACGACCTGAGCGGCGGCCCGACGGCGGGGGCGGGAAACAAGGGCGGTGATGACGATGCGGCCGACGACGAGGACGAAGAGGACGAAGAGGAGGACCAGGACGACGAGGGGGAGGACGAGGGCGACGAGGAGAAGGCTGCCCAGGCGCCCGCGCCCGCCCCTGTCCCTGCGCCTGCCGTGCCGGCCCCGGCGCCCGCAGCGGCTGCTTCCCCCGCGCCTGCCCCCGCCGCTGCGGCGGCCGGCGCCGAAGCGGAGGACGACGGCTCGAAGCCGACAGACTCGGAAGAGATGCGCCGGCTGCTCGGGCTGCTCGCCCGCGCAAAGCGCTTCGGCAAGGACGGCGAGGCGGGTCGGCTGGAGGATCTGGTGAAGCGCCAGCGCCGCGCCGACCGCTTCGGCATCAAGCCCCAGGTTTCCACCGCCGCAGTTCTGGCGAGGGTGGAAGGCAAGGGCAAGGGCAAGGGCAAGGCGGAGGGGAAGGAGGCCCGCCCGGGCAAGCGCGACCGCGACGGGGCGGCGGACGCGTCCAAGCCCAAGTTTGCGCGCATCGGGGGCGGCGTCACGGTGAGCGCCGAGGAGGAGGCGAAGCGCAAGCGTCGGCTGGAGCGCTTCGGCAAGGCTTGAGCGGCGCGCTCGGACCGGCGGCAACACCCGCGAGCCTTGCACTGCACCGCTTGCTCAGCGCTCGCACGCGTCCATCCCGCGCACGCGCACGCACACGCCAGGCGCGCACGAGGGGCGGGGCAGAGGACCCCGCGCGCCCGCGGCCGCCACGCGCCCCAGCGCCCCCCGGCTACACGACCGCCCTCGGAATCCTGCTCCCGTCCGCCATGGGGCCGAACGCCGTGCACCGCCCCCACTCCAGGGCCTCGGGGAGCGTGCACCAGCGCCCGGCCTCGTCCAGGACCACCCTCGGCCCCGCGGCGGCCCGCCCCGACACCGCGCCCGTCGGCGGCAGGGCCGCCGACAGGGGCATGTCCTCCACGCGCTGGGAGGAGCGGGGCAGGGAGGCGCCATCGACGCGGAAGGAGGGGGGTGCCGACCCGGGGCTGGTGGTCTCCGCGGCGGCCTCGGCGGGGCTGAGCGCGGCCGCCGCGGCCGTAGCTCGCGCCGTCAGCGCCCCGACCAGGTCGTCGTCGTCGTAGTCCGAGGGTGGGGGCAGCGCCGCCTCGTCCTGTCGGATCAGTTCGAGCTGCGCTGCCTCGTCCTCGGCCTCCTCGTCCTCGTCCTCGTCCTCGTCCTCGTCGTCCCTGCCGCCTTGTGGGGGCGAAGCGCCGTCAGCCGCGCCGTCTGCACCGGCGGAATCGGCCGCGGGCGGCATCCCGTGGATCTTGAGCAGCCGCAGCGCTCGCACCGGCATCCCGGCCCCCAGCAGGGCCCTGGCCTCGATGCAGGCGAGCCGGGCGACGGAGACGCCCATCCCCCTGAGGCCGTGGTCCTTGCGCAGGCGCCGGACGGTGCGGAACAGGGCGGAAGCCACGGCCATGGCCCCCCGCCGCACGGCCTGCATCGCCCCGGCCACGGCGCACATCGCGACGAGACGGGCACGCCTCCGGGGGGGGAGGTCGCGCGCGCGGACGAGCCCGAGCGCGGCCGAGAGAGCGCGCACCTCCGCCCCGTCCCAGTCGCCCCGGAGGAGGAGGACACGCATGGCCCGGCACCCGGCCGTGCTCGCCTGCCGCCACGCGCCCGCGGCGCAGAGCGCGACCACCGCGTCCGCGTGCCGGCCGGACGACGCCAGGCCGGCGACGTCGGCCATCCACGACGCACGCGGGCGGTGGCCCCACCCTGCCAGCGCGGCGTCCACCGCCGCGCCGTCGGCCGTCCCCGCGGCGACGGCGTTGGACGCCACGGCCGCGACACGGACCGCAGGCCACCCCTCGTCCCTCAGAAGAGCCAGCTGCTCCTCCCACATGCCCTCCCGCTCCAGAAGGGACGCCACGGCCTCCGCCGCCGCCCGCCTCGGCCGCACGTCCAGGGCCCGGGCGACGAGAAGGGCCTGCAGCGAGAGACCGCCGCCCAGGAGGCGCTGCACCGCCGCCGCCGCGTCCCCGACGCTGAGGTCGTGGGCCGCCGCCCTTGCCGCGGCGCCCCTCGACGCCGCCTTGTCTGCGAGCTGCCGGGCCGTGCGGTCCCGCCGGGTCAGCGCCCGCCTCCTCGCCAGCGACACAGCCGCCTCCACCTCCGCGTCCCGCGCCGCGGCCGGACCCGCCACCGGGTCCCCTCCGGTCGCCTCGCCGCCGCCGCCGTCCCCCCTGGCCGCCGGCTCCCGGACCCGGGAAAAGGCCGACGCGGGCTGCTGCGGCAACGCCCCGGCCGCCGCCGCCGCCGCCGCACCGGGTGCGCCGACGCCCGCCGCCACGGCCGCGGTGCGCAGCATAGGGTCCCACGACCCCTCCGAGGCGCACTGCTGCATCGCCACAGCGGCCTCGGCCTCCCCGCGCGACGCAAGCAGGTCCGCCGCCCCGTCGATGTCCCCCGTGGCCACCAGCAGGGGCAGAGCCGCCTCGGTCCCATCGGTCGCGAGCATCGCCGCGCGCTTCGCCGCCAGCTGGCGCCAGAACGGCATCCCGGCCGCTGGCGCCGCGGCTATGGCCTCGTCCCACCTCCCCTCCGCCGCGAGCACGTCGCAGTAGCGCCGGACGTCACCGGTGCGCAGGAACAGACCAGCCGCCGTGGCGCGGAGGTCCGACGCGGACGGCCCGCCCACCGTCCCGACCCACTCCCCCAGCCGTGCCGCGTCCACCGCCACGGCCCTGGAGCGGGTGGCCGCGGCGGCGTCCTCGCACCACAGCACCGACGGCATGCCGCCGCCGGAGCGGAGACCCTGCCCGACCAGCGGCGGCAGCGCCGCTCCCGGCGTGACCGTGGCGTCGCCCCCCGCCCCCACACCGCCCGACCCCACGCCGCCGAACATGCGCCGGAGCGTCCTGGGGTCCGGGAGGACGGGGCCGGCGGCGGCGCCCGGCGCCGTGGACGCGTCCCCGTCGTGCGGCACGTCGTGGTCGGCGTCGCCCCCGGCCCCGGACGGCGCCTCCGCCGACAGGTGCGGGTGCCTGCGCGGCCCTGCGGCCGGCTCCTGCCCCGCCCTGGCCTCCGCGCACCGCACAACGAGCCTCCACATGTCTGGGGCCCCGTCCGCGTCGGTGAAGAGCGCCCCCACCGCCGCGCAGGCTCTCGCCCGCCCCACGCGCTCCCGGTCCGACCCCGGCGGCTCGCCCCAGTGCACGCCGGCGCCGCCGAGCGCCTCCCGCACCACCGCGGCGGCGCGCTTCGACCCCGGGCCGCACAGCCTCGCGGGCGCGCCGGCCACGATGCCGGCGGCGGCGTCGCCGCGAAGGTCGGGGAGCGACGAAGGGTCGCACGCCGCGCGCAGGGCGAGCCGCCTCCCCGTGGGCTCCGCCTCGCGGGTCTCCCAGAAGCGCACGGAGGTGTCCCGGGAGGAGGAGACGGCGGTGAAGGGGCGAAGGGGGTGCACGGACAGGCCGTAGACGTCGGCCTCGTGGGCGGTGTGGCGGACGAGGCAGGTGCCGGCAATGGCGTCGTGGACGCAGATGCGCCCGTCCCACGCGCCCGAGAGGAGGATGCGGGGCAGCTCGGGGTGCCAGCAGAGGGCGCGGACCTTGTTGGTGTGCGCCTCGATGCGCACCGCCGTCCCCGTGGACAGGTCCTGCACCACCACCGCGTGGTCGTCGCCCCCCGAGGCGAGGAGGGACGGCACGAGGGGGCTGAAGGCCACGTTGAAGGCCCGGGCCGAGTGGGAGCGGTGCTCCCGGAACGGGGCGAGGCCGCCACCGTGCCGGAACACCCGCACCACGCCGTCGGCGCAGGCGGTGGCGAAGACCGCCGCGTCCGTCGGGGACCAGTCCACCCCCATGACGTCGGCCGGGTGCCGGTACGTCGCCAGAAGGCTCTGCAGCCCGACGTCCCACACCTTGGCGGAGCTGTCCATGCCGACGGTGGCGAGGCGCGACGGGTCGGCCCGGCTCCAGCTGACGCGGAGGGACGTCGACGCGTGGGCGGCGTCCTCCACCCAGACCGCGGCCCCCGTGCTGACGTCCCACACCGCGAGGCGGCCTTTGCCCGAGGAGGCGGCGATCCTGGCGCCGTCTGGGGACCACGCCACCGAGTACAGCGGGCCGGTGGGGCCCGTGAGCGTCTGGGCGCAGCGCATGGAGGGGGCGTGCCAGACCTTTGCGGACGAATCATAGGAGGCGGTGGCGAGGGTGTCGGGGTCGGCGGGGTGGAACTGCGCGTCGAAGATAGTCTCGATGTGGCCGGGGAGGCCGCGGTGGCGCATGGCCCTGGTGGCGAGGTCGTACACGGCGACAGCGCCGTCGAGGAAGGAGAGGAGGAGGCTGGTGGTGCCGGGGAGGAGCGACATGGCCCAGGCGGGGCGGTCGCTGACCATGACCACCTCCAGGGGGGAGCGCTGGGACACGTTCCACACCCGCACGACGCCGGCGCGGCCGTTGATGCTTGCGAAGGCGCCCGGCTGCCAGGGGAGCCACTCCAGCGCAGTGATGCTCGCGCCCTGCTTCTCGAACCGCTGCACCTCCGCGCCCCGCTCCACGTCGTAGAGGGCGAGCCCGCCGTCACGGAAGGCCACGAGGAGGTAGTCCTCGCTCAGCCGGTCCCAGCGGAGGTCCGCGACGGGCGGCGAGTCGGCCTTTGCCGACACGAGCTCCGTCGTCCGGCCCCGGACCGCGTCGTGGAGGAGCACCTGGCCGCTCTTGCACCCGATGGCCAGCAGGCCGTCCCTCTTCTCGTTCCACTTGACGCACCTGGCGGAGCTGCGGCCCGTGCGGCACAGCCGGGTGACCTTGTTCTCCTTTGTGTCCCAGACCGACACCGTCTTGTCCTCGCACGCCACCGCCAGCCTCGTCGCCGACCGGGGGCTGAACTCCACCACAAAAGCGTTGCTCGGAAGCGACGTGGTCTCCTCCTTGCGGCCCTCGGCGGCGTTCCAGAGCACAAGCTTGCCGTCTGCTCCCGACGTCGCGAACCGCTGCGGGTCCTTCTGGCTCCATGACAGGCACGTGATTGTGCGCTGGTGGCCCGTCAGAACGCTGCACAGCGAAAAGTCCTCCTTCCGGTAGACGTAGATCGCCAGCGTCGACGCGTAGGCAAAAAAGTCGCCCCCGCCGCCAACCACGCGCGTGAACCATCCCTGGCACCCGGACGGAACCAGCTGGAACTGCCGGAGCCCGGAGCCCTCCACGTGCGGCCAAGCGCTCTCGGGCGGCCGGGTGACTCCAGCAACGGCGGCGGACTGGGCCATCGCGGCTTCCTCCCGGCGCAAGCGGGAGCTCGTCCGGGCCTTTTCGGACCGGTTGAAGGCGCAACGGTTTGTTGTCCGCACACGGGGCTGGGAAATTCGCGGCACGGGACGTCCAGCAGCTGCAGGGGGCGGGCGCACGCAGTGCACCGTGGCTGGCAGGCAGCAACAACGCCCCGCCGGTCGCTCTGCTCCCGGCCACCACGCCCCGTCCGGGGCATCACCGCCCGAAGCCCGGAGCCAGCCCCTAGCCAAGGCATCTTTCGGCCGGCGCACGCGCCCAGGCTCGGGACGGGCGCGTCGGGCGGAGCCTTGGGACGATGCGCCGGGTGCGGTGGGAGTCGCGGTCCGTCGATCTCGGCACCCTGCCGGCCCATTCGTCAGGGACCGCGCCGCACGATGGGCGGGCGGCCAAACGGTCGAGAGAAGCCCACGAGGAGCAGCGGGCGTCCGGCCCCGCAGGATTTGCCGGGCAGCACGCGCAAGGGAGGAAAAGCCCGCGGCCTTCCAGGACGCCGCTTCCGGACTATGCCATGGATAGCGGGCGGGCGAATGACGCGGCATCACTGCCTCTATCGAGGTCGAGCCGGGCGGGCTCCGTCGCGAGCCGGCTGGCCACCGCGTCCGAGGCGGAGGCCGAGGCCGCTCACGCCCTGCTCCTCAGCCGCGGGGACTCCTCCGCCATGTCGCTTCCGCGGAGCCTGGTCCGAGAGCAAGCTCCGGGTGGCGGTGGCGGGCCCGCCATGGGCTCCGCCCCTGCGTGGGCTTCGGTCAGGCATCTCGCCCCAGCGACGCGTCGCCCCGGGTCCAGGGGCGCCTCGCTCCCGTCTGTCACGTTTGCCAGCGACACCGACGGTGTGCCGGGCTGGACTCCGGGGCGATACGCCCAGGCCGCCGCACCGATGCTGCTGCGCCCGTCTGCGTCCGCGCCCGCGGCCGCCGCCGTTCTGTCCTCACCGTCCAGCGCGGGGCTCCCCGGGGTCGCAGACTGCCCCGCCGCAAGGTCCGTGAGGGACCCCGCGGCCCTGCGAGCCGTTCGCGCCGTCCTGGACCGCCTCCCGAAACCCGGCGACGCGCCGCAAGCGGCCGCCTCGTGGGGCGACGACGGCCCCCTCGCGCTCGCTCGCGAGTTGCTCCGGGCGGCCGGCGACGCGATGCAAGCCGGCGACGGCGGGACGGCCGCTGACGCGCCGTTCGCGTGGCGCAAGCGGCCTCGACCGAGCACTGACAGCACGCTGCCGCAGCCGAGCGGCACCCCGGCGAAGCTCCCGCCTCACGCCCCACCCCCCGGGCCCCTGTCCGCGCCGCCCCGCGCGGACCCCAGCGACGCCGGCTCCGACCTGGCTGTCGCAGGCGCAGACCTCATGGCTCCGGCAGCGCCGTCCCCGCCGCCGCCGCCCCGCCTCGTCCCGCCGTCGTCGCCCCCGCCCGCCTACCTCCCGGGGATGGATCCGGGGCGCCGCCTGCGCCGCCTCCGCTCCGGCAGCAGCGCCTCTGCCTCCCTCGTGGGCCCGTCCCCGCCCCGCCCCCCTCCCCTCTCCGCAAGCGTCGGCAGCGCGGGCATTCGCTCCCTGGCGATGTCATCCGTGCATATGCTGGCCAGGCCTTCCCTCGTCGCGGATCCTGCCGCCGCGGGGCGTGCGGGGCCGGGCTTCGCTGTCGCGGGCAGCGCCGGCCCGTCCCGGGCGCGAGGCCCCCTCACGCTCGCTTCCTCATCGCTCCCGAGGGGCGAGCACGACGGGCGCGGGCTGTCCCGCGCGGGCTCTTCCAACGGCCTGAGCCGCATGGGTGCCGCGGCGGGCCGGCCCGACGGGACCGCGGGCGCGGCGAGTTCCCACGAGGTGGCGTGGGGGGGCGGGCAGGGCGGGGGCGCGCTCTCCACGCCGCGGGGGGCGGCGGGGGAGGGCCTCGGGACGACGCCGCAGCGGCCGAGGCAGAGGCAGCACGTCCACTTCGCTACAGACGTCGGCGGCGGAGGGGCCGCGGGAGGGGGAGGGGGGCTGCTCCCGCCGGAGGAGGGGAGCGACGCGCTTGGCGGTGGCGCGTCGCGCGCGGCGGGCGCGGACACTGACGGCAGCGACGCCGACGTCGGCTCGGTCGACGTCGGGGCTCTGCTTGCGGCGCAGGCGGCGAGGGCGGCGGCGGGGGTGGCGAGGCTCCGGCTCCTGCTGGCAGAGGCGGCGACGAGGGACCCCGCGTCGCTGCTGGGGCTAGACCCGGGGGCCGAGGGGGCCGACGCCGAGGCGGCGGTCGTCCTCGCGACGGCGGCGTGGGCAGAGCACGTGTGGTCGCTGCGCCCCGCGCGGCAAGCGGTGGTGTCGGGTCTCGGGCCGGTAGGGACACCCGGCCCGGCCACTCCCGAGGAGGAGGCGCCGTGAGCGACAAGCCAGGGCCGGTGTGTGACAGCGGCCGGCGCGGGGGCGTCGCGCACCGCCTGTGAACGAGCCATTCATGCAAGCCGTGCGCCATCACGCGGTCACGGCCCCTTCCCCCGCGGTCGACGACGATCCCCCCGCCGCGTCGCCCCCGCTCGGCGCCGCCCCCGGGTCGTCCTCCAGGACCTCCCGCACCCGCACGAAGGCGGCGACCAGCGCGCCCACCTGGTGCTTGTCCGGCGCCCCCGCCGCCAGCCGCACCTCGATTCGCGCCAGGTCCGAGAACACGCCCGCCTTGGCCTTGGGCGGCAGCGGCGTCCGCTCCAGCACCCTCGCCACCCCGGACATGACGTCGCCCAGGGCGAGCCCCTTGGTCGCCTGCATGCCGCGCACCAGACCAAAGGTCTCCGACACCGTGGCGGTGAGGAGCGACTGCGCGATGCGGCGGATGTCCTTCGGGGACGGGTCCCCCGTGCACGCGTACACGGCCGCCTCGTCCACCATCTCGAAGCCCAGCGACGTGGCCTGCAGGACGTTGAGGACGCGTCGCATGTCGCCCTGCGCCAGGCGCAGGATGGCTTGGATGCCGTCCTCCGTCGTCGCCACGCGCTCCAGGGCCACGATCTCGCGCAGGCGCGTGTCCATCTCGGAGCGCTTGAGCGGCGGGAACCGGAAGCGGGTGCAGCGGGACTGCAGGGCGGGGATGATGCGCGACACGTAGTTGCAGATGAGGCAGAAGCGGGTGTTCCGCGTGTACTTCTCGATCACTGCGAGGCGGGTGGTGGGGGTGGGGGAAGGGGGTGGGCTGCGGACGAGCGGGCAGGGAAGCGCGAGGGCTTCCGTCGCGCCGCCTCACCGCGGCGCAGGGCGAACTGCGCGTCGTTGGTCATGGCATCCGCCTCGTCGAGGATAATGAGCTTCACTCCCGTGCTGAAGAGCTTCTTGGTCTCGGCGAAGCCCTTGATCTGGTCGCGGACCACGCCGATGCCGCGGTCGTCCGACGCGTTGAGCACCAGGGTCATGGACCGCCACGCCTTCTCGCCGTACAGCCTCTTGGCACACGCGAGGATCGTGCTCGTCTTCCCCGTGCCGGGAGGGCCGTAGAACAGCAGGTGCGGGAGCTTGCTAGCATCGATGAGCCGGTTGACTGCGCCGCGGGGGACGATCGTACGCCGTCGCGTCATTGGCAGGGGTAACACACAACGCAGCAGCACGGCCGTACACCGCGCAGCGGCCTCACTCGTGCCGATGATGTCCTTGTGCGCGATCAGATCGTCCATCGTGGCCGGGCGGTACTTCTCGACCCAGGGAAGCGTATCCCTGCGGGAGCCATACCACGGGTGTCATTTTTGCGCGGCCGGCTTTTCTGTGCGGGCTGCCATGGTGCTGGAGGCGGGCCCCGGCACGCTTGAAATTCGACCGGGCGATTTCTCACGGAGCAACCTCGGGGAGCACCGTGGGGACATCGTCGCCCGCGTCGGCACTCGATGACGAGGATGACGAGGACGCTGATGCCGCCATCGCACCGCCAGGATGCCCTGGTCCGGTGGCCGAGTGGCGTTCGGGCAGAGCCTCCCGATTGAGTGGCTTTGCCCGCACCCCGAGCAAGCCCGGGGTGGGGCGTGATCATGAGAAGGGCAGCAGTCGGAATCCGGCAGGCCGTGCGCTCAGGGGTCGCCCGGCGGGCAGCCTCGACGACGGCAGGCGCGGGCCCGACCACGCATTTCGGCTTCCGGGAGGTTCCCGAGGACGCCAAGAAGGCCATGGTCGGGGACGTCTTCCACAGCGTCGCTGACAAGTACGATATCATGAATGATCTGATGAGCGGAACGCTGCACAGGCTGTGGAAGGACCATTTCGTGTCGATGCTGGGGCCGGTGGCCAGCTCAGGTGAGGACGCGCGCGTGGCGGAGCCTCGCAGCACCGCGTGCGCGCGCCGCGACGAACCTCGTGCCACACATACCTCCGCACGCGCAGAGGCGAGCGACCCGGTGCGGTACCTGGACATGGCGGGGGGTACGGGCGACATCTCGTTCCGCATCGCCGAGGCGCTCCGCACTCGGCCGGGTTCGCCCGTCGCGGCGGAGATTGTCGTGAGCGACATCAACCCCTCGATGCTCGGCGTCGGCGAGGAGCGCGCGCGGTCCAAGGGCCTTCTTGACGGGGCGGCGGCCGGCCTGCCGGCCATGAGCTTCCAGGTGGCCGACGCCGAGGCGCTCCCGTTTGAGTCCGACTCGTTCGACAGCTACACCATCGCCTTTGGCATCCGAAACGTCACGCACGTCGACGTGAGCCGTGCCGTCGACGCCAGCGCGACGCCCCGCTGCCGCCCGCCCGCCCGCCGGCCCCCTCCCGGGCACCGCTCTTCTTCCCCCGGTATACCCAACCCCATCTCCCCCCCTCCCCGTGCCCGCAGAAGGCCCTCCGCGAGGCGTACCGCGTGCTCCGGCCCGGCGGCCGCTTCCTCTGCCTCGAGTTCAGCCGCGTCCGCAACCCCGCGCTCGCGGCCCTGTACGAGACGTACTCGTTCAACGTCATCCCCGCCGTCGGGCAGGCCGTGACGGGCGACAGGGACTCGTACCAGTACCTCGTGGAGAGCATCCGGCAGTTCCCCGACCAGGAGACGTTTGTCACCATGATCGAGGACGCGGGCTTCTCCGCCGCGAGGTCCACCGACCTCACGCTCGGGGTCGTGGCCGTGCACAGCGGCTTCAAGCCGCTCGCGTGATCGTTGGAGCCTCTGCCGCCTCCGAGCCAAACAGACGGACCTGCACACGAGCGGCCGGCCGCACCACACAAGCGCCTCGCCCAGAACGACGACAGCAGCACTAGAAGCTGCTAGCCGGGCGTAATGCCCCGCCGTCGCCCCGCGGCTCCGCCGTCGCAGCCCGCCGCCGAGCCTGCCTCGGCCGTGGCGGCCACCGCGGAAGCCCCGCTCGCCCTTCCGACGAGCTCGGACGTCACTGCCTCACAGGCAGGATCGGTGGCCTCGAGCGCCGTTGTGCCGGGCTCGGATGCGGTGACGACCGCGGCCGTTCGCCGCGGCCAGAGCGGCATCGTGCGCCCCACCGCCATTACCAAGCACGGAATCAGGCAGTTCGTGGAAACAAGGGACGCCATCCGTCTGTACCTTCAGTGAGAGCGTCGAGCTGGATGGTGCCCGCGATGAGGTGGACCGCGCTCGAGTTCCGATGCTTGGCTCGACCGCGCCTGCGGACCGGCGACCGCCTCCCGCTTCCCGTGGCCCGCCCCGCAGGAATTGTGTCGGGACGGTCAACCTTGGATGCTCGCCGGAGCTGACCCGCATCGCGATGCGGGCGCGGAACGCCGAGTACAACCCCAAGAAGTTCGCTGCCGCCATCGTGAGGCTGCGCGAGCCCAAGTGCGCGGCGCTCATCTTCGCGTCGGGGAAGATGGTCGTGACGGGGGCGCGCAACGAGGACGACACGCGCCTGGCCGCGAGGCGCCTGGCCAAGATGGTGCAGAAGCTCGGGCACGAGGTGAAGTTCACCGAGTTCCGCATCCAGAACATCGTGGGCACGGGCGACGTCGGGTACCCCGTGCGGCTGGAGGGCATCGCGGACGAGCGGGACTCGGAGTCGTCGTACGAGCCGGAGCTGTTCCCCGGCCTCATCTACCGCGTGACCGAGCCCCGCGCCACGGTGCTGGTCTTCGTCAGCGGCAAGTTCGTCGTCACGGGCGCCAAGAAGCGCTCCACGCTGATCCGCGCGGCGGAGATCATCACCGAGGTGATGGACCGACACCGCAAGACCGACGCCCAGGCGGCCCCCGCGGCCCCCGCCCCCGCCCCCGCGACGGCCTCCGTCCTGGCGGCCTCCTCGTCCTCCTCGTCCTCGGCCGCGGGGCCGCGGCCGAGGGCGGCGCCCCGCGTGCGGGCGGCCGAGGCGACGGTCGACCCCGCTGCCAGGCGCCTCGTCCAGCGCCTCAACGTGGAGTCCGGGGCCGTCGGGGCGGGTGGCGCGGTCGCCGCGGCGCCGACCGTTCGGTCCGTGTCCCGGCCGGGCGGCAGCACTGCCAGGAGGCGGCCGACGGTGCCGAGGCGCCGCTGAGCTGCGCGGGAGGCAGCCGGGACGAGGGTGTTTGTTTGCGCGAGTGAGACTGCCGGCGGGGTCTGAGGATCGGTGTGGTGTCGTGCGCCGCGTCGGCAGCTCGCAGCACTGCCGCGCGCTCCGCTTCGCCGGCCGGCACCGCACACCCACCCGCGTCAGGTAGTCCACAACCGCGTCACCCCAGGCAGGAACAAGCCCCAAGGCGCTTCCCCGTTCCATGGAACAGGACGAGGAGGGCGAGATCAGGGAGCTTCGGCCGGGCAAGCGGCCCCGCCCCGCCGAAGACGGCGACCGCCGCGACGTCCGCGGCCGCCAGGCGCAGATCGATTCGTCAGGTCGGCAGAGGGACGGCGCATCGTGGCAGCACGGTTCATCAGGGCGCGCAGAGGGGCAACGGCGGAGCGGCGCCCATGCTCCGTCCCGCCGCGCCGCGACCGGCGGGTCCAGGCTGCTCGGCTCGGCGGCCGTCAGGGAGCTGCTTGCGCGCAAGCCTTCTGCGTCGCAAGCCCCTGCCCCGGCGAGGCGGGAGAACTCGTGGCTCGGGGACAATGCTCTTGAGAAGGCGCGCCGCGGCGAGCTCAAGATGTCGGCGCGGCTGGACAGGATGTGGGAGGGCGCGGACGGGATCGTCGACGCCCCGGCCCCGGAGCCGGCCCCGCGGAGGAGCAAATGGGCGGACGACGGCGCGGAGGAGGCGGCCGCCCCTGTTGCCGCCGAGGAGGCTTCCAAGGAGGCGGCGGCGGCGTTTCCGGCGGCCCGCGCCCCCCCACGGCGCGCGGAGGCTCCCGTCCCGTCACCCCACGCCCGCTGGAGCGCCGGGGCCGCGGTGTCGGAGGGCGGTCTGGCGCGCTACGAGATCCTGAACCGCATCGCCGCGGGCGCCTCCGGCACCGTGTTCCGCGCCTCGGAGCGCGCCACGGGGGACGTGGTGGCGCTCAAGCAGGTCAAGACGGACGTGGCGTCCTCCGAGGAGGGCTTCCCCGTGGCGGCGCTGCGGGAGCTGGTGGCGATGCGGGAGCTGCGGCACCCTAACCTCCTCGGGCTCAGGGGCGTCGTCACGGGCCGCGCGGGCGCCGCGTCCGGCCCCGGCGCGGTGTTCATGGTCCTGGACTACTGCGCGCACGACGTGCGGACCTTCCAGGCGGCCATCGGGCGGGACCTCTCGGAGGCAGAGGCCAAGCGGGTCGCCCTGGAGCTGCTACGCGCCGTCGCGCACATGCACGCCAGGCGCTTCTTCCACCGCGACCTCAAGCCCTCCAACCTCCTCTGCTCCGAGACCGGCTCCCTTCGCGTCGCTGACTTCGGGCTCTGCCGCCGCTTCCTCCTCCCGCCCTCGGGCAACACCTCCCCGCGCTTCGTCGTCACGCCCACCTACCGGTCCATCGAGCTCCTCCTCGGCGATAGGTCCTACGGCTCTGCCGTTGACGTCTGGTCGTGCGGCTGCATCATCGCGGAGCTGCTGTCTGGCAAGAGGCTCTTCCGCGCACGGAGCGAGGCGGAGCTCGCCACCACCATCCTCCGCGTCCTGGGGGCGCCCGAGGAGGAAGAGTGGCCGGAGTGGCGGTCCCTCCCGTACGCCGGGGCGATGCGCGGCCTCCGAGCCATCCCGCCCGCGGCCGCCGCGGACCGCCCCGCCCGCCTCCGGGCGCACCTCGCCCTGCCCCCATCCTCCGTCTCGGGCAGGGGCTGCGTGTCCGACGCCGGGGTCGACCTCCTCGCGGCTCTGCTCCGGCCCAACCCCGCGCACCGGCTCTCAGCCGCCGACGCGCTCGACCATCCCTGGTTCACCTCGGCGAAGCCGCGGCCGCAGCTCCCCGCCCTCATGCCGCGCGTGCCGTCGACCAACGAGAGCGCCTCCCGCGAGGCCCGGGCGGACGACGACGGGGCGTGGGCGGAGCGGGCCTCGGCCGTGAGCGCGCGCTCACGGCTCGCGGCCGACTGAGAGCGAGCCGAGGGGGGCGCAGAGGCGGCCCCGAGAATACGGTGGTGTGAGCGGACGCCGTGTGAGCGTTGTGCGACACAGCGATCGCGAAAGGCGGACCGCAGCACCAGCGCCGTGCCCGGCCGTGCTTGGGGGCGCAACTGCACCGCAAATGCGCCGCAAACGCACCGCGAACGCGCCGTTCTCCTGCCGCCCGTTCCGCCGCGCGCGCCCGCGGCACGCACTGTCATCACGTCACGCCCGCCTGCAACCCCGGCGCTGCGGGGGCGCCCTCGTCGTCGTACAGCTCAACGATGGAGCCCCGCTCCCCCGCCAGCCGCGCCCCGACCCCCATCGCGTCCGACGCCATGAAAAGCGGGAGCGACGCCCCCGCCGCCGCGAGCGACGCCAGCAGCCGCGCCACCGCGGCGCGGTCGGGCGCCGGGACGGCCCCCGCCGCGGCGGCCCCCGCCCCCGCCGACGGGTGCGCCGGGGCGAGTAGGTTCATAAGAGCCGACGCCGCGCTCGCGGCCGCGCCGCCCTCGGACCCCGACACCAGCGCCACCAGCGCCCGCATCACAGCCGGCTGGCGCGCCAGGGCCTCCCGGGACCGAGGCTCCCGAGCGAGATTCTGCACCAGCCCCGCGGCCGACGCCGCGGCCTGCGCCAGGGGCAGGCGGAGCAGCGGGCGGACGGACGACAGCACCCCGCACTCCCGCATCCCCTGCGCCGCCAGGGGGTCCCCGCTGAGGTTGCGCAGCGCGCCGGCGGCACGCACTGCGAGCAGGCATGCCGCCCCGCCGTCCCGCCGCAAGAACTCAGTCACCGCGTCGTCCTCCGCCCCCGCCTCGCCCCCTGGCCCCAGTCCCGAAAGGCACGCCGCCAGCACGCGGCAGAGCGCCGCCTCGCCCCTCGCGCGGCGGCACGACGACCGCCCCTCTGCCAGGTACACCAGCCCCTGCACGGCCCCGGCCGCAGCGGCCGCCGTGGCCGCGTCGCGCCCCTCCACGAGCCTCAGGAGCGGGTCCATGACCCCCGCGGCAGCGACGGCGGGCACGTTCTCGGGCGCAAACACAAGGTTCTGCACCACCCCGCAGCCCTCCCGCGCCGCGGCCAGTGACGGCGGCGACGCCAGGAGCGCCGCCAGCCGCTCCAGCGCCGAGCCCGGGAGGCCCCCCCGTCGGAGCGCCTCCGACTCCGAGTCCTGCACCGTGCGGTTCTGGCCGCGGCGAAGCAGCAGCTTCCACGCCCCGAGCACGGCCTGCCCCGCCGCAGCAGCCTCCCGCGACCTGTCCCCCGGCACGGGCAGCATCCGGGCCAGCGCGGCCATGTCGTCGGGCCCCTCGCGCTCGGCCACCGTGCCCGCGGCAACATACTGGGCCAGGCGCTCAATCACACCTCGAGCAGCCCCTGCGCGCGACACAACGCACGGGAGCACACCAAACACACCGTGGGCGGCTGGACGCACGGAGCTTCCTGGGGCGCGAGCGGGCCCGCGCTCACCGGGCGCCGTTGCCAGTCTCGCAGCCTTGGCAAGCTCTTCATAGCTGCACGGCTCGGCCTCCTCCGCTGCTGCGGAAGCTTGAAAGAGGCAAACGGACGATGCACCCAGGGTCGGCGGCACGGAGGCGGCGGTGGCTTTGGTGACCGCGCCGGCGCCCAGCACTCACCCATGCGAGGGGCCTCGGCCTGTCCCCGCCCTGCGGCCCGGCCCCCTGCACCTGAGTGTCCCTGGCCACTGGGCTCGCGCCAATCGCCGCCGGGTCTGGCCTTCGCGTGTGTGCCCCGGGGCTTGCCGCCGCTCTGTCCCGAGCCGCGCCTGCGCGGCAGCGCGCCACCCACACCGCGCCGGCGCGACATTTGCCCCCCCTCCACAGCCCGAGGACTCAGGCTTCACCTGTGCGGGAGCAGGAGCACGCACCACAGGCGCGGGAATGGCCGGCAGCCGCCTGGCGAGCGTGCCACCGGCGGACTCGGGCGTCAGAGGCGAGCTGGTGGAGGCCGAGCACGCCGCCGGCGAGCTCAAGCGCACGATCGCAAGGACGCTCATTGCCGGAGCCCGAGGTGTGGACGGCCTGGCGTCCGGGGTCCCCGTGCTTGGCGAGGCGGCAGTGGCGCTTGACTCGGCGATCAGGCCGGGGCTCAGGTATACGGCCATGTACCCGTCACGGATAGACCCGTCGCTGCCCCCAGGTACGTGGTGTCCCGGCGCTGTCGTCGCGGCTTCGGCGCGTCGGCTTCCGCCTGCTCCCTTGCTCCTTGACCCCGCCCCCTCGTGCCCCCGCGCGCGCAGACGCGCTCCCGTCGATTCTTGAGGGCATGCGCAGTCCCGCGGAGCGAGCCGAGCGGGAGCGTCTCGTCCGGGAGGCGGCGGTGTCGGACGCGGGAATCCCCAGCGACGCCGTGAGGACGGGCGCTGATTCCGCCCCCCCGTGCCGCGCCGCCCTCGCTGGCGAGCTCCGCCGCGCGCGTTCGATCCACTTCCAAAAAAAGTCCTGCCGCACCGTGCCGCAGGACCTCGCAAAGTTCGACAAGACCGTGGGAAAGCTCGTGGCGCACCTGGACGCCCTCGTGGCTCCGCAATGACCGGCCCCGTGCGGCGAGCGCGAGTGTCTGCGTGCGTTTCACGTTCATGCCCGGCGATGTGTTCTGCGCCGAGCGCGCGGCCTCGCGTCACACGGCTCGCTCACGCGGCCCCGTCGTCCTCCTCCTTGCCCTCGTCGTCGTCCGCCTTGGCCTCCGGGCCGGGGGGCGCGGCCATGGGGCTGAGCCCCGCGCCCCCGCCCGGCCGTGCGGCCATGGGGAGGCCCATGGCCGCGTGGAACCTTGCCTCGTCGGCCCTCGTCGCCGCCGCCCGCTCCTGCGCCCGGACCCGACGCGCCCACGCCTCGTCCCTGCGCCTCGCCCCCGCCCTGAGCGACTCCACGGCCCTCTTGAGCTCGTCGGCGAGCGCCTTGTGCGACTCCCGCTCCTCCGCGAGCGCCCGAAGCTGCTTCTGCTTCCCCTTGAGGTCCTCGCGCAGAGCCGCCACCTCCTCGTCCACCTCCTCCCCCGGCTGCCGCGCCAGCGTCTCCCGCATCTCCACGTAGAGCCGCTCCTTCTCCTGGATCGCGAGGTCCCGCTTCCCCACCCGGTCGTCCGCGTCCATGAGGCGGCGCTGCAGCGTGTGCACGCGGCGGACGAGCTTGTGCCGCTCCGGGTCCACCACCTGCATCGCCCGCCACCGGTGCACGTTCACAGGCCGCTCCATCTCGTCCGACAGCGACCGGATCTTCGCGCGCTCCCGGTTCAGCGCCACCTCCAGCCGGCTCTGCTCGCGCCGCATCTCCGCCAGGCTCGAGACCTGCGCGCGGGCCAGCTCCGACTCGGCCTGCAGCTCCGCGATGCCCCCGCGCTCCGCGGCGTGCTGCACCCGCCTCGCGGCCCAGGCCGCCGCGCCCCTGGCCAGCGCCGACTTCTGGACCTTGAGCTTCTCGTACAGCGCCGTCAGCTCCTCGTCTCGCCTCACCAGCTGCGACTGCAGCACGTCCCGCTCCCCCGCCACCGCCGCCAGCTCCTTCCGCTGCCGCGACCGCTCGTCCTCGGCCTCCCGCACGATCCGCCGCAGCTTCACCACCTCCCCCTCCTGCGCCGCCAGCAGGTCGTCCGCGTTCCGGGCTCGGTTCTGCAGCGTCGCGAGGTCGGCCGCCACCCGCTCGGCGTCCTTCTCCGCCTTCTTGTACTCGAAGTGCTCCTTCACCAGCCGGTGGTCCTTGGCCATCAGCTCGTCCTTCAGCTGCTCGATGCGGTACGTCGTGGTCTGGAACTGCCGCCGCATCGCCTCGATGTCGCGCTCCGACGTCCGCAGCGTCTTGGCGTACGACGTCTTGTCCGTCCGCACGCTCTCCAGCAGGTGCTCCTGGCCCCGGATCTTCGCCCGGAGCTCCAGCAGCCGCCGCTGCGACTGCCCCGCCTTCAGCTCCTTCCGCTTCGCCTCCGCCGACGCCCGCATGAACCGCTCCGACGCCGCCTCGCTCGCCGCCGCCACCCGCGCCCTCTCCTCCCGCAGCCCGTCGATCCGGTCCCGCAGCGCCAGCACCTCGTCGCGGAACGCGCGGCACTCCGCCTGCAGCGTCGACGCCGCCGACCGGTGCTCCGCGATGAGCCGGTCCATGGTGCCCGACGCGTCCGACTCGGACGCGATGGCCCGCCGCAGCAGCTCCCGCTCCTGCCGCCGCTTCTCCTGCTCCTTCCGCATCTCCCGCGTCCTCCCCGCCGCCTCCTGCGCGCGCGCCACCACGGCCTCCCGCTGCTCCCGGAGCGCCACCTCGGACTTGGCCACGTCTGCGTGCCTCGCAGCCTGCTCGTCGATCAGCCGGCTCGCCCGCGCGTGCTTCGTCCGCAGCCGCGCCGTCTCGCCCTCCACCGCCGCGATCTCCTCCTGCCGCTCCCGCAGCCGCCCGTCCAGGTCCACCAGGTCCCTCGCGAGCACCTCGTTCGTCCGCCCCTCCGAGTCGAGCTCTGACGTCAGCTTGCTCACCTCCGCGTGAAGCCGGTCGTACACCACCACCAGCTTCTCCATCCGGCCGTGGAGGGCCTTGGCCGACTGCTGCTCCCGCACCGCCGACGCCTCGGCGTCCGTCGCCTCACCCACCGCATCCCGCACCCGCCTCCCCAGCGCCTCCGCCTCTGCCTGCGCCGTCTTCATCGCCCCGTCCGCGTCCTCCTTCTTCCCCTGCAGCCGCTTCGCCTGCAGCTTCAGGTCCTCCGTGGCGTCGCTGATGGCACCCAGCTCCTGCCGGAGCCGGCTCCGCCCCGCTTCCAGCGACGCGACGTGCCGCCTGAGCGACTCCACGTCGGCCTGCACGCCCGCGGCCTGCTCCCGGCGCGCCGACACCAGCTGCGACTGCTTCTCCGCCTCGTCCTCGTACCGAGACTTTTCCTCCAGCTGCTCCTGAGTCCAGTCCGCGCCCAGGTCGATCACGCCGTCGAGCTCCGCCGCCTTGGCCCTCGCCTCCTCGATCCCGCGGCGCGCCTCCTCCCCCGACCCGCGCAGCCGCTTCAGGTCCGACTCGATGGTGGCCACCTCGTCCTCTAGCTGCCGCTTGGCGCCGTCCAGGTCCGAGCGCTCCTGCTCCGACCCGTCCTTAGCGCGCCGCTTGATGTCCAGGTCGCCCCGCAGCTGCGCCACGCGCTCCGCCGACTCCCTCTCCGCGTCCTTGGACTTGCGAACGGTCTTGACAAGCTTCTCAAAGTCGCGGCGGAAGTTGTCAAGCGCCGCCACGAGCTCGAGCTCGTCCAGCATCCGCAACGACGAGGCCTCGCCCGCCTCGGCGCCGCCGCTGCCAGCCATCGCTCCCCCTCAGGAGCAAACGTCCGGAACAACCGCACGCGAGCAGCCGGGCCGCCTTGTCGTGCCGCTCGGGCGCCAGCCAGCACCTCGGGCAACGGCCCTTTGAGGGCTGCGGCCGCCGTGCCGCGGCTGTGGGCCGCACGGCGCGTTCGCGGCACGCCTCGCCACGCGAGTGCTCCTGTCCGCGCGCCCCGGACCGGGGCGAGTCGGAGTGTGCGTTCCGGCCGCGATGCTTGCGGCCAAGCAGCGGCGGAGGACCATAACTCTGCCTCGAAGCATTTGCACCTGACAGTTTTTCCCTCATTGTTTCCTCGACTGTGTCCAAAGCGTGGCGCGCCCGATCCCGGCTCGCTCGCCCGGCGCACCGCCACCGCCCGGCAGCCGGCGCCCGGATCACAGGCGCCCCTTTGGTGCTCCCTCGTCCCCGAGGCGCGCGGTCTGAACGCCCCGAAATCTGGCATCGGCGGTGCGGGACAGAATGGCGGGCCGAGCGGCCGCCGCTGCAATCGCCGAGCTGGAGGCCCACGCGGCCAAGGCCGGCGCAGGCCGCGTCGTCGCGGCCGAGGCCAAGGTGATGAAGCTGGAGGCACGCCTGGCCGACGCGAGGAGCGCCCTTGAGCTCGCGCGGGACGTCATCGAGGAGCAGTCCGCGCAGCTTGCTCACGCGAAGCTCCACCACGACGAGATCGCCGCGGAGGCGCACTGCTCGCTCGTGTCTCTGGAGCGCGAGCTCTGGCAGGCCGCGGCCGCGGTGGCGCAGGCCGAGGAGCGCGCCGAGGCGGCCGAGGAGAACAAGCAAGGCGCCACCGACGCGCTCGACGCGGCCCGCGCCAACGCCGGATCGCTCATGACGGCAGAGATGCGCGTCATGGCCGCCGTCGGGACGTGCCCGGTCCTCGCCATGCCGCACGAGGCGCTCCGCTCGGTGCTGACGATGCTGGAGCCCGCGGCCGCAAACGCCTTTGCGAGCACCAGCCGGGCCGCGTTCGTGCGCCTCGCGTCGCTCCTCGCCGTGGAGGCGCTCCCGGCGCCGCACCTCGTCCCCGAGCGGGTCAAGAAGGGCGCCGCCCGGTCCGCGACGGCGGCCCGCTTCGGATTCGGGTCCGAGGCCGGCGCCGCGAAGACCGCGGGTGGCGGTGTGGCCGGTGAGCAAGTCACGGAGCAGCGCAGCCCGGACGCCGGCGACGCCGCGGGTGAGCCTGGGGCCGCCGGCGCCGCCGCCCCCGGCCCGGACGGTAGGGCCGGCGCGATGCTCCGCTCGCTGACGCCCCGTGAGGCCTCGGCGCACGGGCACCGTCGGGCGGCGCAGTGGGGCCTCCGCGTCCTGTTCCCCGCCCCCGTGCCGACGCTCCCGGGCCACGGGGGCGTTCCGGCGGGGCCGAGCGCGTCGAGCGTCGGGAGCGGGGGCGGGGCGTCCGAGGCCGGGCGGGCGGCCCCGCAGTCGGCCATCGAGCGCGGCCTCGGCGCGATCGCGGCCTCGGCGGTGACGTCGGGCCTGCTGACGGGCATCAGCGACTCCGCGTCGGTCGCGTTCGGCGGCGGCATGTCGGTCGGCTCGGCCTCGGAGATGGCCTCCCCCGTGCCGAGCGAGGGGCGGCGCACCATGGCCGAGCGCTCCCGCTCCATGCGCGAGAGCCCCGCACCGGGGGTCGGGATCCGAGGCATCTTCGGCGGCGGGGCGCGGAGCCGGGCGCCGGCGGGGGCGAGGGACAGCCCCGGCGGGGCGGGGACGCCCCCCCCCTCCGGCGGGGGCATCTCCGCGGCGCAGGCGCAGTCGCTGGTCCTGCGGATGACGCGCGTGCGCGAGGCGAACAAGAAGATGGCCGGCATCGCGAGGGCGGCGCAGGCGGAGACGGAGGAGACGAAGCGCGCCCTCGCCGTGGCGGAGGAGGTCAAGACCGTCCTTCACACCACGGTGACGGACATGGAGAGGGAGGTGGCGGCGGCCAAGGCCTCCCTGGCAAACGCGCTGGAGCAGCACGCCAAGGACCAGTCCGTGATCGCGCACCTGGACCGCACCGCGACGAGGATGCGGCGGCAGGCCGAGGCCGCGGGGGAAGCGCTGCTGGAGGCGAACGAGCGGGCCGACACGGCGTCGTCCGAGGCCTCCACCGCCGGCACGTCGGCCGCCGCGGCCTCGACCGAGCAGGCGGCGCTGCGGGCACGGCTGGCCGAGGCATCCAGGCGCACCGACGAGGCCGTGGCGGAGCGACGGGCCGCGGAGGCCAGAGCCGCCGCCGCCGAGAAGCGCGCCGCCACGGCCGAGGAGGAGTCGCTGCGGTACAGGCGATGGGCTGACGAGGCCAAGGCGGGCGGCGCTGGGGCGGGCCGGCCCGGCCCCGCGGACGACACGTCATCACGCCCGGGAAACCCGTTCGGCGGCGGGGGCGGCCAGGGGGCGGCCAAGCCGGCGGCCTCTGCCGCTCCCGGGAACCCATTCGGCGCCACTGCCGGGCCCCGGCCCAGCGCCGCCCCCGGGAACCCATTCAGCGCCACTGCGCCCCCCGCTGCGGGGGCAGGGGTCGACGCCGCGGAGCTCACGCGGCTTCGCGGTGCCCTCGCCGACGCGACGGCGCGCGCCGACGCGGCAGAAGCCCTGGTCGAGGAGCAGCAGCGGAAGCTCCGCGTGCTGGCGCGGCACGTGCAGTCCACCAAGGCGGGGACTCGGTAGCAGGCCCGGCAGGGGTGAGGGCGCGCGTTTGTGGGCGGTATTCGCCGCAGCGCGCGGCCAGCAGCGCATCGTTGCCGAGCACAGCGGCACAGGTGCTGCGCGCGCAGTGTTGTGTGATGCGTGCGCAGCTCGGAACAAACACGCGAACTCGCTTCAGGCGGTAGCCGTCTCACACGGCGAGGGCGGGGCATGGGATCGGTCACTGCACAAGGACGCTGATGGCATCCTCCACGACCCAGTACGATGCCTTCAGCTGCTCCTCGGCCTTGGCCTTGCTGCAACCGGTGAAATTCATGACCTGGGTGACCAAGGTGTCCGCGTCGTTGGGGCGAGCGATGACGATGGCAGTGCTCGACGGCGGGGCATTGGGGCCGACTCCGTGCCCCGCGACAGGGTCGTCGGCGTGGGATCCCACCTCGATCGGCGGGACGCGCCGCGGGGTGCCCGAGCGGCCGCCGGTGCTGGCTCGAATGGCCGGGCGCCCTGCGGCGGCGCTCGCAGCCACCCCAGCACCCGCGTGAGCGGCATAAGCGGCCCTGGGGGCGCGGGGGCCCATCACGGCCGAGACGATGGGGTCGGATGCCCCGATGAGCCGTTCCCGGCGTGCCCGCATGGCCGCTTCGAGCTGCTCGTCGTGCTCCGCCTGCCGTTGGAGGGCGATGGCGGCGTCCCGGCGCTCGGCGTCGGCGAGCGCGAGGATGCGCTCAGCGACGCCCCACTCGTCGCCGAGGAGGGCGACGGCGGGGGGGCCACGGGTGATGACGCGGCGCTGTGGGTCCCAGGCCACCCCCATGTACCGCTCCACCACGCTGCGAGCGTCCGCCTGGCTGGGCCGCGGGGCGGGGGTTGTGACGACCCCGCTCTCGTGCGCGATGACGTTGGGGACCATCCACTCGGCGGCCTCGGTGGGGAGGCCGGCCGTGTGCTCGTCGGTGTACGCCCCGACGCGCTGCTTGGCCATGCGCAGCCCAGCCTCCCGCGGCACGCCGATGATCCACTCCTTGCCGTACTGGGCGGAGCGCCAGAGGCACAGGCCGCGTCGGTGCCCCGTTGAGCGCTCCAGCACGGGCTCTGTCGCCGACGTCGTTGCAGAGCGGGCGACGTACACGCCGTTGAGGTGGTCGAAGCCGCAGCCGGTGACCACGACGGCGACGGCATCGCGGCGCAGCGGCCGGCGCACGTGCCCGGGGCGGAGCGGGGGCAAGCCGAGGTAGACTCCGCACGCCGTCTGCTCGTCCTCCGTGTCGTCCGAGGTGCTGAACCAGCCGGCGGGGACGCCCGCGGTCTCTGCGCCGAGGCCGGCTCCGAACGCCTCGGGGAGCGAGGACCGAACTTCGTCCCAGGCCGCCGCGCCGCACGCAGGGCCGCCCGGCACCGCCGCCACGCCTTCGACCATGGCTGGCCTGCCTGTGTCGGCGCTGGGGATCGGTGCGGCCGCCGCAGCCGCCGAGGAAGAGGCCGCGGCCGCCGCTCCCGGCTCGGCCGCTCCGGCTGCCGCCGCCGCTGTTGAGGGCACCACAGCCATGACGGTCGGCTCGTCCGTCGCAGCGTGTGTCGTCACGCGGGCGGGTGCGAGCCGTGCCAGGTCCGCGGGCCGGCGTCCTGCCGGCAGAAGGCCCGCACGGAGGCCCGGTGGGACCGAATCGGGGTGGGTCTCGGCCGCGGCCCCGCGGACGGCAGCGGCGAAGGCAGCGGCCGCGTCGACGGCCCGGTGCGCCTCCGCAAGCTCCTCCGCCGTCGGGATGTCGAACGCGCTCATGCCGGCGCCGTCGTTGGCCGCCGCGCCGTGAGCCCCCATGCCCAGCTCCGACGACGCGGCGTGCGCAGCACGAGCCTGCTCCAGGACTGCCGCCGCGGACGCGAGCGCCGCTTCCGCAGACGCCTCGGACGCGGACGCGAGGCGCCTGACGTCGTGGCAGAGCCGGGCGCGGCAGCGGAGGAGGGCGGCGGCGCACGCGACGCCAAGGCAGGCGGTGCGGGCGCCTGCCGTCGCTTGATAGCCGTAGGCAGCGGTCTTGTGGAACCCGTCGTGGTGGACGGCGGGGAGCTCGAGGGGGCGGCACGGGCGCGACTCGTTGCGGGCCTCCGCAGGGAGGTCGTCCACGCCCCAGGGCAGCGCCGCGCCATGGGCGGTGGCGCGGCGCCACGGGGCCAGCGTGACGAGCGGAGTGTCCCACCAGGCGGCAATGTCCGGGTGGGAGAGCTCCGCCCTGACGTCATTGAGGGCCATGGCCGGGAGGCTTCGGATGGTCCCGAAACCGATCTCGTCCTTGGAGTACGGCGCGGGGGCGGGGGCGGCGTCAAGGCCGAGCAGGACGGTCAGGAGTTCAGCGGCAGCCCCTCCGCTCGCCGTCCTGAGGCCGCGGCAGTGCTTGTAGAGCCCCCAGTCGATGACGTTCACGCGGACCTCGTACTCGATCCCCGGCTTGGAGCCCAGAAGGGCTGCCTGAGGGAGGTCCAGCAGGCCTGCCCCTGGCGGGCTCCCGTCGTCGGCTGGCTGTGCCGAGCGGAGGAGAGCGCGGACCGCGAGGCGGCGGAGGCCGGGGCCCACGCTCCCGAGCTCGGAGAACCAGGAGACGAGGGCGGCGGGGACGCCAGGGAGCAGAAGCTGCTTCGGGCGGCACATCGCGGCGACGGCGCGCAGGGTGCGGAGGGGGAGGCTGTCCATGTGCGGGTCCGCCGCGGTCCCTCTGAGGCGCCGGCTCGCGGCCCGGAAACGGGCGAAAGCCTCGTCGCGCAGCTCCGCAGCCGACAGGCCGTCGCTTCCCGGGCCGGCGCCGGGCCCTTCCGGGGCGGGAGCGGCGGATTTGGCTCCGCCCTGCGGGTGGGCCTCGGGGGCGGGCGCCGCAGCTGAGGCCGACGCAGCGGCTGCGGCTGCGGCGCCACGTTCCTCCTCAGAGCCGTCGGGCGAGGCGGCATCGGGACCCGCACCGTACACTGGCGGGGCCTCGCCCTGCGCGTCAGCCTCCGCGTCGGCTTCCGGGGCCGCGGCCCTGCCCACGCTGTCCCCGCACTCCGCGCCCTGTTCGGAGCCCCCGTCGCTTCCCAGGGCCGGGAGCTGGGGCGGCGAGAGCGCGTCGAGCCCGGTGCCGGTTGCTTCCCCCATGACGGCCGTCTGCGAGTCGGCGTCGTCATCGGTGTGGTTCCCGGGGTCGTAGTCGGGTTCGGTCTCCTCGGTGTCCGAGTCAAAGTTCAGGGGACCGACATTATACCGGGACGGGGGTGACGGGACGGACCTGCCGGAAGGAGGCTCAAAGCACGACGCCGGGAGGGCGGGACGGGCCGCACCGCCGGCCTCCTCGTCCGCGATGCGGCACCTCGCGGCCGTGACACGGGTGAGGAGGAGCAGGAGCCTCGAGAAGACCTTCACTCCGACGTCGTGGAAGGAGGCCGTCGTCCCCCCGATGGACCGCGCCGCCGCCGCCATCATGGGGTTGAGCCAGTTCGAGGCTGAGGCGGGCTGCGCCACCAGGCGGAACAGAGATGCGTCGGGAAGGACCATGGCGTCCGAGAGCCGGCCGAGCGCCCGCACGGCCGGGTCGAGGTTCACGTTAAAGCCTCCGGCCGCGGCGGTCGGCTTGGTGTATCGCTCCTTCACCACGAGCTGGGCGAGGCTCTTCGCGGCGCCCATGCCGGCGAGGAGAAGCGCGCCGGGCTTGCGGCACGGGCCGCCGGGCCCCGTCAGGACGGCCGCCACCTCGGCCGCGGCGCGCCAGTCCAGGCTTCCGGGCATGAAGCGAAGACCGCACCGGCTGGCAGCGTCGGCGGCGTCGACGACGGGGGACTCCGCGACGGCGGCGGCCCTGGCGGCCCAGGGGCGCATGACCGCCTCGATGGCCTCCGCGTCCATACGCAGCGCAGCGCCCGCACGCCGGCCGCGCGTGCCCAGCGCCGCCCCCTCCCCCGAGCCGGCCTCGCGCTCCAGCTCGGCGCGCAGGACCGCGCGGCGCACGGCCTCCATCTCGATCGCGACAGCGCTCGCGAGAGGGGCGGCCTCGGCGGGAGGCCACTGCACCGCGGGGGCGGATCCCGGCGACTGGGCGAGCATGACGGCGTCGAGGACACGGAAGAACTCGGGCCAGTGGGCGTCCGTGGACGTCATGGCCCGCGAGGACCGCAGGGGCCGCTCCAGCGCGGCCGCGGCAGTGCCGAGGACCGAGGTGGTGAACGGCAGGAGCGCCTCCACGCCGGACGAGGCCGCGGCGGCGACGGCGGCCGCGGCCTTCGCGGCCGCGAGCCGGGCGCGGAGCCTGCGGACCCGCGCCTCCGCCTTGAAGAGGTCCGCCCGCAGTTGCTGCTCCTCGGGGCTCGGGGCCTCCTCCTCCTCCGCGGCATCGGCCTCCTTGGACTCCACGTCGGCCGCCGCGGCCGAGGCCGCGGGGGCGTTTGCCGGGTCAACGTCGTCCATGGTTGCTCCGTCGTATACGCGGCGCGCGGCGTTGCAGAGCGCCACCAGCATGGTGCCGTACTCCTCCTGGTACGTCAGCGTGCCGGCCTCGGGGGCTGCCGCCGCGCAGATGCGCTTTCCGACGGGAGTGCGGCGGGCCGCATCGACGACGAACATGTGCAGGGTGACGGAATTGCCGCTGTCCACGATCATCTGGTTGCACTCCGTCAGGTCGGGCATGATCTCGCGGAGCTGGGCGCCCTGCTCGAGCACCCCCTCCGCCGCCGTGCGGATCGTGGCAGCGTGTGTGGCGTCCCTGATGCCGAGAGCCGTCTTGACGGCGGCAACGGCGCTGGTCGGGGCGGCGGCTGCTGCCCCGGCGGCCGCGGGCTGGACCAGCGCACGGTTCGCGGCCGTGCGGTCTCGCACGGCCTGCTTCACCGCGGCGTCCGCGTCATTGACGGCCGCGCGGGCCTCCGCCGCGAGCGTCCGCATGGTCACGGCGACGCCCAGCATCGACAGGTCGCGCGCCACTGCCTCGCTCTCGCCCTCCCCGTCGGCGGCGCGGCAGATGGCCGCGCTGGCGAGCTCCGCGAAGCGCCGCCTCGGCCCGTTGTGGCGGTTTTTCGCCAGCACCGAGGTGAGCCAGAGCTTGTCAAACCCGGCGCGGCGGGCCTCCATGGCGCAGGCCAAGCCCGGGCTGACAGTGGCGGGATCGGGCGCCGTCCAGACGTCGCCGCTCCACTCGCCGAGGCCGTCGTTGAGGGCTGCGGCGGCGGCGGGCGTCAGGTGAGCCGCCGGGTCCGAGCCCACCGCCGCCAGGATCTCGTCCGGGAGGGGCCGGGCCACGGCCGCGCCGGCGGTGGCGGCGCCGGTGGCCTCTGGGAAGTCCAGGGCTGCGCGCTCGAGGCGCACGGCCTGGTCCACGAGGCGGCACTGCGCGGCGCGGCGGCTCTCGATGGCCGCCGGGCGCGGGAAGAGCGAGGAGCGCCCCAGGGCCGCGGCGACCACGGACGCGCCGCGGAGCTCCGCCGCCAGCCTCGTGACCTCGGCGTGAGTGAAGCGGGCCTTGCCGGCGAGATCCACGGCGGCGCTGGCAGCGGCGGCCTCGCGCAGCTGAGCCACGTCGGGCAGGGGCGGCACGGAGGGGGGCGGCAGGCCCGCTTCCAGCACCTCCGGGCCGGTGACGGAGCCGGGCACCGACGGCTGGCTGAGGACGAAGCGGGCGGTGAAGAGAGCCAGCGCAGCGCCGGCAGGGCCCGGCGCCTCCATCTCCCGCACGAGGCTTCGCACGAGGCTGCGGGAGTCCGGGCCGTCCATCCCCTTGCTCCGCATCACGGTGTCGAAGAAGAAGGCCACGCCTCCGCGCGCCGCGAGGGCCGCGCTCTCCCGCGGCAGGCAGCCGGGGGCCGAGGCGAGGAAGCCAGCCAGGGCGGCGTCGAAGCGGAACGCCACCACGCGGGTGTCCCGGTTGGCCTGCGCGATGCCGTCCGCCTCCTCGCGGAGAAGCTCCTGGGCGGGGACGAGCTCAAACTCGTCGGGGGGGAACAGGTCCGCGGCGGCGGGCTCGTCGGCGGACCGCGCGGCGCCTGCAGCAGCGATGCCGGCGCCGGTGCCGGCGGCGGCGCCGGCGCCGGCGGCAAGGGCAGGGGCCGGGGCAACAGCAGCAGCAGAGGCGGGTCTGCGCTCCTCCGTCGCCGCGCGGACCGTGTCCAGGAGCGCGGCGCGGCGCTTCTTGGCCTTGGAGAGCTCGCCCGAGTCCGTCAGCTCCTGGCCGAGGCGCGCGAGGAAGCGCTCGTCCCCCAGCCTCGCGCCCTCGGACGCGGGCCCGGCGCGCGAGTAGACGAGGAGGACCGCGTTCTCGTTGGACTCCTCCATGACGGCCTTCTTGGACCTATCGTACCAGCCGTTCTGCCCCTGCTTGAGCCGCTTCTGCATTCCGCCGAACCCGATCCGCATCACGTCCTGGACGTCGACGGCGGTGACGCTGGCGTCATCGAAGCGCATCCACTGCCGCGCGGGGCCGTCGGCTGCGGGGGCCGCTGCGGCCGATGCCGATGCCGCGGCGGCGGGTGGACCGCGCTTCGAGGCGGCCCCCACCTTGACCGGGGCCTTGATGAACGAGAAGTAGTGACCGGAGGAGTGGGTGCCGCGGTGGATCACCACGCCCGTGAGCTCAAAGACGTCAGGACCGCCCGCGACGCCGGGCCTGGCGGGAGGGACGCCGGCGAGACCGTCCGCGTCTGCGGCGGCCGCCGCGGCGTCCTCGGAGCTCCAGTCGGAGTAGCGCGCCATGTCCAGGCGCTGCGGGAAGCGGAGCTCGCTGTTGACCTTGCTCTGCTGCATAGTGACGGGGTTGAACTCGCTGCGGTTGAGGTTGAGCAGGAGGCTGTCAGGCAGGCGCCTGACGGAGTGGGTCTTGGCGATTGTGACGCCCTTCTTCCCGCATCGATCGCAGTTGTAGTCCGAGATGGCCTCGGCGGCGGCCCACTTGTCCAGGCTCGCCCGGAGCGTCGGGAACTCGGGCCCGGTGGGCAGCTCCAGCGCGTAGGAGATGGAGGTGCTAAGGGTGCGGTAGCCGCAGCACTGGGGGCGGTCGACGTACTGCGCGTACTGCCCGGCCATGGCCGCCTTGACGCCGAAGATGTCGGCGGGGCTGGTCATTGACCCCTCGAGCTTGTCCAGGAGGCGCCGCAGCAGCTCCCCGGCGTCGTTCTGCGCCATGATGTTCTCGAAGCCGAGCACGCGCATGTGGTTGACCAGGTCCGTCGGCTTGAACGCCCGCTGCTTCGTGTCCTTGAGCCACAGGAAGAGCCGCTGCGTCTCGTGCAGCAGCCGGTGCTCCCGCATGAACGTGACCCGCTTGGCCAGGACGGCGTCGCGGCGCGCCTTGGCATCGGCCTCGGCCTGCTGCGCCGCGGCCTTTGCGGCCGCTGCCTCGGCGTCGGCAGCCTCGCGCGCCAGGCGGGTCTCCTCGTCCTCCTCCTGCTCCGGCTCCAGCTCCCCCTCCTCTGCCTCCTTGCCGTCGGCCTCGTCAGCACCGCCGCCCGCACCCGACGCTGCGGCACCCGCCGCACTGGCTGCCGCAGCTCCGGCCCCGTCGTTCGCGGGCGCCTGCGAGGCCGCAGACGCAGCCTTTGACGCCTCCTCGTTGGCCGCTGCTGCCGCGGCTTCGGCGGCTGCCGCGGCGCTGGCGGCCGGGCCGCGGAGCTTCGGGGCGGGGACCTCTGCGTCGACGGCGAGCACCGTGTCGCGGAGCCGCGGCACGGCAAAGAGCTGCTGCACGACCGAGTTGATGTAGCACGTGCAGCTGAGGTTCACGATCCCGGCGTAGCCCGTGGAGCTCTTGAGCACAGCGTCCGGGTCGTACGCCCAGCTCTCCCAGGCGTCCAGGAGGCTGCCGCCGCCCGAGGTCAGCCGGCCGACGCGCTTGATGACCTCCTGGGCGTGTCTCATCGCGGCAGAGCGTGCCTCCGGCCCGCTGGCGTCGGCCTCGGCGATGCTCAGGCGCAGCGAATTCTCGAGCAGCTCGTACCCCACGCGGCGCTCCTCGGTAGAGAGGCAGAGCGGCGCCGTCGGAGGCGCCACAGAGCCCCGGGAGGGCTGCGGCGAGCCGCCGGCCTCGGCCAGCTCGGGGACGAAGAGGCCTGACCGGAAGAGGAAGTCGGTCAGGGTGGAGAGCACGGTGCCGTCGCCCGACGGCCGCAGGGGCTCCGTGAGGGGGGAGGGGGTGCCCTCGGCAACGCTGCGCGCGTGGCCCTCCGCGGCGTCGAGCAGCTCCCCCAGGGAGGGGAAGGACTCAGAGGCGGCCAGGCCGCCGCTCTTGACCAGCGCGAGGATGGAGCTCATGCACGCGACGATGACGGGGCGCGTAGCCCTGCCCGAAGCGGCGAGCGGCGGCGACGAGGCGGTGGCCGCCGCTGCGCCCGCGCCGGAAGCCGCCTCGGCGGGCCCCTGCTGCTGCTCTTCGAGGGCCGGCGTGGCGGGACCGGAGCTGCTGACAGTGCCATCGCCGGACGCCACGTGCCAGCTTGCCAGGAGCGCGAGGAGGCGGATCGCGAGCTGCTTGGGCTGGTCGCCGCCGTCGGAGCGCGCTGCGGCGCCGAGGAGCTCGACGATGGCATCGCCCCCGGCAAAGGTCGGGTCGAGGCTGGCCAGCACAGTGAGCATGACGGGGGTGAGGGCCCTGCGCGCCGCCTCCGACTCGAGGATGAGCGGCCGAAGGAGGCCGTCCAGCACGGCACGGCGAGCCGTGGCTGAGGGCGCGAGGAACGCGGACCGGAGCACATGCCTCACGCCGACGCCGGCCAGGGCCTCGTCGCCGAACAGGAGGCTGCCCAGGGCAGCGCCGGCGGTCCGGTGCGCGCTGCCTGGATCGCCCGCATCGCCGTCCGCGCTCTTGAAGCGCGTGGCGACATCCCAAAGGGCTGCGGTGACGTCCAGCGCGCATGCCTTGGACGCCTTGGTGAGCTGCTCCTTCGCGCCCGAGCCCGCCCCCTGGTCCTCGAACGCCGTGTCGACCACGACCTCGGAGAGGAGGACCACGAGGCGCACGCCCAGCCGCTTCAGGCGGCGGGCGGTCGCATCGGCGGCAGGGGCCGCGGCTTCGGCAGGCGCGGCGCCATCCCCGACCGTCGACGACACAGCAAGGTCCTCAGCGGTGAGCTCCGTCCCTCGAACGGCACACGACCGGGCAATGATGTGCGCGGCAGCCGCGGCGACAGCGCGCCGGGCTCGGCGAGCCATGTCCGCCGAGCCCATGGACGCCGACGACTGACGGAGCGTGGGGGGTGCTTCCGTGCTGGACGAAAGGCGCGCGAGGGCGCGGTGGGCGCCGCTGCGGCCGCCCGCGGCGAGGAGGGTGCGCTCCACGGGATGCTCTGCCAGCTCCACGGACGAGGACGGCGGCAGGTCGAGGGACGGCGAGGTCGAAAGCAGGCAGCGGATCGTGGCGCCGAGGCCACCGGCAGACGTGAACTCCGCAGCCCACCCTGCCGCGGCACCGGCCTGTGCCGACGACATTCCGTCCCCCACAGCGAGGGACGATGACACCGTCTGCATGGTGTACAGGGCCTTCCAGCCGCCGCTGCCGAGCTGCGCCTGCCAGTCAGCGTCCGCCGGTGCCATGACAGCCACCCCCAGCGCCTCGCTGGTCGGAAGTCGCATGAGAAGGTGCCACAACCGGAGCTGCATCGCTGCGGGGAGCACGGCGCCGTCGTGATCGTCCCCTGATCCGCCGAGGGCGAGGAACGCGGCGTCAAAGTCCTCTTCCGAGAACTCCGGGACCGCGAGGGGCGCCAGGCTGCGGCGCAGACCGGCCGTAGGCGTGGGACGGAACAGAGGGACGCAACCGCAGTCGGGGGGGTCCGACACTCCCGTCAGCGCTGCGTCCGGCGTGGCCGCCGCCCCCGCCACCCCCGCGACCACGGAGGACTGCCGGGCGAGGCCTCCCGACGTGCCCCGCGCGGCCAAGCTGGCTGACGCAGAGGCTGCGGCCCCTGCCACGGCTCCTGGCCCACCGGCCTGCCCGAGCTCCGGTCCGTCGAGCTCCTCCTCGGCCGCGTGCTCCATGAGCTCCTGCAGGTGGCGCTCCACGGCTGCCTCGGCGGAGTCGTTGCCTCCCGAGCCCGCCAGCGCTCCCAGCAACGCCGTGGTGGACGAGGCTGTCTCCCCGATGCTGGCCGCGTGCCCCAGCGGGACCGCCTCGCCGATGCCCGCGAGAGTGTCGAGGAACAGCTCGATGGCGTCGGGCGCGCGGCTCATCACGCGGATGGCACGGGCGCGCTCAGAAGCCGGCGAGTCAGGTGACAGGGCCGTTGAGACGCTCTCCCGGAACCGCGCGCGAAGAGTCACGAGCTCGGACGACTGAGGGGCGCGCTCACCAACGGGTAGGACCTTGGAGTACGGTCGGTGGAGGAGGAAGAGCTGGAAGAGCCAGTCTGAGGCGAGGCGGGCGACGTCGGGGCTCCCGTTTGTGGCCACGTGACGGAGCACGTCCATGCCCGCGACGGACAGGTTCTGCAGCTTGCTCATGTCCACAGCCAGCACCGTGGAGCCGGGGGGGACGCGGACGGAGCCCTCGGGGTGCGCGGGCGGCTTCACCTTGTCCGCAAGCTCTGCAGTGGTCGCGTACTGGAAGGCGGTTTCCAGGCTCTTGACGTGGATGACGTCCGCAGCACCGTCCCGGCCCACAAGGAGCACCTCTTGCACCGTCGGGTCGCCCTTGGGGAAGAGGGCGAGACCGGACCCGTCCTCCGACGGCACAACGTTGGAGAGGACCACGAGGCTGAGCATCGCTCTCGCCCCCGTGCTGCCGAGCTCGTGCGCCTGGCACGGCCGCACGTGCCCCGCCTCCCTCACCCGCACCACGGCCTCGGGAAGGTCGGGCTGGGCGCCCGCTACCCGCGCGCCGACGACGAGGGGGTGACGTGCCGGCGGCGCCAAGGCTGCGACGTCGGCCGCGGCCCTTTCTTCGTCCGTGACGCCGGGGCCGAACAGCACGCGGAGGAGGAGGCGGGCGTCCCTGGGCGACAGCTCGTACCCCGTGAGGCCGGCACGGTTCACTGCATGGGGGGTTGCCCGAGAGCGGATCAGGCTGGCGAACCAGGTCAGGTGCTTCACCTCGACCTGCAGGTCGCCGTAAGCCCCAGGGCCCTCGCTGAACAGCAAGTCGTTCCGCCCGTGACCGTCGTCGAACACCCACTGCGCCAGCGCCTTCCTTGTGCGGCCGCCGAGGTCCCCCACCACGCGAGCCTGGTACGCCAGGCCGCCGGAGACGCAAAGGAGGTACTCAAAGAGGGCCTGGCGGCCGGCCGGCGTGCGCTCGAGGCCGTGCGACCACAGGGACAGGACCTGGTCCCTGAGCCCGGGGATCTCCTGCGAGGCGGCCTGGGGTACCGCGAGCCGCTGCACCGCGTACAGGCCCTGGAGCCGGCCGCGCGCCGAGGCCAGCTGGTGGACATCGCGCGCGGCGGCCTCCGCCACCGCCTCGGCCTGTAGGAGCTCGGCCACGCCCATGCGGAGCTCAGCGGGGAGCAGGGCCTCCAGGGTCTCCGCCATCGTGTGGGTGGCCCTCAGGTGGACCTGGCCGCCCACGGACTCGCTGTCGACGTGCCCGACCTGCGGCTCCACGAGCACGCGGAGGAGCACCGCGATGGCACGGAGCACCGGGTCGCGGCCGCCGCGGCAGGGCAGGCGGGGCTCGAGCACGCCGTCGGGACCCGGCACCACGAGCGCCGCGGGGGGCCGGACGCCGGTCGCCTCCTCAACGGCGTCGTCTCCCAGGGGCGGGGACTCCGAGGCGAGCATCCGGTCCATCAGGGTCTGCGCCGGCCGGGTGAGGGTGCCGTCCCCGTCGGGCCGCACGATGCCCTGCGTGGCGGCCAGCGCCCTGGCAGCGATGCCACTCGAAGGGAACGCCGGCATTCCCCGGGCCTCACGCGCCCTGTTCTGCTCGTTGAGCCGCGTGCCCAGGATCGCCTTGTGGGCGAGGGCGATGACGTCCGGGTGGCGCTCCGCCAGCCCGGCCGCCGCGATGGCGCGGGCACTCGCCACGAGCGACTCACGGATGACCTTCAGGGGCCGAAGGCCCACAGCGAGGATGGCCTGCACCTCCGGCATCGGAGCCAGCCTGGAAACCTTGGCCGCCTCCCGGGCGCGAAGCACAAGCCGGCTCGTGAGCTCGGCCAGGCCCGCTGCCACCTCGCGCTGCGCCGTGGGCCCGCGCCCGGCGGCGCCGCCCGCGGACCCTTCGTCCCCAGCGTCGCTCGAGGCAGCGGCGAGGTCGCCGGGCGTTGCCTCGTCGGCGGCGCCGGCGGGCGTCTCGAGCCGGAACGTGAAGGGACCACGCGAGGCCGCCTCAGCCATGGCCCCGTCGAGCCCGGTCCCGCTCACGCCGCGCTCGCCCATCGGGTCGGCCTGCAGCGACAGGCAGGGGACCTGGGGCGCGCTGGGGTGCATGATCATGGCGAACAGGAGGTCGTCGAGAGCCCCGGCCGCGGTCTTCCGGCGGTCAAACCGGACACCGTCCACGTCCAAGAAACGGGGCGCGTCGTCGTCCGCCTGCGCAGCTGCGGCGGGGGCAGCGTCGAATTCGAATTCGGCAGCCGACGCGGCGTCCGGCAAGGTGCCGACGGCCTCAGCGGCGCCGTCGTGCGCCTCCGCGCCAGCGGCGCTGGCGGCGCCTGCCTCGGCACCGGCTGCCTCGGCACCGCCACCAGCGCTGGCGCCGGGGGCCTCCGGTCCGCCGTGCGGCAGCTCGTCGGCCCCGGCGGCGCGGCTGAAGGTCTTGGCGGCCAGCAGCCGGACGAGCTCCAGCGTCTTGGGGAAGTCACCCCCGGCCTCGGCCTCGATGAAGGCGAACATCCACAGCGCGAGCTGCAGCGGGCCGTTGGCCGCCACGTCCACCAGCAGCTGCCGCAGGTTCGTCGCCTCCCCCGACTGCGCCTCGAGCGCTCGCCGGAACACGGTCCGGATCTGCGGCCGGCCGAAGCAGCCGGTGCGGGCGAGCAGGCCCACGACGGGCCCAGCCACCTGCATGATGGAGGAGTGAAGGGAGCCGCCCATGAGCTGCCTGCTGAAGTCCAGGCCGCCCTCGCTCGCGACCCACGCCGCGAGAGCAGAGCAGGTCAGGGTACCCCGGCCGGCGGCGGCCGCTGCGGCCGCTTGCAGCACCCGTCCGAGCTCCGGGGAGCCAAGGGCCGGGGGCGCAGCCTCGCCTGATGCGCCCGCTGGTGCTGCGGCCGCCCCCGCCCACGCAGCCGCAGCCTCGGCCTCGGCCTCGGCGGGAGGCGGTGCCACCGGCCTCGAAACAGCCACGGCGCCCGATGACAGCAGCTCCATGAGCGCCTCGTCGTCCTCCCGCGCCTCGCGGGGCCCTGCCATGGCATCCTCGGCCGCTTCGGCACGCTGCAGGCTCGTAGCCCACTGCGCAAGGAGCTTTGTCCCGAAGATACGGTCCTGCAGCCGCGGGCTGCGGAAGAAGCGGACGCAGAGGTAGCCGCGGAGCACCGCGCCGCGGGGGTCGGACGCCTGCAGCGAGGCATCGAGCGCAGAGAGGAGCACGGCGCCCTCTGGGAAGGACGTCAGCGCGCCGGCGCCGGCCTGGCTGACGTTGAGCGCAGCCATGGCGAAGGCGAGGCAGACGCTCTGCGCCTCGGGGACGTCGACCTCGAGGCCGGCGAGCTCGGTGCGGTTGCCGTCGTAGGTGGAGAGGGCGGCCTTGACGGCGGCGAGCAGGTCCGCGACGGGCTTGGCGCCGTGCTCGCGCAGGACGTCACCGGCGGCGGCCTCCCGCATGAAGTCGAGCGCCGGGGGCAGCCAGCTGGTGAGCAGAGTCTCCATGAAGGACCGGAAGAAGGGGCGCAGGTAGCGCAGGTAGGCGTCATAGAAGAGGGGCTGCCGCGTGCCTTCGGCCAGGAAGGCCGTGACCACCGAGCTGGGCGCGAGCACGCCGCTCGGCAGGAGCAGGCCTGCGAGCCTGACGGCATCATTGCTCCCGCTCTGGACGTGGCGAGCCGTGGTGGCGTTGAGCCAGTCGGCGGCCGTCACAGACGTGCGCACCAGCTCGCCGATCTTCTCAAGCGTGGCCGTCGCCGTGAGGGGCACGTCGGGATTACCCACGAACTCGACCGCTCGCTTCATGCCCTCGGCAAACTCCTGCACAAATCGGGTTATCAAACAACGCGGGTCGGCAGCAAGCTCGCACAACCGCCCCGCTGAGCCCCTCGTACGGCATGCATGCACGACACAGTCCCTGGCTCACCGAATACAGGATGGTGGGATTGAGCGCGGTGACATCACGCCGGATTTTTGTCCAGAGCACCTGCGCTGTTGCCTCGGCTGGATTGTCAGACGGCGCGGCGCCCGTTCCCCCGCCCTCAACCCCTCCGCCGTCGGGCCGCTCGCCTTGCTGACACATGGTACACAACAGCAAGTCCATAGAGTTCGCAAAAGTGCATACTTTGCATGCCCACTGCGGAACGCACAGTGAAAAATCAAGCCGCCTCTTGGATGCACGCCTTCCTCGGCCACGCACGGACATTTTGGGCGCGTCAAGCCACCAGCTACGATGCCATGTGCTGAGCACATCGCGGATTCGCCCCGGTACCGTCCAATCCTGTCCTCCGCCTGAGTGTCGGTCAGATAGCGGACGATCCAAAGCGACCTCTCACCGT
>Ga0136560_1000031_pt1 | contig 44929 bp, 24 predicted proteins | sample AntRauMeHopE1497_FD_104925 | JGI IMG/M metagenome (GOLD analysis project Ga0136560, IMG submission 104925) | Saline lake microbial communities from Rauer Islands, Antarctica - Metagenome Hop E1 #497 | ecosystem: Environmental > Aquatic > Non-marine Saline and Alkaline > Saline | place... | reverse complement strand
GTCCTCTCCTCCCTCCTCTACTCGCTGACCACCAACACCGCCGTCGCCGTCCTCCACTGTGTCCCCGGGCCGGACGGCGGCGCCCCCGTCATGGCCTCCAACCCTTTCGTCCGCTGCGAGGGCATCGGGCACGACGTCGCCGTCGTCCTCGCCGTCTGCGCTCTCGTCGTCGTCACCTTTGGACTCCTCGCCGGCAGCGCTCTCTTCGTGTCGCGTCGCGTCGGGTGGCACCTCACGCAGATCCTCGCTCGGCTAGCCGCCGCCCCGGGGCCGCAGCAGTCGCCCGCGCCTGCCGCGCTGAAGCGCTCCGTCACCGTGCCTGACATTCCCGGCAAGAGTGTCACTGCCATGGCAGCGGGAGCCGGGCTCAACCCCGCTTTCGCGCGCCTACCGCGCCGCGGGCCAGCTCTGCCCGACAGGGGGAGCCCCATCGAGCCGGGGGACGCCATCCCGATGGCGCCGGGGCACACTGCACCACCGTCCGCGGAGGCGGCCCCGCAGCCCGTGCCTCGTGGCCCCCTGGCGGCGCCATCCGCCCGCGGGCGCTTTGGGAGCGCTGACGGCAGCGCTGACGGCGACAGCTGGTCTGACGACGAGAGCGTTCGGTCGGCCAGCCCAGAGCCCGTGCCGCGCCGGCCTATTGGGAGCGGGAGGCGCGGCAGCCGGAAGGTCCGCCCCGGCGTCTCACTCCCTCACATCTTCAAGCGCCCCGTGGCGGATCCCCCCGCCCAGCCGGCGCAGCAGGGAAGGACAGGCGACGCGGCCGGGGGGGACGGCGATAGCAAGGCCGTCCCGCGGCCAGAGCCCAAGCCGGCCTCGCGATCGCGCCGGGGCAGCGCGAACTGGGACCCCGACGCCGCGCACCGCATCGTGACGACGGGCACCTACACCACCGGACCCCGCATGGACAAGGAGGTGGTGCGGGAGATCCTCCTGCGAGGCCCTTACGGCCCGTCGCCGCGGACGCCCAGCACCCCTCTCAGCAGTCGGTCGTCGCGCCGCCTGCTGAGCTCCATCCTGCGGCGGAGGACCAAGGCCTCCCGCCGCCCCGTGGCCGGGCACGAGGAGACGCGAGAGCACCTCATCGACACCAGCCAGTCGATCCGGAACGACCCGGTCCTGACCACGTGCGTGAACCGGGAGTACCTGCCGTCCCGCTGGTGGCACGTCATGCTCACGCTCGCCGTCCTCGCCGTCATCGGCACCGCCACGCAGCTGCTCAGGGCACGATCCAAGGACGACCTCCCCGGCATGGCCGCGGGCAGCGTCCTCGTCACGGCCGTGTGTACCGCCACCGCTGGCCTCGTCCTCTTCGACACCCCCTACGACCGGGGCCACAGCGCCAAGCGCTTCCTCCGCAGCGCCATCCTCGGGCTCTCCGCCGCCACGTCGTGGTTCAACTACTTCGAGGCGGCGGAGAGCTTCGGGGAGGGGGCCGCCACCACGGACGGCACCGACGCTCTCCTCGCGGCCATCGCGGGCATCGTCCTCGTCCTCGGCCTCTTCGTGGTGCTGGCCCTCGTCGGCATGACCTTCGAAGCCATGGCCAGGGACACCGCCATCGCCCTGCTGTGCGGGAGCGTCCTCGCCCCGCTCAGGAGGCTGCTCGGGCGGTGGCGCACAGCCCTCTGCGCCAGCCCGTGTCAGCGGCGCAAGCACGCCCAGCGGGTGATGTCCGGCCGCAGGATCCCGGCAAGCAGGCGCACGTCGCCGCCGCAGACCTTGCTCCGCCACCTGCCGCCGACCAAGGCGCCGCATGGCGCCGAGCCGGGCAAGGCCGTTGTGGCCACGGTCTCAGCAAGCGGTGCACCGTTCGTGGCCAACCCCATGCACCGCATGTACGCGCCGGGAGCTATCGCCTTCGCCAGGCGGCAGACCGCGCCCATGCGCATCCGGAAGCCGAGCTCCCGGTAGGGGCGTGCGTTCCATCAGAACCGGTGAGTGATTATCATCAGGACAGAGATTCGTTTTGCGTTCACGCGTGTGCGTCTACGGCCTATTCTGAATGAGGCCTGACACGCTGCTGACCACCAAGCAGGACACGCTGCTGACCGCCGCCGTCCGCGCTGCCGCCCGCGCTCACCGCACCAGCATCGTGAAGCTGTCGCTGTTGGGGCCGGCGACCACCTTGCGCACCCGGGGGTCGGACGCCGGAAGGGCCCTGGCATCGAGCCCGAGCGCCCTGGCCACGGCAGCCCGCGCCTCCTGCCACACCCGAGACGCGGGCACCAGCTTGCGCATCGAGCCCGACGCGAAGCGACGCCGCATCTCGTCCTCCGCCTCGGCCGCGGTCTTCCCGCCGCCGTGCCAGTCCGCGCGCCGCATCGAGCCGACGGAATACAGCGTCGCGTGCCAGGGCTGGGACGCCCCCGCTGCCGCCGCCAGGGCCTCGCGAACAGCCTTCCCTGTCCCGGGGGCCGCACCGTCGCCCCCCTGCAGCGGCAGCAGGCACAGCGGAGCGCTCCGCGACGGCAGGAACAGCGCGGCCGTGGCCGGGGCGGCGTGCAGCGCGGCGCCCGCGACCACCGCGAGCGGCTGGTCCGCCCCAGCCCGGTACCCAGCCCCCCCGCCGTGCAGCCTCTCGAGCAGGGCCGAGCCGCCGCCCCGGGCAGCGGGAGCGCTCGCGCCAGGCGGACCGAGCGCGGCCGCCTTGGCCGAAGGCGCCACGGCCGACGACGGCGTGGCAGCGCCCTCCGCCTCCCCCCGCCCGCCAGCACCGGCCAGCGTGAGCTCCACCGACGCGCAGAGGAAGGACGTGACGCGGGAGCCGGCGGTGCCCTTCGGGGCGGGGCGCGGCCCGTACTGCCCCGAGAGGTCCGCGGCCACAACGGCGTGCAAGGGCAGGCGGGAGCCGCCGCATCGGGCGCCCGAGGCGAGCAGCTCCGACAGCGAAGGGACCACCTCCCACGCGGCATCGCACGCGGGCATGGATGCCCACCCATCGGTCTTCGCCTTGGCGCGCTTGGCCGCGGCAGCCGAGGCACCAGCGGCGTTGCCGTCCGCAGAATCGTCCGAATCGCTGCTCTCCGAGGACCTGGCGTCCTTGGGCAGCACTGCACGAGGGAAGCATGCAGCAACCGCGCCTAGCGCCTCCTGGGCGGCGCGCGCGGTGCTCCCGCACGCCCGCGCGGGAATGGGATCGTCACATTCCGCAAGCGCCGTCACCGGGACGAGCACCACCACGAGCTTCGGCGGCGGCCCCGCGCCTGTTGCGCGGCACACCTCGGCCTGAAAGACGGACAGCTGCGAGGGCCAAGCCCTGGCTCCGGGTTCTGCGACGCGGCTGGAGAGCATCTGCTGGCCGCGGAGGCACACCGTGTGGCTATACACGAGCCTCCCGGCAGCATCAAGCTCCATTAGATACATGGTCCCGTCAGGGGGTGCGCTCCGCGCGCTGGTCGAGTGCGGCAGCAGTCAATGGCTTCCTTGCGGCAGGGCTGACGCCTCACGCCGCCGTCGCCGCCACCACTCCTGCGGGCCGTGCCGCCGGCCCTCTGGTGCTGACGAGCCGCGGCCACGGCACAACGGGCCGGGCAGCATGGCAGACGCGGTGGAGTACAGCACGTACCAAGACGAGACGGAGCTGCCCGGAATCATGAGGCTGATGGAGATGGACCTGTCCGAGCCGTACACAGTCTTCACCTACAGGTATTTTATCAGTAACTGGCCCCGCCTGTGCCACCTGGTGAGCCTTGCCGCGGCCGTGCCCCCAGGCTTGCGTGCCGCGAGCATCCTCTTTGCTCCAAACCACCCGGCCTGGCTCGCGCGGGACGCCCCACGACCCGACAACGTGTGCCCGGCGCACTGCTTGGACGTGCTTCGCAGGCCAGGTGTGACGGGCAGCTGGTGGGGGCGATCATTGCGAGAGAATCGCCCGTCGGCAGGACGGCCGACAGCCTCGGGTACGTGGCGATGCTCGCCGTGGACAAGGCACAGCGGCGCAAGGGCATCGGGCAGGGCCTGGTGGAGCGCGTGATGGCGACGATGGCGGAGCGCTGCTACGCGATCGAGCTCGAGGCGGAGCACGTGAACGTGGGAGCGATCAAGCTGTACGAGCGCCTCGGCTTCGTGCGCACGCACCGCATGCGCAGGTACTACCTGAACGGCAGTGATGCCTTCAAGCTCAAGAAGGTGCTGCGGCCGCTGCGGCTCGAGCCGGCAGCGACGCCGGTCGCCGACCAGCTGGCGGACACAGCCGCTGGCGCGGCGACGGGCGAGGTGGGGACAGCCGACACGGCAGCATCGGGTGCCGGGGCGGGCGTGGATGCGTGACCGTGCGTGGGGCGGCGCCTGCGACGGGAAGGCACCGGGAGCCTGTGCTCACTCTTGTTGCGGACCAAATAAAGCCGCGGCCCTCGGCAGCCGGCTTAGCCGGGGCGCACCACACTCACCCGCCGATCAGGATCATGGGTCGGCCATCGAGCGCCGCCGCCTCGGCGATGGCCTCGGGCGTGGCATGCCCGCCGAGCGCCGCGTGCTTGGCCCCGACCGCATCAGCCACCGCGGCGAGTACCGCGGCCTTTCGGCCATCCCCGTCGGGCCCGGGGCGTGCCGCCCGCATCGGCTCACGCAGCGGCACCTCGTGCGCGCCAAACAGGCATGCCTTGAGTCGCCCGTCGGCCGTGAGGCGGAGTCTGTTGCAGCCCCCGCAGAAGGGAGCCGTCATGCTCGCAATCACGCCCACACGACCCCCTGGCACCGGACCGGGCCCCAACGCGTCGGGAATGGCGGGTCCTGCCGGCCCACCCTCTTCTGACGGCGGCCCCAGCCGCCAAACCCTCGCCGTCGCGTGGCTGTCAAATCCGGCCCCGTCGCCTCCGTGGCTCAGCCCGGCCTCGTCCGGGCGCATGGACGGGAACGCCGGCGTCGCGAGGCGCACGATGTCGCGCATCGCGAGAAGCGACGACCGCCCGGCGGTGCTCGACCCGCCGGCCCCGGCCCCCGCTGCCGCCGCCGGATCACCGCCCTCGCCCTCCCAGTCGTTGCCGGCGAACGGCATTGCCTCGATGAACCGGACCTCCGTGCCGTACGCGGCGGCCAGCGCCGCAAGGGCGGGGACCTCGTCCTCCGTCACGCCCCGAAGCGCCACCGCGTTGACCTTGACCGAGCGGAGCCGCCCCTTGGACGCCAGCTCGTGGACCCACCCGGGCGCGCCCTGAGCGCCGGCCGTGACTCCCGCGACCGCGGACAGCACTCTGATGGCCTCCACGGCCCGCCACATCGCCGGGGCGGGGCGTCGCGCGAGAGACTCGAATCGCTCCGGCCGCAGCGTGTCGAGCGAAACGTTCACCGACGTGACACCGGAGGCGACCAGGGCCTCCATGCGCCGCTTGGTCAGGGCGACCGCGTTCGTGGTGACCGCCACCTCGGCGATGCCGGGCGTCGACGCGATACCAGCGAACAGCTCAGGCCAGTCTCGGCGCAGCAACGGCTCGCCACCGGTCAGCCGAACGCGCGTCACTCCGCCCTCGGCCACCGCCGCGACGGCGGCCAGGATCTCGTCCGACGAGAGCGCCTGGTCCGCCGGGGACAGCGGCACGCCCTCGAGCGGCATGCAGTACGTGCATCTCAGGGAGCATTTCTCCGTCAGCGACACCCGGAGGTACGTGTGCTGCCGCCCAAACCGGTCGCGCAGCGCAGCTTCCATGGCTGCGGAGCGTGATGAGGCCGGGAGCGGGACGGCGGCCGGCGCGGACGAGCTCGGAAGCGGGGGCGGGCGAAGGAAGCGCGCGGCGTCGTCCCGGGGGTCGGTCGCCCGCATCGCCCGCCGCGCGTCGGCCCTGCTCGCAAACGCATCAGGGCGGGGCGCGGCGGAGGACAGCCAGCGGGGCCAAACAGCCGCCACGCTTGTCCTCAGCGCCCCTCCCGCTGCGGCGCGCATCACTGCGCACAGAGTGCAGCCCCTGGCCGCCCCGCCCTGTCCCGAAGGTGTGGGCCTTCACCTGTCGGGCCGTGTGCGAGGCGCGCAGTGAGGGCGCAGAGCGAGCTTCGGTGACGCGCGCCCGCGCACACGGCACCAGCGCACGCCTGACCCCGGCCGCAGCACAGATCGGGCGTGACCACCGCAAAGGTTGTCCCCCAGTGCCGCAGATTGCGCTCCTTGGGTCCGCGGTCATGGCGCTGCTGATGAGGGCCTCGCTGGCCTTTGGCCGGCGCTCGGGCCGCCACCTGGGCAGGGCCACCGCAGGGATGTCATCCCATACCCCGGTCGGGAGCCCTGACGAGGCTGGCGCGGGCCTGGTGCCGCGGGAATGGCCCGAATGGATGCCCAGGTTCCCGACCGACTTTCGCCCGACGACGGACATCCCGACGTTCCGGGGCGAATTCAGCGGGCTCGAGGCGGGCGCCCGGGAGCGCGAGTCCAGGCTGGCGATCGGGGGCAGGATCAAGCTGGTCCGGCACGCCAGCAAGAAGCTTTCGTTCCTGACCATCGAGAGCCTCGGCGAGACTGTCCAGGTGCTCGCCAGCGTCGCGAACTACGAGGGCCGCGAGGGCAACCCGGCCAAGGACCAGTTCCGCGGCGTGATGCAGCTGCTGCGGCGCGGGGACTGGGTCGGGGTTTCTGGCTTCGCGGGCAAGAGCGGCAAGGGCGAGCTCTCCGTCATCGCCACGCGCGTTGACGTCCTCGCCCCGTGCGAGGTGAACCTGCCCGAGCCCGGGCAGCTCAGGGACGAGGGGGCCAGGGCGGCGGAGCGGCACCGCGACCTCATCGTCAACGGCCGCCGCGCCCTCCGCCCGCACCTCGTGCGCGCCGCCGTGCTCGCGTCCGTCCGCGGCAGCATGGCCAGGGGCGGCTTCGTCGAGGTGGAGACGCCGGTGCTGCAGCCCGTCGCCGGCGGCGCCATCGCCAAGCCCTTCGTGACGTCATCCGAGGCCACGGGCCGGGAGCTGAACCTCCGCATCGCCCCGGAGCTCCCGCTCAAGACGCTGGTGGTCGGCGGCATGGAGCGCGTCTTCGAGATGGGCCGCGTCTTCCGCAACGAGGGGGTCGACGCCACCCACAACCCCGAGTTCACGTCCTGCGAGGCATACGCGGCCTACTGGGGGCTGGCAGAGCTGCAAGAGCTCACGGAGGTGGTGGTGAGAGGCGCGGCGGAGGCGGCGGGCGTGATCGCGGCGGCCCCGGAGGACGAGGAGGACGCTGGGACACGCTCGGTCGTGGCGGGGAGCGGGGCTGACCTAGCCCTCGGAGTGCCGGGGTCCTTCGTCGATCGCTTCGCCCCGTCGCGCCTTTTGGAGCTGCACCCGGAGGCGGCGGAGGACGGCGTGTCGCTCGCCCTGGGGCGCGGTTTCGCGCGGGTGAGCATCCCCGAGGCGGTGGAGGCGGCCACCGGGAGGCCGCTGCCGCTGCTGCAGGAGCTGACCGAGGTGACGATGGGGGGCACCGCCTCGGACGCCGCGGCGAGGGACGTGGAGGCCCGGGCCGAGGCGGCGCTGGCGGAGCTGCTGCGCGGCGCGGGCGTGCAGCTGCCGTCGCCGCCCACGTACGGCCGGATGCTGGACAAGCTCATCGGCCACGTCATCGAGCCGGCCTGCGTGCAGCCGACGCTGGTCACCGACCACCCGGTTCTCATGAGCCCGCTGGCCCGCGCCCGGCAGGACGCCCCCTGGCTGGCAGAGCGCTTCGAGCTCTTCGTCCTCGGACGGGAGCTCTGCAACGCCTACGGGGAGCTGAACGACCCGGCAGAGCAGCGGCACCGTTTCGTGGCGCAGGTAGCAGAGCGGGAGCGGCGGCAGGACGACGAGGCGCACGGGATGGACGAGGCCTTCCTGGCGGCGCTGCGGCACGGGCTGCCGCCGACGGGCGGGTGGGGGCTGGGCGTGGACCGGCTGGTGATGCTGCTCTCGGGGCGGCCGCACATCCGGGACGTGCTCGCCTTCCCGGCCATGCGGTGAGCCGCTGTGACGAGGCGTGCTCGCCTTCCCGGCCATGCGGTGAGCCGCTGTGTCGAGGCGTGCTCGCCTTCCCGGCCATGCGGTGAGCCGCTGTGACGAGGCGTGCTCGCCTTCCCGGCCATGCGGTGAGCCGCTGTGACGAGGCGTGCTCGCCTTCCCGGCCATGCGGTGAGCCGCTGTGACGAGGCGTGTGGGTGCGTTTGTCTGCGAGTGCGCGTTCGATCGGCGCGGTCGCGGAATCGATGCTACGGCCGCGGCACGCTGGCTCGCCCTGCTGTCCGGAACACCGCGTCGCCGCTCCCCGCTGCGAGCACACTCCCCCCCTTCCGCCGCGGGGTCACATGACGCGGGCTCGCATCTCCTCCAGCCTGCGCGCGATGGCGGCCGACGCGGCGGCGGCGGTGCTCGCGGCCACCGGCCCTCCGTCCGCGCTGAGCTCCTCGGCCAGGGACGCGCGCTGGGCCTCGGGCAGGGCGAGGAAGCGCTCGCAGAGGTCCCCGTCGATGACGTGCTTCACGGGCGCGAAGGAGGATCGGTAGGCCACGTGGACGCGGCCCGTCGGGGTCAGCCGCTCCGCCGCAGCCACCGACCCTGCGTCCTCGAGCTCTGCGCGGGCGCGCAGGTACATCTCCAGGTGCTCCAGCAGCCGGGCGTCGGACTTGGTGGTGAGCGGCAGGAGGGCGCCGACGGCCCCCGTGACGGTGGCGTACAGCAGCACCTGGTGCCCGCCGGCCAGGGCGGTACGGCTGACCGCCGTCACGGCGCCGCCCACGTACACCTGGCACTCCGTCACCAGCTTGGACCGCGCCCCCGCCACGGGGGAGGCCGCCCACAGCTTCTGCGCGCCGTCCTCCGGTGCCGCCCCGTCGTCCTCCACGTCGTCGGGCGCGCGCACCACCGCGACAGAGCCGAACTTGTCCCCCACCACCACCGTGTCGGCGTCCAGGACCGCGATGCCGCCGCCCGTCACGTGCCGCGGCGTCAGCTCGTCCGCCATCACCACCGCCGCGCCGCTGTCGGGCCGGTACGAAAGCAGCAGCACGCCCTCCTCCCCGTCGCCGCACCACACGCGCTGCCCGTCGGACGGCATCGCGCCGCCGTCCGCCAGCGGCTGGCCCCCCGCCGTCGCCCCGCCGTTCACGAGCGACACCACGCGGGTCGGAGCGACGCGCGAAACCGCGCGACGCAGGAGCTGCCGCTTCCCGAGGTCAAATGCCACCACGGACGGGCCGAGGCCGACCAGCAGCCGGCCGGCCACGGCGCACATGGCCAGGGGGGGCGCGGACACGGGCGTCTCGTGGACGAGCTGGAGCTCGGCGCGGCTGCGGGACGGGGGCACGCGGTCGGCCGAGTCCGGGGTCCGGGCGGGGGCAGGGGCCGCCGCGGCCGCCGCCTGGTCCGTCGCGGCGACGCGGTACAGCCTGACCGACGCTGACTCCATCCGCGAAGGGTGGTACGTCAGCCCCGTCACGACGCCGACGGCAACGAACGCCTCCCCGGGATGCGACGCGAACTGAACGCCACAGGCCGACAGCGCGGCCGCGCCCGAGGGGAGGTCCGTCGCCTGCAGCGTGCAGGCGCCGCCGCCGCCGCTCACCGCCGCTCCGGGCACAGGGTGGTCCCAGCCCGGCGCCGAGGCGGCGTCGGCGTCCTCCGGGGGCGACCCAGCAGCGGCCGCCGCAGCCTCGGCCGCCGCCGACGTGTCGACCAGCCGGACGCAAGAGGCCCACTTGCCCCCCTCCGGCGGCACGGGGCGGCCGATGCGGGCAGGGTGGCTCCCCTCCCCGTCCGGCCCGAACCCCTCCTCCTCCTCCTCCTCCTCCTCGCCGTCCTCCCCTGCCGCTCCCAGCCCTGCCTCCTCCCTCTCCTCCGCCTCCGCCTCGGCGTCCGCCGCCTCGTACGCTGCCCTAATGGCCTCCAGCTCGTCCTGTGTGAACGCGTTGTGATCGGACTCCACCACCACAAAGAGGCCGGACGACGACGGCGCGCCGGGGGATGACGCTGACGCCGATGACGCAGCGGCGGCGGCCTCCCCTGTGGCGGTGGCGGCCGCGCGCGGGAGGAGCGACGGCACGGGCGGGACCTCCACGACGCGCCGCGGCGTGTACCGCAGGGGCAGCGTGTCGTGCGCGAAGGCGCCGCCGAGCTGGTCCACCGTCGTCACGCGGAACTCTCCGTTGGCGATGCCGGCAATGCCCTCGGGGACCTCTGCGGTGCTGAGTGCCGCGGCGCCGTCCAGGGCGACGGTGGCGAGCGGCGCGGTGACGAAGCGTCCGCCGCCGCCCTCGCTGATGCAGACGAGCCAGGGGCGGGAGGACATGGCAAGGACCGCGGGGCGACCGCCGCCGAGGCGGGTGCGGGCGAGGCGGACGGGGCGGGCGCCGACGATCCGCGAAGTGGACTCTGCGATGCGCCCGGTGACGGCGTCGAGGGCAGAGCGGAGGAGGACTCCGGTGGCGAGGCCGACGACGATGCTGAGGCCGGAGCGCTTGGAGGCGGCCGAGGAGGACGCGGCGGAGGACGACACGGGCGGGCGGAGGTCGGCGATGCAGAGGTCAGAGGCTGCGGCGGGGAGGAGCTGGGAGGCGAGCTGGGCGAGGCGGGAGGCGGGGCTGAGGCTGAGGACGCGAAGAGTGGAGGTCTCGTCCGCCACGGCGAGCAGGGGGCACAGCCTGGCGCCGGGGGCGCGCTCCCCCGCGTCGATGCACGTGGCGGGGGCGGGCAGGGCCGTCTCTGCCACCTTGACCAGGGAGTCGCCCCCGTGTGCCTCCGGGTCCAGCTCGAAGAGGAGCACCGCGCCGTCGTCGAGGCAGACCAGGACCTGCCGGCCCCCGACGAATCCGCAGCGCACCGAGGCGCCGCCCGGGGGCACCCACCGGATGGTCGATCGCTCCACCGCGCCCTCCCCGAGGCCGATCCGGGCGGCGACGGAGGAGGAGAGGAAGCGCTTGACGCGGCGCAGGCCGCCGTCGCAGACCTGGACCAGGCTGCCGTCGTCGAGAAGGCCGACGGCGAGCGTGGCGGCGTCCTCCTGCAGGCCGCTGTCCGGCAGCTCCTCCACCTCCTCCCCGACGCGCAGGGCCATGCTGGCGCCGACGAAGGACACCACGAGGAGGAGGTCGCGCCCGGCCATGGCCAGGGCCGCCTCGGACGCCGAGGTGGCGGCGGCCTCGGCGTCGCCGTCGGACGAGGCCGCCGCCGCCGCTGCCGTGGCCGTGGCCGCCGCCTCGGCCGCCTGCTGCGACACCCTGACCGAAAGGATGCCTGAGGCGACGCCACGGAGCTGCGTGACGGCGAGGTCCTTGGCGGGGGCGCCGTGGCGGAGGACGCGGAGGCCGGCGCGCGAGCCGCGGCCGGCCAGGGCGAGCAGCCGCGTCTCTCCGTCGGAGCGGGTGTCGGCGGGGAGCAGGGCGGTGAGGGGCGCGAGCTCCGGCGTGGTGCCGGCGAGGGAGAGGCAGGTGAGGGGCCGCGGCTTGAAGGCGGGGCAGTCCACGTCAGCGCCGTCCGCCGCCGCGGCCGCGGCCTCCTCCGCCGTCGCCCGCGCGACCACGGGGTCCTCCTCGTCCGCCCCGTCGCGCTGGAACTCGTACAGCAGCTGGTCGCCGCCGTCGGTGCTGGCCAGCAGCAGGCCGGTCCGGGTGAGAGCCAGCGCGGTGCACGGCGCGATGGTGTCGAGGTACTGCACCGACAGGGCCGAGACCGACGCCCCCGCGTGCTCCAGGCTGACCCGGTAGAGGTCCCCCAGCTCCGACTGCGCCACGGTGAAGAAGGCGCCCCCGCCCGCAGAGTGCGAGCAGTGCGCCGTGAGCAGCACGTCCCGCTCGTCGGGGAGGTCCCTCCTCCGCGGGATGGGGGCGCGGATGGGCGGCTGCCCCTCCGAGTGGTAGAGCACCCACCCCTCGGCCAGCACGAGGCAGCCGCCCGGGCCGTCCTCCCCGCCCGGCACCGCCACCACGGCGTTCGCCAGGCGGTCCGTCTCCTCCGCCCAGCGCCGGGACACGTGGTTGAGCCCCAGGTCCAGCTCGTAGGCGGCGAGCACCTTGGTCGCGGCGTCGGCGGCCGCGCCGGTGGCGTCCCCGTCCGCCGCCTCGTACGACAGCTCCAGGCACGCGAACAGCGGGCTCTCGAACCCCACGTCCAGGCCGCACGCCGCCACGCACAGCGAGTGCGGCTTGTGCGCCTCCAGCGGGCTGGAGATGGTCACCCCGCCGGCGCTGTCCCGGCTCAGGATCCAGGCCAGCTTCTGCTTCTCCACCGCACACGCCATGGCGGCCCGCCCGCGGGGGTCCGCCGCGAGGAACTGGCCCGGCGTGATGCGCCGGCTGCCGGACTTGCCGTACGTCTCCAGGTGAATGCGGCGGAAGCAGCCGGCGTCCTCGTCCGCCCGGAGCACCGCGAACCGGCCGCTGTCGGACACCACCATGACGAGGTCCTCGTGCGAGCCAGGCAGCCGGAACGGCTTGATGTCGCGGATCGCGCTAAAGGTGTCCACTGACAGGATGGCGTGCACCAGGCCCATCTCGTCGGGCCTGAGCAGCTCCAGCACCGAGCCCCGCGCGACGACGAACTCGCTGGCATCGCGCCGCGAGAACGACCCTGCGACGATCCGGAACGATTCACGACCAGCGTGGCGGCGGCGCCGCGAGCAGGGAGGCGACGTTGGGGGCGAAGCCTCGTCCGATGACCGCGCGGCGCAGACCCCGGCGCAACAGCGCTTGGGTCGTGTGTGAACACTTCAACAAACCATGCCCGGGGGGGGCGCTCGGCCGACGGCTCGGCCTGCGCCGACAAGCGTGCGGGATGCAGGACTCACCAGCAATGCTGCAGGTCACAGTGGAGGGGCGCTGAAGCGTGAGCGAGTAAAGCTTCATGGCGCAGTCCCCCCCGCGTGTCCGACAAGCTCAGACACCGGCCCGATCCCCGTGCCGCCCTGCGAGGGCTGCAATTCGGACAATGCACCGGCAGAGCCGACCGGCCGGCGGCAGAGCCTGCAAGCCGCACGACGCACTGACCGCCCCGTGCAGCCCAAGGAGGGACACGGCGGGCAGATCATGCTCGGCAAGGACGAGTCCGCCGGCCGCAGCGCCTATCGCAGCGTGTGAGCCGCCCGGGCGCCCGCTCGGCCTCGAATTCAGGCCGGCCAAACCCTAGACGCCGCCACCCAGCGCCCTGCACGCTCCCTCGACTCCCTTCCGCCGCTTCCGTCCAACCCTCGGCCGCAGTTTCGGGCATGCCGCCGTTGACGTACGTGAGAGCCACCGGAAACGCGAAGCCCGGGCGTACGGCGCCAAGCCGTCGCAACGCTGCTGCTCGCACCGTCCCCGCCGGCATCCCCCGCAGTGGTGGTGCTCTCCCACCTGTTCATGGTGACGTACGCCTTCCTGAGCCTGACCAAGGCTGGGCTTTTCGGCGTCTCGGGCCAGGCGACCCTCGAGGGGGTGCATTTCATCGGGGCGTTCTCGCACTCTGAGCCGGCGCAGCTCACGCCGCACGCGTACCGCCGGTGCCCCTTCCCGATGTGGGGCATGGTCCTTGGGCAGGTGTCCGCCGTGCTGCTGTGCCACGTGCTGCCGATGGTGGTGAGTGCGTCGACGAGGCGCCTCATCGTGCCGCACATCCAGTACCCCATGCTGGCCATGCACGCCGTGATCAGCGTGGTGTGCATCGCCGCGGTGTTTTCGTACCGCGGGTGCCTGCTGACGACGGGCCCGGTGTACGACTCGCTGTGGCTGCTCTCGCTCTTCTACCTCATCTTCCTCCCCATCGCCGCCGGGGCGTACTTCCGCGCCTACGAGCTCGCGCGCAAGTACGAGAAGCAGCGCCGCAACTTCTTCCGCCGCAAGCAGCGCCTCGAGGCCACGGCCAAGCTCGGCGCCGGCGACGACGCCAGCACCACGGGCAACGGCATGGCCGCGGTGGCCTGAAACCCCCCTGGTCCCCGCGGGGGTGCCGTTCGTGTGATGCCTTGCGTGTGTGTGCCTGGAGCGCCGAACCCCCGCTGCGCCCTCCGCCCGCCTCACTCGTCACTCGGCCTGGCGCACCCGAGCTCGCCCAGCCGCCCCACCAGCCCGTCGTGGATGGCCGCCGCGCCGTTGCTCGCCAGCACGTCCCTCGTCGCCAGGTCGTACTCCTCCCCGCGCGTGTCCGTCACCCTGCCCCCGGCCTCGCGCACCAGCAGAGCCCCCGCTGCGAGGTCCCAAGCGTTCAGGTCCAGCTCCCAGAACCCGGAGCACCGCCCGCACGCCGTCCACGCCAGGTGCAGCGCCGCGCTCCCGAGGCTCCGCACCGCGCGCACCCTGCCCGCCACGTCGCCCACGGCGCGCAGCATCGGGTCCCGCACCCGCGCCGTGGTGTGGGTGCCGAACATCAGGTAGGCGTCGGCGAAGGCGTCCTCCGACGACACGCGCACCGGCGCGCCGTTGAGCCTGCGCATGGCGGGACGGGTGGGGCACGGGGGGCGCTCGGCGGGCGAGGAGGAACGGCTCGCGCCTACGAGGCGGCCGCTCGGCAGGCGAGGAACGGCTCACGCCCAAGGGCGGGGGCGCCTCGGAGCGGGCGCGGTGCGCGCTCCGCCGCGGTCTCACGTGGTGCCCCGGCCGGTGACGGCTGCGAAAAGCTCGGAGCGGTACGGGTCGAGGATGACGCCGACGGCGAGGCGGCCGCGGTGGGCGACGCCGATGGAGACGACGGAGAGGGGAACGCCGTGGACGAAGTTGGTCGTCCCGTCGATCGGGTCGACGACCCACAGCCACTCGCTGCCGACCAGGTCCGCGAGCGCCGTGGCTGATGCGTCCGAGCCGGCCGCCACGCTCTCCTCGCCCAGGAACTGGTGCCCGCCCTCGCCCGCGGGGCCGAACGCATCGCGGACGCAGGCCTCGATGTCTTCCTGGCATGCCTTGTCCACCGCAGTCACGAGGTCCTGCTTGTTCGCCTTGGTCTTTTCGACGGCGGCCGACGCGGTCCCAATCGATGCGAGCATGCGGTCGCCCGCTTTCCGAGCCGCGGCGCACGCGACTGCGAGCACCTTGTCAAGGAGCTCTGCGTGCGGAGGCCAGGGCAACGCTGCAGCCATGGTGCCGCGTGCGCGCGCGCCGACGGTGCGAGCCGCTGCTCTGCTCCGCGCCTCTGTTGGCCCTGCCCACACAGCGACAAGCCCGCGCGCAGAGCACCCCGAACCGGGGACGATCGATACGGAGCGCCATGGGCGGGGCCGCCGTTCCACGCGTCGGGGTGGCAGCGCACATCTTTTGCCCCTCGTTCAGGCGCATTGCCATGGTACAGAGGGCCAACGCCCCTGGCCAGGGGCTCTGGTCCGTCCCGGGCGGCAAGCTAGAACTGGGCGAAACCCTGAGCGCGGCAGCGTGCCGCGAAGCCCTTGAGGAGACCGGCCTTGTTTGTCGGGCGCTCAACGACACACCCGCACAGAGCTGTGTGACGGAAAGCATCACCCCTGGGCCCAACGGCGACATGCTATTTCACTACGTGCTCGTGCATGTGCCGTGTGCCTTGGAGGGAGGCGGGAAGGAGCTCCCGGCCATTATTGCGGCCGACGATGCCAGCGACGCGGCGTGGGTCGAGCTAGACGACCTGAGCTCGAGGGCCGACCTGGTAGAGGGGCTCCTGGGCGCGGTGGAGGAGTGCCTCGCGACTGCCAGGGCCGCGGCCCGAGCGTGAGAGTCGGGCGGGCGCATTGGGTGGGCTAGCCGAGCCCGCAGCGGCATACGACGCCGAACCAGGCCAAGGCCAAGGAACACCCGCCCAGGGCCATGCGGCACCAACCAGGGTGGCCACGATCGTCATGGCATGCGCCGTCGCCGCTCCGGGACCGACTCGCGGCTTCGGGTGGCCGCAGGCCACCGATGCGGTGCCCCTGCCGCGAGAGCGGCTCTCAACTACGACACCAGCACAGCAGCGGTGGACGGCTGTCTGCCCTGCCATGCGGCAGCGCTTTGGCCGCCGCGACGACTCCAGCACGACGCGGACCGATTGCGCGCCGCCCAGCCCCCCGTCCCCGCTCCGTGAGGGGATGGATCCGGAGAGAGGTCACACCCCGCTGCAGCTGTGGAATCCGTCCGAAGCTCCTCGCGCCGCCGCCGCCGCCGACCTTCGTCCGGACGAGCTCAAATCACCGGGCGCCCCGATGGCATAGCCCGTGACCAAAAGCCCCGAGTGAACCGATAGAAACACGGCTCGGGGTATCCTGTTCCGTTGACATGCCAGCGGCGGTGCAGCAGCACGCCGTGAGCACTTAACGGTGCGCGGCTCTGGGGCGCGCGCCATGAGCGAAGAGTGGACCTTGGTGACACCGCGCAGATGCGCCATTCCTTGCCGGGTGCCCACAAACCCAACGACCCTGGGACAAACGAGGACAAGCCGGCTTGGTATTGAGAAAGAGATGCAATATGCGCACCTCGCCGCCTCGGGCCGCGACGGAGTGCACCGAGCCCCTTGCCGGCTGCCATGGCGAATCGTACCGATGTCATGGCACAGAACGTGCATGGGACAGACCCGCAGAACCTGGTGGAGCGGCTGCTCAGGATGCGCATTTACAACAGCCGCTACTGGAAAGAGCACTGCTTCGGCCTCAACGCCGAGACGGTGGTCGAGAAGGCCGTCGTCCTGGACCACGTGGGAAGCACCTTCGGGGGCAACCGCAAGCCCACGCCGTTCATCTGCCTCGTGCTGAAGCTCCTCCAAATTCAGCCGCCGATCGAAGCGGTGGTCGAGTACGTGAAGCAGGACGAGCACAAGTACCTCAGGGCGCTCGGGGCGTTTTACGTTCGTCTTGTGGGGCAGCCTGCCCAGGTGTATTCGGTGCTGGAGCCCCTGCTGAACGACTACCGGAAGCTGGCGGTGCGGTCGCCCTCCGGCTGGGCCCTGTCGCACATTGACGAGCTCTCTGACATGCTACTGCGCGATGAGTACGCGTGGGAGCTCACTATGCCGAAGCTTCCGTCGCGGAAGCTGCTTGTGGCGTCGGGCAAGCTCGGGCCGAGGACCTCCATGCTCTCAGGAGCCCTGGCAGCGGCAGCCGCTGCGGCAGAGGCTGCAGGCGGAGCGACACCGGCGGATGGGCCCAGGCGGGCGGGGGACACCGCCGACCGCAGGCCGCGCGAGCCGCCTGCGGGGCGTGGCGGCGAGCCGAGCGGCCGTCGCTCAGCACCCGGCGGCAAAGATGAGGACCGAACGGCAGTGGCCGCGCTTCTGGCCCGGCAGCGGGCTGCTGTGGAAGCCGACGCGTCAGGGGCCGCGGGGGGCGGCCCCAGCAGCAGCACGCCGGGCGGGGAGCTCAGCCTGGACGAGTGGGATCGAAAGCGCGCTGCCCTTGGCATGGCACCGCTTCGCAGAGGGCGGCGTTGAGTGTGGATCGCTCCGTAAAGCTGTTGCTGCACCCGACGACTATCTGATCTGTTGCCCTCGGCAAGGCGCGCCGGAAGACGACTGTCAAGGCACGCACGTCGGCTCCACACACACCCCGGCCGGGGATGATGATACCTTGGTGGCTAGCAGAGCCCACGCCCGCCTCACCGGATCGCACCCCGCCTGATCCGGTTCCGAGCCACTGTCACTGGCAGAGTTTCGAAGCCCGGAAAGGTGGTGTCCCAGCTGCAGCCGGTCATGACGGTCCTCGAGGAGCCTGTTCCGGGCGGAACCGCAAGCGGCTGCTCCTCGGCTTCGTCTGACACAGAGCGCAAGAACTGAAGCTCTGCTGCGGTCTTTCTCCGGATGCGGCTGACCACGTCGGCCCGGGCCAGCGCAGTTCTGGCCTCCACTGCCACTGCTACCCTGCGCTGGTTCGCTGCTTTGAGCTGCGTGACAGCACGGCGACGCAGGAGCTCGCGGCGGCGGTCCGGATCGCTGGCGATGCCGTCCCAGCCACCTTTGCCAAAGCCGCCGCCTGTGTGAAGGCTACGAATCGACGCAAGGCCTGAGCCCCCGGGCGCCTCCTGATCCCTGCGCATTGCTGTCATGGATTGCCGCCCACGCCGCACCTGGTCGACCGGTATCCCGAACACCTGGGCCTCCACCACTTCGTCTGGCACTGCGAGGCTTCGCTCCAGCATCATCTCTCTTGCCCTCCGGCGCTCTTGGGGGCCGTCAGCCACCTTGGCCCGGTGATCCGGGTGAGTCGAAGTGGTGGCCCTGACAAAATCCCCCCACCGAAGGCTGCCCCGCCGCTGCGCGTCCATGCGGTGGCATACAGCCGCGGCCTCGGCCCGGGTCTTGACGATACCCAGCCTGGCCGGGCCCAACAGGTCATAGATCTCATCGTAGGAAAGGTCGCCGTTGCCGTCCAGGTCAAGCGCCCGGAACATTTTGCGCAAGACTTGACCCCGCCGATTTTTGGCCGGCAATGAGACGTTCACAGTTTCGCCCGTTACCAAATGCCCTTTCGACTCGACGAATTCGATGGTCCTGCGCACCAGGTCCTGCGCACGGTCCTCGGAAACCACCTCATCGTCGAGAGCAAAGCCGCCTGCATCATCTAGGTGGGAGGCCGACATCTCGGCGCGCATCAGCGCCGTGCTCTCTGCATCGATGGACTCGGCACGGAAAAGAAATGCGTGCAACGATGCGTACGACACCCTGTCCGATGCCCCAGAGTTGCCACCGCCGTGCGGTTCGTTGGTGGCAGCTTGGCGCGCTGACGTTGCGGCCGAGGCGGGGCGGCTCCCAGACCGCCTGCTCTCAACGGGAGGCAAGCCGGCCTGCTCGAGCACAGCTTGGCCCAGCCGCAGCGACAAGCTGAGGTTGGGCCGGGCGTGGTCCAGCGCTTGTCTTCGCTGAAACCTGACGTCCCGCGCGCCGTCAAAGAGAGCGCTTGCTGTGGCCTCGTCGCTGATGCCCAGCTGGTGCATCGCGCCTCGCCACGAGGCAAAGCCGATCGAACCGAAGCCGTCCGTGTGGTCGAGGAACCAGCGGCGAGCCGATCCCCTCTGCTGGACGGCAGCAACGACAGCGCCCTCGGCCATGAGCATGGCGCGGGCCTGCGCAATCCCCGCTTGCTTTGCCCGACGCATCGGCGAAAGCGGAATGGTTGCGGCGCCGGCTGCCATTCCTGACGCCGACGCGGATGCCGGCTGCAGGGTTGGACTCGAAACTTGCAGTGGTGCCGGCCGCCGCTGGGCGCGCCGCCGCGAGGAGAGCGCAGCCGAGCTCGGCCTTGAGCGCGGCGCCGGCCGGCCGCGGTTTCTGGGGTCGGTCGCGCCAGCACTGCTCCTCTCCCCGCCCAGCGCGCGCGACCGGGCAATCGCTGTACCTGGCCTCTCGCGGATCCGGGGCTGCACGGCAGCAAGCGGCCGTGACGTCAGCTCCCAATGGTGGTCGAGGTCGGCGCGTGAGCCGTGTCGCGCAGATGCTGGCCGCGTCCGAGGCGGCTCAGACGCCACTCCCGACAGCAGCATGACCAGCTGGCACGATGCGCAGCAAATATGTCAAACCACCGGTGTGCTTGCTGGCACGTGGCCTGTGGCCGGCGAGATGGAGCGGAGCGTGCGGCCAACGGCAGAGCAACAAACGATTGACCTCCGGGCCCTTGGCTGGCGCTGGTGCCCCGCGGCGGGCAGGAAAAGGCACCTGCGCTCGTCCGTCATGGCGGCCGCAGTGATCGGAGGCACGACGGGCCTCGGGCTGTCCGTGGCTATCAGGCTGGTCCGTGCGGGATTCGCAGTCGCAGTCGCCTCCCGGTCGGATTCAAACCGCAGGGCTGCGACTGATGCGCTAGAGTCGGCAGCTGCAAGTGCCTGGGTACCGAGTGCCGCCGACGGAGCGCCGCGGGCCTCGGCCATTGCGGCTGGTCTGCCGCCACCGCCAGTGCTCGCGATCCCGTGCGATGCCAGGTCGCGAGAGAGCGTGTTTGGAGTGTTTGAGACGTTCGAGGCACGGCTCGGGGAGTACAGGATTGGTGCTGAGGGCGTGGACGGGCTTACCGGCGACCTTTTGCCGCTTCGCGCGGCTGTGTCGTGCTCGGGCATCGCAGGGGACGGCCTCCTGGTGATACAAGGCGAAGAGCCGGTCGTTGACACGCTAGGGAGCTCCCTGGAAGCGGCCGCATGGGTCGTGCAGGCGGCCGGCAAGCGGATGATGAAGGGTCGCCAGGGCTCAATTGTTCTGATGGGCTCAGCAGCAGCCTCACGACCCCGAAGAGGGCAGGCAGCTTACGCTGCGGCCAAGGCGGGGCTTGAGGGGCTGGCCAGGGGGTCGGCGGCCGAGCTCGGACGGTTTGGGGTCCGCGTCAACGTTTGCGCTCCCGGCTTCATCGGGGCCGGCATGACGCTCACAAGTGAGAGCGGAGAGCGACCCGTGCCCATGGCATGCGATTGCTATGTTGTGCGCACCGTTCGAAGTTTCTGGGCTGGGCACGCCTGGCATTCCCTCGCAGGTTTGACGAGCGATCAGCGTGACAGGGTGGCGGAGGCCACGCCGCTGGGGCGACTCGGGTCGGCGGACGAGGTGGCTGCGGCGGTTGAGTTCCTGCTGTCCCCACACGCTGGCCCGCTGCTGCTGCACTCAGGGGGTCCGGGCGCTGGCTACATCACAGGCCAGACTCTCGTCGTCGACGGCGGGCTCACAGCCTGCTCGCTCTGACGCCCTGCCGACCAGTGATCGGGTCACTCCTTCTTATCCTTCTTGGGCTTCTTGTCCTTCTTCGCGGACTTGTCCTTCTTCGCGGACTTGTCCTTCTTCGCGGACTTGTCCTTCTTCGCGGACTTGTCCTTCTTGTCCTTCTTGTCTTTCTTGGCCTTTGCTTCCTTCCTCTTTACCGGCTTGGTGCTGGCAGCTGCCGGCGAGGCGCCGTCCTCGGCAACGACGCCCTCCTCCTTCAGGGCGGCCAGCAGGGTCGAGAGCGTCGAGTCGGTCAGCCCGATGACCTTGGCCTCCGCCGCGAGGCTAGAGGACCCCTTCAGCGCATCCAGAGCGGACGCAAAGGCCTCTTGCCTTGGTCCCTTGGCAGACTTACAGGCCCGCAAGGACGCCTTTGGAGCCCCCTCGGTCTTCAAAGCGGCCAGCCCCGAGGCCTTGGCCGCGCTGCAGACGGCCTTCCTGAGCAGCTTTATCGACACCCCGCTCTCTGGCGGGCTGGCCCCCGCCGAGATCTGCACGCGCGCAGCTGCCTCCACGGCTGCCAGAATCGCAGCCTCCCATCCGAACGCCAGGGCTGAGCGCTTCGCTGCAGAAAAGTCAACTTCATCATCAGGCCGAGGCCTCTTGCCCGGCGAAGCCCGAGAGTCTCCGCTCTCCTCGAACACGACGCGCTTGTTGTCGGCGGCAGCGGTCTCACCTGCGGCAGCCGCTCAGGCGGGACAAGAACATCGATGACCGCCAAGCCTAGGCATAACGCTTCGGTGCACCACCGCCATGGAATGCCAGGAGGCACATGAGCTCACCGGCCCGGGTGAAATGGGCATAAAGGCCGGTCGTGGCTGCCGTGGCAAGGCCTGCCGACGCTCCCCGTAGCTCCCCGAGCGCCCCAAGGCCACCCCGACCTCCGCGCGGGGCAGATGCTGCGATCTTGTCATGGTATGCCACGAGCTTATCGTCCTCCATGACGCTACAGCCCGAAAGTGCTGGCGGCCGGCTTGAGGCTCTGCCTAGGCTCGTGACGTCATCCGGACAGCGTTTTGATGCTCCAGCGCAGCCCGGCTGGTCATCGCCACACCCGCGACAACCGTTCACGGCCGCGACAGCCAAACCCTGCAGCAGTGTGCCTGACTGAGCTCAGTCGGACAAGCAGGCGCAACTCCTGCCGCTCGCCGCTTCACGGAGAAAAAAACGGGACCAAGACTCGGCGTTTCGAGCATGTCGCGCGCGCTCGCAGCCCTGGTGCTATGGGGCGCGCTTTCCGTGCATGCAGGATCCCCGTGGACCGTCCTGGCGTGGCTGGAGCGCTCTGCGTCGTGCGAAGCTACGCTGGTCGTTTCCGGAGAGGTGAGGCCCCGGTCCGCACGCCGCCACCACCCTTGAAGAGCGCCTCGGGCCCAGCGCCCAGTGCACCACTGATTGCCAACGAATGACTGCCGTCGTGAATCCGAGTCTGTCACCTCCGCAGGGACCACCCGAGCATGGGACGGTGACGTGGGAGTGCAACCCAGCGACGGCTGCCGGCGAGCTGCGACCCGCGACGCTTGGTCCAAGCATGGGATTTTTGGCGGTAGCAGTGCCTCCTCGCGGATGCAATGCATCAGGCCGTGCATGGGTGCAGTGGGAGGTTGCCGGAGCCGCAGCGGTCGAGCTGCGGGCGCCGCCGTGCGATACCGCCGGCCCGGCGGCCCATGACCCTAGCGACATCCTCGGTGTGGCCGTCAGAACGTCTAACGGGTCAGCTTCGATCGTTGCTCGCCTGGTCACCCCGGCAAGCAGCACCGCTGCTCCGCTGTCGGTATCAACCACTCCCTGCCTGCCAGCCGGCTCCTCCTTGTCGTGCGCTGCGCTGGTCGGACCCACCATGGGACATTCCACGGCAGTCATGACGACTTCATCGCCCGGCGCACCGCCCGGCAGCGAAGTCGTGGTGGACGCAGCCATCACGTGGGAGCGGGCCGGCACGGACATCCCCGTGGCAGCGAGCGCCGCCTTCCGGGTCGGACCTCATGCGGCCGCGTGGACAATGCAGTTTCTGACGGACGATGAACGCCTGGCTCCCCTCGCCCTCCCTGCGATTGCGGAGGCTTGCTCCTTCACGGCTCAGGGCAGAACGCTCGTCACCTCTGGATGCGGCCTCGTGGATGATGAGGTGCGCCCGTCGCTCGGGTCGGTCAGTCGGGGCATTTACGGTTCTGGAGGAGCATTGAGTGCATCAGATGGCACTGCTCTCTCGGTCTGGCTTGTCTCCGCCAGCGCTGCGCGCCTAGCACGCGCTAGCTCCTCACAAGCAGCATCCGTTAGGGGTACCGTTGTGACGCGCCCGTCGGCGTGTCTCCGCTCCTTCTCTCAGCTCCGGGTCGGCGGCTCAGCATTCGTGCTCGCAGGCATCGTGCCAGCAGAAGGTGCGTCTAGCGTGAATTTTTGGGTGGCCGCTCCCGGCTCCAGCGTGGTTGGTTCTGGCAGCAGCCCGGCAGATCTGAGCAGCTTTCACGCCGCGGCGATCATCGTGCAGCTGAATGTTTCTGGCTTGACCGGCGGGCAGCGAGCCGGACGGCTGTGCATCAGCCGCGGAGGGGAAAGGACTGCATGCGCACCGCTGCTTGCGGAGAGCTGTGACGGGGTCGCCCAAGGCGGTGGACGTCTGAACGTCAGCCTCTCTGCGCACGCCAGGAGGCCGTCTGGCCTCAGGGACTCCCATTTCCGCATTGGGCTGACTGCAGTGCTGCCGGGCCACAGCTGCCAGCTCGTGCCCGTCTGGCCCACAGCAGCCGGGATGGGTGACTCCTCCTCCGTCTTCGAGGCTGTTCGTGACTCCGTGACCCCTTGGACCGCCACGGCGGGCCAGGGCGCCAGCATGCAGGGCGGCAACACAATTTCATGCCTGGCAGACGACGGTGGTCCCGCGATCGCTGGCCGGTCCATGCCCCCGAGGCTGGTGCTCGCCAACATCCCACCGGCAGCCGATACCTCTGCATTTCGGAAGTCTCTTCTCGTCACGCTTTTCGGCGCCCCTTCGCTTGTGCAGCGCGCATCGGTTCTATTGGAGCCCGACTTCGGGCCCGCACAGACCGTGTTGTTGGCTCAGCGGCCCGACGGCGCCGGAGAAGGAGCTGCGACGTGGGACGCAGCAACGGGATCGGTGTCAGCGACATTGCTGGTCGGTGACATTGAGGTGGCTGTCGTGAGCTCGCCCATTGCCCTCGGCCTCGGCCAGGACTTGGGCGGGGTAAGAATCTGCGACGCTGCGGATCGCTGCAGCGCGGAGGGAGGCCTCAGCGAGCACGTTGCGACTGTCTCCCTTTCCCGTGGAGCCGGCCTGTCTGCGTCACTGCAAAGCCTGGAGAGACGGGCGGGTCTTGCGAGGGTCCGACTCTTGGCGCCGGTGCAGCTCGCGACTGTCGGCACGATGCACCTCATCTGCAACTCTGCAGCGCTCGACCCTGCCTTTGATGGCAACGCCTCCTGCGTCCTGCTTCATGATAGCAGCGGCTGGTCCGCGGCGAACGCGTCGCGAGTCGCAGGCTACTTGCCGAGCGAGCCACGAGCTGTGGCAGACAACCCCATCGTGCTCCTGGACTCTGCTCCGAGCGTGGCGGACACTCAGCACCTGGTCATCGCCGTGGCCGGGGCCTTCGGCCACGGAGCTGTAGTCGCGGGAAACGTGTCCGTCATGTCTCACCGCGGACAGGCAGCCGTGGCAAGCTGGGCGGTCGGTGCTGCTGGCGCCCACGCCGACGGACAACTCCCGAAGCTCACGGTCACCTTCAGCCCCCAGCCTCCGCCGTTCGTGTCTGCAGCTGGGTATCTGCGCCTCTCGCTGAATCCGTGCAACTCCTCGTCGAAGGTGCTTGTTTTGCTGCCCTCGGGGGCGAGCCGCTTCGAGGCGTCGGCCGAAAGCCTACTGGCCCCAGCAGTTGCGTGCGTGCTTGGCGCAGACGGGGCGCCGTTCGGCACGAATCTGACGATCCCGGCCACCCCGGTGTCAGCAGCACGGTTTTCTTGGCTGGGGCAGCCAGGAGCGGCATCATCGGTGGGCTGGCTCGTCGACGGGTCGCTGTCCTTGGGACAATCGCTGACGGCTGCGTCAAGCGCCACGCTTGTCGCATCCCTCGTGAGCGAGGGATCAGGTGCGCCTATCGCGGGCCCGGCGGGCGCTATCGTCGCGCTGATTCGCTACGTCGGTCTTGGGGCTTCTACATCATCTGCCGTCAGGCTGGGCACTGTAGAGTATGCGCGGGCCAGCGAGTCCGTCAGTCTTCCCATGGCCTTTGACGAGCATTCGGCGTCCTGGGTGGCGACTTGGGTTCCGTCGATTTCGGGCCGGGCATCGCTCACGCTGTTTCGGCTCGCTTCTGGAGTCGCGGAGCAGGTCTGGCCCATGCACCGTGGAGCGGCACTGAACGTGACGGTGAAGGCGAACGTGACTTTACCGGCCACAATGGTGGACATTTCGGCAACAGCAACGCGGGCCTTGGACTCTGTGGGCAACGTTGTCCAGCTTCAGCCTACGACGGTGCTGCGCTGCAGCCTGCAGCAACCGGTGTCTTCTTCTGTGCAGGTCGTCCGCGCCGAGGCTGACCCAGTGCAGTGGCTGTCCGACGCCCAGCGCGAGCTGCTAGAGTCCAGCTCGCGCGGATGCGCCCTGTCGTGGACGTCAGCTGCGACGGGTGACCTGCGCATCGCCGGGTCGCAGTCAACGAACTGGACGGTGCAGACTACGCTCCACCGCGTGCACCAGAGGGATCCATTGACCCGAATCGGCTCGGCTCTGGTGCGCACGCTTTCCGTTGAGGCACTGGCGCCGGCTTTCTCCGACATTGACTGGCACCGGCGGTTCACGAACAGCAGCTCCCGCGCTGGCGCTGCCTCGGCTGTAGCACCCATGACCTCGTTGGTTCTGGATGCCAAGCTGCTCCCTGGGGACGACCGCGACGTCATCACAGAGGCTGAGTCGGCTTCGCTGGATCTCCTTTCGATCCTCAGCGCCGCTACCAACGCTTTAGCTTGGCTTTCCAGGCTTTGTGGGACATCAGGGATCTCGGCCACGTACTCATGGAATGGAGACGATGCCTGCAATACCATGGTCGCAAGTTCTAGCCCATCAAATGGGACGCTTGGCCTGGCGCTGAACGCACAGATCAGCGTCGGCTCAAATGTCACCGGCGAAGCCGTGACCCTCGGTGGGCGCTTTCAGGTCAGAATGTGCCAGGCCGCGTTGTTTGCCATTCCGCGCCCGCTTGAGGGGACGGTTGTGGTCGTTACAACCGAGCATGCCAGCCGGACAAGCTGCGATGACATCTCGGTGCGAGGGCTGGGTGATGGTGCGGGGTACTTGGCTGGGGTTCGGAAGAACGGCGAGGTGCTGGCGGTCGACCATGCCGCGCAAGAAGCGTCAGCGCTTTACTTGGGCTGGCCGGTGAATGCCACCGTTGCCTGGGGCGTGCCTGGTGCGGCCAACGCATTCGCCAGGATGGCACCGACACCATCGACGAGGCCGACTGTGAATTTGACACTCCCGGTCCCGTCATCGTGGCTCGTCGCGGCGGAACCCTTCGCTACGCTGACGTGGGCTGGCTCTGAGAGGCAAGCATATTCACGCATTCAGCCCGGAGCGGGTGCTGCCGCCTGGCTGGCAGGAAATGCAAATCCTCTCGCCGGCGGCAGCGGGCTGCTACCTGCGTGGCATATCGAGGCCGAGACCCGGGGCAGCCAGATTGCAAGGGTGGCATGGACGCCGTCGTCTTCAGATTTGCTCGAGGTCAAGGCAGAGTGGAGCAGCGGGCCAACCCCAGCTCGTCGGTGTCAGCTCTCGAGGAACGGAAGCACGACCTTGCTGCGCTGCGCTGATACGGCGTCCCCGCTCCTTGACGCTGAAGCGTGTGAGCTGGCGGCCATGCGTAACGTGAGCGTCTCTTGGCGGGTCGCTGGAAGCCTGCAGGGGGCGGTCGTCGCAGCCGGGGCCGGCAGGTCTCCAGCCTGCCAGCGTTCGACAGCCGGGCGCGAGCTCGTAATCCACCCAGAGGCCATCGGCATCTTTGCTGAGGCGTGCCTCGGGCGGACAGCGGCTGCGTTTGGCGGGGCTGCAGCGGCTGCATGGTCTATTACCGCGCAGGACCCTAGCCCGGGGTTGAGCGCCGCGCCAAAGGCGTGCAGTATCGGGTCACCTGGTGATGGCAACGCATCACAGGTCGGAGTGGCCCAAGCACATGTCCCATATGCCAGCATTGCTGACTTGGTGCTCGGGAGCTCGCAGGCATCTTGGTCCACCTCACTGAGAGTCATGGCAGTCGGTCCGAGCGGCGGCGTGGACGACTCTGCCCCGCTAAGCGGCGTTCCACTAGCCCAGGCAAGCATCACATGCGTTGTTCGCCATCGCATCGGAGTGCAGCAGCCGGTTTGGCTCCAGGCAACTCGGTTGCCCGGGTCTGGCAGGCTGCCGCACCTTGAAAGCCTGGAATGCCGGTCGGCGTCGAAGCGCTGGTTCGTCAGTCTTCGCCCAGACAGCATCGTTCGGCGAGGCATCACGACAACGTTCCCGCTGACCGCTGACACCAAGTGCAGGCTTGGGTTCGACTCCTGCTTTGGCCAGTTCCTGACGGGCGCCCACATCTATGCGGCGAGCCCAGAGGCCGATTGCTCTGCCGACAAGGTCGGCACGACTGCTTGCGTGGTCGGGCTCCAGCCGACGGCCTTGTACGAGAAGAACTTGCTCGTCCAGCCGATCAGCGTGATCGTGGCGGAGGGCACCAGAGCATTCGTCTCCGTGGCCCCTGCACAGCCGTCTTCCGAAAGCTTCAGCGATCACGCGTACGAGGTTGAGACCCACGGAGCATCTCGGCGGGGAAGCGGAAGGTTTGAGGTGTCATTCTCGCTGCAGCAGACAGCCCCCAATGCCCGGCGTACCAGGCTCCTGGACGAAGCCTGGCTAGGAGCGCTTGGTGGATTTCCGCGGGGAGGTGTCGTGGTGGAGACCGAGGCGGCTGACACCCTTCAGCTGCCGCCAACGGTGGCGGCCATTGGTGGAGCGTCACTGCGGTTGGCTGCTTGGCAGGGAGCCTTCCTGCCGCTCGACGACTCACAGCACGAGGCCGATCTCCCGTCACTGGCCGGGGTGGACACCGGGGTGCTGGACTCACCCATCAACTCCTGGCCGACCAGGCGCTCCCTCGTCGTCGTGCAGACACCTTCATACGCCACTTCTGGAGCTGGAAGCTTGCGCGCAAGGGTGGTACCCGATCTTCATGGCTCTGGTACCGGATCAGCCGGTGCTTCGCTGCCTGGATCGCTGATTCCGGTCGATTCGGCGGGGCCGACGAGTTGGTCAGCGCTGACCCCCGGGTCTGTCAACGTCACCCTTCGGACACTTGTTCGCTTCCCGGTCGTCACTATGCTTGCGGCACCACCTGCGTTTTCTGCAACGCCTATTTCTCTGGCGGCAGCCAACTCATTCCTGCGGCTTGCCCGTATCGTCGTGCGGGATTCCAGCGGCAAGTACTCGCGGCCAGCGCTTGCGTTGGCGAGTGGCAGCGCCCAGGCCGTTTCTGCAAGCCGGCTGCAAGTGCGGCGGGCCGCAGGCACCTTCATTGCCGCCGCGTCAGTGATGGGGCAGCCGCTCGCAGCAGCCTTGTCGTCCATCACGGTTGTGCCCTCAGCAACAATTCATGCACGGGACATGCAGCTCCTGTCGCCGCTCAAGAGCGGCTTCACAGCCTTTTCCGCCTCGTACAATGCTCAGGGGTCAGCGGTTCCCGACAAGACTCTCGTCGTCGCGAACCTTGGTGTTGACACGGCGGTGTCTGCGGCTGCCGCAGTTTTCGACGACCTCCTGGCATGCGGCGGAGTGAGCGGCTTCTTCGGAGCGCCGTCGGTCCCCTCAGACGCGACGCTCGGCTCCTTTGCGATCCCAGTGTGGGCTATCACAAGTGCAACTTCCTCTCCCGTCGTCGTCTCCACCTTCTTCATCGCTCGTGACGCGGAGGGAGGAGACAACGCCTGCAACACGGCCCCCCATGTCATCGAAGGTCCATCACTGTCGTTCGTCGTGACGTACATCAGTATGGACCCGGCGCGTTCGGATGTGGTTGTTCCGTCGGGGCTTCGCCGTCACGGGGACAACCTTACCATTACGCTGTGGGTTCGGGACGGGCAAGGCAACCTTGCCACCCTACCATCCAACGATCTGGCCAGCCACATCGTGATAGAGTGCGCCGATCCAAGGTTCGATATCTTCGGCGCAGTTGCGGCTTGTGCGCCGATGTGGGACGGAGCTAGCGTCCTTGACAACGGGTCCGTTCAGGTGCCCGTCATGCTCAACGCGGCAGGCAACTTTTCCGTGTATGTCCACGTTCTTGGGGACACCATCTCGGCCGGGGTGATAGCGCTGGAGGTGCTACCGCCTCTTCTGACCGCGGCTGCCAGCTTCGTCACGGACTACTCGCCACCCAACGGTAGCGCCACGCGGCTCGCCGACGCCCTTCCAAGCGGTGCGATCCTGATCGTCGGTCAGACGAGCCGGCTCAAGTTCATGGCCTTCAACGCGACGCTGCCTTGGAGGTGGCCCGAGACAGCAGCGTTTCGGGGATCGTCCAGCTCGTCGTCGTGCACGGTCGAAGTCAGTGCTGCGGCATCACCCGAGGGGGAAGCAGACGCCAACGTTACCTGTCTGGACCACGGCCATGCCTCGCTCACCTTTGAGGTCCAGATGGAGTCTGGGAGGCCGTGGGAAAGCGTTGACACGTGGAATGTGAGCGTTGCGCAGGGATGGCCGTCCTCCCTGAAGAGCACCATCGCAGCCCCAGCAGCCATCATCGGTGGGATGTGCAGGGCCGCAGAGCTTACTTTGCGCGACCGGGAGAGCGGGAACATTTACTCGGCACTGCCAGCTTGGCTTCTTCAGCTAGCGGATGCGCAGTTGGAGTCGTGGTGGTGCCCGGCTCCAGAGTTCAATGCGACCGGCTGCGTGTCCGCCTCGATGCAATCAACAGCCTCTGCATGGACTATGGGGGCGGGGACCTCCTCAGGGTCGTTCAGTCTTCCGGTCTGTGCCTTTGGGGCTGACTTGCCGCGGCCGCAGGCTTGGCTTCGCCTGCACATCTCATCCCGTAGCATGCCAGGGCTGCTCCCTGCCGTGGAGCTGGTGGCCAATGCGTCAACTTGGCTGAGGTCCCACCCGCTTCCGTTTCCGCCGGCCACACAGAGCATTTGGACTGCGGCTTCGGCAGCCAAGGCCAGAGTTTCGTGTCCGCTTCAGCCTTTGGGACCAGCAGGTGCGGGTCTCGGTCCCCCGTGTGTGTCACTTGGTGTCCCGTCATCCATGGCTGGCACTGTCGTCGCGGCAGCTGTGCTGCGGGACCGGATGGGCCTGCCGCTGGAGGCTCTCGCGGTGCAGAGCATCGAGGCCAGCGGCCAGCTGGCCGCATCAGCCGTTGTCGGCAGTGGCGGCGAGCCTCAGTCCCTGCCCGTGGTGCTTTGCAACTCGTCGACGGCTGTGCGATGGGCGGGGGCCGATGAGGCATGCTCCGGCTCATCCAATAACTCCACGATTCTCGTTGTCTGGCCGCTTGGTCTCGGGTCTGCCGAGGCCGTGGTGTCCCTCACAGTCCTTCGGCGGCTCGTGCCGCTCCAGAGCGATGGCTCGCCGTGGGCTCGCATCGCCGTTCTGGGCGTAGCTTCTACCCTGCACTCTGTGCTGGTACCAAATACAACAACAGCAACTGCAACACCCGGATCTGCCTGGCCCGTCGTGGTGCTGTTCCGAGACGCGGTCGGGAGGCCGTCGTGCCTGCCGGGGGCAGCGAGTGGCAATCGGAGGCTTCGTGCGGTCTTTTATGCCCGCCAACGCGGAAACTCAGGCACGGCATCGGAGTGTTTGCTGGCATGCGATGCTGAAGCCGGGAGCACGGCTGGGTCTGGGTATCGATGTTCATGCAGCCTGGCCCTCCCGGAGACCCCGGGCGCTTACGAGATCCGCAACGCGACCGTTCTTGCACACGACGCACCGTTGCTTCGGCTTCAGGTCAGCGTCGAGTCCGGCGCCGAGACAATGCCAGGAACAGTGACTTCGAGCGTCTTGGTCGCACACCGCTCGTCAGGTACTAATTCAAGCTCCCTGAGACTCAAAGGCGTTACAATTTCGTCTGGTGCAGCTCCGGCTGGAACTACATGGTGCGGCAGCTTGCCGCTGGCTGTCCATGCGCCGCGTGACTCTCTTCGGGTTACCCTTGCGCCGGAGCACGCTGGCGGAGCCGGCGTGTCGGCCTGGTCCCCTCCAGCTCTTAGGCAGCGGGCGATCATGGCAGCAGAGCTCTTGACGGCAGACGGCCCTGGCTGCGCGGCCGCACAGCAGGCGAAGGTCAATACGTCATGTGCGTGGCAGCAGAGCGGATCACTGATCGAATGCTCAGTGCCGCTCCTTGTTTGCTCAGGGCTGACACCGACGGTGAGACTCTCGACCGGCCTAGGCGTTGGCAGTGATCGGGACATCCTGGACGCTTGCGTCCTTCCTGTGACCTTGGTCCCTCATGGCCTGCAGTCTCCCGCGCCTGAGCTCTCCGCTCTGACTCTGTCCTCGCCCCCACACTCGGCAGGAGTGTTATGGAGCAGTGACCGGGTGGTCGTTGTCGAAGCAGGCGTCGTGATCAGCCACGTGGCTCATGCTGATGTCCGAGATGCGCTCGGCCTGCCGCTGTCGGCAACACCGTCGGTGGACACTGCGGTCGTGCGGGACCGTGCGGTTTGTCCGTGGTGCGCCCAGTCGCCCGCAGTCGCCGTGTTCCCCGGAGCTGCAAGCGGTGGCACAGTGAATATATCTGCCCACTTTCCGACGCCCGCGGCCGTCCGTGTGTCTGTTGGCACCATTTCAACCGAAGCGGGCGCAAGGCTTCGCCTGCTTCCTCTGGCCGGGCGGCTCGACGGCGTCACCAACTTTACCATCATCGCCGCTCTTCCGGTGTGCAGCTGGAGCAACACATCCGTGGTGGGCACGCTCGCGCTGGTTGGAGCACAGCTGCTGGCAGGCGGCAGCGCACAGCTAGCTGTGGCGCCCAGCTTCAAGACACCGGGTATCCCTTCCGCTGCTGCACTCGGGTGTCGGCTTGGAGACCGAGATGGTGACTGGTTGAGAAGAGCAACCATCCGATCAGCTGTGCTCCAGGCCGCGACCTGCACGGGTGGCTGCTTCGTGAACATCTCAGCAGCCAGCAGTCCGGCTCCGGCAAATGCAACACGGTCAGCCTGGACGGTCGATCTTGCAACATCTCCCTGGTCTCGATCGGCTTCCCTGGGCGCAAGGACAGGGTCGGTGCTGCGTCTGTGGCTTGAGCTCGGCTCCGGTGCAATCGTTCACGTGCCGCTGCAAGGCACGCTGGTGCTTCCTCCGTCACTTGAGGAGTCCTTAGCACACACCTACGTGGTCGGCGGCCCCCCAGGAGTGAATCGAACCTTCATGGTGGCAGTGCCACTATTTGACGGAGGGGGCCGGCGTGTGATCTGCGGAGGAGAAACCGCCATTGGCGCTGTCACCAATCTGACTGTCAATGGAACCCGCGCGGTCGCTTGCTCCGGGGCAGGCCACGGGACGTGCGCAGGACCGGCAACGCTGGCAAGGTGTCATGGCAATTCTTCTGCGCTGGTTGAAGCAGCTGGTGCCGGGAGCACCGTCCTGATCCCGGTCCGGCTCGATTCCACGGGGTCTGCAGAACTCGGCATGTCAGCGGGGTCAGTACTTGCCCAAGCAGTTCTGCCTTGGGTCGGCCAGGCGTTTGATGGGGCCGGCCGCTTGCTCGGGGCGTCGGTCAGCAGGTCAGCCTACCCGACAGCCGTGGCTGGATCCGCTGGCGAGCTTCTTCATGTGCGCTTCGCGTGCGCAGCACAGCCGTGGGAGGCATCGTACTTCTGGGAGCAGGCGGCGGCCCGTGCCGAGCAATGGGTTTGCTTGGCGGAGCAGGCGGGGCAGCTGGCCCCGCTCCCTGTTTCGCAGGTTGCGCGTTCTAACGGCAGTGATTGCCTCAGTGTCAGGCTCTTTGCCACGGCTCCGACTGTATCGGGCGTGTATAACGTGAGCTGCAAGCTCGCAGGGGTGTCGTTGGCAGGGAGCGTTTCCATGACTGTGGTCGCCGGAGAGCCGTCGGCCAGCCTGAGTACGGTCAGCCGTCCGGGACGGCCGTGGCACCAGCTCGACGAGGACGCAGCCATCTTTGAGCTGACAGCACGAGACCAGTTCGGAAATGCCGCCGACGTTCCAAATGCTACGGCTGATGTGCGCGCGTGGGCAGTGTCGCCTTCCGGACTCAGGCTGCCTCTGCCCTTTGCGTTTGCCAGGACATCGCTCTCACGAGGCACGATGACCGTGACCAGCGAAGACTTGCCGACAAATTCCTCCGAAATCGAGGTTCAATGGCCCCAAGGCTCCAACGCGGCGCGATTCCCTGTGCTTTCAGGGCATGCAGTGGAGCTTGACCTGCACATGGCGAAGTCTTCGAACAGAACAATCACCATCGCAGGGAATAGGGTCAGCTTTCGCGTAAGCGGGACAGGCCCCCAAAGTCGGCCGGTGGGACCGCTCCCTTGCTCGTCCCTACGGGTGCACGTTGGTGAAACCGAAGCATTCCCCACATGCGTTGGAGATGCCAGCGGGGTGACCCTGGCCATTGAGCTGCGGGCAGCCGGCGAGCTGAACCTTCGCGTTGAGCATTCTTCCGGCAATGGGACGCTGCCTGTGGTGGGAAGAACCAGTGTCAGCGTCCGGCCAGGGCCGGTGAGCCCGTCCAACTCCCGCTGCCGCGTGGCGACCACGGCTCGGAGTCATGTGCACGGTGTCGCCAGCTGGAAGGATGGCTTTGGCAACAGCTTGACGCAGGCAGAGGCTCCCCACTGGGTTGTGGCATTCCTTGTGCCCGCAAATTTGAGCTCTCAAGAGCACCACGGCCTGCTCGAGGTCGTGCGGGGGTTCTCAGCGGGAGAGGCCGCGGCTGCAGCTGCTCTACCAGAGTGGCTTCCGCAGCGTGCAGCATCAGTGGCGTGCGCTGCTTTCGTCGAGCCGGCTGGTAGCCGCTTGCAGCTCGTTCCCATCGAGGGTGAGCAGTCTGCAGTCCTTGCACTGGACCCATCAACGGACCTACCACTCCCGCCAGCCATGTTGAGCCGAGAAGATGGTCTGGAGTCGACCACGGCTGCCGAGTTCGATCAGGGGCTTGCTCCAGCTGCGCAGGCATTGATCCTACCATGGGCTCAGACCAGCACTGCTGGCCTCTCGGTGACACGAGTCCGTGGCAGCCGTGGCTGGGTTTCCGATGAGGGCAGCCATGCTGGCACGTGGGGTGTAGTCAGAGGTGGGAGAGCGAGCCAGGCGTTCACCGGGCGGTTTCCAGAGTCAATTGCGGTCGGACGGTCCGGAACAATCAGTGTGAGCGCGCTCGACGCAGCAGGCCACCCAGCCAGAGAACTTTGCTGGTCAGTTCTGGCCGAGTCTTCCGGCCAAGGCCGGCTCGTCCCTCTTGGGGAGCTGGAAAGCGGAGTCTGCGGATTTGCCGTGAGCCCAGAGGTCTCCGGCAACTTCACCGTGACGCTCACGAGCCGGAGCACCAACGACCATGTCGCCAAGGGCACAACGAGAGTTGGTGTGGGAGTTGAAGCAAGCCGGCAGCTGGTCGTGTTCAATGCAAGCACCGGGCAGTGGGGCGCGACCGATGCTAGCCTAGTTTCGGCCGTGGGAGGCATCGGGGAGTGGGCATCTGGGGTGCTGGGCGTTGCGAGCTTTGATATCTCTGGGATCCGCCTGCCCTGCTTGGCCGGGGCTGGTCCAGTCGTACGGGTCGCCGACGGGACCGCGGTTCTCGTTCCGCTAGGCTGTTCTGACGGCATCCTTGCCGTTGGCGTGCAGGCATTCACGAGCAAGGTGTGCGTTGCCAGCACCTCTGCCGTCGGGGTCACTGCTCTGCGGTGTCTGTCGCCAGGCAGCGGCCGCTCCATTCGCACAACTAGTGACAGCAGGGCCGGCGAGCTGTCAAACTGGCTTGTCACGTCGTCGGCTCTGGCTGGCGATACGTGGAGGCTGAGGCCGTCAGGGGGCTCACCTTCGGCATGGGGTGCATGCCCGCCCGAGAGCCCCGTTCGATGCGGGGAGGTCTGTCGGCCTTCCTCCGCTGACTGTGATCCAAGCTCCCCGACCGAAGCCTTGACAGGATGTCCTCTCGGGAGTATGGCATGCGGTGGCGGGCGAGGGTGTGCACCAGACCTGTCATGGTGCGGAAACCCACCTGCGGAATCGAATATCGCAGCCTCGGAGTCGTGCGGGCTCTCTGAGACACGCTGTGCCGATGGGAGCTGTCATGCCTCGATGACGGCGTGCCCAATGGGGGTAGTTTCATCGCCCGGGTCTCGTCCGTCGCTGCGGCCACCCATGTGGGGCCGGTGCCAGCTGGCGGCAACGCCAGTCCTGTGTGCTGTGACTGCTGATGGAACGAGCGCATGTGCGTCGGTTCCGGCAGAATGCGGACCGAGCCAATCCGTCGCAGGAAAGTGTGTCGGAGGCGGCCAGTGGCTTCGTTGTGCTAACGGGACGTGCTCCGGGACCCCCGGCAGCTGCCGCAACACGTCGTCGTCTTCTTGGCCAGGGAGCCAGGCGTTGCTGGCAGGAAGGTGCCCGACTTGGGCGCCGACTCGCTGCCCAGTGGATGGTCGGTGTATCGCGTTCAACGAGAGCTGCCACATGCGGCCCATGGGGGCCGCTGGGCGATTCCGCTGCTCAGACGGAACGTTCGCCGAGCTTCCTGGTGCGTGCCCGCACCACATGACGGGCTGCCCGCGCTCAGCTCCGGTTCGCCTGGACAACGGTACATGCGCTCGCCCAGGCAGAAGCGTCACGATGCTCCGCTGCCCGCGGGTGCGAGCGGTGCTGTGCCCTGACGGTTCTTGCTCTGCAAGCTCGTCCTGCCCCAGTGGCAGCATCTGGCATCAGTCGCTCGCCGGGGCGGCCACCGAGTGCCCGGCCTCCAGGCCGGTCCGGTGCCAGGCGGTGCCTGGCGTTTTCGTTTGCGCCGAGCACGCTTCGGAGTGTGAGGGCGTGGTACTTTCCACGCCTGGAATTCCCTGGCTGGCGGATTCAATCTGCAAGCCCTGGCGGCCGCTGCCCTGCGGTGACGGCTCGTGCGGCCGCTCAAGCGCGGAGTGCGCTGCAAGACTGGCACAGGGTGCGCTTCCTGTCATCCCGGTGAGCGAGCACGTCGCCTGGATCACGTGTCCGGACGATGCGCCGTTTGTCGGAGGCTCTTCTGACCGGCGTGGTGGCTCGCTTGCATCGGTTGCATCGGCCACAGGCTTGCCCATCGATGACCTGGGTGCCGTTCATGACTCCATCAGTTGTTTCAAGAGCCTGGATGCTGCTGTGTGCGCGACGGGAAGGCTGTGCGCCGATGGGTCGTGCTCGCCGGCATGCTCCGCTGCAGCTGAGGCAGGACCAGAGCTGCAACATAGCTTCATGTGGATGCTCACGTCCGGGACTGTCCTGGCCGTGAACCAGTCGCTTTGGCTCGGCGCTGGCCAGCCCGAAGTGACAGCAGCGACCGGCGGAGTGCGAAGCTACCTGATTGGTCGCCGGAGCTCCCTCGCTTGGCGCCCAGGGAGCATCCAATGGATTGCGACAGGCCGTGGGCGCGCAAACACAGGCGTCATTGTCGAACCTGGGCCGGGAGGAGTCTTAGTGGAAGCCGTATGGAGGCCAGACGCGTCTGGACAGCCGGGAACACATGTGAACGTGTCCGAAGCAGCCAGCTTGGTGTTTGACCTTGGACTGCTCAGCTCAGCCAGGACAAGTTGGCCCAGTTCTGGGGAGGAATCCAGCCGCTGCGCGCGAGTGCTCGTGCCCGGCCTTGCGTGCGAGGACAGGGTGGAGGCCACTGCAGCAGGTCTGAGGCGAGTTCCTGGGGTCCACAACGCCACGTGCGGGGCTGTGTATGACTTGGGCCTGGCGGACAGTTGGGAGACAGAGGCCGCCTGGACGGGCGCTGCGGCGCTGAGCACGCATGGCAGTGACCCAGTGCTTGCTGTATCAGTGCCGCGGGGTGCGGCAGTGTCGCTGACTGGCTGCGACACCCTTCCGCTGCCCAGCACTTCCCCGACCCCAACTTCGGCCGCCACCATCACTCCTTCCCCGTCCGCATCCGCGACTCCGTCATCGTCAGCAACGCCTTCCACGTCGGCAACACCCACAGCATCGATCACCACCTCCCCCTCGTCATCACCCTCGCCGTCGTCATCGTCCTCCGTGTCGTCGTCACCTTTGCCGTCATCGTTGCCGTCACCGTCATCGTCAGATTCGCCGTCAGAAAGCCCGACCCCAACGGCTTCAGAGACTCCGTCAGCGACGGCCCCTCCGGCATCACCGAGTCAGGAGTTGCCGAAGCCGACGCCAGCGTCCAGCCCTGATTCTGCTCCGCCTCCTGCCGCCAATGTGAGTTCGAGACCGAGCACCACAGGGCAGCCACCGGGAGCAATCGGAGGCTCGGACGACAAAACAACCTCCCTGGACGACGGGAAGCCGATTGACCCGGCAATCTGGGTGGCCATTGCAGCGGTTGCTGCAGCATTGCTGGCAGCCGCAATCCTTTGCTGCATTCGTCGCACTGACGCGTCGCGCAGGGATGTAATCCGTGACCAGGTGGCAGGGCTCGCGGCAAGCAACCGATTCTCGCCACCTGCCGCAGCGCGCCCGCGGCTGCGCATTGACAACCTGGGTGGGGCTGGGATCCCCAGGGGCGATTCCAGGACCGAAGCCAGGGGGGACTCTCGGCACGTGGGAGGGGAGTCCCCGCTCGCGTCTGAGGCGACCATGCAAACCTCTGGGGTCCTTGGCATAGGGCTAGCATCGACTTCTTGCCGCTCACCGACTCCTCATGATGGACGTTCGATCCAGCAGCCGTCCCCCGTTGTCAGGAAAGCATCCTGGAGCAAACCCCAGCCACAGGTGTCGGTCGAAGAAGCAAGCGCGAGCCGCGCAGCGTTCTATGAGGCACTAGGAAGCACGACTCCGCCTCAGCACGGCCAAGCGCGGCGGATGAGCCGCCACCGCGTCGGCTTCGGACGGCCCGAGCACGTGCGAAAGGACCCTGGCGTGACAGCTGCTGCGCTTCTGGTAAGGTCCCGCGTGGCTGCATCGGGGTTGCACAACCAGCAGCTGTGACAGTCGTCTCCGGCGCATCTTGACTGAGCCTGCCGTGACAACACAGGCGCCTTTGGGCCTGCCGAGCGACTTTGGGGGATACGAGCCGATGGGCAGCGCCCTGCGTCGCTCAGCTACGCATCCTTGTGCCGCTCGGGTGGACAGAGCAGTGTTTTCGCAAGCAGAATGATGTTGATGAGTGGATTCCGCACAAATGAGTCAATGAATTGTTGAGTGGTCACAAGAGCCGCCAGACCGCATGCCACGGGGCTGGCTGGCTTAACGCAAAACCATGCGCCGCCCTCACAGCTCCGGCATGGCAAGCCCATCCACCCGCATGACGGCTTTGCCGAGCAAGCCTGCGTCGCACCGCTGCTTGCACCCCACCCGGCTCAAAGCTTGGCGTCCCGACCTGAGCGGGCGCGCAGCATCATGGCCTCCATCGGGATGCCGTCGCGCAGCCTCTGGCCAAGGGTGCGCATCTCCAGCTCCAGGAGGTCTGGGACGGAGGATGCCCCAGCGGCGGCCTGGGTGACCATTTCCCGGAAGAGCCTGGCTGTCCGGGATGGGCGGGGCAGAGACCTGGCCAGCGACACCAGGCGGTCCATTACCCTTCGAAGGGGAGGGGTTGCCAGCCCGGGCGGGATGGCTGATGACAGTCCTGCCGCCTCGCCGGCTTCGAAGCGACCGGCGTCCACAAGCTCAGTGACAATGCCTGCCCGTAGCGCATCCTCTGCGCTGATCCGGTCGCCCCAAAGCATCACCTTCATGGCTGCCTGCCGGCCCATGCGCTGCGGCAGCAACCGCGAGGCGCCGAATTCGGGACAGATGCCAAGCGGACCAAACGGTGCCATGAAGAAAGCCGAGCGGTCGGCGACGGCCAGATCACTGTGAGCAAGCACCGTGAGCATGATCCCGACCGCGGCCCCATGGATTGCGACGCAAACAAGCGGCCTGCAGGCCCGGACGGCCCGCATAAAATCCAGTGCCGTGCTGTCACGAAGGGACTCCGAGGCGGCCGTCCCGGCTGACAGGTCGGCCCCCGAGCTCATGAGCCGCGATGCGGGGTCGCCAGTGAACACTACGGCCATGACGGCCGGGTCAGCGTCGGCCTCGCGCACAGCGTCCGCGGCCTGGGCCATCATCGCTCCGGTGAGAGCATTCAGACGCTTCGGAGCGCTCCATGTCACAAGGACTGCGTACGCAAGGCCTGTGCGGCCATCTTCAGCGTCGCCAAGGTCGGAGAGCAGGACGCGCTCGACGCGGACACTCATCTCTGCGGCTCTCGGTTCTCGCGCTCGCGCGATATACCGAGCTGATAGACGATGGCGCGGCAACTCCTGCGCTTCGCCGGCGGGCCCGCTCGCGATCTCGGGTGCCAGCGTTCGACAGCCTCCGGGTCGATGGATGAGGCTCAATTGAGAAGGCCTGGTTCAATTGCAGATTCGAGAATGACTTTTGCGGCAGAGCTTGCTTTCGGAAGGCACCGATGGAGGCGGCGCCCACGCGACCCCGGCGGCGACCATGCCCAGGTTCCGCCGTCAGCTTCCGCTTGTGCATGAGCTGAAGGAGCAGATCCGGGGCGGAATCATGTACAAGGTGCGCCGCCTGCGAGCCGGCAGACCTTGACGACATGCAGTGTTTTGCCGCGCGCCCATTGCCACGCTGTGGTCACCATTTCGCCGCGCTGCAAGCCGGTTCCGCAGACACCGTTCTACGATGCCCTCCGTGTGACACCTGCGATGCCCATCGATGGCTACATCAAGAAGCGTGACGTGCCTCGCATTGGGAACCCCGCCGAGGCCCTCCTGACGTGAGTTCCATGCTGGTCAGGGCGCAAGGTGTGCCGGGGATGCCACGCCGGGTTTGCCATTACCCAAGCTTGCGGCTAACGCTCCCGCTCGGGCGCCTCGCAGGGATTTCGACGCCCGCAACCCGAGCCTCGCCCGCTTTGACAAGAAGACGCGCGATTCCGCGGGCCGCCGCGTCGGCGGATACTCGGTCATCGCGTCGCGGTTCGTGGACGAGCAGCTCAGAGAGATGGCCAGGGGGCGCTCCAGGGAGGACGCGTACGACAGGGCTCGGACATCCCTGCTGGCGGACGGCCCCAAGGTCACCGCGGCGGCACGGCTCCCGGCGTCGCTGATGCGCGACGTCACCCCGCACCCCCTGCTGTCGCTGCCCCCGTCCCAGGCAATGCAGGGGATCCTGGAGGAGCAGCTCGCCGTCGTGCGCGCGGGGCTGACGACCAAGGGGTCGCAGCGGCAGCGCCGCACCCGCACCGAGTACCGCACTTTCCGCGACGAGGAGACGAACCGCATGGTGCAGCAGCGCGAGCTCGGGGGCGACGGGCAGTGGGCCGTGATGCGCAAGGCTGCGATGGAGGCCCGGACGAGGCGCGTCGAGGCCGCCGCCGAGGCGGGGCGCGACGACGAGGACCCGGGGCTGGTGACGGAGGACGAGCTGGCGGCGTTCGAGCTGAGCGACGGCACGCTGAACGAGACGCTGCTGGGCACGCTGGTGGAGGCGGACCGGCTCCCCGAGGAGCAGGAGGCGGCGCTGCGGGCCTTCAAGGCGGACAAGGTCCTCGGCGCGGTTGCCGTGGCCGAGGCCGTGGACAGGGCAGCGGAGCGCGCGCTGGCGGCGGGAGGCGACGGCGCCTTTGCCGAGGAGGTGCGCAAGCTCGGCGTCGACCCGGCCTCCCCCGCCGGCTCCTCCCTCGAGGCGTCGATCCGCCAGCGCGCGGGCCGCCTCGGGGCCAGCGGGTGGGAGCGCCGCCTCGCGCCCGTGGCGAAGCTCGCCGCGGCCCCGGTCACCGTCGGAAGCGGCGACGGCGGCCGCGCGGCGACGTCCAAGACCGTGACGATGACGCCGGCCGAGTGGGCGGAGGAGGAGGCGAGGCGCGTGGCGGCGTTCGAGATGGGCCGCCCCGCCGGCGACGACGCCGAGGGCTTCCTGGCGCGCGAGGAGGAGGCGGCGGCCGGGACGGAGCGCCGCTGAGGCGCCCCAGGCAGGGGAGCGAGGCGACGGTGGGCGGGTGCGGTGTGTGGCAGCGTGCGCCGTGCCGGAACTAGATGCAGACGCTCACGCGCCCGCGCGTCGGCCCGTCGAGTCACTCACACGGGGTGCTGAGCCGGCCCGGCAGCCACAGTCGATTCGCCGAGCGCTCGCAGCGCCAGCACAGCATGCTCCGCGAGCCAGCACCGCGACGCGGCCACTGCCTTGGCAACGGGACGCAGCCCAGGCGCCCCAGCCGCGGTGTCTCTGGAGGCCGCGGCTGCCCGCTCCCAAGCCGAGACCGGGTCCGTGCCTCGGGCGGGGCCTGCCAGGCACGACACGGCCACGGTTGACGCGCCGCGGCACTCGGGCCGGAGGAGCGCCGCCGCCGAGAGCTCCGCCGCGACCACTGCCCCGAAGTGGCTCGGCCCTGCTAGCAGCACCGCCTCGACGGCCGTCCACGACAGGGACGCGGCAGCGGGTCCAGCGCCCGCCTGTGCCGCGGACGAGGCGAGCACGGCAGCCGCGCAGGCCACTGACGACAAGGCGTCGCCCGCTGCGACTTGAGACTCCGTGGCCTCAGCAGCGGCCCCGCACAGCCCCACGACGCCCGCGGCTGCGGCAGGGAGGGTGGCCAGGAGCGCAGACAGGCCCCCCACATCGCCACCGCTGGCACCGGGATGGAGCTGCGCAGCCATCGTCGCAACAGGCCGGCAGGCCAGGCGCCACCACTCACAGGCCTCGGCCGGCGCCAGCGCCGAAGCGTGTCGGCCGAAGGCACGGACGATCATGCGCGCGGGAGACTCCCAGTGCGCACCGCCGGGCCCGGGGTCAGCGGTGGGCCGGCCCGACCCCGCGCTCCCGAGGAGGAGCAGCAGCGCCGATACGGCCTCGGGCCGGGAGGCCAGCACGGCGAGGTCTTTGCCCCTCGTCACGGCGACGGCAGCAGCGGCCTCAGCGGCAGGCGCCTCATCGGCAAGCCGCGTCCTGCTGCTCACAGCCGCGGCGAGGGCAGGCAAGAGGCCGCACGCGAGCGTTGCGTGCCGCTCGCAGTCACCGCTCGCCCAGCCCACGACACCGCGCGCAAGGAATGCTGGCAGGCGCAGGTGGAACGCGGCGTCACCGTGCCTGGCCGCAGCTTCCAGCCACAGCGGGCGCGATGCGCATGCCCGTTCCGCAAAGGCAAGGGCAGATGCGGCCAGGCCCATCGCGCGTGCCGCGGTCGACTCGTCAGCCATCATCGTGACCGCAAGCACCATCGCATGGGTCACCAGCTGCGTTCCGTGAGCGGCGTCGGCGCGGTCAATCGCCTCGGCGCCGGCACGCGCGACCCATACGGCGAACGCCCGGCCAGCCGCCCCATCCACGTCGGAAAGCGCCGCGCTCGCACACCAAAACACATCCAGGGCCTGACTTGGGCCGTCCGGCGGACGCACCAGCGTCATGAGCCGGACCGTGCACTCGTCGATGAGATGCATGGGGACTTTTGCGCCGGGGGCGGCGAGCCCGGCCACAGCATCATCCATCGCCCGGCATCCGCTCGGGATCCCGCGCTCGGGGCCCGTGCCTCGCTACCGAGTGGCCAACTCGCACTGGTCGCGACTGGTCGAGCATGCGGGCAGAGCGACCACCGGTCAAACTCCATCCACCCAGCGGACTCACACGCGCACGGCCGTTGACCGCGAGTGAGGCCCGTCGCACCGTCAGGATGCCACGTCCTTCCGCCCCGGCGGCCGCCAAGAAGCGGCGTCAGAAGGCAGGGAGGCCGAAGAAACAAAACAGGACGAGCAAGCTGGACAGCGCTGCTGGCGATGACTCTGACGACAGCAACGTGGAGGACGACGACTTCGAGGGCATGGACGGATACAAGGACGGCGGGTACCACCCCGTCAAGGTGAGGCCTCGCGTGGCCGTGCAGCGGAGTCGGAGGTCGGCGACGGTTGTTCTTTTGGTCGGACGCGCTGCCCGGGTCTGTGCCCTGTATGCAAGCCCTTCCCGTGCCGCACCATTCGCGCAGATCGGAGAGGTGTACAATTCACGATACCGTGTGGTGGAGAAGCTGGGATGGGGGCACTTCTCGACCGTGTGGCAGTGCGAGGACTTCATCGACGGCGGCCGGCTGGTGGCGCTCAAGGTGCAGAAGTCCGCGCGCCACTACACAGAGGCAGCCGCCGACGAGATCAGCATCCTGGACTTTGTCAGCGAGCAGGCGGACGCAGCCGGCCAGGACGTGCCCGTCGTCAGGCTCCTGGACACATTCCAGCACGACGGCCCGAACGGACAGCGTGAGGCTTCGCAGGCTCGCGCATGCCCTGCCCGGGAGTGCACACATATGCCCTCGCAGTTTTGCGGCCGCCAGACCTCGGCGGGCGTTGGAACGGCGGCGGCCTTCCCGCCGTTGCATGCCTCCTCATGGCCCGCTCCTCGCCCGCTCCCGCCGCCGCCGCCGCAGACACGTGCATGGTGTTCGAGCTTCTCGGCGACAACCTGCTCCGTCTGATCAAGGCGACCCGCTATCGAGGGGTCGGCACGCAAACAGCCCGGGCGCTCGCGCGGCGCGTGATGCGCGCGCTGGCGTTCCTCCACGGGCCGTGCGGCATCATCCACACGGACATCAAGCCCGAAAACGTGCTGCTGACGCACAGCGTGGAGGACCTCCCGTCGTCGGACCAGTTCCGGCCGCTGGGGAGCGACGCCACAGGGGCGGCCGAGGACGACGAGGCGGACCCGACGGCAGCGCAGGACGCCGGGAGGCCGCGCGGCGCGGGGGCGCACAGCGCGAGCAGGAGCCCCGAGGCCGGGAGGCGCCGCCACTCGGTGCCGGCGGCGGCCTCGGCGTCGGCGGCGCCGGAGGCAGGGGTGGACTTCCCGGAGAGCCCCGCCGACGAGGCCGAGTGGATCGATGCGGCTCTGCAGGGCACTTCGCTGTCGGGCCGGGCCACCAAGGCGGCCCGGCGGAAGCTGCGGCGTCGCTGGGCGGAGCTGCGCCTTCAGGCGGCTGTCGCGGAGAGCAAGGCTTCCAAGGCGGAGGCGGCCGAGGCCGAGGCGGCCAGTGCTGCGGCGGGCAAGGACGGGGGCTCGGCGGGGCCGGAGACCGCCGACGCTTCCGCTGCCGCGGCCGGGGCCGGGTCGGCGGCGACCGATGCCGCAGCGCCCGACGCGGCGAGCGGCGCCGGCGAGGGCGGCGGGGCAGGGTCCGGGCCCTCGTCGGGGGAGGCGGCGAGGCCCGGGGCAGGGGCCGCTGAGGCCTCTGGGCCGGCGGCGCCGGGCGCGGCTGCCTCCAAGGCCCCGTCGTCGCTGCTGGCTCCCGTCAGCGCGCGGTCTGACGCCCTCCGTGACTGGCCGGGGACGGCGCTGTGGCCGCTGGCCTCGGCCGCGGCGCCGCCGGCGGACAACCCGTGGCAGCTGGCCATGGGAATCGAAGCGGCTCTGCTCGTGACGGCAGAGCACCCCGCACCCGGCGGCAGAGCCGTCGCCGCCGCGCCGGCCGCCCCGTCGCCGTGGGGCGTCGTGCCCCTACCGTCCGGGGCTGTGGTCCGCCGGGCTCTGCTCGGCACTTCCGTGGAGTCGGCCGCCGCCACGGACGTCGACGCGCTGGCGGGTCGCTGCGGGGCGCTGACGGCGTCGACGCCAGACGAGGAGGAGGAGGCAGGGGACGGGGCGGCGCCCGGCGTTGCGCCGCAGGTCACGGTGACGCTCCGGGTTCCGGCGGCCGTGGCTGCGGCGGCGATGGCGTCACGCCATCTCGTCGCCGCGGCGGCTGTGTGGGGCGGGGCACCGCTCGACGGGGACGAGGACGACGACGACGACGTCCTCGCTGCCGAGGCGCTGAGCGACGCCGCGGCGCGCCGGGAGCGGTCGGCCGGTGAGGCCCCGACGTCGGAACTGGAACGCGCCGCACCCGACGCCGAGGGCGCGGACAGCTCTGCCGCGACGGGCACTGGCGGCTCTGCCGCAGAGGGCGTGGAAGGCTCTGCCGACGGGGCGGGCGAGGGGGAGGAGAGCAAGGAGGAGGCGGCCGCCGCCGTGCCGCCCGCGTCGGCCGACGCCTCGTCGCTCGAGACATGGACCCTCCTCCGGCCAGCGGGAGAGCCGGTCCGTCTGGGGATCGCGACGACGTCAGCCCGCCTGGCACGGGCAGCGGCGGTGGGCTGCGGCCCCGTCCTGGCCGGAGTGATGATCCTTGCAGCCGACGGCAGCGCGGCACCGACCGCCGCCGCCGCTCCAGCCGCTCCGTCCGCCACTGCCGCTGCCGTCGCGCCGCCGCCGCTGCCCCCCGCCGGGCCGACGACCGCT
>Ga0136560_1000030_pt1 | contig 45113 bp, 24 predicted proteins | sample AntRauMeHopE1497_FD_104925 | JGI IMG/M metagenome (GOLD analysis project Ga0136560, IMG submission 104925) | Saline lake microbial communities from Rauer Islands, Antarctica - Metagenome Hop E1 #497 | ecosystem: Environmental > Aquatic > Non-marine Saline and Alkaline > Saline | place... | reverse complement strand
CTCAAGTACGTCCACTCCGCGCACGTCATCCACCGGTGAGGACGCCCGCGCGGCGCCCCCACGCCGCGGTGCGCATGGCCGGGCGGCCTGGGGCGGCCCGGCCTGTCGCGCGGCGCTGCTGCGGCTCGAGCTCGTCCATCACTGCCCCGCCCCGCCCCCCCTCTCCGCCCCGCAGCGACCTCAAGCCGTCCAACTTGCTGGTCAACAGCAACTGCGACCTCGCCATCTGCGACTTCGGCCTGGCCCGCGGCGTGACCAAGGCCTCGGAGAAGGACCTGACGTCGTACGTCGTCACCCGCTGGTACCGCTCCCCCGAGATCCTGTGCGAGGCCACGACGTACGGCACCGCCGCCGACGTGTGGGGCGTGGGGTGCATCTTTGGAGAGCTCCTGGGGCGCAAGACGCTGTTCCGGGGGAGCTCGTCCAAGCAGCAGGTGGAGCTCATCATCAGCGTGCTGGGCACCCCGACGGACGAGGACCTCGCGGGCATCGAGGACCCCAACATCGTCCGGCTCATCCGCAGCTTCCCGCGCCGCGCCCCCGTCCCCTGGGCCCACGTCTTCCCCGACGCCAACCCCATGGCGCTGGACCTTCTCTCCCGCATGCTCACGTTCTCCCAGGCCAAGCGCATCTCCGTTGACGAGGCGCTCTCCCACCCCTTCCTCGCCGAGCTCCACGCCAAGGCGACGGAGCCCACGTGCCCCATCCCCTTCGACTTCAGCTTCGAGCACGGCTACCCCCACGAGATGCCCAAGGCGCTCCTCCAGCGCTACATGTTCGACTCCATGGTCGACCTCCGCCGGGAGCAGGCGGAGGCTGCCGCCGCCGGCGGCTCGGCCGCCGGCGCCTCGTCCTCGTCCTCCTCCCGCGGAGTTCCTGGGGGGGTGTCCTCCGCCGCCGCCGCGATGGTCACCGACGAGGACGACGTCGCTATGACGCCCACCGCCTAGGCCGGGCGGAACCACACCAGCCCGCAACCGGCCCTGTCCTTGTCCCATGGGTGTCAGATCTGCCCGTGACCCTGAACCCCCGACCCCGAGTGCCTTTCCGACGGCCCCACACACGCTTCGCTGCGCGTGTTAAGCCCGCGCAGGGCTCTGACCCCACGGGAAGCCGCCCGTCCGCGCTCCTCAGCCCGGCGGCAACTACCCGCTGACGGTCAGGTCGGACGACGCGCGCCGGAACCGCGAGAGCACGCGCCAGACCACGAGGACCACCATGACCAAGATGATGCCGTACCCTGCCTCCATCCAGTAGATCGTCTCGGCAGAGGGCGCCTGGCCGAGGGATCTGCGATGCCGGAGCCGGTACCGCTTCGCAGCCGCTGACTGCGGGTGCTCCCGGACTTCTGCTGCCCGGGAAGCGTCCAGTATCACAAAGTACAGCGCCATGGTCGTCATGGCTAGTGCCATGAGCAGCGCACACGCCTCGCCCAGGTGGGCGGCGGCCCGATCGCGTAGCACATGAGCGCAGTCGCACACAAAGGTCTCCCCGACCGAGATGCGGAGCTGAACCCTGCACCGGGGGCATCGGACAGCGGAGGCACGGTGCTCCGTATCCTCGGCGGCGGCCTCGGCAAGCGCCGCAGCCAGGCACGCCTTGTGGTACCATCCTCGGTCCTCGTCCTGCGGCGCCACAGCTGCAGGCACTGGTGCGAACGGTGACCTTGGAGTCGGCTGCAATCGTGCCAAGCACGCGGCGTCGCAGGGCGGTCAGCGAGCTTGTGCTGACCTTTTTCCCACACTCGCAAGGCCGGATGAGCGTCGGACACGAGAGGGCCTCCGCTTGTCCACACGCCTCGCATAGCACGTGATGCGGCATTTGATTGCGTGCTGAGTTGCCCCTTCACAGTGCCCTGCTGGCTGTGGGAGCGACAGAGCATGGTCAAGGCAGGCCGATTCCGGCAGGCAGCCACTCGCGGCCCGCTGGCCGGGACGAATGCTGACCGCGAAGCGGGCTGGTGGTGCGGCCGCGTTCATGGTTGCACTCTTCGCGCTGCGAACGGCAGGGAAGGTGAGGGCCGGCGCACGCTCGCAGCACAGTGAGGCGTGACCTGCTTCGCCGCCACTGCACCGCGCCACTGCACCCTCTGCAGGCACTGCTTGGGGAGTGGATGCTCCCGGTCTCAGTGGTTCTGCTGGTGACCGTGCTCGGGGCGGTCTGGTGGCTTCAGCGAGGCGGGAGCATGCCCCCGGGAATCGCGGCGGGGCTTGCGGGGCTGACTTTGCGATGGGAGTCGTTTTGGGGCACCGTGGAAGAGGTGGACGCCACTGTCGAGGGGCGCGGCGGCGCTCCCGACGCGTTCCGACGCTCCAGCCGAGGCAAGGTGCTGAAGCGCTCCCGGGTCGACCGGGGGCTCTCGGCGCCGCTGGATGAGCTTGCGTCACGGCTGGGCGCCGTCCGGAAGCGAAAGGGGCCGAGGGCGCCGGTGGGTCCCCGCAGCGGTGGGGGCAGCGGCATGTGGCGGGAGGGTTCGGGGGACGAGGACGCCGGCCGGGGGTCCGACGGCAGCGCCTCGGACGCGAGGTCGCCGAGGCATAGGCAGCGCAGCGGCCGCATGTACACGGGTCGCAACGCGGCCCAGACGGAGCGCGTGAGGCGGAGCAAGGCGGCGGTCGGTCCCGCCTCGCGGCACGGGCGGACGGGCCCCCGAGACGGGCAGGCGGGCCCCGGCGGGGCGGGAGTTGGAACCGCTGCGCCAGGGTCGCCAGCCACGCCGGTGGTGGCCTCGCCGGCCGGAAGTGCGACAGCAGCGGCCGCAGCACCGGCTGCGGCGGCCGAGCCGGCCCGGCCTCCCGGCCCCCCGCCCTCGGCCCCGGCAGCGGCGCCTAGCCTCGACCCCGAGGTGCGCCGCTGGGTGGAGGACAGCGGGGCGGGTCGCTTCGCGGACGTGCTGTCGGAGCACGACCTGACGTCACCCGCGCTTCTCAAGCGGCTGGCCGCGGCCGGGCGGCTGTCCTCGGCGCTAAGGGAAGCCGGGATCGGGTCGGTAGGCGCGAGGGAGTCGCTGGTCATGGCCATCGAAGCGGCTGCCGCCGGTGAGGGGAGCCCGGACACGTAGCGCCCCCGTTTTCGCGGCTGGCACCGCCGAGGGGAAGTTACGGCAAGCCTGCAGCGGCTCGGCCGCACTGGGTCACGCCGCGCTTCCATGTGCACACTTCAGGGCGTCATGGCAGTCGGTGCCGCGCAGCCAGACAAGGCACTCAAGACCTAACGCAAAGCGACCGCGGCTCACCGCAAGCGAGCCCATTCACAAGCGCGCTCCCAGGAGCCAGGCTCGGGCCACCCGCGGTGGCACCTCACGGGCTGTCCCCCGCGGCGTCCTCCGACCTGCTGCACGAGGCCGACGAAAGGTCGTCGTCCCCGCGGGCGGCCAGCACCGTCATCGTCGGCCGCTGCCTCGCCAGGCGCTGCCTCAGGGCGCGCTCGGAGAGCAGCGACTCCGACGCCGACGCGGTGCCCTTCTCCTCCGGGTCGACGTCCTCCGCCCCGGCGCCCGACCGCATGCTGGCAGCCATCTCCTCGCTCCCCTGGGTGTCGGCGCACGACGCGCCGCACGCCGCCTCGTCCTCCCACCCGCACCCGTGGGCGTTGATCACGGCGGGGGGCCTCAGGCCGTCGGCGTGGGACGACACGGAGCTGACGCACGCCTCAGCCGACCCCGTCCCGCACCCGTGGCGGTGCTGCGGCGCGCTGGCCGTGCCGGCGCGCCGGTGCTCGGGCCACTGCCGCTGTGGCGCCGCCGTGCCGTCCGCCGGCGCGACCACGTCCGGCGACGCTGGGCTCATCGACCCGCTGTCTTCGGTCCCCCTGGCGTCCGCATACGGCCCCGCGAGGGGCGACGCGACCCGCCTTAGCACGGGCACGAGCGCCTTGAGGCTGCCGTCCGGGTTGAGGCGCTGGGAGAAGGCGTAGGGGCGGGAGGTGCCGCCCTCCTGCACCATGACCACGACGGTGTCCGCGCCGGCGCTCGAGTCGGCGAAGCGAGGGCTGTCACCGCTGCTGGCGCCGCCCGCCCCCCCCGTGGGCGACCCCCGCTGCGACACCGGCCCGATGCGGATCGAGCCGCCGAACAGGTGGTGGCTCGGCCTTTTACGTACCAGGCGGCGCGCGGCCGTCTCGGCCACGCCCAGTCCCGCCCGCATCGGCGGGGCCGCTTGGGCGTCGGACCCTTGCTCGCGCCTGTGCCGGGACGACCGCTCCCGCTGGCGGTTTCGCATGGTGCGCTGGAACGCGTTCAGCCGCCGGGCAGAGCGACGCGCCGGCTCTGTCGGGTCCTCCCGCTTCGATGCCGCGAGGAGGTGGGACGGCACGGTGACGCCCGGGGCCAGCTCCACGAGCTCCACCACCGGCCCGGACAGCACCGCCGGGCTCATGGCGGCGCTGCCCGAGTGGCGTTGGACCTCGCGGCCGTCAGCGGCAGAGCTCCCGGCCGGGCTGGGCCCCACGGCAGGAGGACGGCCCGGCCCTGCGGCGACGCCGACGGGCTGCTGCCTCCTCGCGCTTCGCGACGCCATCGCCGAACGCTTCGTGGTCGTGGGCGCGGTCAGGGGGGGAACGATGGAGGCCGGGGGGGGCCTGCCACGCTGGCCGGGCGCCGCGCCGCCGCCGCCGCCGCCGGTGCCGGGGTTGCCGCCGCTGCCGCGGGACTCCTCGGTAGGCGGCGCTGCGGAGCTGACCCCCGACTCCGCGCCCTTGACCGCGATGGCGACGGCGTCGCGGCCGGAGCCGTCGCCGAGCACCACGGCTGAGGGGGTCGCGCCACTGGCCGCGCCGCCATCACGGCCACGGCCGTCCCCGAACTCCACGGCCGAGGGAGTGGCGCCCGCGCCCATCGTGGTGGCCCGGGGCCCGGCGGCCTCGGCGTCGCCTGCGCGGTCTCGGCGGCCGCCGAACGCCCCCGGGATGGCCAGGAACTTGGATGCCTCGCGGAGCAGGTCGTCGGGGTCGCCGGGGGGCGGGATCGTCGTCGACGGCGGGGCCCCGCGGGACCTCACGCGCTCCGTCCGGGTGAGCCACAGCACGGGGTCGAACGGCGGCGCCACGACGGACCCGTCGGGGTCCATGGCCCCGCTCCCCGCAGCGTGGCCGACCGCTCTCGGGAGGGGCTCGAAATCCCTCAGCCAAGGGTGGTTGGTCATATCGAGCGACGAGAGGCGTCTGGATGGGTCCTTGACGATGAGCTTGGCGATGAGATCGCGCGCCTGGGGCGAGATGGACTGCCACTCCGGCTGGTCGAAGCTCCAGATGGCGTTGCGGGCGCGGTGCTTGATGGTGTCCACGGGGAGGCCGCCCTCGGGGTCGAACGGGTGGAACCTGCGGGTGCGGGGGCGGCCGGGGAGGGCGGCCGGGGAGGCTGGTGTGCTGCTGGCGACGGCGCGGCCAGGGGGCGGCGGGGCGAGCAACGATCGCGGCGAGCGCACAGGGGTCGTGCCGGCTCGACCTCGGGGTCGCGGGCCGTGCGGCCGGTGCGCCGTACGAGGGCCCTCACCCCGTGAGCACGACGGAGAGGATGACGCCGAAGCCCCAGCTGTCGAAACGGGTGTCGTAGCCCGGGCGGGTGGGGTCGCTCATCTCCGGCGCGGCGTACGCCCAGGTGCCGCACACCTTGACCAGCCGCTCCGACGAGCGGATCTGCGGGTTGTGGGTCGTGAGGGGCGGGCAAGGAGGTGAAAGGCGGGGCGCGCTCGCATGACGGCATCACAACGGCACACCGCTGCCCGCAGTGCGGCCCGTCGGCCTCACGAGCTGGGAGAGCCCAAAGTCGGCGATCTTGATCTCGGACGAGTAGGAGTCCTCCTTGAGAAGCAGGTTCTCTGGCTGCGGGGAGGGGAGAGACGTGACAGCAGCACAGCGCGTCACGGCACCGACCTCGCGGGGTGTTGCCCCGGGGACAGAAGAGGCTCCCCGGCAGCCGTCAGCAGCGCAGCTGCGGGCCCGAATGAGGCTGTCTCACCTTCAAGTCGCGGTGCACGATGCCTCTGGAGTGCAGGTACGCCAGCGCACGCGCCACGCGCCTGAACGCGGGCCTGGCCTCAGCTTCGGTGTACGCCCCCTTGTGCACCAGCCGCTCGAAGAGCTCGCCGCCGTTCATGAGCTCGAGCACAAAGACCACCTTGTCCTCGGTCTTGTAGCAGCCGTAGTAGCCCACGATGCCTGGGTGCATCCCCATGGCCTCCATCACGGCGAACTCCCGCTGAATGGACGTCACCTTGATTCGGTCGCGGGCCATCACCTGCGGCGCGGGCATCCGGCGCAGGGCGGACAGGTCACAGGCGCCCTCAGCGTGCCTCCTGAAGCAGCGGTGCGGCGCCCTCAGCCGTCGCGCCACAATGTCGCTTACCTTGAGAGCCACGGCCTTCGTGGAGTCACCCCTGTGGCGCGCGCGGAACACCTCGCCGAACGAGCCGTGGCCGAGGTTGCTCTCGATGTAGAAATCTTGGGTTGCCCCAGCCGTCGTGACCTGCGAAGGTGACGGCGCTTTCAGAACAGGCGAGAGGTGCGTGGAGCATGCGCACGGCGTGCACCCCGGCGAGCTAGTGCCGGGGTAAGCGCAGGGCTTGAACAGGAAGGCGACCCAAGAATGGTTTTTCTTGACCGCAGCCCCGAGCAGCCCCAGCGGCCAGTGCCCGCCCGGCAGGCTGTTCACTCCCCCCTTTGAACTTGAAGCTAGGTATTCTGGTCGTGAACGGGGGTCACTGCGCGCAGCGGCCTCCTGGGCGGGAAGGCTCGAGCAGAAAAGGGCGGGGAGAGACGATGGTCTCACCTCCACGGCGGCCAGAAGCCCTGATCGGAGCTCCTTGGGCTGCCCTGTGGCGGCGAGCCTGGCTGTGAAGATGGGATCATCCGGCTGTGCGGCCCCAGGGTTCGCCAGGCTGTTTCCGGCGGCGGCTGTGGCCGCCTGCCCCGTGCGCCCAGACGCCGCGCCTCGGGTGCTCGTGCTCGGCTGGGCAGCCGGCCCCGCGGCCGCCGAGGGGTCCCGACGCGTGGCACTCGGCCCCTGTTTCGAGCCAACACACCCCATGGCGCTGCAAAGTCCCGCCGCCCCGGGCCTCGCTAGCCGCAGACGTGCTCGACTGAAGCGGTCGAGCCGCTCAACACTAACCCTAAGTTTTGGGCATCTGGCTTCGGTTGTCCCCACATTCATCATGGCCGGCAATGGCATCGTGACGGGCCGGACGTACATTGCGTTCAGCGTGGCAGCCCTGCTGGCTGCGATGGTCTTCGCCCTCGTCAGCGGCGTTCGGAGCGGCAGCCAGGACCTGCTGGGGCACGTGGCCTCCGAGCTGACGGACCATCCCCTCGGCATTCTCGTGAGCCCAGCCCGGTTTACGCCCGTCGGGATTGCAGCGCCGCTTGTGATGCGTCCATCAGTCGCTCGGCCCGGAGCTAGTGCTGCAGGGATCCGCGCTTCCGCCGTTGGCAAACGCCGAACCAAGTTGAAACGTCGCGAGCGCCGCCCAGCAGGCATGCCTGACCATTCGGCGCCCGCCCTGCATCCCGTCCGAGCGCAGGCGCTCATGAATGTGGCTGCGGCGTCGGCGCTGGCCATCTTCCTGGGCATCACCCACGCTTTCCTCGGCGGAATGCTCGGTGACGAGACATCGGTGAGAGGGCGGTGTTCGCTTGCCCGGTTCGCCGATGGGGCTTGTCCGGTGCTTGACCATCCCGTTTGCGGTCTTCCCCTCGCAGGTCTGCCGCCGGCGGAGCATCAGCTTCGCGCTGTACAAGCTGGCCATGATGGGCTTCGTGCTGGACCTCACGCTTGACCTGGACACGGTGGTACTTGCCGTCTGGCTGTGCAGCATGGTCCTCGTGGTGTCTCTGACGTCCCTGGCGCGCAGGCGCAGGGAGAGGCTGTCCCCGCTTCGCTTCTCGATGTCCACGCACGGCTCCTCAGTCGCCTTCACCGCCGTCGCCCTCGTGATCAACACCGCCGTGTTCTGGTCCTGGGCATGGGCGCTGCAGGGCGGCGGTGTCAGCCTCATGGCGCTGCTTCTCGTCGACTGCTTCCTCGAGGGCCTCTCCCTCGTCCACACCCTGGCCCGCACGGGCATCGAGGCCTACGACTCGAGGATCAGGGCGTCGCAGGAGGCAGCCGCCGCGGCGGCGGTCCTGACGGGGGGCGCGGAGGTCCCGGCCCCGGTCACCGGGTGGGATCGCAAGGTGACGTCGACTATGCTGGCCGACTTCGTGGCCGAGGCGGGCGGCCTGCTCGTCACGCTGCTGCACTACCTCCACGTGTGGTGGATCGCGGGGCTCAACTTCACGCTCCTGGACGTGCTCCTCTTCCTCAACTGCCGCGCCGTCTTCATCCAGCTCAGGGACCGATACGCCGCCCACCTCGAGTACTACCGCCGCGCCGACCGCCTCCGCGCGGCCCTTGGGGCGATGCACAACCCGACGGAGCGGGAGGTGCGCGCCAGCGACGAGGTCTGCGGTATCATGCAGGTGCCGCTCCGGGACGAGGGCGTCGAGGAGGGCTCCCCCGCCCTGGACGCGCCACGCATCGACGTCGTCCGCACCCCGTGCGGCCACTCGTTCCTCCGGGCCCAGCTCAGGCGCTGGCTGGAGATGCCGGAGTCCCGGGGGCAGTGCCCGGTCTGCCGCAGGACCCTGCTGGAGGCGGGGCAGCAGGGCCCGCCGGTCCCCGGGGCGGCACCCGCTCAGCAGCACGACGCAGGCGCCCCTGCCGGGCCCGGGGCTGCGGCAGGCGGGCAGCCGGGCCTGGCGCACGACGCGGCACGCGTCGCCGCCGCCGCCGGCCCCGCGGGCAACCCGCCCGCAGGCCTCGCTGCTGACCGCGGGGGCCTCCCGCGCCTCGCCGTCCCCCCGCCCGGTGCGGCGATCGGAGCTGGGTCCCCCTTCTACTGGCAGGGGAACGTTGGCGGCATGGGCATGGGATTTGGGTTCGGCGCCGGCGGCCTGGCCGCGGGCTTTGGGAACGATTTCATGGCCATGGCGCAGCAGGGCGGAGCGGCCGGGTTCCCGTTCGGCGGCATGGGCCTGGGAGGTGCCGCGGGCGGGCCGGCGGGGGGTGCCGCCGCCGCTGGCGCCGCCGCCGGCGGCCTTCCCCGCGAGGTGGTGCGCCAGCGAGTCATCCAGGTGCTCGAGGTCGCCTCCACGGTGAGCCCCGCCGCGGTGGAGCGTGCCGTCGCGGCGGGCGGCCTGCCCCCCGTCATCCTCGAACAGATCTTCAGCCACCCCGAGGCCTGGCCGCTCGCCGGCCCGGGCGAGATCGACGCGTACATCCGCCCGCCGGAGCCCGACGCCGGTGCCCTCCGCCCGGACGCGGGGGCGGCGCGGGACGGGGGGGCGGACGGCGTGGCCGCGGCGTCTGCCTCGGCATCGGCCGGCCCAGCCACCCCCAAGGACCCCGGCCCGCAGCCGAAGTTCGAGCCAGGAGCCGCCGGGGCCGGCCCGGCCATCTCGCTCATGCGCCGGCGCAGCGCCTGGCTGGTGGACGACGCGCGGTTCCGCATGGCGGCGGGGAAGATCCGGACATGCTCGAGCCCTGCCGGCTGCGCGGCGGGGGACGCTGCCAGGCCGTCGGTCCCCGAGGCCGCGGCGGCCCGCTCGCCGCCTGTCGAGCAGGGTGAGCGAACGGCGGCACGCTACGCGGAGGCGCCGTCTGACGCGGCCGTCGAGGTTGGCCAGGCACGGGAGGTCGGCCTGCCCGCCGCCACGGACGAGCTGGTTCCGCCGGCCCGAATGACGATGGAGGAGGTGAGGCGGCGCCGGCTCGCAGCGTACATGCGAGGCAACGATTAGCGCTGTGGGTGCTTGGGCGTGTGGGGTTGGCTCGGCGTGGCGTCACGCGTGAGGGATCGACTTGCGTTGAACGGCATTGGCGAGACCACACGCGCAAAGACGAAGTAGAGATGCAAAGTGGGAGACATGACAATCCAGAGAGAGAGAGAGAGAGAGGGACGGGGCACAGCGCCCGGAGGCGCTGCGCGCCACCAGGCAACGGGGGCTCATTCCTTCTTGGACCCGCGGTACTCGCCGACCACCACGGCGTGGTCGCGCTCGTACGGCTCGAGGGTGAGCTGCTCCTGGGGCTTGATCCTCTCCTCCTTCATGCGCTCGCGCTCCATGGTGAAGACGGCCTCGGGCTTGGCGGTGGAGTCAACACAGTTGGCCTTGATGCTCACCACGACGTGGCCGCCCGTCTTGAGGAAGTAGTGGGCGTTGAGGGCGACGATGCGGCTCTGGTCCGGCTGGGCGACATCGGCGAAGATGCAGTCCACCATGCCGACGAGCATGCGGTACTTCAGGGGGTGGCGCGCGTCCTCGATGATGGGCACGATGTTGGGGCGGTTCTTGGCCATGTTGATGAGGTCGCGGCCGGAGCGGTGCGAGAACTCGACGGCGTACACCACGCCCTCGGGGCCGACGAGGTCCGACACGTGGCTCACGGTGGTCCCCGATGCGGCACCGAGGTACAGCACCTTGGATCCGGGCTTCATCCAGATGTTGGCCACACCGCCGAGGATGGCGGCGGCGAGCTTGCTCCGGAAAGGGTTCCACACGCGGTACTCGATCTTCTCCCCGTCGGGCTCCTCGCTGTCCACCTTGATGGTCTTCTCGCCGTACACGGTCTTGCCGGGCACGAGGTTGCGGGTGACGAGGGAGTCGTCCTTGCCGCGGGCGATGAACACGCCGGTGTGCCTGCGAAAGCAAAGTCGGCAGCAACACAACAAGGCCGGGCGTGAGCAGGCACATGGACCGGCAACTGCTGCTGAGCCATCGAAAACGGCGGCGAATCGCGGGGACGGGCGGTCTGGCGGGAGCAAGGCGGGCACTCTTCCCGTCACGCTTTGGGCTGGTCCCCTCTTTTCCCCAGCGCCAAGGCGCCACCGCGACTGCCTGGCATCGGTGCCCGCGTCATTCTCACTTGTGGGGCTCCACGATGACCTTGGCACCGCCGCGGAAGCCGCCGCCGCCGGCTGCGCCGCCGCGTCCGCCGCCGCGTCCGCCGCCACGGCCGCCGCCGAAGCCGCCGCGGGCTCCGCCGCGGGCTCCGCCACGGCCGCCGAAGCCGCCGCCGCGAGCACCACCGCGGCCGCCGAAGCTGCCGCCGCGTCCGCCGCCACGGCCGCCGCCGCGGCCGCCGAAGCCGCCGCCGCCACCACGTCCACCACCGAAGCCGCCTGCAGTGAGAGAGGAGACACAAGTATACAGTGGAATCGCGCGCTTTGGCTTCCCTCGGGCCGGCGACGGCGTGCACAAGCCGAAGTGAGGCTGGCCGATTGCTGCGCCCGGCCGGGGACTTCAGGACCCACGGCCCGGTTCTGTGGACCGTAATCGATGCTCACCACGTCCACGTCCGCTCATGATTAGTCTGGCGCTTCGAGGAGAGCCAGGGGCAGGTGCAGGAGGCGGAGAGGATGTCTTCACGAGCAGAGCCTGAAAGCAGAGCCGCACCCCACTCCACCCGTTCCGGCCCGGTCGTGAGACCACCAAGGCGGATAACACCGACGACGAGGCCGAATCGAGGGCCAGGGCTGGCTCAGAGTGCTGAGGGCGCGGCCGTGCTGCCCGGACCGGCAACCACCACCACTGGTGCGGAGCCGACATGAGTGCCAGGACAGCAAACCTGGCCCACGCGGGCTTTTCGGTTGACTGGTCGCCATTTTACCCTGGCAAGGTAGCTGCATCGTCTGGCGAGCATTTCGGGCTTGCCGGCGCTGGTGCCATTGAGATCTTCGACGTCAAGGACGACGGCCTGGTGAGCCAGGTCTCCATCTCGCCCCATGCCGCGGAATTAGAGCAATGCAGGCACCAGAGCTTGGCGGCCCGGCCGTCTCTCGTCGCTCATGCAGGTCTTATGCCGGCGCATGGCCACGGCAGCGGGGCAGTTTGGCCTCGCATGGAGCGAGGCTCACCCGGACCAGCTCGTCAGCAGCGGCGCTGACGGTAGGCTTCGTGTGAGCAAATCAAAGAGAACGATGCGTCCCGTCGACAGCGCGGCCCAGACGTTGCCGGGCCAGGGCTAAGCCCGGCCAGTCCAGGCACCACGTGTGACGCTTCGCCGACTGAGCGCCGCACCGGCCGCGCGGGCGGCGACCTGCAGACTGGTTCACGGTAGTGCCTTGCCTCGGTGACCTACGCAGCTGTTCGATCTTCGCGCGGAGTCGGGCCTTCCCGTCGCCGTCCTGCGCCACTGCGACGGCCAGGCCGTGAACTCGGCCTCGTGGAGCCCGGTCGAGAGGGGCGCGTTCTGCGGCGCCGGCGCCGACGGCAGGCTGACGGTGTGGGCAGCCGACCGCAACGAACCCGTGGTGTGCCTCGAGGCCAGGGGGCGGTCGCCCGCTGTGGCCCAGGCCGACGCGTCAGACCTCTGGGCGGCGGAGTGGCACCCCTCCACCGGCCCCGTCCTGGCGGACGCCGGCGTGACGGGCTGCGTGACGGTGTGGGACCTGCGGGCCCCGTCCCGCTCCCCCGCCGCCTCCACGCCCGTCGGCGAGGAGCTCCTCGACGTCTCCTGGTGCAGGTACCAGCCCGCCACGGTCGCAGCGGCAAGCACGGGCGGCGACGTCCAGATCTGGGACATGCGCCGGGCGGCCGCCCCGCTGGCGTCGCTTCGGGGCCACAGCATGGCCGTCCTCGCCGTGGCCTTCTCGCCCTGGGACTCAGACGACGTGGTCTCGTGCTCGTACGACACGCGAACCTGCCTGTGGGACGCGGGGCCCGCGACGGCGTCGTCGCTCCAGCAGCAGTGGCACAGCCACTCTGAGTTCGCGCGCGACGTCAGCTGGAGCCCTCTTGCGCGCGGCACAGCCGCCTCGGTCGGGTGGGACGGCATCCTTGCCGTGATCCGCCCGGGCTCCGGGTCCAAACCACCTGGCTGACGGTGGCTGCGCGCCCGGCAGCCGCTCTGCGCGGCTTCGAGGCCGAGATCGGCACTCGGGACGCACGCCCGGCATGCAAAACGTGGCGGCCGCCACGCGGGCGAGCGAGTACACCGACCTCGGCGCGGCGGGCCCGAATGTTCGCGAAGCGACGATCAAGTTGCCCTCGCAACGGTGCTCGCGATGCCGCATTGCCGCCGTCAGCGGCCTCGTCGTCCTCATTGGCGTGGCCATCGTGCTGGCTGTGGTTCTCACCCCGGATCTAACCCCAGAGGCCAAGTTCTGGAAGCGTGCCTGCTCGGCCATGTGCCAGGGGCCGATCATCCAGGCGGTCAATCAGCTGGGCATCTTTAACGACTCCAAGGACTTTGTGGATATGCCCATCCTCTCCAAGAGCCCGGAAGCGGTGCTCAGCATGTTTGCGTCGGTGGACCCTGCGTCTCAGCCGGCCGTCAAGGCGTTCCTTGCGGCCAACTTTGGCGAGGCCGGGTCCGACCTCGAGGCGGTGCAGCCCACTGACTGGAAGCCCGGGCCGGCCGTCGTGACCATGCAGCGAAACGAGACCCTGCGGGCGTTCGCCGAGTCCGTGCACGCCATTTGGCCTGCGCTTTCTCGGCGGGTCAAGGCGTCGGTGTTCGCCCACCCGGAGCGGCACACGCTCCTGCCCTTGCCACGACCCTTCGTGGTGGCCGGTGGTCGCTTCCGGGAGCTGTACTTCTGGGACACGCTCTGGATCGTGATGGGCCTGCTCCGGTCCGAGATGCCGGAAACGGCGACGGCCGTCGTGGAAAACCTCGCCTGGGCCGCCCGCCTCCTCGGCAAGGTGCCAAACGGCGCCAGGGCATACTACGCGGACCGCTCGCAGCCCCCCGTGCTGGCAATCATGCTCGAGGCGGTGGTGAACGTGACTGGCAACTACTCCCTCGCTCAGTACGTCCTCCCCGCCGTGGAGCAGGAGCTCGAGTGGTACGGGGCGTCGGACGGGAGCAGCTACCGCGCGCAGCAGACGGCGCAGATCAAGGGCCACACCCTGCACCGCTACAACGTCCAGGTGTCGGGCCCGCGGCCCGAGTCGTGGCGGGAGGACCAGGCGACGGCGCGGGGCGCCGGGCTGCAGCCGGGGTCCCAGGCAGCCCTGAAGCTGTGGGGAGAGCTGGCGTCGGGCGCGGAGACGGGCTGGGACTACAGCTCCCGCTGGCTGCGCGACGGCAGGGCGCTGGACACGATCCGGACGTCACAGATCGTGCCCGCGGACCTCAACGCCATCATGGTGGCGCAGCTGCGGGCCGCCGCCAGGCTGCAGCGCGCCTACGGCTCCAAATCCGCCGCGGCGGACTTTGACTCGCGCGCCGACCGGCTCGTGACAGCGATCAACGAGGTCCTCTGGGACGACGAGGCGGGGTGGTGGGCCGACTACGACCTGGAGGCCGGGGCGAGGCGGCCGCAGGGGGCCGTCACCCCCGCCGCGTTCGTCCCCCTCTGGGCCGGGTGCGCGGAGGGCATCTACGCGGAGAGGGCTGGCCGCGCCGCCGATTCGATGATCGGCCGCTCGGGGCTCTACCTCGCCGGGGGTCTGGTGACGTCCCGCGAGGACACTGGCCAGCAGTGGGACAGCCCGTCAGCGTGGGCCCCGCTGCAGTGGCTCTCGATCCGCGGCCTGGAGCGCGCCGGGCGGGGCGCCGACGCCCGCGAGCTCGCCCGCCGCTGGCTGCGCTCCAACCTCCTGGGCTTCCAGTCCCTGGGGGCGATGCTCGAGAAGTACGACGCCTTCCACCCGGGCTCCCCGGCCGGGGGGGGCGAGTACAAGCCCCAGGAGGGCTTCGGCTGGACCAACGGCGCGGCGCTGGACCTGCTGGCGTCGTTCGACTGGCAGTCCCTCGAGTGACCGCCGCCCCAGTGAGCCGCGGGCGATCGCAACACTGACGCGCGCTGGGTGACGAAGTCTCGCAAGCCACGGGATCGCGAGGCACGCCCCGCCTGCCGAGCAGCATTGCCAAGCCACAGCGCGCACCTTGCCGCTCGGCCGCCTGCGCACCCCACACACCCAAAGCCCGCTCATACGCCGCACCGGCCCGGCCCGAGCCCTCGGGTCGCCCTCTGCCGTGGATCCCTCTCGTCCCCGGCGTCAGAACTCGAAGAAGAGCATCCTCACGCCCTCCAGGTACTGCACGATCTCCCCCGCGCCCAGCTTGGAGGCTCCGTAGATGCGGTCCACGAAGGAGATGGGTACCTCCCTGACCTTGAACCCCATCTTCTCGCTGCGGACGATGACCTCCATCTGGAAGACGTACCCCTTGGACTTCACCTCGGCCAGCACCTTGCGGAGGACGTCCTGCTTGTACAGACGGAACGATCCGGTGAGGTCGCTGGCCCCGGGGGCGAGCAGCAGGCCGGCGAGGAAGTTCGCAACGCGGCTGGTGAGCTTGCGCTTCAGGTCCCAGCCCATCACGCCGCCACCCATCCGGTATCGGGTTCCCGTGACGACGTCGCAGTCCGTCTTGCGCATCTCCTCCAGCATGACCGGGATCTCCTTGGGCTGCGACAGGGCGGGCAGAAAGGCTACCGAGGGAGGCATGGTCCAAGCGCGGGGCTGGCAGGCCGTTGTACCCGCGGTATCGTCGCAGGCTCACATGGTGCGACATGTCGGCGTCCATAAGCACGACGTACGGGCTCTCAACGTACTTGAGGGCGTCCATGTACGCCGAGCCCAGCCCGAGCTTGCCCTCGCGCTTCAGCACCCGGATCCGCCCCGGGAAGATCTTCTGGAGTCGCAGCGCGACGGACATGGTGCCATCGGGGGAGCTGTCCTCGACAACGATGAGCTGGTACTCCACCTTGCTGCGGTGAGGCGGACGCCGAAAACAACGCCCGGCTCAACGTGGCTCGTGGGCGCCGCCGAGCCTGTGCCCTTGCTTCCGCCTCGTGAAGCGATTGTATCATTGCATCGCATCGGGCAAGCGAGGGCGGACGCAGCCGCGCCGTGGTTGCCATGCAACGCCGGCCTCACCTGGCCTTCAGATGCTTGTCGATCAGGAACGTGATCAGGGGCAGGTTATCAAGCTCCTCGTATGTGGGAAGGATGATGGTGACATCTGGCTTCCCTGCCGACGCCATGGTCCAAGGCTAGGATGGGTGTGCGCTGTGCCTGGCAGGGGTGCGAGCTGCTCGCAGAACCCGGCCGTGCCAAAAGCGGGGACGCCGTGCTGCTGACGCTTTTCGCCAACACACATGGCGGCACGCACACACCCGATGCATACGCGCCAAAGCGCGGCGCGGTCACGGCATGCGTCCGCATACGCCGGCTGCCCAACCAGCATGAGATTTGCTCCTGCGCAGCGATCCCCGATAACTGAGCCTTTGGGCAACAGCAGCTCAGCGCCCAGGCGGGTGCGCCGCACCCTCACCGAGCCGCCCAGGCGCCGCTTCGCCGGCAACGGCCGAGCCCCTTCCGGCGTGGCGACGAATGGCCCGCACCCGTGCTAGCGACAGGGCCCGCTCGCCGAAGCAGTCGTCCCGGGTCAGCGACAGCAGCAGAGCCATCCGGCCGGCACGGTCCATCCCTCGCTCTTTCCCCGCCAGCGCCGTCCACGACGACGCGAGCTCGTACTTGGGGCACCGCCCGAGGTGCCCTGCCACGTCACGGCGCGCCACGACGGCAGAGCAGCCCGAGTACGCGAGCGGGCACGGCGAAGGGGCGGAGGCACACACGAGGCGGTGCTCGTCCAGGTGCCAGCCCCTGACCCGCGCGCCGCATCCCCAGGGGCACGACTGGCGCCGGCCCAGCTGCTGCTGCTCGCCCCTGGACAGCTGCCGCTCGAGGAGCAACGCCCTGGACACGCCGCAGGGCCGGCTGGCCGGGGGGCACCCGCCCCGGTCAAGGCTCACGAGCGGGGGCGGTTCCCCTGACGGCGGCGTCGACGACGACGCTGCCGCCGCCGCCGTCCGCGGTTCGCTGGGCGCGGCGCCACTGCTGCTCCCGGCAACCCGTTGCGCCAAGCAGGCGTCGTAGCCGGGGCAATGGCGGATGTGCCGGTCCCAAAGCTCCCACCGAGGGCCCTTCCAGCGGCACCCCGCCGCGGCCGAGAGCGGGCAGGGGACGACTGCGAGCCCGCAGAGCCCGTCGTGGTCGTCGGCATCCTCCGGGTCCGTGGTCGCACCACAGCGCCGCGGGCACGCGACACGCGCGGGGCCCGGGCCTCGTTCCCCCGCGGGGCTCGGTCCGGGGTCAGGCCAGCGCCAGGCCAGCTCCTTGCTACAGCTGCTGCGCTCGGATACCGCCGGGTCAGCCGTTGCCCCGGTCACGCCCGCCTCGACCACGGCAGCATCGGCCGCTGCGGCTGCTGCCGCCTCGGCGCTGGCCACGCGCAGCGAGCACGGGCCGAGCCCCTCCCCCGGGCGGGCGCGCGCCACCCTCGGGTCGTGGTCTCGCGACCACAGCACCGTCGTGGCGTCCGATTCCGACCCCCGCTTGCCGTCCACGACCCAGCGCGGCGGCCGCTGCCTCCCCCGCCTCGCGGAGATTCTGCCCCAGTCCTCCAGCCTCACCTGGTCGTCCCAGAAGCGCGTCGGCGCCGCCCCGTCGAACCGGTCGCACGCCACCGGCAGGTCGGGCCGCCGCGAGCTCATCCGCAGCTCGTCCAGGCCGGCGAACACCCCTCCCATGGCGGGGAGCCCCGGGTCGCCCCGCTTCATGGAGGCGAGCTCCAGCTCCCGCAGCGAGGTCAGGGATGACAGCTGCCCCGCCGCCTCGGCCGACAGCCCCGAGGCCGTCGCCAGCCGCAGCGTCCGCATGCCGGGGAGGTAGAACCGCATGGCGTCGATGACGCTGGCCAGCGGCGGCTCCTCGAGCACCAGGTCTAGCTGCCCAATCCGGCTCCCGCCCGGGCCGCTGCGGGACGCCGCGGCGCACCACTCGACGAGGCAGGCGCGCACGTCACGCAGGCCGCACAGCCGCGGCTGGGGGATCTCCAGCCCGAGACGCCGCAGGGCCGGGGCGGCAGCGAGGACGGCCGCCAGCGCCTCGTGCTCCGGCCTGTGGCGGTAGAGCCGCGGGGCGAGGTCACAGCTGCAGAGGCTGAGTGAAGTGAGCGACGACCAGCAGCCGAGGTGCTCTGCCGACGTCATGGCGCAGATCTGCGTCGTCTCCATAGAAAGGACCCTGACAGAGGGGGAGGAGCGCAGGGCAGCGGCCAGCGCGGGGGCCGGGCTGCTCCGCACGCGCAGCCGCTCCAGCCGCGGGCAGAGGGGCAGCAGCGCCAGGGCGGCCCCGTCGCCGCAGCACAGGTCCGTCAGCTCGGGCGCCCATGCCGGCGGCCGGTCCTTCAACGCCGCCAAGGCTTGCCACCCGTTCACCGACAGGCGCCTCAGGCCCTTGGTCTCGTGCAGAGCCCGCCAGTCCTGCGCTTGCGCCCCGAGCTTCCCGAGGTAGAGCTCCTGCGGCAAGCGATGGGGCGGCGACCCGCCGAGGGGTGCCGCACGCCCTGCCTCGCCCTCCATGGGCACGCCACGGTGCCGCCGCCGGGCGATGACGCGCGAGCGCTCGGCCCACCACTCGTCCTGCAAGTCCCAGCTGCGGGCGCGAGGCAGGGATACGGCGTCCTCCGGCAGCTTTGCGAGCGCCTCCAAGCCGGGGGGCGGGGCCGGCAGCGCCTCCGGTGGAGCCTTACCACAGGCGGCCGCGGCGGAGGTGCTGCTGGCGTCCTCTAGTGCGGTGGTCGCAGCGCTGGCTGCCGCGGCCGCGCCCGTCTCCGCCGGCCCGCTGGATCCCGCAGGCTCGGCGCCCACATGCGCGTCGCGCCGCAGGCTCTCCAAGAAGGCGCTGGCTGTCGATGGCATGGATAAGACCATGCACCTGTAGTGCCCCCCAACTAGCGTAAAGAACGACTTGAGGTCGACGGGAGGGCCGGCAAGGGGACGCAACCTTGACTTGAGAAGCTTGTCATCCATGAGCTCCCGCGATTGGCCCGCTACTCTCATTGCACGGTTGATGCGCTTGCAGCTGAGCAGCAGCGCCATCATTGACAGCTCGTCGACGAAGCCGGCAAGGTGGCGGATGACGTTCGTGGGCGCGCCGCCCAGGCCACCGCGCTGGCCGCAGCCTGAAGCGTGCTGCCGCCGGGGCGAGGCCATCCGCTAGGCTCGGCACCAATCAGTGTTGTGGTGGCTGTGCGTACGAGCTCTTGCCAATTGGAGCGGCGAGCTGGATATTCAGTGGCGGGCTACACACTGGCGTTCGAAAGCGAAAGCGCCACACTTGCCCCACGGTCGGAGCTGACGCCCAGGGGTGCTACGGGTCGGAATGCAAGCGCTTCGTCCGGCCTCCACTAACGCTGGGGGTGGCGCGCAGGCTCGCCGCAAGCGGCCCCGAGCCGACGGGACGCATGCCAATGACAAGCGCCCGCACCTGGAGCCGCGCTCCTCGCTCGAGGCGCTGCCCTCCCTTGGCTGGCGGCTGGTGATGGGATTTCTTGGCGTCCGTGAGCGCCTTGCCGTGCTCGGAACGTCAAGGATGATCCGCAGGAAGGCAGCGGCCGGCATCGTCGTGTTGCAGCTTGGCCCTCGGTCCCTCGCCGCAGGGGCGTCCAGGCTGCTCTCAACGGTCGGCCCGCACCTCCGAGAGCTCAATCTGGAGCCGCCCGACGGGCAGTCTCTGTCAGACGTGTGCTCGGCTCTCGGCGCAAGCTCCATGCACCGGCTCCGGGTTCTGAGGGTCAGCCTGCCGCTGCTCCGGGCGCAGCTTCGGTTCGGCATCGAGGGAAACCGACGCAGGCCCCAGGTGGTGCCGCCTGGCCCCCCCATGACGCCCCTAGCGTCCGTGCGGCGCGGCGCGGACAAGCCCCCAAGACCGCCTTGCGCCTCGGCCCCCGCGGCGCTGCTCTCCGGCCTGCTCCGCTCCACCTCCTCCCTCACCGAGCTGAGCCTGTGCTCCCTCCGCGGCCTGGACCGGTCCGACGCCGACGGCCCCTTCGCAGTGTCCCCCGCCCGCCGGTCGGTCCTCATCGCCCGCGGCCGCGCCCCCCCCGCAGCCTTCCGCTCCCCGCCCTCCGCCGGCCGGATCAACCCGCTCGTGCAGGACGGCGAGGCGGCCGACAGCGCGGGGCAGGCCCTTCTCGAGGGCCTGGCCGCCCTCCGCGGCCTGCGCTCCCTATCCCTCGACAAGTGCCGCCTCGGCGCGTCGGGCACCGCGGGCCTCGCGCTCCTCCTGCAGCCGCCGCGCCCCATCCCCTCCCCAGCCCAGTCCCCGGCCTCCTCCTCCTCCTCCTCTTCCGGCCGCTCTGCCCAGGCTTCCCTCTCCTCCTCGGAACGGTCTGGCCCGAGCCCCGACGCCGCCCTGGTGCCCCCCTCCACCCCCTCCCCGCGCCCCTCCGCCGCCGGCTCAGACCGGCCTCCCTCACGCTGGCCCCTCGCCTCCCCCGCCCCCGCCCCGCCCTCACCCACCGCCACGGCTTCGGCCGGCACCTGGGCCGCCATCCAGTCCCTCCGCCTCACCTCCTGCGCCCTTGCGGGGCCGCGTGTCCCGGTCCTGCCCCCCTGCCTCCACCTCCGCCGCCTCGACCTTTCCCACAACTGCCTTGGCCCCCAGGGGGCGGAGCGCGTCGCCGCGTCCCTCTCCGTCCTCCCCGGCCTCGAGCGACTGAACCTCTCGGACTGCGACCTGGGCATGGGCACGCTGGCTCTCGCGCTCTGGCCCGTCGTCTCCAGAGGCCTCGCCGCCCTCGCTGCTGCCGCTGACGGCAGCCACGGCCGGGCCGACGACCCCCACCCGCCCCGGCTCCCCCGCACGGAGGACGTGCCCCGCATGGCGGAGGCCGGCCCCGCCGCGCCGCCGAGCCTCGCGCTCGCGTCCGCCTCGGCTCGCGCCGCGTTCGACGCCGCGGCGCCCCCTGCCGCGGCCGCGGTCGCCAGGGTGCTCCAGCTCGTCGCCCTCGGTCGTCACGTGCGGTCCGCACACGCCGAACGGGCGCCGCGGGACTCGGAGGACGACGGGGCGATGGTCCTCGGCATTCTCGGCCGCACGCACCACCCGACGGGCGACCCCATGGGCATGCTCGGGCCCGGCGGCACCGGGGAGGGCCGGGCCTTCGCCGACTGGCGCGACGCCCTACCCCCCAGTCACCGGGAGACCGTCGCTGCGGCCACGCCGTGGGCGCACCCGTTCGCCGACCCGGCCCTCCCCTCGCCGGAGCACGTCACTCCGGCCCTCATCGTCCGCGCGCGCGCGAGCGTCCGGGCGCAGACCGGCATCGACCTGCCCACGCCGAGCGCCGGGGCCCCCGGCTGCTCGCGGCTGCGGCGCCTGGACCTGTCCTCCAACCGGCTGCTCGCCCCGGAGGCCGTGGCCGTGACGCTGGGCGTGCTCCTGGCGGCCCCCCTCCTGTGGCAGGTCGACCTGTCCGACACGGAGGCGGAAGACCAGGCCGCCGGCGTCTTCAGGGCGCTGGGCGACGCGTTCCCGGCCGAGGCGCCGCTGCTCCTCGGCCCGGCGCGCTGACGGGACCCTGCAGCCTGCAGCGAGCGCCGGTACGCCCGGCTGCAGAACGTGTGTGCGTGCCAGGAGAGGCGGAATGTCGTGCCGCCGCGCTATTCGGTGGAGCAAGCTGCCAGGGCCGCGCGCCACGTTGCGGACTTGCCCTTGGCCGCCGCGCAGGCATCAAGCAACACCCAGCGGGGGCGCACCACCTGGGCTAGGACCCCCGGTCGGCGGGGGCCCCGCCGAGGCCTCCTGCCGCGTGTTGCCGTATCGCGCGGAAAGCTCCTCATTGCCGACGCTCGTGACAAACCCGTCAGCCTCCACGGCGCTGCCGCCCTCCCCGCCACCGTTCGGAAAGCGTCCAGTCTTGCTCCGCTTCTTGGACGTGCGCCGGGCAACGCCCGCGCCGGGGCTCATGAACTTGACAGCTGGAGGCGGCCCGCTGGATGCCTCAGCAGCCGCAGGCGCCGTGGACGATGACGAGGCCGTGCCCGGGCCGTCGTGCACAGTCGGTGCCTTCGCCCAGGGGTCCGGGACTGCCGCCGTGGGAGGGGCGCTAACCTCTGGCCGCCCGGACGCCGGCATTCCGGCTCCGTCGAGGGTTGTCGGGGCTGGACCGTCCTCCGCCGTCTCGCCAAGCCCAACCGCACTCAAGAGTGACCCGCACCATCCGCGGAACGAGCCGGCCATGCCTACAGCCGGCCTGCTGCGAGTGGCATCGCGCGCCAGAAAACCGCTTGCCTCTGCTCCCGCCCACCGGCCGGCGGCTCCGGCACCCCGGCCCAGCCGCCTGGACCCGCCAGCTCTCCCGCATGCTGAACAGGATGGAAGCTCCTCCGGTACTCAGGTGCCAGGACCTGCGGTGCAGGCTCGCGCTCGCGCCGTCCGATCCCCCGTTCGATGCTGCGAGTGAGCCGCCGCACGCGCATGCCGGGCCGGCGTGTCGCACTCTGTGAACCGAAGCGCAACCTTTAGCAGGAGGCGGCGCCGGCCGTGGTATCACAGCGCGGGGGAGGCTCGCTCACCTGCCCGGACTTGCCCGCCGCTGTCCCTCCCGGCGCAGGCTCACTTGAGCTGGTCTTCCAGGCCGCCCCCATCGGGATGGACACCTCAAGGCTGATTGCGGACTGCGAAGGCCACGCGGAGCGCGGAGATCCAGTCGCCTTCATGCAGACGGTGTCGTCGGCCGCGTGAGACATGGTCGGCCTCGTGACCGCTCCTGTGGTGGTGCGGGCGGCGTTCTGCCACCTACCAAGCGGTTGCTATGTGTTTTGCACCCCGCAGCTCTCCGCTCTGCGGCGTCAGGCTGCCGCTTTGCGACTCTTGCATGGCACCTGCCATCGCGAGCCGGGAGCGCTTGCAGCAGCAGCTGGTGAACACGCAGCGTGTCCTGACGGCGCTTGCCCGAGACGACGCGACCACGGACGCGCTGCGCGTGCCCATCCGGGCCGCACAGTCGCCGCGCGGCGCAGGGGCCGAGGCCGGGCGCGAATCGCGGGCCGGGCGCCTCGCCGGCCTGCGCCGCCGCCTCGAGGAGGCCAGGGCGCGGCGCGCGGACGCCGCGGGCCGCAGGTCCCGGTCGGAGGGCGCTGTGGTTGAGCTGCGCCGCGCCGTCTCGGCTGCCGAGCGGCGGGTGGTCCGGTGCCGCCAGCGCGCCCTGGCGTGGCGGCAGGAGGCCTTCGAGAGCCGGTGCGCCATGGAGGAGCTGCGGCAGCGGGACCTGCTGGACGACGCGTTCCGCGTGGACTACCAGGGACCCTTCGGCACCATCAACGGGTGCCGTCTCGGGCGCATCGCGAGGGTCGGGCAGGCGGCGGTGTCGTGGGCCGAGTTCAACGCGGCGCTCGGGCACACGGCCCTGCTCGTGGCCACGGTGGCCAAGCGCCTCGGCGTGGTGCTCCGCAGCCACCGGGTGATCCCGATGGGCTCCTTCACGCGCATCTGCCCCCACGGCGGCAACGAGAGCAGCGCCATGAAGCTCCACTACGACGAGCACATGCTCGGCCAGGTGCGCCTCAACTTCGGCCTCCGCGCCCTCGCGGCCTGCGTGGTGGAGCTCCAGCAGCACGCCGCGCCGGGCTTCACGCTCCCGTACCGCGTGGCGGCGGGCTTCGACAGCATCGGGGGCAGCTCGCTGCTCATGCAGATGGGAAGCCGCGAGGTGGAGTGGAACGAGGCCCTGCGCAACCTGCTGGCCTCGCTCAAGTGGCTGCAGGCGTGGGCGCTGACCCAGCCAGAGCCCTCGTGACCGGACCGGCGCACCCTCCGCCCGCCCGCCGCGACGGTGCACGAGCAGGCCAAAAGCAGGACCGCTCATCGTAGCAGAGGCCCCGGAGAGCCGCCCGGGTCCCGATGGCCGACGACGGGGCGCCGGCGTTTGCCGACCGCGTGCGAGCCATGGCACGGGTCTGCGGCCCGCAGTCGTGGCCGTCCCTTCTGGCTTCCGAGGCTGAAATCTTGCGCGCCATCTCGGTCGTGCGCGGGGAAACAGCCGCAACGGGGCGGCAGGACGCCGAACGGGCACGATACCTCGTTGACACCTCGGTTCACCCGGACACCGGCGAGATTCAGCCGCTGCCGTTCCGCATGGCGGCACATGTGCCAGCAAACACGGTCCTCCTGGTGATGATGCTGTCGTCCAAGTCCGTCCTGGCAACCGCGGCGGCGCAGCTCGCGAACCAGTCCTTCAACGCGATGCAGTTCTGGACCAACCGAAACGGGAGCAACGACATTGACACTCGCGTGTTTGCCGCGTCGTTCTTCGGCTCGGTGGCGGCGTCGGTGGGCGTTGGGGTCGCGCTGCGGCGCTGGGAGCTCCGGTCGGCGTCCCGCCTCGCCCGGGGCGGCGCGGCGGCTTGGTTCGCGTTGCAGTGCATCCCCCTGGTCGCCGCGGGGGCGGCGAAGCCCCTGCAGATCGGCGTCATGCGCCAGGACGAGCTGCTCGAGGGCGTGGCGGTGCGGCTGCCGGACGGGGCGGCGGTGGTCGACCCCGACACAGGCGATGCGCTGCGCTCCAGGGCCGCCGGGCGTGCGGCCGTCGGCACCACCGTGGCCTCCCGGCTGCTGTACCTGGTGCCCCCCATGGTGGTGCCGCCCGTGGCGATGGCGGCGCTGGGGCCGGCGCTGGCGGCGGCCCACCCGGCCCTGCGCGCTGCCGTGTTTGTCCTCCTCTGCGGGGGCATGAGCGCGGTCACGACGCCCGTTTGCATGGCCCTCTGGGAGCAGCGGATGTCCCTGCCCCTGGAAAGCCTCGAGGCTGACGTGAGGGCGGCGGCGGAGGCCCAGCAGCCCGGGGCTGGCTTCGTCACGTTCAACAAGGGCCTGTAGCGGCACGGCGCCGGCGCCAGTGTGGGGCCGGGCAGCAGCATCCCGGGCGCACGCTCCTCGGGAGCCCGCTGCCGGATCGCACAGAGTGGTCGCAAGCGCGCCTGCGCGCTGACTGACAGGAATCCCGTTTCTGAACGCACGGGCACGCCGCCCCGCTCGCACGCACCCGGCCGAAGCTGCCTGACTGCCGTCACGGGCGCGGCATATCGCCCGTCGGGGGTGCCGCGGCCCACGGCAGGGGTGTCCTCGCGGCCAGGGCCGTGCCGAGGCCGTGGCTGGGGTCGAGCACGGGCATCCGCGAGCCGACGACGGCCGCCGCCGCCACCGCCGCCGCCACCACCGCGTTGGTGACCGCCGGCCCGAGCTCCTCGGCCGCCCGGACCGCGTCCGCCACCTTCCCCGCCGACGCCACCGCCCCGCCCCGCTCCCTCAAGAGCAGCTGCTCCGCCTTCCCGAGAGCCGCCCGGAGCGACGGCGTCGCCAGGACCGCGGAGGTGAGCTCTGCCTGCACGGCCTCGGGCGGCGCGTCGCGCCCCGACGCGGCAATGACGCTCGCGTCGACGCCGGAGGAAGCGGCAATGGCCGCGAGGCACGCTTCGGCCGCGGCCGCGTCCGCCTCGGCGTCCTCCTCGGTCCGCCGTGGCGCCCGGGCCGGCAGGTGCCTCAGCGCGGGCATCGACTCGGCCTCCCCCGGCCACACGAGCGCCCGGCGCCGGTACCGAAGCAGCGAGCCCCGGGGCGCCGGCGTCACCGGCCACAGCGCCGGGGCGTGCGCCTGTCTGCGCGTCCAGGCCGGCGCCTCACCGCCCGCGCCCCCTGCCGCGGCGCTACCGTCCGCCCCCGCCGCCCTGTCCTCGGCGAGCATCGTCTCCGGGATGGGCGGGTCAGCCTGCGACAGGAGGGCGTCATCCTGCGCCCTGCCGCGCTTCGCGGCCCTGGCCGCGCCGCCGCCCGTGGCCGCCGCGGGGGCGTCCGCGTCCCCCGGGAGGGCGGCCAGAGGCGACGAGGCGGCGACATCCCCGCCGGGCCGCCCGGCCCCCGCGGCCTCCGTCTCCCGAGCGGCGCGCATCCGCGCCTGCCGGCGCTGCTCGGACCACACCGCGTTGACCCTCAGCGCCGCGTGGCGCGCGACCAGGCTCCCGTCCTCCCCCACGGCGTCCAGCTCGTCCTCCGGCTCCACGAAGGGCTGGTTCCGGGGCAGCAGACGGAACGACGCGGGGTACATGGGCCCCGCCCACCGCCCGCGCGTGCGGGAGACACAGGTCCAGAGCTGCCCGCCCGACGTCACCGCCGCGACCGCCGGCGGGAAGGCCCTGCTCGTCGCCCCGATGACGTCGCCGACGGCGTGGCGGGGCACCGAGAGCTTCTGGATCCCGCCGGACACGCCGCGGCGGAAGGTCAGCATGCTGCCGCGTGGCATCCCCGCGTCGCGCGCGGGGATGCAGAGCACCATCCCGCCGTCGGCGGAAAGAATCGCCGATTCCATCCGCGTCTGGCCCACCGGCTCCTTGTAGGGGGCCTCGTCCGACAGGGAGGCCGCCGCTGGGAGCTTGGCCCTGTCATGCCTCGAAGACGAGGAGGACGAGGAGGACGACGACGAGGACGAGGAGGACGACGAGGACGACGACGCGGGGTCGCCCTGCGCCGCGCCCGCCGCCTGCCCGGGCGCGGGCTCCTGCCCCGCGGCACTCTCGGTCGCTCGGGCGCCCGCCTGGGCGTCGTCGCGGATCGCCGCGGCAATGGCCTCCGCGGTCGTGACGACGACGGAGGCACGGGAGCACATCGCGACGGTCCCCTGGTCCTGGCTCGACGACACCGAGCCGGCCTCCCGCCTCGTCTCGCAGCCGCGCTCCAGCACGGGCACGCACGTCACGGGGCCCTCGCCGCCGCCGGGCGCCGCGACCCTGGCGACCACCACTCCGTGCGCCTCGCTCACCGCCACGAGGTGGTGCACGCCGGCCGGCGAACCTGGCAGCGCGACCCAGTCAGCGGACCACGCAGCGTCAGCACGGGTCTTGGGCGGGCCGTCGTCGCCATCGCCGGGCTCCGCGGCGCTCTCCGCGGCCCCGCCGAGCGTGACTGGCGACTGCAGGGCCATGGACACCCTGCCCTCTGACGGTGCCAGCCAGCGCACGATGGTCGGGGGGCCCTCGGCGTGCGACGCGAGCACCAGCGCGGAGGAGCCGCAGGGGCACGACAGCGCGGACACGTCCGCGCGCACGCTGCGGGGACGGCGAGGGGCGGAGGCACCGGCTGGTCGTGTCGCTGGGCATGCCGCGGCTGGCCTGGGCGCACGAACGAGCGGAGGCGATGCCCCGGCGTGCGCCCCGGCAGGCGCGGTTCGCAAGGCGCTGGGCTCACGTTGTCGAAGCGATGACCTTGCGCTCGGCGACATCGAGCGCAAGGACGCAGTGCCCCATCGCCGCAAACAGCACCCGGGAGCCCGAGCCCCACGCCAGGGCCGTCCTCCGTGCCGCCGCGCGAACGGCCTGGCCGGACTTGTCGATGCTCGCGTACAGCGCGCGCGAGATGCGCGCCACCGCGGCCGACTCGCTTGCGCTCATCTCATACGTGTTCTCGGGCCAGTCGGACGGGCACAGCAGGTCGTAGCCGCTGTCAACGGAGACGCAGTCCCAGACCCCGACGTATCCCGTTGCTGAGATCGCGGCCAGGAACCCCCCCGACCTGTCGTACCGTGCACAGGTCCATTCTGCCAGGTGCGGGGCGATCTGCCACCACACAGCGTCCCCGAGAAGTCCCTGGCGGTCGAGCAGCGGCTCGAGCAGCGCACGATGCACGGGCATACGAGGACCGTAGCGCCCCGGGTGTGGGCCCTAGACGTCGAAGCGTGCTTGCTCACCCGCAGGCAGGCGTTACCGGTTCAGCCGGGCCGGTGCCGGGCGTGCTGTCGGCCGGCTGCTGCTCAAAAATCGGCCTGGCAGGCTCTGTCCCGAGGCTTTCCGCTCGCCGCCACTCGTCCCCTCGGCGGGGTGTCGCCCGCACAATCGCACGATCAGAGTCGGTGTGTTTGAAGGCCACCGTGCGGGGGGCTGAACGCGAGCTGTGCGGCCGGACCCTTGCTCAAGCTGACGGCGCAGCCAGGGCATCATGCGCGCTGCGGTCGTGCTGCTAGCACTTGCCGCGCTCAGCGCCAGGGCCGGCGCCCCGACCACGAGGGAGTGCCCGAGGCTTGAGTCGGCACAGGCTTCAAAAATCGTCAACACGGTCATCGGGGCGATGGCGGAGGACCTGGAGACCACCATCGCCCCGGGGTGCCCGTTCCACCCGGACAAGAGCGTGTTCAAGCGGCAGAACGACCACAAGGAGTTTGAGAGAGGCGGCTTCTGGAAGTGCGGGTTCTGCAGCAAGGAGTTCCGGTCGGAAGAGTACCTGGACAGGCACATGGACGCGAGGCACTCGCACGAGGTCGCGCCCACCGGATCCACGTGTCTGGCGGATTTTTGCGACGTGCTCGGGTGCCCTGCCGTGGCCCACGAGCACCACGAGCACCACGGGGAGGGCGACGGGCAGGAGGAGCACGACGCAGAGTCTCACCACGGCGACAACGCCCCGCAGGCGTTCGCGCGCTGCACCTCCCTGGTGCACGCGTGCCTCGACGTGGACTGGGAGTCCCCGCGGGGCAAGGAGGTGAGCGACACGACCGTTCACGAGTTTTGCTCCAAGGACCCTTGCGAGCACGGCCGATCGTCGGCGGACCGCGGCGCCGCGGATCGCAAGCCCAGGGGCGGATTCCTCCTCTTCGGCTGGGTCCCTCTGTGGGTGGCGATCCTTCTCGGCGTCTTTGCCATCAGCGGTGGGCTCGCGGCGTGCCTGCTGGTGTTCGACAGCACCGAGCTCGTCGGGGTCGCCCCGCCCCACCTCGTCGTGGGGAGGCGGCGGAGGCCCGCGGACTGGGCGGGCGGCGGGCCGAAGACGGCGCGGGCGGCGCCGGCTGCCGCGCCGACGGCCGCCCCGGCGAGGGGCAACAGGCGAGCGAGGCACACCGCCGTCGAGGTCATGTCGGCACCCAAGCGGGCATGATCGTTGGGGGGGGGCCGTGCGTGGCTGGCGCGTGGCGCGCGGGTGCCTGTGTCGTGCGCCGCGGGGCCGGCGCGGCGGGGTGAAGCGAGCAGCTGCGTGCATGCACACGTGTGCTCCGCATAGCGTGGCAGCCCGACCCCGAGCTGTGGCGTCATTGCGCTGCGCCTGCAGCCGCGCTCACGCGTACATGCGCGCCTGGTCGATGTCGTGCAGCGCCTGGTGCAGCGCGCCGCTGCCCCAGAACGAGAAGAGCGCCGCGCCCGCGGCCGCAGCCGCCCCGGCGCCGATCACGTGGGACATGGCCACCGTGGCCGCGGCGAGGCCGAACTGGAGGATCACCATGCCCGTGCCGGGGCTCTGCAGCGACCGTGAGCCGACCATCGGCGCCTTGGCGAGCTTGCGCCAGTGCGGGGCCCAGAGCTCCCAGGCGCCGTCGAAGCCCGGCTGCAGCGCGGCCGAGACGGCGGAGCGGGCTGAGGAGACGACGTCGGCGGCGGACTGCACGCCCTGCGCGGCGGCCCTGGACCCGGTGCTTCCCGGCTGGGCGACCTCCATGGCCAGGGCGGCGAGCACTGCGCTGATGGCGACGGCGGCAGCAAGCTGGGAGGGCCCGCCGCGCAGGCCGAAGATCCTCGCCGGGAGGACGAAAACGACGCGCGCGGCGACCACCAGGGCCACCGAGGCGGCGGCCACGCCGAGGATGGCGACGGGAAGGAGGACGGCGGGGTCCGCGGCCGGGACGGCATCGGGGACCGAGGGAGGGGCGGCACCGAGGACCAGGCCAAGGGCGCCAGAGTACGACGCGGACACGGCTGCGAAGATGGCCGCGGCGATGCCGGCGATGGGCGCGGCCCGGGGGAGGGGCAAGCCCGGGCAGCTGACGCCGGCCGCGCTCGTGTGCTGGTCGATGCCCGGCAGGCAGAGGGCCAGCGGCGAGCAGATGGTGCAAGCCTCGCCTCTTCGCACTTTGCGGTCGGGAGCGGCGACGAGCGGGCCGCAGGCCCAGCCGGCGGCGAGGAGGAAGGCCGCCAGCGCCTCGGCCACGGCGGCTCCGACGACGAGGCCGCGCGGCAGCGGCTCGACCGGGAGCACCGGGCTGTCCATGCCGGTCCAGAAGCCAAGAGGCGCGCCGGTCGAGGTCGCCTGCGCGGCGGCCACCAGTCCGGCGCCAGCTGCGAGGGCCGTCACGACCACTGGCAACGCCACGTCGTCACACCGCGAGTGACGGAAGACAGACCGGACGAGCAAGACTGCGCCAGCAACCATGACAAGGGCTGTCACCACATCGTTGGCCTGGTCCATGACGCCGGCGAGGAGCGCCGGGCGGACCATGGTCTCGCTCCCCTGCGACCTGGAGGCCGCCTGCATCAACGCCACCGCCGACTGCATCCGCTCGAACGGCTTCGGAGCAGCGAAAAGGAATGCCAACCTCGCCGCGATGGAGACCAGGAGAGCGGCCATCGCCACCACGGGGACGGCTGACGCTGAAGCTGACGCCGCAGCCGAGGCTGTCAGCACCATGCCGATTCGCGCCGCGTTGACCGCAGCAATCGAAATCGACATGACAGAACCCCTGGAAGCGTCGAATCGCGAGGTCTGCGTGGCCCCAAAGCGGAGTGGGAAGCCGCGCAAAGCCAGCGTCGACTGGCTGCGCCCAAGCTCTGCGGGTCGCTGACGGCCTCAGGGCCGCGACCTGCTCGCTTAAAACACTCCAAGATATACACGCAGACGTTCTGTGGGGCAAGGGCGGGGGATGAGTCGCAGGGCTGGCGGAGCCCAGACCAGGGCCTCGGCAATGTCCATCATGCACCTCAGCCGTTCGGCGAGCCCACCGCGCGCCTGCCGCGCCGCTTGGCTTCGGGTTGTTGTTTTGGCTGGTATGATTCATGCCGTCGGTGTCATGGGCACGCCCATTCCGCTCGAGGAGGCTCGGCGAGTGCTTGAAACCTCGCCCGGCGGTCGCCTCGGACAGGCAGTAGCAGCCTCGACATTTGTCGTCATCGCGACGCAGCCAGGAGCTGCGGACGAGGCTGTCAATGTGTTCCGGTTCGCGGACCCGAGTTGGCAGACGGCTGGGGTGACAACGCTACGGCCTGACGACGCCGCAACCAACGTCCAGTCTGGGAGCCGCGGCTTTGGCAGTGCTGCGGCGATATCAGAGGACTCATCTCTTGTGGTGGTCGGCTCTCCCTCCGAGGACAGCTCGGGTGTCGAAGGCGTTGGCTCCGCCAGGGTCTTTGAGGCCGACCCGCGGCTCGTTGCTGGCGGCGCTCTGTTTGAGTACACGCAGGTGGGGCTTGTGCGACTACCAATTGCATCCCGATCTGCCGGGATGGGAGCCGCCGTCGCTGTGCTGCACACCCCTGGAGGCAGCGCCGCCCTCGTCGCGGCAGGAGCCCCCGGGGACCTCGACGGCCAGGCGCGCGCAGTCGGCTCCGTCACTGTTGCCGTCGTTCGAAGGCCCTTGAGCACAGGTCCAGGACCAGCAGGCCCGTTTGCGGTGTCGGCCAGTACGCTTAGGCGTATCGTTTGGGATGGCACCGGCGAGTTCGAGGAGCGAAGGCTTGGGTCGAGCGTCGCTCTCCTTCGGGTCGGCAACACCGTCGTGCTGGCCAGTGGTGCTCCACTTGCCGGTGCAGGGAGCGGCGCTGTCGTCATAGCCGCTGTGGCAGACGCAAGAACCCTCGAAGTCAACCAGACCGCCGCGGTTTCGGCAGTCAGTGCTCACGACGTTTCAAGCGGCCAGGCTTTGCGCTTTGGTCGAGCGCTTGCCGCTCACGGTAGTACGCTTGTCGTGGCTGGGAACGACGAGTCTAGAGCAGGGGCTGCCGTCCCCGGAAACGGCCGCATCTGGATCCTTGAGGTTGCCAGCCAAACCAGCCTGTCGGGCGGCGCACCGCGGGGCTTATCGGTGCGGTTGAGACAGACACTGAGCCCCGCGAGCTCGCCAGCAGGCCTGTCTGCGGCAGGGTTTGCTTCGTTTGCTGCATCGGTAGCCATCTCTGAGCTTGCCCTCGTGGTCGGCTGCCCGACGGAGCAGCTGTCCGGAAGCCTTCAGCAGGGCGTCGTTCTTGTCTATACGAACAGCAGCGAGACCGGGTGGGTCGCATCGCGTCGCGTCTCGCACTCTGTGGAGCCAGGAGGAGCTTCAGTGGCGGCGGGGGCAAGGTTTGGGCTGTCCGTTGCCGTGAGCGACGCGTTCCTCGTGGCTGGCTCGCCCTTTGCCGGCGCGTCCTACGGTCGTGTTGATGTTTACGACAGCCCGGCGCTATTCCCGGCGGCCGCCCCTGTCATCGTCCCCGACGGAGGGGTGATGTGGGCCAATACTTCGCCCCAAGTCCTTGTTCGGGCAAGGTTTTTGAATGAGCGAGTGTTTGCGGCGGTGAGTCCTGCGGTCCCGTCACTGGCTGGGCCGTTCTTGGTTGGTGACAAGCCCTTGGGGCGGGATGGCCTCGCGGCCGGAGACGGAGGCGGGACATTGCGACTCCCGTTGCCGGCGAGGCTGTCGCTGCTAGTGGAGCTGCAAGCAGTTGCGTCGAGCGCTCATTTGGGGGGAGCCACGGGCCCTCTTGCGTCTGCGACCTTTAACGTTTCAGTTCCGACTCCCGGGTTCCGATGGAACTCGGCCGAGCGGCATCTGGAACCCTGCGGCTCTGCGGCCGTCTTTTGCCCAGGGCGATTCGTGCCCGAGGACGCCGTGAGGGTGTCACCCGCGCACTACTCAGCGCCTCTTGTTTCGCCTCCTAGCGAGCGCTGGATGGAGGCGCCGTGCGAGCCGCAGTTCTTCTGTGAAGGCGGGGAGCGCCAACGCTGCAATCGCACGGTGTGTTATCCGCTGATTCGGTCCGCCACTGCCCAGGCTGGACCAGGCGGCGACCCGGGGCCGGGACCTGGTGATTCCCTGACCATCGTGTTCGACACTCCAACTTCGACGCCGGCTCTGCCCGGAACGCTTCGAGAGTGGCTGAATCTGAGTACTGTGACCGGCTGGGCCAGTTTTCCCGGCAAGGTACACCCGGCACCAGGGAGCCCGCTGTCGCAAGGGTGGGACTGGCTCTGGCTCAATCACTCCGCTGTCAAAGTGCAGCTTGGTTCCGCCACCGCCAGCACTGGAGGCGCTCGAGTCCCCTTGTCCAAGCTTATGCCTGCAGCGCTGCGTCTGGGCATCCTGCCATCTGCCGGGATTCGCCGGAAAGGGAACACGACGCAGCCAGCGACCCAGCCCGCCGAGATTCCCGTGGCGGGCTCTTGGGGGCGGTTCCAGCCACCCACGCTCGTGGCTGCAGAGGCACGCCCAGCCACCCCACGTGGTGACGCGACCGCCACAGACACCGGAATCGGCCCCGGCCAGGGTGACTCCGTGCATATTGTCTTCTCGACACCCCCGGACGTATCAGTGCCAGTCACAGGCCTGCGTGACCTGCTCCAGTTGCTACAAGCACCATTCCTGGTGCCGGAAGTCGGCATTGAAGGAGCATGGGTTCTGGAGGGGTGCGACCGATATGTGGCGCTGACGTTGGGATCGACGTGCCACGAATTCCTGCGCATCCGCTTCTCTGCTCAACCTCGCGACGTCACAATGGCGGAGGCGTCTGATTTGGACGCGGCGCTCACAGATGACGAAGTGGCAAGCGACTCATCGTTGAATGGAAATCTGAGTGGGTCCGCCCCCGGCCGAGCCCTTGTAAGGCTTCTCCCTGGCCGGCTCCGGGCTGTTGACCTTGAGCTTGCGGCGAGAACGACAGCTTCCGAGGCACCCCTCGTTGGGACCTGGGGAGCCACGCCTCGCGGGGTGACTCTCGTTCGTTTCAACTCGACTTGCGCGCGCATCTTCGCAGCAATGCCTCCGCGGGGCCAGTCTGCATCACCTCGCGCGAGGCTGCAGTGCCAGTGGGCCGCCGTGAGAGAGCCAGCCGGGCGGAGCCTCCGTCTGCGCTGGCAGCTACAGCGTAGCCACGCCCCAAATGCGTCGGCAATCGCGGCTCTCGCGGCAGACCAGCTGGAAGAGGCAATGGTGCAGGCACTTCGCTACCCGTCGTGGACGCCGGCCCCCGAGCTGTCGCTGGTATCGCCTGAAGAGCAGGCCGAGCCTGGTTTTGGGCCCGAAGCAGACTGGCAGTCCACATTGTGCATCCAAGGCAGTGAGCAGCCCTCTTTTCAGCGCGTCATGGGGAGGTGCAGAGTGGTGGGTGAGGCCCTCGCTCGTCTCGGGAGGGTGCATGCGGCTCAAGGTCAGCTCAACGGCAGCAGCTTTGATTCGCAATGGAATGGCACCGCATATGGGGCCTGGGTCAAGGCTTCACCAAAGGACGGCTTGTCGATGGCTCCACCGGCATTTGGTCCCAAGGGCAGCGCCGCCACCACGATAAGGTTTGACGGAAGGAGTGCGACCGACCCCCACATGCCGATGCGGGTGCCCTTGGCGCAGTCTGTGGGTGTCGGAAGGTTTGTGAGAGCTGCCAAGATCGAGTCATGGCTGGTTGGGGCGGACGGTGTGCGCTCCTCTGCTCCCCTGCGCTGCAGCGTAGCTCAGCTGGGCGCCTCGATGGATTGCCTGGCGTTGCCTGGCGATCCGCTGTCTGGCAGGGGCCTCGAGGTGAGAGCGAGAGGCTTCGGCGAAATTTGGTTCGAGGACCACACCTGTCTCCCGAGTGCGGCCCCGCTGGGTGTGGCGTTGAGCAGGCAATCTGTGAACGAACTCTTGGTGGCATCCCAGGCCATGGCTCCACCAGAGCGCCGAGGCAGACTGGGTTGCGGTGTTTGCTCTGCCCCGGTGACTGTGGTCAAGCCTACGATCGTGGCCGTGGTGGCTTGGGCAGGAAAGTCACAGCTCATGAGCTTGATGATTGCGTCGCTTGCTCCACCTCGAGCTTCCTCCCGCTTCGGAACCCCTGACTGGGTCACTGCTGCTGCAGCCGATGCAACATCGGGGCGGTTCGCGTCGGAGGCCCGTTCGGCAAACGGACGCTTCCTCGTCATCGGAACCGGCCTGACGGCTGCCGTGAACATTTCATTCTCACTCCCCGCGTGGAGCGGGGGCGCGGCTCTCCGCGAGTGGCAGAAGTGCAGGGTCCTGGTGACAGGCTACGCACTTCAGTGCAACATCTCCGATGTGGCGTTGCTCGCTCGTCCGTGGGTGGCTTGCAGCACGCAGGGCTGCAGTAGTGGGGCTCAAGCTTCGGTCGCCCCACAAGCGGATCCCGTAATCACCCGAGTGATCACCGCTCCGCTGACGTCCATGGCTCGGCTAGCTTGCTGGGATGCGGCCGGCCCGGTCACGCAGGCACTCAAATGCCTGCTTCGCAACCAGGCAGCAGTTCAGTCAGTTTTTGCCACGGCGACGATTCCTTCGGCCCCGAGCGCCGACCAGGGCAAAGACGTCATTCAGGTATCAGGCCACGGGCTGGGCGCGGAAGAAGGTTCAGTGTCCCTCTGGGTATCGCCCTTGCGCGCGGTGCAGCTCGCGGCACCGGCCACCAGAGCATCTCGAAGGAGCCTCGCGTGCGAGGCTGTGGACGGCGATGTCGTGCTGTGGTGCATCAGCGGGGGGGTGCCCTTCGCGCCCGTCCTTGCGTGGCAAGTTATCAAGGGAGCTCGGACAGCACACGCGTCACCACTCTTCCTGACAACGGTGGACAGAGTGTCCCCACGGCCTGGTGCGCTGACAGCAGAGTGGCTTGCGATTCCTGGCGGTCACGATGATATCTTCTCGTCGCCAGGCACCGTCCCTGGCCTGAACACCTCCCGAAACCGGGCCAGTCATGGCTTTCTTGGAGCCAGGACTGTGGTGCCGTCACGACTGCACCCATTGACCTTTGTCCCCGTCGAAAATTCCACGACTGTGGTGACCACTTGCAGCCCTGCGCGGCCAGAAGCGCTTGAGGCTGCCGTCCTCCGGCTCCGGCGCTTCCTTCGCACGCCGGTTTCAGTCGCTGAAAGCGTAGCGGCGGCATCGGCAACACTTGGCTCTCGTGGCTATCCTCGGTCCGAGTCGGTGATCGGCGGAGGCGGATTGGTCGGCCACCAAGGCGGTGGCTTGTTCTTCTTGCTCAGTCCCTTGGTAGCCTCTGACTCAACTTCAGGCCTGACGCACGTGAGTCCGGCATCCATGGCACGCCTTGTTCAAGGAGGAGCCCAGGCGCTGGACGGCGAGCCCTCGTACTCAACTGCGGATGCTGAGGATGTGGCAGTCCTCCGCGGCGCCGCCGATCGCGTCACACTGCTGCCACATGCCGTGGCTTCAGGCCGGGTGCCAGCAGAGTTCGTCGCCGGGCAAGGCTGTGCGGTATGGGAGGAACCGGTGCTCGCTGTTCCGCCGGCTCCCCACTGGGTGGCATTCTCGGCTGCAGACCTGGGCGTCGATATGGCCGCACAGACTGATGCCAAGGTTCTCCTTGACGGCGTTGTGCTCCCTTCAAAGTTCGTCATGTGGCACGGGTCGCAGCTTCTCGAGGTGTTCCTGCCCGGAATCGTTGGCCGAAGGCGTCTGCATGTCACTGTGGGACCGACTGTGTCGACCGGGCTGGTTCTGACGAACGCGGAGCCAAGGATCTTTGGGTTTGCCGAGGTGCTCTGGCAGCGCTCGCAAACGGCTGCTGAAAATGCCTCCGACATCGTATCGCGGCAGCATCCGCTGGCAGCAGGGGCCGCATCTTGGGGAGGCGCAGGTGCATGGGACGAGCGCTTTGAGTGCACCCGCGTAGTCATCCTCGGGGCGGGTCTCGGGGCATCACACCTTCTTCGTTCGCGGCTCGTGGATGTGACCGTTGGCGACTCGCCGGGAATTCCATGCGAATACATATCCAACTTGTCATCGGTGGCAGTTGTGTGTTGCACAAAGCAGCAGGAGGGCAGCGTTCGGGTGATGGTGGGCGGCAGGGCGTCGGCTCCTGCGCAACTTCACGCCTCCGCCAGCTTGCTCCGAGCACCAGTGCTGCCCGGAGTGTTCCCAACGCCCAGCCGGGTTTCGAGTGAAGGGGCCACACGGGTGACGCTCACGGGTGACGGGCTTGCCCTGCCACCGCATTGCAGCCCAGCCGGACGAGTTCCAGCATCACTGGTTGCGAATTCGTCCGGGCCGTCACAAGCCGTGATCGTGGCGACGATTGACGGACGCCATCAGTCATCCATGGATGCCCCTTCCAAGGTTGCCGGAGCCGGGCCTTTCGAGGCTTGCTGGCTTGCACGGCCAAGTTCAAGCCATCTAGATCCGAGCTCCTCATGGTGGAGCGTTGCGGCAGGAAGCGGCGCCGCATGGGCAGCGTTGCTGCCCTCAAGCTCCGTCGGAGACACTGTCCGATCGGCTTACCTTGCGGGAGGCCGCTCTGTGAGTGCTACGGCAGCGTTGGCTCCACCTGCACTAGGGCCAGCCGGGGCGAGTTGGCTGTTTGCATCGACGTTGCCCGGGGCCTTCTGGAACCGGTCTTGTCGGTTCGAAGAGGGTCCTCCGCACCGGCATACAGCCCCAGCCAGCGTCGGAAGGGTGCTCGATGCTCAATCATTGGACTGGGCGCAAGGTGCCGGCGCGCTCGCGTTCGAGGTCCCCTCTTCCCCCGTGCCATCGGGATGGGCTGTGACTGGGATGGTCGACACCTGCGGGTTTCGCGGCCCGTCGCTCACTCCTGTGGTGACCCTGCCTGTGCTGCCGCCTAGCATTCTATCCGTATCCCCTGATTCGGTCCCTTTGGGCGGCGCAGTCATTACAATCCGAGGGGAGTCGTTCGGCGAAGCTGCCGGGACAGTCACTGTTGTTCAGGCTGAGCGCGCTCCCTTCGGTGGCGCGGCTCTTTTTCCAGCAGCGGCCAGGCGATCACTTGTGGCGGCAGCTCAGGCCTCGGCGGGGTCTGCTCGGGTGGACGGCTGGCAGGGGTGGCACCGTATCGGCTCGGAGGCAATGCATGCGCCAGCCGAGCATGCTGTTCTGCGCTCATCTTCGACTGGCGGGGATGCTGAAGCCCTGCTGAGCGACCTAGGTGATTCTGGCCTTGGCATTTCCAGCCCCTGCACAGTGCTGCGTTGGGGACACGGCGTCGTGGTGTGTGTGGCCCCTCCCGGGCTGTCAGCAACTTCTCAGGTGTGGCTGCAGACTGCGGCGGGAACGTCGCCGGCAGCGGGCACGCTTCGGTACTCGCCCCCGATTCCATGCCTTCGGAACACCTCCTTTTTCGGCGAGGCGACAATGGTCCCTCTGCCCACGTTCTGGGAGCAGCTGGGTCTTGGGTTCTGGGCAGGGGCCATGCTTGGGCTCGTGGCTGCCTTCATTCCGGTCGTAGTCTTGTGGTTTGCCCGGCGCAGAGCGACTGGGGGCCTTGGTTCCACAGGCAGGCGAGTGGCCGCGGTTCCAAGCGATGCGCTCCAGGACGACGGCGGAGGCATGGTGTCCGTCAAGACGTCAGGTGCGAGCCGTGCCGCACGGGCCGTTCAGGCGAATAGCCTCCTTGCGGCCACGGCCGGCGATGCGGCGGTGGAGATGCTGGATATAGCCGTCGCCGAAGCTTCGCGGCGCTCACAGCCGCGGCCGTCACCTCACGGGCGTAACCGGCAGCGCCTTCGGGACAGAAGCAGCCCGGGGCAGCGAGGGCCAATGTCAACGGCAGAGCTCCGAGCAATGATGCGAGACGAGACCCACGGCGACGACGACCTCGCTGCGCTCGCCGAGGAGCACGGGCTGCCGTCCCCGCACTGATGCCCCGCTGCCGAGACCCACGCTGCCGCCTGCCCGTGTGCCCGTGTGCGCGGGGTGAGTCGCGAGGGGGCCACGCCTGTCGGAGCCTGATGATCAGCCTGGTGAAGCGATCAGCTTCGGTCTGCGCCCGTGACCCGAGCTGTCCCACACGTCGGTGTACGCATCGCCGAGCTCACACGCACACGGCTCGCTCTCGTCCGCGTCGCTGGGTCTCCTCGCGGCGCCACACATTCGCACATCCAAGTCGGGCTCTGCTTTCCGACCTCGCCCCCCACCGGCCCACGCACACTGCCGGGGTCCCGCGAGGCCTGCGACATCTAGCGGCAGACAGGGCACGATCGCGACCGGCGTCCCTGCAGGGAGCACGCATCGCTGAGCATGGGTGAGCCGGGGTCATCGTTGGGCCCGAGCACTTGCCGTGGCATGGCTCTCGCCGTGATGAGGCAATGGCATCGGATCTCGGGCTAGCCCGATACAGGAATGGGCCGGGAGTCGCGGGGTCGTGTCGGCCGCGGTCCGGGCGCTGTCAGCGGCGCGGCTTGCGAGGGCTAGAATCCGGGCTCATGTCCGACGCAGCACTCGGTCTCCCCACCGATACGCATCCCGATCCGCCCTTGGACGGAGCGCCTGCCGGACTCATACACGCCCGCACGCACTGCTTTGCACGTGGCCTTCCCGAAGCCGGTCACGCGCGGAGCCGGCAACGCAGCGTCGATTTTGCTTCCGCTTTGTTCCTCACACCTTCTTCGCACCGCAGCTGTGAGCATGCCGCTTCATACCCGGCGCGTGCATGAGCGGCGTCCGTGTGCGGAGAGGCCGCACCGGAGGCTATGGTATGGGGCTCGGGGAGGTCCTCAGCCCGATCCTCAGCAAGGCCTGCAGCTGAGCCCGACGTATCTCTTGCGCTCATCTCCCCGCAGTTTGGTGGTGTTTTCGGCGGCGGCGGCGGCGGTGCCGCAAATCCGTTCGGAGGCGGCGCGCCTGCGGTGGCTACGGGCGGCGGGTTTGGGGCCCCAGCGGCCGGAGCTTTCGGCGCTACTGCGGCCGGCGCTTTCGGCGCTCCCGTCGCATCGGCGGGCTTTGGCATGCCACCGGCGGCATCGGCAGGGTACGGCGCCGCGGCGACGGGCGGCTTTGGCGCGCCGGCGGCGGGGGGGTTCGGCGCTCCGGCGGCGGGCGGTGGGTTCGGCGGCGGCGGCGGCGTTGCGGGGCGTCCCGGCATGCTGGTGCACGGGGAGCAGCCCATGGCGCTGACCAAGAACCCTACCAATCCGAGGGAGCCGCTGCAGGGCGGCAAGCTCGGCACGCAGCACGTGAACTTCGCCCAGCGCGGGCTGAAGAACAATAAGGGGGTGACTGAGCAGTTCCAGACGATCACGACGTGGGACGACTTCTTCCACAAGTCCCTGGAGGAGCTGAGGGCGGAGGACGCGGGGTGGGTGCAGCCCCACTCGGACCACCCGCCGTCGGGGGCGCCCGGCGGGCCTCCCCTCAAAGACCCGGCCGCTGCCCCTCCCGCGGCCGCCGCCCCGTACGGCGCCCCCCCTGCGGCGGGTGGTAACCCTTTCGGTGGTGCCCCGGCGGCGTCGGCGGGCTTCGGGGCTGTTGCGGGCGGCAACCCCTTCGGCGGCGGTGCTCCCGCGGCGGGCGGCAACCCCTTCGGCGGCGGTGCCCCGGCCGCGTCGGCGGGCTTTGGGGCTGTGCCGGGCGGCAACCCGTTCGGTGGCGGGGCGACGACGGCGGGCTTCCCAGCAACGACATACGGGGCCCCGGCGACGGCGGCCAACCCGTTCGGGGGCGGCGGTGCCCAGCAGGCGGCCAACCCGTTCGGGGCTCCGGCCGCTTCAGCCGGGTACGCGGCGCCGACCTCGGCCTACGGCACGGCCGGGACCAACCCGTTCGGGCTTGCGACGAGCACGGCGGGCGCGGCGGGCGGCAACCCCTTTGGTGGCGGCGCGCCGGGAGCCTCGTTCGCTGTCACGGCGGCCCCACTCCCCAGCGGGCCCGTGTCGGACATCGTCGGCGAGTCAATGCGGCAGCTGAGCAACGCGGGCGTGGAGGTGGAGAGCGACGACCCCATGGGGATCTCGTGGCTGCGCCTCGAGGGAAGGGATTCGGACGGCAGGGCCAAGGCCGCCGGGCGGACCGCGCCGAGCGCCACAGGCGCTGCCGCGACGGACAGCCTGCCCGACTCACCGACGTTTGTGGGCGGCGGCGGCCCCGGCTCGTCGGCAAGGCGGGGCCCCATGCCGTCCCTCGCCGCCGCGGGCCTGGCGAGGTCCGGTGCGCGGACCACACCGTGGCGGCAGCGCAGCAGCGGCCGGTCGTCTGCCTACGGCGGCGCGGGCGGCTCGGTCTCGTTGCGGACCGGCAGCCTGGCGGCTTCGATCCTGGGCTCTGTCGCGACGGGCGGCGCCGGCGCGGACCTCCTCGGGTCCCGCCTCGGCGCCTCGGCCCTCGCGAGCAGCGTCATGGGCGGCTCGATGATGGGCGACAGGCGCGGCATGTCCGGGTCGACGCTGCGCGAGGCCGGCGCCGGCAACGACGGCGGCCGCGACGACTGGGGCATCGTGTCGGGCGTGCACGCGCCGGAGGGAGGCTCCCTGCAGGCCCTCGGGGTCGCGGAGCACCACGTCATCGAGCAGGTCGGCGACGTCACCCGCACCGTCTCGGCCGAGGACATGGAGGCGGACCACGGGGGGCCATCGCAGGCCCTAGAGGCCGCGGCGCACCAGGCATCGGTCCCCACGGCCTGGGTGGGCCGCGTCCCCGCCGCGGCCGCCGCCTCGTTGCCCTTCCAGCTGCCGCGCCACCGCCGGCGCCTCGACTGGGCGGACATGCGGGTCACGCTGCCGGAGAGGGCGGGCCTGCTCGGCTGGGCGGCGGCGGACGGTGGCGCCGCCTCGTCGCGCCTCCTCGTCATCGACATGCAGGTGGACCTCGGCGAGGGAGGGGAGGGCGGCGCCGAGGCCGCGGGGGCCGGGTACAGCGCCGCGGACGCCCTCAGCGATGCAGTGGGGTGGTGGCGCGCGTGGGCCGAGGTGGCGGAGGCGGAGCGCGGCGCCGCGCACGCCGACCTCTGCCGCGCCGCCGAGTCGGCCAAGGCCGGCGGCGCCGCGCAGGCAATGGCGGCGGACGAGCAGGAGCGCGTCGTCGCCGAGCTCGCCGCCGCCACCGGGGTGGCTGTCCGCTCCGGGCGCACCTGCGCCGGCCTCGACGGCGGCGTGTGGTCCGGCCGCTTCGACCCGGCGGACTTCTCCGTCTCCACGTCGTCCCGCAGCGTCGGCCTGGGCGTGCCGCTCCGCAGCCTCGACGAGCCGGCGGTCAAGACCTTTCTGGATTTCTGCGAGGCGGCCCGGGGCGCCGCCATCTCCACAAAGGCTCGGGGCCTGCTGCCCTTCGCCACGCTCGCCGTCATGGCCGCAGGCCCGCGCGCCGGGGGGCCGGCGGCCGCCTCCCGCTCGGACCCCGAGGTGGACGACGACGCCGACGACGAGGGCGCGGCTGCGGTCCGCGCCGCGTCGGCCGGCTCCGTCCGCGCCGTGTCGGCGTCGGCGGCCGGCGGTCCCGCCGCGCCCGGCAGCGGCATCCGCGCCGACTGGGCGGCCTACCAGGCCGAGCGGCGCTCCCGCCGCAAGGCCGCCACCGAGGCATCGGCCAAGTGGGGGGAGGACGCCGTGACCGGCGACCGCCCGCTGCTGCCCAAGCTGCCGTCCCCGCTGCCGGGGCCCAGGGGCGGCCCCGGCTACGTGGTCACCCCCTCCCTCCGCGAGCTCATGGCCATGGCCGACCGCGACCTCGCGGCCGTGCGCGGCTTCACGGTGGAGCGCACCGGCCTCGGCCGCATCGCGTGGAAGGGCCCCGTGGACCTGAGAGACGCCGACGTCAACCGGGCGGTGCACGTGGACCGAGCCTACGCAATGGTCGACGCGCCCCCCGACGCCAAGGCCCGCGCAGTGCTCAACGGGCAGTGCCGGGTGACCCTCCTGGGCGTGGAGGCGGCCATGCTCGAGCTCACCGCCATCACGGAGGGCGGCATGCGGGACATGACCGAGGGGATGGGGGCGCGGCTGGTGAGGTACACCGCCGAGGGGGTCGGGCACGGCGGGGACGACGCCGTCACGTGGGTGTTCGACGTGGACCACTGGTCCGGCTACGGCGCGAGGGCCGTGGCCGACCAGGCGAGGCGGGAGAGGCAGCGGCAGGTGGCTGCCATGCTCGCACTGCGCCGGCGGCGCGCGGCGGGGGCCGCCCCCGCCGGCGACGGACTCGACAACTCGGACGACTCAGAGGCGGATGAGCCCGAGACGGCCGAGGAGGCCTCCCGCTCCCACGTCTTCGATCACGCGCTCGGCGGCGCCGGTGACGAAGACGACGCCACGACGCCTTCCTCGGCAGGCGTCCCCGCGGCCGGCGCCCTCGGCTGGGCGCCGGCAACCGGCCTGCCGGAATCCGACGGATCGTTGCCGTTTTTACAAGGTGGCGCCGCTCGCGGGGGTGCTGAGGCATCCGCTTCGGGCGGCGTGACGGGACGCGCACCGGGCGCCCGCGGCTGGGCCCAGTCAGCGGACGAGGGCGGGGCGACCGAGGAGGAGGACTGGGACATGGACGCCGGGGCGGCGCACGGCGCGGTGGGGATGTCGCCGTCGTCCTACCAGTGGGGGGCTGAGGCCGCCGGGCCCGCCGCGCGGACCAGCCGCGGCTACGGACCGGCGGGGAGGGAGGAGGACGAGGACGTCGAGGCCGGTGACGAGGAGGATGACCTCGAGAACAGCGAGGCCGAGGACGAAGACGGTGGCCTCGGCCTCGACGGCCAGGCGGCCGCAGGCGGCGTTGAGGAGAGCAAGGAGGATGAGGCGGTGCGGGCGGGGGCGCGAGCCACGCGCGGCCCTGCGTCCGCGGGGGACTCGAGCGACGAGGATGAGGAGGAGGACGAGGATGAGGAAGGCGGCACGACGGCGGTCGCCGGGGCGCACGGCGGCCGCCGGGCCGTGGTGCGCCGTCGCATCCGAGCACCGGTGCCTGTCGTCCCGCCCGGGTTCGAGTCGGCGGGCCTCCCCCGCGGCCTCCCCGCAGGGCCCGGCCGCGACGAGCCGCTCTTCGCCGGCGGTGCCCTCGTCCGGCACGCCCTCGGCCACGTCGCGGAGATGGCCCGGGCCGTGCGCGCCGTCAAGCAGGAGCTCTTCGAGGCCGTCGGGGACGCGGACAACTGCCCGCCCCTGGATGGCATCGACTCGGGGGTGCCGGTCGACGCCGTGCTCGTCCTTGGAAGGTCGTTCCGCGTCGGGTGGGGGCTCGGGGGCATGCTGGCACACGCGGCGCGCCCCCTGTCCGGCCGCGCCGCGGCCCGCTCCGGCGCGACCGGCGCCGGCGGCGACCTCACCGCCTCGCCGGCCCCCGGCCACGACGCGGGCCTCGTCTCTGTGCCGTGGGACGCTGACGCCCACCGGGAGTCCCCCGTCGTCACCGTGGAGCGGCTCCTCACAACGCCGGCCTTTGCCTCCTCCCTCGCCGTCGGCCCCCGCGCCACCGCCCGGCAGCGCGCCGAGCTCGCCGCCGCCGCCGTTGACCCGGTCCTCGAGCCCCTCAAGGCCGGATCCGCCCTCGTGCTCCCCGAGGCGCCGTGCTCCGCCGCCGCGCCCGCGCCCTCCTCCGGCTGGTACGTGGACGAGGCCGAGGAGGCCGCCCACCTCCTCCCCGTCCTCGGGGCCCCCGGTTCGAGCCGCAGGGAGCAGGCCGTCGCCAACGCCCGCCTCGCCACGGGCCTCCGCGACTCGGCCCGCCGGTCCGCCGAGGCGGCCGAGGCGGCGGCAATGCGGGCTTACGAGGCCTTGTGGACGGGCGGCGCCCAGGACGGGGCGGCGGCGCCCGCCGCCCTGGGTCGCCAGGCCGCATCGCACAGGCACACCGCGCGCGTGTTTGAGGCTGCGGCGTCGCTCTTCCTCGACCCGGCGGCGGTGGAGGAGGCGGAGGCCACCCCCGCCGGCGCCCGGCCGGCCGCGTGCCCCGCCGGCGGCCGCGCCTCGGACGCCCTTCCTCTCCTCAGGCGGTCCGACGACCCCGCGGCCTCGGGCATGGCCGCCTCCGCCGCCAGGGTCGTGCAGTGGCGCCGAGACCGCATCCTCGACCTCGCCAGGGCGTGGGCCGCGGAGACCCTCGGGCGCGCGTCCAACCCCGACACAGGCCTCCCCGTCCCCACCCCGGGCACGCCGATCACCCTCGTACCGGGGGGCACCCCGTCGGGCCCGTGGAGCGCGGCCCGGCGCCTCATGGCATGCGGCAGGCCCGACCTCGCCTCCGGCGTGGTGTCCACCGCGCCCGGCGGCCTCGCCCTCCCCCGCCTCGCCGTCGTGGTCGCCCAGGCGGGCGGCGACCCCGCGCCCATGGCCGAGGCGCTCCGGCAGCTCGAGGTGTGGCGGGCCGATCGCATCGCGCCGCCAACGGCGGTGGACCTCGCCTCGGCGATGCAGCGTGACATCGAGGCGGCCCGCTCCCCGGACGACAAGGCGGACCGCATCCTAGCCCTGGCGGACGCCGCCGGCGTCGACACCCGCGACGCCCGCGACGCCCTCCTGGCCATGGGCGAACGAGCGGCGGACGAAGCGGAGCGGTCCGCCCTCGAGGCCGCCGCCAACGACGCCATCAGCGACCTGCAGGACGCCCTCGACGCCGCGGTGGAGGCCGAGGGCCGCCGCATGGAGGCGCTGGAGCGGGTCCCCGACCTCAGGGGCTGGCG
>Ga0136560_1000029_pt1 | contig 45161 bp, 13 predicted proteins | sample AntRauMeHopE1497_FD_104925 | JGI IMG/M metagenome (GOLD analysis project Ga0136560, IMG submission 104925) | Saline lake microbial communities from Rauer Islands, Antarctica - Metagenome Hop E1 #497 | ecosystem: Environmental > Aquatic > Non-marine Saline and Alkaline > Saline | place... | reverse complement strand
TCGTCCTCCTCGTCTTCCTCGTCCTCGGACGGGTCCGGGTCTGACACGGGCTCCGGGACGTCGGGCGGGAGCGGGTCTGACTCCGGGGAGGAGGGGGCGACGGGGGTCGACGAGTCGAAGGTCCCGCGTCACATCGTGAGGCGCGACGACGTCGGGGGTCCCCTTGGCTGGCTCAAGGCCGCGTTCGTGCGGCGGTCGGCCAAGGACGCCAGGCTGGGGGACCCCGGGCGCGCCGCCGCGGCGGTGGTGGTGGGAAGCGCCGACGTCCTCCCCACCGAGGTGGAGGTGGACGGTCTCCTCCGGGACGTGTGGCGCAGGGATCAGCGCGGGAGGCGCGCTCTACGGCGGAAGCGCCGCCGCTGGCTCCAGGAGCGGGCGCGCAAGGAGGCGGAGGCCACCCCGGCGGGAGGCAAGGGCGGCGTGCGCAGCCTCATCGGGCGTGTCCTGCGCTCCGCCATGCAGTCCAAGACGTCGGCCGCCGCGAAACGCGCGGCCGGGCAGGCGGGGAGCGACGCCAAGGCAGAGCCACGAGCGGCGGCGCCGCAAGAGGTTCGCGCCTCCGGCGCCTCGACCCCCATGCCTTCCACCCCGGGCCTCCGCACCGCGCTCTCGCTCCGCGGCAGCCCGGCACCGGCGTCCACGCCCAAGAGCGGTGGCCTCCGCACCCTAAGCCGCCGCCGGATGTCCCGCCGCCCCATGGGAGCCGCCACAGCCATCCTCTCGCAGCCCCCCTCCGCCTCCCCGCGCGCCGTCCCAGCCATGACCCTGGCGCCGGTGATGGAGGACCCGCCCGACCGCCGCGGGAGCGTCGAGCCGGCCGCCACTGCCGCCGCCACCAGCGGCCGGACTGACGGCCCAGCAACCCCGGAGCAGAGCCGAGCGCCGGCGTCGCGCTGGGCCAGCCTCCGTTCGCTCATCACCAAGGGAGCGTTCCAGGCGTCAGGTATCGCGAGGGACCCGCCAGAGCGGTGGAGGACGGCCGCGTCGGCGCTGCAGAGCGACTGGCACCCGCACGCGTCGCGTCGCAACAGTAGCAGGCCCGAGAAGGCGGCGAAGCCGCGCCGTGGGAGGCGGGGCAGCATCGTCGCGAGGACGAGGCAGCGGCGCGGGTCGCAGGGCCGCGGCGGGGGCACGGGCCTCGCCGCGGCGGCGGCCGCTGCCGTCGCCTCGATGTCGCTGCGGCCGGACCATGACGACGAGTCGGAGGGCTCCTCGTCGGACTCTGCCCTGGCCAGCACCGCCTCGAGCGACGCGGAGGCCGAGGCTCCGGACTACGGGGGCGCTCGCTTTGGCGTGGGGCCAGCGGGCGGTAGCCCTGCCGTGAGCCTCGCCGGGCACTCGGCCGCCGGCGGGCTGGGCTCGCTCCCCGGCGGCTCCATTGTCGGCAGCGTCAGCCTCCGCTCGCCCGTCTCGTCGCCCGGCTCCAGCAACGGTCGCTTTGCCGCGCCCTACGAGCTGGGTCAGAGCCCGGAGCTGGGCGACGGCCGGGGCCGGTCCGGGTCGCTGGGAGCCGGCCGGTCCACGCCTGGCTCGGTGGGGGACCGGGGCCGTGGCTCCGTCGCTCACGCGGTTCGATTCGCGTCGCCGGGCTCGAGCCCGGGCGGGGACCGGCTCTCGTCGGGGTCGTCCCCGCCGTCGGAGCAGCGGCAGGCCGGGCCTCCTCCCGGCCTCCCCCTCCCCTTGGCGGTCGACAGGCTCTGGGCGAGCGATGCGCCGGCGCGGTCGCCTGCGAGGTGTAGCCCCGGCCGCACGACTGGCCCGGCGCTCATGGCTGTAATGTCCGGCCCGGCACGGACCGAGTTCCCCGTGCCCATATCGTCCCCCCTGCTCGAGCGCGTACGGGGCGGGAGCCTGTCATCGCCCTCGGCCCCGTCCCCGGCCGTCGGCGGCGTGCGCTCCCGCGCCTCCCGCTCCGCCCTTATGCCCTCCGCGGAGGCGGGAGGGGGTCTCTTCTCCCCCAAGGTCTCGGCCCGGAGGTCCCGATCGGCGTCCCGCACAAGGGATGCCTCGGGGGCGTCGAGCCCGGCGTCGACCCGCCCGGGGGTGCGGCCGAGGCAGGGCTCAAGCCCCAGCTACGCGTCGTCCCGGTCGGCGATATCCCCCTCGGGGTCAGACTCCTCCTCGCAGGGATCACGCCGAGCCGGCCGGGCCTCGCGGAGCCCCGCGGCGTCGGGCCTTCGCATCGCCGTCCCCCCGCGCGCCTCGCAGACCGAGGGCATGCTCGCGGCGTCGTCGGACGGCGGCGTCGCCCCCTGGGGGTCCGGTCGCTTCGCCGGGTCCGCCCGGGGCGCCAGCGGGCCGGCGTCCCTTGTCGGCCGCTCGAGCGCGTACGGCAGCCCCGAGGCCGACGGGGCCCGCACCCCCCTGCTTCTGGCTCTGCAGGAGAGCGAGAACGACGACGCGGCCATCCGGGCGCGGTCGGGAACGGCCGTCAGCCCGTCAGCCAGGAGCCGGGGGAAGCGGTCGGCCAGCGTCGGCTCCCGCGCCCACCTCCACGCCTCGCCTCGGAGCGGCGTCTTCACCTCCCCGCCCGGCCCGAGCTCTGCCCTCGGAATCTCCACGACGCAGTCCCCCGGCCAGAGGCGGCGCACGAAGTCGGGCGAGGTGGAGGACGCCGCGGCGGCTGCGAGGGCGCCCGGCGAGGCCACACCGTTCCGCCTCTCCTCCCCAGTCCTCAGGATGCCGGCCCCGGGGTCCGGGGTGCAGCCCGTGCGGCCCAGGTCGCTCACCGCATCCGCCCTCGGCACTGAGTCCGGCGGCCCGGAGTCCTCGGCCCCCTTCCCGTGGGCCGCCGGCGTGCTCCAGTCGTCAAACGGCGCCCCCGCCCCGGCCTCGCTGGGCCACGCTGCGTCGGCCGCTGGCCGCTTTGCCGTTGCACGGCCCGCCCAGCCCCGTGCGGCCCTCTCTGCCGCCCCGGACCGCGGTGGCGGCCCGGGGTCGGTTCAGCGCAAGCGCCACAAACACAAGCGCCGGTCCCCGCAGGAGGCGGCCATCGAGCGAGCGTCGCGGTCCGACGAGGCGATCGCCGCCGCGGCGAGGCTCGGGCAGCTCAGCTGGCAGGGGCTCCTCGGCCGGGTCCACCAGGCAGCCAGCCTCCTCGGCACCTCGGCGGGCTCTGCCGAGGCGGCGGCGCAGCGTGCCTTTGGTTGGCGGGCCCTGAGGGGGGCGGTCCTGCCGCCGCGGCTGTCAGGAGCGACGCGGCTGGTGGTGAAACCGCCCAAGGGAGGCACGACGAATCCGCAGGCTGAGGTCGATGCCATGGCTGTGCGCAGCGGGGTGGCGCCCGCGCTGCTCGGCCAAGGGACGGAGCGGGCAGGGAAGCCGCCCCGCCGCGTCAGCACCACGTCATCGTCCGTGGCGCCCGACGCCATTGAGCTGGCGACTCTCGGGGTCACCCTCCCGCGGTGCCCACGGCACCCGCTGGCGCCCCTCTTCGGCGGCGTGACCACGCGCGGCTACTACGCGGACCTGCCCACGCCCCGGCCGTCACACGCCCTCGCCGGCGGCGGCGACGACCGCGGCGTGGCCGGGGGCGCGGATGCCGGTGACGGCCACGCCGTGCGCGACGGCCGGAGCACGAGGGCGCTGCCCCCCGGGACCCTCTACGTGCCGCTCCCCGGCGTGGTCCCGGACTCGGACCGTCGGATGCGCCGGCGCTCGAGGCTCCTCCGCTACATCTTCCGGTCCGTTGACCCCGAGGGCAGCGGCTGGGCGGACGTCGGCGAGCTCCGGAGCCGCGTGCTGCAGGAGGCTCTGCTTTACGAGGCCAACTCGGCCGAGGCAGCGCTGCGGCCGCCCAGGCGGAAGCGCACGGCGCTGTCCCACGCCCAGGCTGCGGCGCGACGCGCGGGCGGTCCGGCCGGCAGGGTGGCATGGGACGCGGAATCGGCTGGAGCGTGCTTTCCGACAGAGCAGTGGCCCGATGTGCCGAGGCGCCGGGTCGAGTCCAAGGCGAGCAGGGGCGACGGCGGGGACAGCGACGACGGGAGCAGTGACGCAACGATGCACACGGCCACGTCGTCGCAGAGCGAGGAGGAGGAGGAGGAGGAGGCCGAGAGGGAGCACGAGGCGGCGTGGGGGGGCGCGGAGGACGACTCGGCATTGATGGCCGTCGGCGCGGCGCGGATGCCCTTCGCCGGGGCGCAGCCTGCGTCGCGGGTGTTCACGGTGCGCGAGGAGGAGGCCGATGACGACGACGACGACGGTGACGACTCCTCGTCGTCGTCGTCTGGGTCCGCTCGCCACGAGGAGAGCAAGACCGACAGCCGAGACCTTACGCGCCGCATGCCCCGGCACCACGCCGACGCCGAGCGTGCCCTGCACAGCGCGCTGGGCCAGCCGGGGCCGCTCCCCGCCTTCCAGAGGGGGCCGCGGAACGCGCCCGTGCGCTCCTCCCCGCTCCGGACCGGCTCTTTCAGCTCTGCCACGGGCCGGGACGACGGCCCCGCGGCGCCTCCGGTATCAGTCTCCAGGGCCCAAGGCCGCGGCTCGGGCAGGCAGGGCGACGCGGGCATGCTGCCGCCCCAGTCTGGTCGGCCGTCAAACCTCTCAATCCGCCTCCCGGTGCTGCCGGCGTCCCCTGCCTCCTTCTTCGCTCGCACGGACTCTGGCCCCGTGGACGACGGGACGCCGTTCGCCGACCCGGCCGTCGACGTGGCGCGGGCCCGCAGGGCGCGGGCGCGGGAGCGGGCGTCCCGGCAGCGAGCGAGTCGGCGCCGGGTCCGGTTCCTGTGCTCGGAGCCCATGGTTCGCGCGTTCATGTCTACGTGGCTGCTGGCCGACGAGGCCATCGCGGGGCTCTTTGCCGGTTTTGAGAGCACGGCCACGGGAAGGGTGAGCGAGGCCGACTGGCTAGCGATGGGGCACGCGGCCTTTGCGGCCTTCAGCGAGCCGGGCCACCCCCTGGCCATGGTGGTGCCCGGGTGGCGGTCCGTGCCCGCGCAGCTGTGGCGCGACGGGCCGCCGCAGGAGATCGACGCCGGCTCTGCCCGCGACGGCGGCGAGCTCTGCCACGTCTTCGCGCTGGACCGGTACCCGTGCCGGCAGCTGCTGCGGGACTGCCTGCGTCAGCGGCGCCGAATCCGGCGTCGGATCCGGAGCGGCGCGAAGCCCATGGCTGCCCTGGATGGCAGAGCCTCGGTCACTTCGCTGAGCTCTGTCACGCGGCGGGCCCCGATCGACGCGTTCGAGGCGCTGAACCCGCTGGCCACGATGATGGTGCGGCAGGCCGCGGCGGCCGCGCCGTCGAGGGCGGAGGGCCGAGGGGACGCGGCGGGGAAGGGGGCGAGGCACGTCACGGCCGAGGACGACAACAGCGACGGCGAGGCGGGCTCCGAGGACGACGACGTCGGCGTCACCGCGTCCGGCCGGCGGCCCCTCCCGCGGCCGCAGCTGCGGACCGGTGCCGTGACCCCAATGCGGGCGTCAAAGGCATCGGTCCGTCGCCGCTTCTTTGAGGCGCCGTCGGCCGCCCGCATGGGAGCCTCGTCCTCCGGGAAGTGGGCCGACGGCTCTGCCCGGCAGCCGGCCGTCGGCACGAGCCCCGGTCGGCGCAGCGCGGACGGCGGCAGCGAGGACGGCGGCTCGGCCGACCGAGCTGCCAGCTCTCGGCTAGGGATGAGTCGGGGTCGCTCCCGCGGCATCCTGGGGTCTATGCCCCCCACGTCCAGGGGCGCGCGGGGGCAGACGTCCGCGGCGGCGGCTGCGGCGGCGGCGCACACTGAGCCTGACTCGGGCCGCGACCCGGTGTCGGAGCGTGAGGCTGAGGTCAGGCAGGGCCAGGTCGCCGCGGCGGTGCGGCGGGCCAGGCGGCTCACAGTAGGTGCCGTGCGGCGCTCGCTGGTCAGGCTGCCACGGCGCTACGCCCACCGCTGGTCGTCCAAGCCGCTAGCTGGCCGGGGCGCCGCTGCCGGCACGATGCCTGACGTGACTGTCGGGCAAAGCGCCACCACCGGGGCTGGGCAGTCGGCCCGTGACGCCGGCAGCGGCGGGCGCCACCATCATGACGACAACGACAACGACGACGACGACGACGGCCCGGTGGTGACCGTTGGCAGCGACGCTGACCTAGCCCTCGGCGTGGCCGGCGGCTCGGACTCTGCCCTCCGGGAGCAGAAGACATCGGCCAGCGCGGCCTCCCTCGAGCTCTCCCCGCGAACCCCGGCAGAGCCACTCCACCGAATCCTGTCGACGTCGTCGGCCGGGTCGCGCGGGGCCGCCGCGCGAGCCCTGTCGCCTGCCCCCCCCCCGCCCCCACGTCGATCTCCGAGCCTCCGTCGGCCCAAGGCCCCGCCCGGCCGCCCCCTCTCCCGCGCGCAGTCCTCGCTTCAGCCGGCGTCCGCGGGCCTCCCCGGCGCCCCGGCGGGGCCGGCGCAGCCTGCGGCTTCAGCCCCCGGCGCCGACGCCGTCAGCCATACCGGCGCCCTCCCTCGCTCCGCCACGGCGGGTGTGGCACGCATGGGCCGCGGCCGGCCCGGCAGCCCCGCGGCGCAGACGCCCCCGGCGTCGCCCTCCCCCCTCAAGCGGAAGGTGTCGCGGCGCTTTCGCGACGTGCCCCTGTGGGTCGCAGTGCCACCCGCGCCCGAGGGGGAGGGACCAGCGCGCCGCCTGGACAGCCCAGCCCGGGAGGCAGGTGATCGTGGAGCCGCCGCAGCCCCCTGGGCAGAGGCCCCGCCCCGGCCCCTGGACCCCCCAGTGCTGTCACCGCCCAGCATCCGCTCCCCCGTCACGTCGCCGCCGCCGCCCCTCCGGAGCCCCCCCGCCGGGGCTGCGGCCCTCGCGGCCCAGGCCCGGCACCCGGACGACTCCGAGACGCCCGTCGCCGTGAGGCCTGCCTTCGTGCCACACTTCGGGGAGAGGGCGACCGCCCCCCCGGCGGCGGCGGGCCTCGACGTGACGGGCTTGCAAGAGGGGAGCGAGGACGAGGACGAGGATGTGACGCCTCGGCTCGACCGGGCGCTCCCGCCGGTCAGGATGCCGGCCCGGGCGACCGCTGGGGGCGGAGGGGGTGGTGACGTCAGAGGTGTCGGGGGCGGGCCGCGTCCATGGTCGGGTGTCGTCTCCGCGGCCCCCCCTGAGGCAGGGGTCGGCGGCCAGAGGCTGGGGTCTCGGCATCGTGGCCGCGGCCTCAGGATCGACGCGGGAGACACCGAGACGAGCACCAGCGACCGAGCGTGGGGCAAGCGGGATGAGGAGGAGGATGAGGAGGAGGATGATGACGCCGGTCGTGTCGGCATCACCGAGGCCGCGAGGCCGGCCACACGGCTGCGGCACGCGTGGGAGCCGCCGGGAGCCGAGACCGAGGCTGTCAGCAGCCGGGGGGAGTCCGGAACGGCTGCCCGGCCGCGCAGCGGCACGAGGCGAGAGCCAGCAGCGGCCGGGCGGCCGGGGTCCGGCAAGGCCAGCCGGCGGGCGGGGCGGCGGCCCCCCTCGGCTTCGTCCCGCGCGGCTGACCGGAACCTCACTTCGGGGCGCAACGCCGACGGGAGGAGGCGGATGCACCGTTCCGCGGCCGTGAACGCTCTCATCGAGGCGGCGGCGCAGGGGCGGTCCGCCGACGCCGCCGAGGCCGCGGCGCTGCTGGCACGGCCGTCGGCGGCGCGGTGGGCCCCCGTGGGGCCGGCAGGGGGGCGCCGCGGGGCCGCGCGCCGCGACGGCGCCGGGCGCGAAACCGCGGCGGAGCGGCTGGCTCGCACGGAGTCGCTGCTCGAAGCGGCAGAGGCGCGGGCCGCGTCGCTGTCGCGGGAGTCGGCGGCCCTGGCACGGGAGCTCGCGACGACATCCTCCCGCTCGACACTGCGGAGCCGGCACGCGTCGGGGATGTCGCGGCCCGCGTCGGCCGCGGTGCTCGGACGGGCGGGCGGCCCGTCGCGGAGGGGAGGCGGGCGGGGTCCGGCTCTGCCGGGCGCCTCGGCGGCGAGGGGGGTGCCCCGTGGCACGGCTTCGCGGCGGGAGGGCGGCGGGAGCGCCGGCCCACGTCGCGTCGACCCGCCTCCGCTCGCCTTCCCGCAGCGCCGGGCCGCCGGCACCGGGCGGGCCCACCACCCGCTCTTCGCGCTCGTCGTCCCGCGGGAGGCACGGGGCTCGGGGGACGGATCCGCCTCGGCGGCGGTGCTTCCCACGATCGGGCGCCGGACGGGCCCGTGAGCGGGACGCCGCAGCGGGGCCGGTTCCGCCCGGGTGCCGTTTCAGGGCGCGCGCGTGAGAGCGCGCGCGACGGGTGACGGGCCTCGCCTGAATGCTTGGCTCGAGGTCCCACACAGTGCCGTCAGCTTTCGCCCGTGGCACGCAGCGCGGGCACACGCGGAACCGCGCGCGCGACGGGCGGGGGTGCCGCCTCGGCTCACCTCCGGCCGGCTCCCTGGCCGGCCCCGGCCGCAGGCGGCGCCCCGGCGCGCGCGCTCAGAGCCTGCTGTCCCGCTTGAGACCGCGGACCACCTGCTCGAGGGTCGGGGACCACGACGCCCCCGCCCAGTGGGACAGGGCCTTGCACGGCGACGCGTACGGCGGGGACAGGCAGTGCAGGTGCAGGTGGTCGATGGAGTTGTACGGCGGAGCGTGGAACGCGAAAAGGGGCTCGGCCAACCCCGCCCCTGCCTTCCCGCTGCGTCCCGGGTCCGGGATCCCCGCCGGCGGCTCCGGCGCGAGCGACGCGGCCATCGCCGCGGGTGTGTCCGAGCAGGCCAGGGCCCGAGCCAGCCCGTGCTCCCGCGAAGCCAGCGCCTCGTCCACCTCGGCGAGGGAGCCGTCCGCAGCCACGGGCCCGCGCCCGGGGGGCTGCAGCAGCGACAACGCCAGCACCCGCTCCCCGACGGCCCGCATGTGCTCGAGCAGCTGCGCGTCTTCCGGGCCCACCTCGCTCAGGTTCTTCAAATGCCTCCTGGGGACAATCTGCGACGCGGGGACGACAGTGCGGCGTGGTTTTCCCGGCTGCCGGCTTCAGGTGAGGTCGCCGCCCGGACCGCCAACGCCCCGGCCGCAACGCGACCAGCGTGACGCACCAGCACGTGTCCCATCGCGTCCGGGCTCCTCGGCACGAACGCGCAGCACACGCCGTCCATGTAGAGGCGGTCCACCGGAGCCCGCCCGGCCACCAGCTTGCAGAACAAGCACTCCTTCGCGACGCTGCCATCGTACGTCACGGCCTTGGTCGTGCGCGCACTGCTTGACGCTCCGCCCATCCACGGCGGCGGCGCCGGAGAGTGCCAGGCCGGCGAACACGTCCACGCGTGCGGCAGAGAGCGCGATGACGAGCGCGTGCCGGGCGCCGGGGTCTCGCTGCTGCTGCGCCGAACCGTGGACGTTCTGCGGCTTTGTGGCTCTGGGATCTGCATCGTGGCTGACTGTAAATGCGGTCTTTGCGGAGCTTCCGATTCTGGCAGCTTCGGCGCCCGAGGGCTGGGGACTGGGCGCACAGCTCGGGTTCGCCATCCAGCTGTCCAACGTGTTTGCACTCGGCTACTTGATGATGCGCAGCTGGTGCGTTCGCTCGTTGGCGGCCAAGGCGGCGGCACGGGCGGCTCGTGCGGTTGACCATTCGGGGCTGTTCGACAGTCTCGTGGCGCCCGCCGACCCAGACGACGCGCGCGACGCAAAGCTTGGCAGCGTAGCGGAGCCAGCGCACGACGCGTTCGCCCCGGGGCGCGAGGACGCGCTGAGGCTGTTCTTCGAGTCCCGCGCTTCGCTGGCCGTCACAGGCGCCACCGTCATGACTGCCATGGCGCTGGGCATCGTGGCGACGACGCTCCTTGCCTTCACGTGGCATGTGCGGAGTACAGTGGCCGGCGAGTCGCGCTCCTTGCCGCTGCTCGTTCTCGCATTTGTGGCCGGCGCAGTCGATTGCGTGTCCACAGTGACGTTCTGGCCGTTTGCCAGCCTGTTCAGCGCGGAGATGACGACCGCCCTGGCCATCGGCGAGGGCCTCAGCGGGGTCATCCCAGGCACGCTCGCCCTCGCGCAGACAGTTGAGGCGTCGAGCGGCGGTGCTGCTTCCGGCCTCACCCCAACCGGATTTCTCCTCACCATGGTGGCAGTCCTGGTCCTGGCAGCGGCCTCCTTCGTCGGGCTGCTCCTGGCAGCCAGGGCCCAGCCACTTGGCGGCGGGAGGGTCACGGCGGCAGTCGGAGACTCGGAGGGGTCAGGCGGACGCGCAGGCGGCACGGCTTCCGGCGAGTCGAGCGCCCCCGGCGCGGAACGGGGTGCCGCCGTACCACTACCGCTGCTACCGGCGCCCCGCCCCGGCCTCGCCGGGGCAGAGCTGGAGGACGACGGCGGAAGCGCGAACGCAGGCCCAGGAGGCGTCACCGGGGCCGGCGGGGCCAGCGGGCGGTGGACCCGCGTCCTCCTCGGCCAGTTCGAGCTGCTGGCTCTGCTCCTGCTCCTGAGCTTCGTCCAGAACGGCGCAATCACAGCGATCCTTCCGTACGCGAGCGCCCCGCTGGACCCGCGCTCCCCGGGCGCGGACCCCTGGGCCGCGCCCACGAGCACCTCGCCCGGCATCGTGTACCGGTGGGCGAACACCGTGGGGCTGCTGCTGGACCCGGTGGGGGCGGCGCTGACGCTGTGGCCGCGATTCGCCGCCCCGTCGCGGTGGGGGACAGTCCTCCTGCTGCTCGGGTGGATCGTGCCGTTCATGGTTATCGGGGCGTTCGCGATGGCGGGGCCCAGGGCGAGCTGGGGCGGCAGCAGGGCCGCGGCCGCGTGCATGGTCGCCGGCTACGGCGTTGCGAGGTTTTGCATGGGCCTCCAGAGGGCCCGGCTCTTCCTTGTCGCGCGCATGGGGGGCTTCCGGGCCATCGCAGCGCGAAGCGAGCACCGCGAGGACGGCGGGGAGGACGACGACGAGGCAGAACGCGTCGCGGGCGAGCGCGACGCCGCGGACAGGCCGGGGCCGGGGAGGGCCGGGCGCCGCAAGCAGCTCGCCAGGGCCGTGTCAGGCGAGCGCGTCACTCTCATGGCCGGCACCGCGGTGCAGCTCGGGGCTTGCTTCGGGTCGCTCTTGCTGGCGGTGCTTGTCGAGGCGACGAACATCTTCCACCAGACCGAGGACGCGGGGCTCTAGCTCCGCAAGATGCGTGGGACCACGTCGACTGAACACATTGCACCGAACACATCGCGCCCTCCTCGCACAGGCGCCTCGTAGTTCTCGAGCCCGCATCAGGTAGAGCCGCACGGACGGCCAGCCCTTCACACTCCCCCCTCGCCCCCCAGCATGCCCAAGCTCAAGAAGCAGCGCACCGTGACGGCCACTGGTCCGATTGCCGACAAGAGCAAGGGGCAGCATTTCCTCAAGAACCCGCTGGTCGTGAAGGGGATCGTCGACCGGGCCGCCATCGGCACCACCGACACCGTGAGCGCGCTTGCGCGCATGGCACTGCAGCCCTGTGATGCCAGCGCAGTCTGTTACTTTAACATTCACACCGCCAAAGCCCATCGGACGCAGGTGCTCGAGATCGGGCCAGGCACCGGAAACATGACAATGAAGCTGCTGGAACGCGCCAAAAAGGTCATTGCGATCGAGGTTGACCCGCGCATGATCGCAGAGGTCACGAAGCGGGTCCAGGGAACGTGAGCCGCCGCCCTACAGGAGCCGCATCGCGGGCCCCGGCGCGCGTGCCTTCCCGAGCTCACGCACCATCCCTTCGCTGTGACCGCCGCACCGTCACGCAGCGAGTACCAGAGGAAGCTGGCCATCATCCGTGGCGACGTGATCCGATCGTCGCTGCCCTTCTTCGACGTCTGCGTGGCCAACGTGCCTTACAACGTGAGGGAGCCAGCGCCGGCGCCCGCGAGCCCGTGGCCCCTATGCCCTTGACGCACCGCCCCCACCTCCACGCCGCCACCGCCCACCAAACGCGGCCTGCCTCGCCTCCTCCCCCTGCCTCAGATCTCCTCCGCGATCGTCTTCAAGCTTCTCGCCCACCGCCCCCTGTTCCGCTGCGCCGTCCTCATGTTCCAGGAGGAGTTCGCGCTCCGCCTGGCGGCCCGCCCGGGCGACGACCTCTACTGCCGGCTCTCCGTCAACACCCAGCTCCTCGCCCGCGTCGCTCAGCTCATGAAGGTTGGCCGGAACAACTTCAGGCCGCCCCCCAAGGTGGAGTCGCGCGTGGTCCGCATCGAGCCACGGAACCCGCCGCCGCCGGTGAACTTCGTCGAGTGGGACGGCCTCGTCCGCCTGGCGTTCAACCGCAAGAACAAGACCCTCAGAGCCTCATTCACCACCAGCAAGGTCCTTGCCCTCCTCCACGAGAACCACAAGACGTGGTGCGCGCTCAACAGCGCGGCACCCGTCGCGGCGGACGGCATCAAGGCGCTGGTCGAGACCGTTCTCACGGAGACTGAAATGTCCGACCGTCGCGCCGCCAAGCTCGACATCGACGATTTTCTCGGCCTCCTCGGCGCGTTCAATCGCGCAAACATCCACTTCGCGTGATGTGCGAGTCTGCTGGAGCCGCAGACCCTGCCCGTCACATCTTTCGTGCCATGCGCCCTTCGGTCTCGCGACTCAGCCCCCCTCTCGTCCCGCTTCGTGATTTGTTGTCTCCTCCCCTACCCCTTAGGGTTTCGAACAGTGATTGTGCCCCGTATACCGCGCCATGAGCCGCCCACACAGCCGCCATTGCTGCGAACCAGAGCACTCGTCACAGGCCTGCCCTGCCAGCGACGTTCGCCCCGGGGTGGCATAGCGATCCTCCACTGTGCGCCACCGGCCCCGGCGCTGTATCGCTGCCAGCCGGCAGCTATGGGCCTTTGTGCCTCAAAGCCGATGGCGCCGGACGGCGGAAAGCCGCGAGCGGATGGCGGGGGGTCTCTTGCGCCCGAGCGCTCGCCGCCCTTGGCTCCTGTCGTACCCGCTGCGGCAGCGCCCGCTACCCCCGACAACGTCAAGTCGGAGGAAATCCGCATGATGAGCCCCACCGCTGGCGATGCCGACCGCACCCGGCGGATGCTGCGCTGGAGAAAAGGAGCGAAGCTTGGCAAGGGAGGCTCCGGCACCGTCTTCCTGGCGCTCCAGCCCGATACAGGCGCGCTCTTTGCCGTCAAGGAGGTGGACATGTCCAAGCTCTCGGCCGCCGCCGTGCGTGGCATCCGCAACGAGATCAACACCCTGAGGTGAGGCCATCGGGCGCTGGCAGCCGAGCCACGGCAACGCCTCGGCCGGTGTCACAATGTTTGTCAGCGTCCATGCCACGCCATGGAGGCGCCGTACGCGCTGCACACCAGAGTCATGCGGACTTGTTGACGGCCCTCCGCGCCCCGGTCGGCCCCAGAGCCCGCTTTGGTGTTCCGTTGGCGGCGTGGCCGGGCCAACGATCAGTCCTCATGCCGACGACTTTGCCGCCCGCAGGAGCTACACGCATCCCAACATCGTCGGCTATGTCGGCGCCCAGGTAAAGGGCTCGACGCTCAGCATCCTCATGGAGTGGGTGCCCGGTGGCTCGGTCAAGCAGGTGGTCCGTGACCTGGGTCCGCTGCCCGAAGGCGCCATCGCGGCGTACGCCATCCAGGCCGTCCGCGGCCTCGGCTGGCTGCACAAGCGCGGGGTCATCCACTGCGACGTCAAGGTGAGCCCACGGCACCGCCAGCCCCGTGCACAGTCCGCCGCGTGTCAGAAAGCGTGCGCATGAAAGTCGCAACCTTGCCCGACTGCCCGAGGACCCTCCGACCCGCCCGCGCAGCCGGCGAACCTTCTGATCGACGACTGCGGGACACTACGGCTCGCCGACTTTGGCACCGTCCAGCTGCGCAAGGAGCTCAAGGGACCCGAGGCCGCGGCCAGGCGCATCGAGGGCTCCCCGTACTACATGGCGCCTGAGACCATCCGCGGGGAGCCCCCGTCCCCCGCTGCCGATGTGTGGGGCGTCGGGGCGTCCATCCTGGAGATGGCCACCGGGAAGCCGCCCTGGTCGGAGCGGGGCTTCCGCGACGCGGGCTCCCTGTTCGCGTACATCGTCGGCGGGGACGACCGCCTGCCCGAGGTCCCGGCCACGCTTTCCGTGAGTCTACGGGCGTTTGTCAAGGGCTGCCTGACCCGGGACCCGTCGCTGCGGCCGTCGTGCGACGATCTTGCCCGGTCGCCATTCCTTGCGGCGGCTTCGCGTTCGACGCCGCTGAACCGCGCCCCGAGCCGCATGGCGTCGCTTCTCCCCGTCGCGGACGGCGCCACGGGCCTCGCCGCGACGGCCGGCGGGCGCGGAAGGCGCGCCGGCCACCTGGGGGCCTCCCTCTCCCGGGCCGTCAGCACCGAGCTCGGCCAGGCCACTGCCATGCACCGGATGAGCTCTGCCGCAGCGCCCGCACACGCGGGGGGCGGCGGCACGGGCCGCTCGGTCCTGAGCCGCGTCATTGCGCGCGCGGAGTCCAAGGCCATGCCGGGGGACCGGCCGTCGGGGCGAGGGGGCGGGTACGCGGCGCCGGCTGCCGCCCGCGCCGGGTCAAGGGCATTCGGCGGGCACATGTCCCGTGGCATGGGCTCGGTACACATGCCCGGGGCACCCGAGTCGGGGGCGGGGGCCCCCGGCGACTCGGCGCCAGACCAGCGCTTCGTCGAGTTCGACTCGCGGTTTCGCTCCCTCATGGCCGGGGGCACCGGGGGCACGTCGGGCTCGGGCGGGTCCATGGTCGGCCCCGCGTCGTCCACGAGGGGGCCGGGCGCGCAGGCGGCGGTCAGGGCAGTGCCGTCCGGCGGGTCCTCACGGTCGATCAACCTGCACCCGGGCAGGGGCGGCGAGGACGGCGGCGGCCGCGTTGACGTGTCGACCACGATGTCGGTGCGCACGGGCCACGGGGAGCCGTCGACGGCGCCGGGGTCCCGTGCCAGCCCAGCGGCGGCGGCGCCTGGCTCGGACGGGCGGCGACACACAATCGCTCGGGCTGGCTACCTGAGCTTTGGTGTGTCGCTCTTCGGCAGCGTGGGCACCGGCACCGTGGTGCCCGCCGCAGACCTCGCGTCGGCGGCGAGGCTGGGAGCCGCGGCCGCAGGGGCCTCGGCGCCGCCTCCGCCCGCGGACGGCGATGAGCGGACGGCGGGTATCCCCGGCACGTCATCCAACCAGTCTTCAGCACGGAACAGCCTGGAGGACGAGAGGGTGACCGCAGGCGCGAAGCCGGCGGCCCCGGAGGGGGCGGCCGGCGTGGGCGTCTTCGTCGACGTCACGGCTCTGCAGGGGATCCGCGGGGTGGTGATCGGCGGGGAAGAGGTCTCGGCGGAGTCGGGAGTGGAGGTCCTGGAGGCGGGCCCCCGTGGCGGCGGTTCTGCGATGGGCGCTCGGCGGTGGGAGAGCCTTCTGGCGGGGAGCACCGGGGTGGAGGCCCTCGAGGCAGGGAGCTTCGGCTCGGGAGCCGCGGGGAGTAGCCCCGGCAGCGGCGGGCGGGCCGTTGGCGCACCGGCCGCCGACGGCGACGGCGACGGCGACGGCGACGGTGGTGTTCTCAGCTGGGAGGACCTGGCAGGGAGCGAGAGCCCACGCTGGGACGCCCCCGCTCCCGCCGCGACGCTTGTTCTCGTCCCGCAGGCCCTCAACGCGCCCCCGGCCCCCGCCTCCGCCACCGTGGTTGAGCCGATGCCGCCCTCGGTCGGGGGCTCTCCGACCGCCGTGGGCGCCGCCGAGGGCCCGAGCAGCGACCTCGGCGTCGCGTCGAGCCGCTCCCGCAGGCGCGCCCCGTCGGCCGCTGACCGTGGCCAGGCCGGGGGGAACGGCTCCCCTGCCCCGCGCCCCGAGCACACGACGTCGCCGGATGACCTGAGCGTCCTGCGGGCGTCGGAGAGCTCTGGCCGTGACTTCTTGGTGGGAAGGGCCGGGCTGGGGAACGACCCTGACGCGGCCGGGCGCGCGGCACTGGAGGCCGGGCGGCTCATGCACCCGCTGGAGGCGGCGCTGCTGGCGCGGGCGGCGGCGTCGGACGCGGCGGCGGCAGCGGCGGACGGGGCGCCACTCGGGGACCCGGTGCTCGCGGAGAACACGGAGGAGGAGGTTGGGGGCTTCGACCAGGACATGCCCGAGGTGGATTTCGTGCAGGAGGGGCTCAGCGACGAGGAGGGGATGGAGGAGGGGGAGGAGGAGGCGGAGGAGGAGGAGCCGAGAGCCCTGCCGCCGCGCCCGGCCTCGGGCCTTGCGTCGCGGCCGCACTGGGCCAAGAGCTCTCTGCGGATGTCGTCGGCGGGGAACAGCTCCGTCGGGGGCGGCGGCGCCGGGGCGCAGTCCCTCGACGGAACAAGGCTCGTAGGCCCCGCCTCCACCCGCTCCACGGGCCGCATGGACGCGGCATCCAACGGCGGCGTGTCGCTGCAGGCATCGCTGTCCACGTCATCAAGGGCGTCGTCGGGCCACGGTGCGGCCCAGCCCCCGTCGAGGCCGGGCTCGGCGCCGGGGGCTGCAAACTCCGGCCGGGCGGCCAGCGGGCCGGGCACATCGCCCCGTGCCGACGCTGGGGTCGACTGCATGGAGGAGAGCGACCGGGAGGAGGACACGGGCGACGACGACAGGTCGGAGGACGGCTCGGGGGCGGCGGGCGGCAACACGAGCGGTGCGGAGTCGCTCAAGGGCGGCGAGAACAAGCTGTTCGACCTGGACAACATCTCGGAGGAGGAGTCCACGGAGTACGACGAGGCCAGGGCCGGCAGGCAGCCGGAGGAGGCGGCGCCGAGGCACGCAACGCCGCCTCCCGGGGTGGACGCCACTCGCGGCCCCCTCGCGGCCGCCCCCGCCGCCGCGCGCTCCACCATCGGGTCCAGCATGCCCGGTGCCGCGGCCGCCAGGTCCTCCATGACCTCGGCGCCGCGCCGCTCCGCCGTCGAGGGCGCCGTTGCCGCCAGGTCCTCCATGCCCCCCGTCCCGCGCCGCTCCGTCCTCGAGGGCGCCCCCACCGGCGTGGCAAACGCCGCCATCCGCGGCTTCGTGCGGGAGCGCGCCCGCGTCCTCACCGCCCAGTCCTTCGGGCAGAGCTGGACCGAGGACGGGCACCCAGTGTACTACAGCAACGCCCCAATGCTCCGCGAGTTCGTCGCAGCTCAGGCCCGAGACCGCCGCGGGGATGGCGAGGAGGAAGAAGAGGGCTAGGCGGCCCCGCCACGCCACGCAGCGCGACCAGGGCGCGACGCGAAACGACACTGCGGTCACCGGGTGCGAGGTGACCGACGGCACAACCCCACGGCCGGGCCCGCAGGGACAGCACTGGCGCGAGAATGAGACAAAAAGGGCATCAATTGATTGATCGGCAGTGCGTGAGTGCGCATCGCTGCGCTCACAGAGCTGACGTCACCACTATCGCATGGTGGCCGCAGCCGTCGCTCACACAAACACAACTGCAGGCCCACAAGAAGCCTCACAAGCGCACTTACAAGCGAGTCAGCCCCGCACGGTGCTGGGGGTGGACAGGGGTTGCGGGTCCTCGTCGGACAGGTCGATCAGCGTGTCGACCGGGCGCAGCGCGACGGGCCGCCTCGTGCCGGCCGCGATGGCGCTGGAGGAGCCGTGCACCGTAGTCCGGGGTGGCGCGGGCACCACGACGATGTGCGTGGCCGGCGCGGGCGAGTGGCTGCGGGGCCCGTGGCGGCGCCTGGAGCCCGACCGGCGGACGCCCCGACCTGGTGCCGGGGCCGGGGCGGGCGAGGGGTTGCGGCGTGCGCCGCTGCTACGCCCATCCGGCCCGGCCATGCTTGCCACTGGCGCCGTTGCGATGCGCCGAATGCTCCGCACCGGCGGGTCCTCGGAGCGGAAGGTCGCAGGGCGGGGCAGGACCGCCGACGGGACGCCGAGCCCGTCCTGGTCGTTCTCTGCCTGGCCCCTCCGGCGCCCGTTTGGCATGCGGATGACGCGCCTGCGGCCGCCCTGCGCCCTCGGCTTGGTCCTCATCGTCCCGCTGCACTTGCGGCCGCAGCACTGCCTCGTGCTGCTCACCACCAGGAAGACAACGCACACCCCCATGCACAGCACGATGACGGCCACGATCCGCAGCCACTCCGGGAGGTCCAGCCACCACTGGAACGGGTTCGGCACGCGGCCCACGTCCGGGTGACGCGGGTTGTCCACCACGCGCACGCCCACGAGACCCGCGTCGGACACCGCCACTGGCGCCACGGGGTCCGCTGCGTCGACGGTGGGGCACCCCGTCCCGTTCCAGAGCAGGAGGCGGGTCAGCGCGGCGCCCACCCCCGCCGAGGCCCTGAGCCGACGCTCCAGCGTGCCGTCTGCCAGGTCCCGGGAGAGCGACGCCGCCAGCGACCGCGTGTCGTCGTTCGTCAGACCTCCCAGGAACACCTGCAGAGCCGCCACGCCGCCCCCCACGGCACCGTGCACCGCGGCACCGACCTCTGCGGGGGCGGCCCCCTCCCCCTGCAGCAGCGCCGCGGGCAGGCTCCACGGCGCAACGGGCAGCGCGGACAAGCTGCGCCGGGGCACCGCGGACCCCCCGCCGAGACCAAACGTGGTGTTCTCGCCGCACGCGGACACGGCAAGGACGTCGAGGGCCGCGGCATCGAACGCCCGCACGAGGATGAGCTGCTCGGGGACGACGAGGACGGGGGACGTGCCGAGGGAGGACGGGGGTCGGACCCGGGAGGCGGCGAGGCGCGGCGCGTACAGCGAGCCCAGGGCGCGCCGCACCCCGACCTGCAGCTGGAGGGACTCGGCGGCGGCCGCGGGCACGCCGTCGAGCACAAGGCCCAGGGTCGCGTATGAGCGGGCCACGGCGTCAGCCGACGACGGGTCCAGCCGGTCGCTGGCAGAGCCGGTGACGACGTCGGCGAGCCCAGCACACACTTCGTGGTCCCACGGAACGAACGCCCCGCCGAAGCACGCGGTGCCGGGCGGGCCGCGGACGGGGCCGCGGGGGATCCCGTCGGCGACGTCGCCGACCGCGGGGCACGACACCGCCTCCGCGGAGCAGAGCCTGTCCGTGGGGGCGGCGCAGCGCCACAGCAGGGGGAGGGCACCCTCGGTCCCCGCCTGCGCCTCGGCCTCGGCGTTCATCGCTGCCACGGCCGCGTTGACCGTTGTGTCCTTGTCCGCGAGCAGCAGCCCCAGAGTGGCGGCCTGCGGCCGTCCGGCGCCGCAGTTGGGCGCCGCCAGCGACGAGAAGGCGGCCACGCCGGACTCGAAGCACAGCGTGTCGTCGGACGGGACGAGGGTGCCGGCGCTGAGGCCGAGGAGCACGGGGGCGTCGGCGTCGAGAGGGGACGACCGGACCGCACGGAGCACCCCCGGCCCGAGGTCCGCGCCCCCGAGGCGGCGGAGGAGCGACGTCGTCGCGATGGGCTCTGCTGGAACGCACCGGGTGCCCATCGGCGCGGCAGTCACGGGGAGGCGCCTGCCGCGGTCGCAGGTGAACACGAGGGGGCTGCACCGACCCCGCAGCTCGGCGCCCGGCGTCGCGGCGCCCGACGCGGACGACGCCGTCACCGCCTCGCCGCCCGCCGCGCTCGCCACGGCGGCGCAGCGGACCTGCGAGCCGGTGAGCGGGGCCCCGAGGCAGCCTGGGTCGGGCCGCGTCGAGCATACGGCGTCCGACGTGTCAACCCACGAACCACCGAGGCAAGCCTTGCCAGAGGGCGCCACCTCCGCCACAGGTCCCCCGGCGCGGCCGCAAACGGTCCGGGTCGATGCGCACTCGACCGTGCAGAACGCGCCGGAGCTGTGCTTCCGGCAGAGCTCCTCTGACGCCGCGGCGCCCGCCAGGCCCGCGACGGGGTGCCGGCCCGCCGCCCCGCAGCCGCTCCCTGGGGCCCGCGCCGGCACCAGCCGGTCCCCGCTGCACACCAGCCCGGCGGGCGAGGCGTCCAGCACCGACGACACCACGCCGTCCGTGCAGAGCGTGTACATCGGCGAGCAGAGCCCCGCGCTGGCGCAGCGGACGGAGGACCGGCGGGCGCCGCCGCACCCCTCCCGTGTCGCGTTCCGCGGAAGGGACGGCCGAACCCGCACCGTCACGAGGCACCGCCGCCCGGGCACGCCGTCGGCCCCCCGCGGCTCTGCCAGCACCCTCACCACCCGGTCGGACTGCTGCAGCGACGCGGCGTCGTCCGGGGTAAGGGTCAGACTCACCTCCGCGCCGCCGGCCACCGCGCCGAGGCCCCCCTGCAGAGCCTCCGGCCGGACCATTCCGTCCAGGGGCCCGCCGTCCGCGTCCGTCACGTGAACACGGGAGGCAGAGCGCAGCACCAGCTCGACCGGCCGCCCCGCCTCGAGGCCCGTTGTGTTCAGTTCCTCCAGCCAGGGCCGCGCCGGGTCCGCGCACGCCGCACGCCACGCTCCTCCCGCCGAGCGCACCTCAACCACCGGCTCGGGGGCGGCAGAGCACCCCGAGTCGGAGATGTTGACCGCCAGGCCCAAGGCGCCGCCGGAGACGTCTGCAATGACCGTGAGCACGCCTCCCGTGCCGACCGGCGCCCCCAGCAGCTCCAGCAGGGTCGCACGTCCCGAAGGGAGGAGCAGGGGCCCCGGGAAGCCGCGCAGCGTCACCCCCGCCGTCGATCCCGCCGGCCCCCCCACGCTGATCCCGACCACAGCCGCGCAGCTTCCCCGCCTCCTGCGACCCCCATGTGCCGGCCACAGCCGCACCACGCCCGCCCCTGGCCGCTCGGCCTCGGAGAGCGGCCAGCCTCCGGCCAGAGCCGCCGAAGGGGAGGCGCGCGCAGCGGGCACCGCCAGCGCCCCCGCCTCCGCGAGGGTCGCACCCGCTGCTACGGCCTCGTACGGCGTCGCCGGTGCTGGCGGGGGCAGCGCCCCCGCGCCGAGCGCCGTCGATCCGGCGTGGAAGCGGACGGGCCAGCCAGCCGAGACGACGAGCCGAGCCGATACGGACCGGTTGGCAGGCGGGACGATGACGGCCGACGCGGGGAGCGATGGCACCACGAGAGACGACGCCAGGTCGGGGAGGGCGTGCAGCGGTGGCCAGAGCCCGAGCGAGAGCGGGGGATGACCGGGGAGGCAGGGGCGACGGCTCACCGCCATGGCATCGCGCGGCTCTGCCGCCGTCCAGCCCCCGCGCGGGTCCGGGCAGTGCCCGTCCGGCCACACCGCCATGCTCGGTGGCGAGGCGGCCGCGGTGCCCACGGCCCGGGCAGCGGTCATCGCGTCGTCATCAAGCTCTGCCCGCAGCACGAGCGACGCGGACCCGGCCGCTACCGAGCCCGACGCATCAACCCGGGGCGGTCCTGTCAGTCTCGCGGCGCCGCCCCACCGCAGGTGCACCGCGGGGCCGATCGCAACGACCGGTCCCGTCCCTCCCGCCGCGGCTCCCGGCTGCCCGCCCGGGCGCAGCCACCCGGCCGCCCCCCACGCGCCCGTTCCGACCAGCTGCAGCACCGATCCGCACCGCGCCAGCCACGCCCGGCTGCCGCCCACCCCGCTCGGCCAAACTGCGGTGCGATTGCGGGACCGCGATGACGCCACCGCCGCTTCCCCCGCGGCGGCCGCCGCATCGCACCTGGCGGCCGTCTCCCCGGCATACGGCTGAAGGAGCGACGGCGGGATGCGGGCCCACGCGACGATCCCGGTCACGGCGCGGATGCACGCAACAAGGCTGCCCTGGACAGCGACCGAGCTGGAGTCGCCACTGGAAGCTGCTGCGACTGCCAGGGTCCACCGGACGACGCCCAGCCGTCGTTCGGAGGTGCCGTTGCAGATGCTTAGGTCAATGCCGCTAACGTTGAGGCTCAGGCTTGCGCCCGGGCGCGCCCAGGCCACAGGACTCGGCCGGCTGTCGGGGATCAGGGCGCGCTCCCTGAGGCGCCGCATCACCGCCTGGCCCCTGGCCTCGCTGGCGCGCTCGATGACCTCTAGCTCAGAGATCGCCAGGGAGGGCACGGCCACCGCCACAAAGGCGTCTGCGACGGAAAGCGAACACAACGGGAGTCGATGAGTGAAAAAACGCCTGCCGTCTTGCTTTGTGACTTTCCGCGGGCGCATCCGGCTCGGGCCGAGCCGCAATCGACTGGGCGACAGCAGAAGGCACACGCTCACCTTTCGAGGCCGAGCTCCGCGCAGCAAAGACGATGCGGGGCGACCGGCCTCCCTGGAGCGACGAGATCATCACACGCCTGGAAGCAAACTGGCCCACCGGCGCAGCCACGACACATGCGACGGCCAGCACCGCCAGCCAAGGGTTGAGCATGCGGCGCCGAGTGAGGGCTTCCGCTGGGCCAAGCAGGAAACGGACGCAGAGCACTGCGAGCGCCGCACTCGCCTCCTTCCTCGAGCGCGGCCGGCAACGAACCCTTGCAAAAATGGAGGCCTTCATCGCATCGATGAACGGCCTTTCGGCGTCGGATTTTGGCGCTCTGGCCGCCTGCTGCGCGCTAGTGGCCGTCCTTGGCTGCGTGCTTGCCGTGTGCGAGCCCCGCATCACCGGGCGGGCCTCCCGGCCGCAGGGTCACAAATCCATGATCAGCCTGTCACACCGTACGATGGTCAGCCTGCAGGGCCGCGGGCCTCTCGAAATGGCGGCAACGGCGGCTGCTGATCAGGCTGCAGCGTTCGCCCCTGCGCCGGAGCTCGCCCATGACCGGCCCACGGACGGAAGGCTTGGGAGCCTCGACGCGTGGGTGCTCTCCCAGTCGGCGACGTCGCTTGCTCGGGCGATCAGGCTCGGCGTGGTCTCATCGAGGCGTGTCTGCGAAAGCATGATTGGCTGGGCCTTCGCCACGAGCTTCAGCGACACGCGAGCGGTGGTTGCATGGCGGATGGCCGATTCTCTGGCTGAGGCGGATGCTGCGGACGCGTTTCTGGCGGCCTGGCGGGCAAGGACCGGCAGCGTCGCCGTCCCCCGCTCCGCGGTCGGACCGTTCTTCGGCGTCGGGTGCAGCATCAAGGAGTGCATCGGCGTCAAAGGCATGCCACGAACCGGGGGCTCGGTGCCCCGCGCCGAGGAGGCCGGCCGGTGCGCCGCGGACGACGACGCCACCGTCGTGAGCCGACTGCGGCTGGACGCAGGGCACCTGCAGGCAGGGTCCGGCACGGAGCGCGGGCCAGCCCCCGCCGGCGCGGGGGCCGACATTCTGCCCGGGGCGCCCTTTGGCCGCGAAGGGTCGGAGTGGATGCTTTCGCAGGTGTGCTCTGGCGCCGCGCCCGAGTCAGCCGCCGTGCCCCTGCCGGCCGGGCGGGGCGCGGGGCTGATCCCTCTCTTCTCGACCAACGTCAGCGAGCTCTGCCTCTGGTACGAGGCCGACAACCCGGTGTACGGGCGCTCCAGCAACCCGTACGACCTCACGCGTACCACGGGCGGGAGCAGCGGCGGCGAGGCCGCAGTGGTGGCGTCGGCCGCCGTGCCCGTGGGCGTGGGGTCGGACATCGGGGGCAGCATCCGCATGCCAGCGGCCTTTTGCGGCGTGTTCGGGCACAAGCCCACCGGCGGACTGGTGCCCAACACGGGGCAGTTTCCCTTCGCAACGACCCGCGTGCTCTGCACGGGCCCCATCGCACGGTACGCGGAGGACCTCTGGCCGATGCTGTGCGTCATGGCGGGCGCGGACGGCGACAGGGACGCCGCCTGCCGAGGCGTGCCGCTCAGCGTTTTCGGCCTGCACCGCTCGGACGGGTCGGCCGGCGTGCGAGGCGTGCTCGTGAGGAGCGGCCCGGGCGGGCCGACGTTCACGGCCGAGGTCGCGGACGGCGAGGACGAGGCGCCCGAGCCCGGGCTTCCGATGCCGCCCGCCGGGGGCACTGCCGTCTCGGCACCGGGCAGGGTGACGGGTCGCGCCGCGGACGACAACGCTGCTGCCGCGCCGGGCGCGGTCCCCGATGAGGCTGCCAGCGGCGCGAGCCCGGGCAGGTCATCATCCTCGGTCCGTCGCCGGCGGGGCCCCGCGGCCCGGCGCGGCGCCCCCGACCCCGCTGCGGTGCCGGCCGCTGGTGGGACGGTGGTGGCTGGGGCGTCCCTGTCGCAGGTCCCGACCTGCGCGACGGTGCGTGGCAGCGCCGCCTGGGCTCGCTACTCTGCCCTCCGGCACCCGGTCACGGTGCAGCTCTTGCGGCCGCCGCGATCGCGGCTCCCCGCCGGCTGTGTCATGCCGACGTCGCCGCCGCACCTCGTGGCGGGCGGGCCCCGTACCGTCGACTGGTCCCGCGTCACCGTGTACGTGCCGTCCATCACAGCCGGCTGGCCCGTGTCGTCCGCCGTCGACCCCGAGGTCGAGCGGTCCGTCCACTGCACCGCAGAGGCCCTGCGGGCGCGCCTCGGGTGCGGCGTCGAGGTCCTCGACCTGCCGGAGCTGCGCGACGCGTTCCGGCTCTGGAGCTCTGCCCTGCAGGCGGAGGGTCCGACCCCGTGCGCCGAGTTCATGGCCGAGGGTCACCCGGCCGCCGGGAGCCAGGCGCCGGCCCTGCGGATGCTGCTGCTGCGGCTCCTGACCCTGCCGCTGACGTGCTGGCTGGGGCCGGGGGGCGGGCGCGGGCTCTGCACGGGCCGCACCGTCGCTGGGCTCGCCCGCCACAGCATCCCTGCCCTCGGCCTGGGCGTGGTGGAGTCGCTGCAGGCCGCCATCGCCCCGGAGCTGTACGCGGCGACGGCCCGGGCGGCCGTGGCCCTCCGGCACCGCCTGGGTGCCGTGCTTGACGCCGGGCGGGACGCCGGGGGCGGCGGCCTCCTCGTCATCCCCACCCACCCGGTCCGCGCGCCGCCCCACTCGGCCCCGCTTTTCGAGTTTCTCAACGTGTCCTACACCGCTGTCTTCAACGCCCTCACCTTCCCCGCAACGGCTCTGCCGGTCACGATCGTCGATGAGGCCGAGCTCAGGGCTGACCCAGCATGGTCGCCCGCGCAGCGCGCGGCGGCAGCCGACGGGGCGACGCCCGAGTGCGCCCTCCCGTCGTCCGTGCAGCTCGTCTCGGGCCGCGGCATGGACCACCTGACCATTGGGGCGGCCGTCGAGCTCGACGGCGTGGTGTCGAGCGGCGCCCGCTTCGGGTGGCGCCCGCCCCCCGCCTGCAGGGATGCCGGTATCCGACCCTCACTCAACGGGGTGATGTGAACGGCGCGAATGCCCCTCGATGCGCGCGCTGGGAGGGACTGATGGGAGTGGCAGTTCCGTGGCGTGCAGGAGCAGCCCCCCCCCGCCCACAAACCAGTGATCCCACAATCAGCAGCCATCAGCAGCCGCATGCGACACCACGCTTCACGCAACACGCCCTCCCATGGCCTTCCTAGAGCTGCCTTTGTTGTCAAACGAATCGTCACGCGCGAGCGTGGTCGTGGTCGTGGTCGTGGTCCGCGCAGCCGCACGCCCCGGGGTCCTTCAGCGCCCCTGCAGCCGCGTCGTGAGCAGCCTGGAGCTGCAGGCCGCCCTCGGAGCCGCGCTGCTCCGGAGCCGTCCACCCGCAAGCCTCAAGCACCGCGTCCAGCGACACCCCGCGGACCGTGACGAGCTTCTCGCGGGACTTCCGACCTCTGTCCACCGTCACATCCTGTGTCCGAACGCCAAACGCGCGACTCAGCAGGTCGACGACGGCATCGTTGGCCTGACCATCTCGGGCGACCGCGCCGACCTTGAGCTTCAGCCGCTCCCCGTGCTCCCCCGTGATCCCTGGGGCCTTTGCGCCTGGCTGAACGTGCACCTCCAGCGCCACTGCGCCCTCGTCCGTGGCCTTGGCCCACACTGGGCCGTGCCGTGCGCCGTCGCGCCCGACATGCCTGTCCTCCACCTTCATCGCTGCGAGGCTCAGCAGGGTCAGCTTTCCACCATAGTCGGGGTGGCACTGTATGCTACCTTGGGCAAGTCCAGGGCCACGCACGAGACGGCTCACCGTAGCTTCCCTGCTCGGTCAGGGCGGCCTGCACGACGTGCTCCCGCAGAAAGGCCTCCCCCTCGACAAGCTCGGCAACGCAGGCCGCTGCGCAAGGGGGAAAAGGAACCACATCGACGATCAGTAGCCTCTGTTTGCGCTCAGGAGGATGTCGGGCGGCTCGCTGTCTGCGCTCACCGACTTCTTCTGGGCTGGACAGCCCCGCGTTCGCCCGAGTCATCGTCCTTGCCTGGGCAACGGCGTTGCGGACAGCATCCGCATCGCCCCCGAAAACCTGCGGCGCACGAGGCCAATCATGAAGGCTTTGGGGGGAAACCAGGCCTTGCTAGCTGCGCGTGCTTTTCGGACGTCTGTCTTGGGGCGCTCACCTTGTGGATCGCACGCAGGACGCCACGGTACCCCGCAAGCACCTCAGAGCGTGCCATGTGGGCCGGGTGCGGTTTGGGAGTGTCGTCATCACGCAAGGCCAAGCTTCTGCTTCGCCCACTCCAGAATCTGCTGGTTGCTCGGCTGCGTCCCTGAGATCGTGCTGCCCGTATCGAAGCCGAGCTTCTGGAAGCCGTCAAACGTGGTGTGGTCACCCGCAATGACCGATGCACCACCGCCGCCGTTGGCGAAGATGCGGTTGTTCGCCGTCACGAACTCGTTGTTGCTGTGGTTGCCCTTGTCGAGGGTGACGCGGAGCGAGTACACGTTGAAGCCCTTGGCGGTGGGATCAATGATGCAGGTGTTGTTCACGTACGTCTCCTTGTAAGCGGGGCCTGCCGTGGACGACATGGAGAAGCAGGTGGGGGCGTACACTCGAGCGTAGATGTTCAGGTTGGAGTCGCTGATCTTGCTGTGGCCCCCGAAGTTGCTCTTGTGGCCGCCCTGCGTGAAGCACACGACACATGGATGCGACACGATCGAGTGCATCCCGGCAGCGAGTCAAATACACGCAAAGCCAGCCCAGCAAACTCACGCCGTACATGACGTTGCCGGTGCTCAGGTAGTACGCCGAACCGTCGTCGTTGTCCTGCGTCATGGACGAGCCGTAGTTGCCCATCATGTACGACGACGTGATGAGCGTCGGCTCGGGCGTCACCGTGCGCTGCCCGGCCGAGTCCAGGTACAGGAACGGCTGGCGGTCCCACGAGTTGAAAGGCCCGTGGTCTGACGACTCGCGGCACTGGTTGCCGATGAAGGTGCGGTTGAGGATGGGTCCCCTTGGTCCGTTGTCGTTCTTGTTGTAGCCGGCGCGGGGACCTGCGAGGACGGAGTGTCAGACGTTGCGACATGGCGTTGCGGTGAAGACAAGCTGGACACAGCGACACAGCACTGCAGCCAGGACGGCGAAGCCGCCCCTAGACACGTCAAAAGGTGACGTCGAGCCGCTGCGGGACGGGCGAACGCGCACGCACACGCCCCCCGGGCACGCCCGTTTGCAACCATGCGACATCCCTCACCGTTGATGCAGACGAGGTCCGTGACGATGTTCCTGCTGACCTTGCCCTCGAAGATGCAGCTCTCCTGCTTCTTCGGCCCCACCCCCACCTCGCGGATCAGGTTGTCAGAGATCACCGTGCTCTCGGGGAAGTTGCCCTCGGTCATGTCCATCAGCGAGTCCACGCTGTCCCCAAATGTCACGATCGCCGTCGACCCCAGCCACGCGAACTCGTTGTTCGACACGCTCGCACCGCGGTGGTACCCCCGGAGGAAGAGTCCGTGGCCGTCGTGCCGCTCAAACAGGCAGTCCTCCACCGACAGGCCCTCCGTGCCCTGCGCGTACACCGCCGCGTACGGGGACAGCGACCAGTCGCCCCCGCTTGGGACGAGGTGCGGAAGCAGGTACGACGCCGACGCCCCGACGATCCGCAGCCCGCGGATGGTCACTCCCTTGGCCGGGTCTGCCTGCGAGCCGGTGACGTTGATCACCACCGGCAGGACCATGGGCGCAAAGAGCCCGGTCGGGGCCGACATGTTGCCGCCGCCGCCAGTGCTGTTGGCAAAGTAGTAGATCTTGTTGGCCTCCGTGTCAATGTAGAACTCGTTCGGAGCGTCCAGGAACTCAAGAGCGTTGTCCATCCACCACTCGGCACCCTTGTCAGACCCGCGCGCGCCCTGGAAGCCGCCGACCGTCCAGTTCGCAAGCGCCGAGCCGTCCGGCTGCTTATCCCACGAGTCGAGGATGAAGTCCCACGTCGCCCAGTGCGCCTCGCGCCACGTGTGGAGGACCACCTTGCCCGGCACGCTCGACGGATCGATGTCGATGGGCACGGCGTCCTTGTCAAAGGTCACGCCCCAGGGCTGCTTGAAGGGGAACGCGCCCCCGCCGTGGGTGTGCTCGCCGCACCAGAAGCTGAAGTTATCAGCCTCGAAGATGTCGCAGTGCCCGCCGTACCCGCCCTGGAAGTTCGTGAACAGCGACTGGCTCGGGTCGGTCGGCGACTCCACAAGCACGGGAGTGTACGACGTGTTGTCGTTCCGGATGGGACCCCATTCCACACCGCCGGACTGCCAGCCGGTGGGGAAGAAGTCCGTCTCCGGGCTCCGCACGTTGGGATACCGAGCGCGGATCGTCCGCTCCCAGTCAAAGGAGCCGCTCGGGTCGGCCGCAGACGACCCCGCGCGCGGCGTGCCGCGGAGGACACCATAGGTCTGCGGCGACAGCTCGAGGCCCGCGGGGAGGTCAGCGACCCAGATGTTCGGCGGCTCTACCCAGTGGCCCGACGTGATCCCGGCCTCCGACACCGGCTCCCACCGCCCGTCGGTCCGCAGGTAGCACATCCTCGAGTATTTGCTCTGGTCGTCGCCCTCGTACGTCCAGGCCGTGCACGCCGAGTCCGCCACGCATGCGCTGCCGCACTCCGAGGCCGAGCCCATCTTGCCGGCGTACTTGACACCCGGGCCGTCCTTGCCGGGGCCGCAGCAGTCGAAGATGGCGTTGGAGTTGTTCATGACCACCATGCGACGGCCGGTGTGGCTGGTGTCGTACGGCTTCCAGTCCAGGCCCGGCATCGGCGTGGCCCCCGACACCGTCGGCTCCTCCCCCGGGTACGCAACCACGGCAAGTCCGGAGTCGTCGGGGCCGAGCAACACGGCCTGCGTCGGGTAAAAGGTGCCCTCCCGGAGCACCACCGTGCGCGGCGTCCCGGCCGCGACGCCGCGCGACGCCCGGATCCCGCGCTCGAGGGTCTTGAAAGGCGACGACTCGCTTCCGTCGTTCGAGTCGGAGCCGGTCCTGGCGTCGCAGTACCACGTGCTCGACCCCGACAGCGACGCCGCAGAGCCGGACGCGCGCCCGCTCGCCATGGACCCCACGGGGAAGCCCGCGGGCGTGGGCTCGCCGGCGATCGCGCGGGCGATCCGCGCGGGTGAGGGCGGCCAGGTCCTGTGGCACCGTGAGCCCAGCTCCTGCGAGGACACCATCACCGATCGGCAGCGCCTGATGTGATCCGGCGCGCTCGGGCATCAAGGGAGGGAACACCGCGGGGCCATGTCTGGCGGCGGTTGCGGTTCTGCGCTGGGCTCACCATGGCGTCCCAGACGGCCTTGAGGGGGCTCCGCTGAGGGAGCAGCTTGAGCGAGAAGTCGTATGCCGCGTCCCTCATCAGGCAGTCCAGCTCGGGGTTGTTCGGGGCGGGCGTGGGGTTGTAGCGAATCTGATCGAGCAGCTTGGAGTACTGCGTCAGCCGCGCGGCCTGGTCCTCCGCTGACTCCGCGGCACGCCCGGAGGCCACAAGGAGGACGGCAACGACGGCGGCCGTAGCAAAGGCCGTCATTTCGAGGTCTGCCTCGGGCCGACAATGTGGCTGGCCGACAGGGCCAGTTTAGTCGCTGGCTCTGCTGTATATACGAGGCAGAGTATATATCATCCCGTTCCACGCCGCAACTCCGCGAGGGGCACATTGCGAGCCTTTGGGTGTCTTCCATAGCCCCCAGAGCCATGGTTGGCTCATGGGCATTGCTTCTGGCGCTCTTGAGCGCGTTCATTGGGCCGTCGCTCCCAGCGAGCACGGAAACCGAGGTGAGAGGGCACTGCCCAGTCTCTCGAGGCACGGACCTGAGCCGCAAGGCGCGGCTCGTGCGAGCATCCCTCGTGGCAGTATGACCGTGTGCTTTCACGGCAGTACGCGAACGGAGTGTCCCGTTTCCGCGTCTCCGCAGTGGGGATGGGGCTCAAGCAAGCCCAAGGACGACTACGTTGGCATTGTTGGCGGGGTCGGGACGGGCTCCCTCGTGGCACAGAAGCTTGAAAAGCAACTGGGATTCCGCCCGCCTATGGCGCAGCACTGCAGCTCGGCGGAGCGGGGGAACCTGGTCGTTCGGCTGCCGCCTCCCATTTCGCTCAAGGCAGGCGACAAGCTCCGGGGATGGAAGGATGCGTCTCGCCTTGCCGGGGCCGCTGAGGCACTCCTGCAGGAAGTGGCGTTTGACATGGTTCCGACGCAGTTTGACGTGCGGGGGGAGGAGGGAGTGAAGCAGCTGGAATCCGACAACCGGCAGCCTGAGGATAGCTCGGAGGGTTCAGACTCAGGGGGCACCAACGGCGGAGCCCCATCCAAGGCCAAGGATACCTCGTTCCGCTCGTTGAGCAGTTTGCTTCAAGCTGGAGCGGGCAGGGTTACTGCAGACCTCGCGGGCCGCAGGGACCGACGCGAAAGAGTGCGTGCGGGCCGCATTCAGGGAGGAAGGGTGCTTGCGCAGCGAGATGTTGACCTTGTGGGCGGTGAAGACCAGGAGCAGAAGGAGGAGCGGAAGGAGGAGCGGAAGGAGGAGCGGAAGGAGGAGCGGAAGGAGGAGCAGAAGGAGGAGCAGAAGGAGGAGCGGAAGGAGGAGCAGAAGGAGGAGCGGAAGGAGGAGGGCCTCACCGACGCCGAGGTACAAGACCTCCTCGCTGCGTACCAGCAGCAGTCCGATGAGGACCGTCGCCCCCCAGCGGTGCAAGAGGCAGCTCAGCAGGGCCTGGTCCTGACCGTCGAGCGCGATGGCAGCCTCGAGGACGTCTGCGCATGGGTTTCCATGTCCATGGCAACGACCCTGACGCGGCGCCGCCCGATGGTGCTACTGGCCTACACCCCGACGTATGAGACGGCCTTCCACCGCGTCAACGCCATGGTGCGCGAGGCTGTGGCGGCCGTTGGCACCCGCGGGGTGCGCTCAGCCGGCAAGTCCAAGCGCAGCCACGAGGTCCATGAGGGGGACAACGTGCTTCTCCCCGAGTACTGGAAGACCATGCACGGCCGCTGCGACATGGGCGAGGACAGCGTGCTCTGCCTCGGAAAGCTTGACCGGTGCGTGCCCACGGGGACGGACAAGTTCTCGTTCCAGCTGGAGGCCAAGCCGCTCGAGTGTGAGATTGTGGAGGCAGCCGGGAGCAAGCCGACGCGGACGCAGTGTTCCATGGCAGCGCGAGGCCGGAAGGGCGTCCAGCTGTCATCCCCGGATGTCTCCGGCTCGAGCTCCGCGCCCAAGCCCGAGAGCCGCCGGTTCAGGGCGCTCGAGGCATGGATCGCATCGGCCACTTCTCTTATGGACGAGTTTGAAGCGGGCGCAGCAGCCGTTGAGGGCTCCAAGGGCGAGGTGGAGTTCGCCAAGCGGCTGCTGCAGGTGGAGGGGGAAGCCCACTACACCGAATGGCTCCGCACGATCGCCAGGGTGGTGCTCCCTCGCAACCCTGAGGACAAGACCGACTACGACGAGATCATGCGCTCAGCCCTCAGCGTCAACGACGCCAGGCCCGAGAGCAAGCTCCAGGTGGCCATGCTGGCCGAGGCAGTCGCGGCTGCCTCTGCGGGCAAGGGCGGTGAGGTGAGCCCCGTGGATGTCTATGGCGCCGTGCAGGCTGTGAACGAGGCAGTCGAGGGGCTTCCTCCCGCCCAGTGTGTCGGGGCACTGCGCCCTGGCACTGCCGCGGAACTGCTCTTTGAGATCTCCAAGTCAGCCACGAGGGTGGTCCGTGGCCGGGTTGAGGTGTCAGACGGGGACGACCTCTCCCTCAGCGTCGACGGCGTGGTCAAGCCTGCCGCAGTCCGCAGCCACATGGGAAAGCTGGAGCTCAAGGACCGGTCGACCACGGCGGCTGAGGCTATCCGTGCCGTTGCCAAGCAGCTTGCTGGGGATGCAAGCAGCAAGCTGAACGCGCTGGCAGAGGCTCTCCTGAGCGATGAAAAGGCGGATCGCCGGCTGGACAACCTTCTGGAAGCCTTCGATGTGCTTCGCTCCGGCAGCATGGCAAAGGGGCCGGCGGGCGTGGCAGGCCTGCGAGCGACAGCGTTGACCCAGTGGGAGGCGGACCTCGTCAGGCTGATGGGCCGCGTCGAGAAGGAGAAGACCGACCAGACGCGCGAGTTCCGGGGGCTGTATGCGGTGCTCAACCGCGGGATCGAGTGCAAGGAAGAGCCGTTCCTCCGTCGCGCGCTGAAGAAGGCCGCGAGCGACTTGGTTGACGAGGCCGCCAAGACGGCTGGCCTTACCATCTCACAGCTTGCGGAGAAGCACGAGCAGGCGGGCTCGACCTCCCCGTCCTTGACCACATCGGACCAGAGCACCAAGTCCGACGAGGACAAGGTAGGCGGGGAGGATCAAGACAAGGAGGAGAAGCAAGACGACCAGGTGGAGAAGAAGGAAGACGACAAAGAGGACTCTGTGGAAGAGTCCACGGACGAGGAGGTCTCTGTTCAGACTATGCAGTTCCTTCAAGCAGCCAGCGCGGCTGTTGCCAGGACGACAGCGGGTCGCCCCGACGGCGAATCTCAGGCCCCGACCACAAGCTCAGGCGTTGTCAGTGCCCTCAGCTCAGCGTCGTTGAAGGCCGGACAGAATCGGCAGAACTTCCTTCTGGACGTGGAGAGAACTTTCGGCCTGAGGCACACCGGGTCGGGCAGCTTCAAGGCGTCGCAGATGGCCAAGGGCGTCCACACTCGCATCTTCGTCTGCCCAGTGTCGGCACTTCAGAACAACATGCTTCCCACGCAAGACTGCGGGCTTCGCTGTTCGGGGGCGATCTACCGGCTCGGCCTCCCGCTCGACGACATTGCCATGTCTGGCTTGCGGATGGCGCTGGACCTCCGCGACGCGCTCAACCCTGGCAAGGGTGCCGCACCTTTGACTCTGACCGACGTTTGTGCGGTGCCCTACCTGTGCGGGCGAGATGCTGATGCGCTTCGCTTCCGTCTCTTTGAGCCGGTCAGGGCCCGCGAGAACTCGACAAGCAGCTCGGGCTCGACGGTTATCGACGGGTCGACTGAGGATGTCTCCCGCGCAGCGCAGAGTATCTTCTGCACCCCTTCGGGCGACTCTTCGATTGCCACCAAGGTGCCGGCGGCTCTCGGCGAGCTTCTGGTCAGCGTTTCAGCGCTGCCCCACAAGTCAGAGTACACGTTCGTGGACATGTGGCATCTTGGGGACCCCAGTGATGCGACGCCCGAGGCCATTCAGGAGGCTTCGTTGACCGGGTTTGCCGTCCTTCAGGTCGCAGTGCCTGATCTCTCGACGAACCTCAGCCCAGAAAGCCAGGCGGCTATCATTGCCTCGTCCAAGGTGCTTGGCTCGCCAAAGGAGGCTGTGCTCGGAGGCGAAGGCGAAACGCACAGCGTAGTGATTCGCGTCGGTGGGCGTTGCACCGTCTCTGACATCGAGTGCGACGAGATGCGTCGACATGGCGTCGCGACCCTTGTCAAGGCTGTCGATCTGGCGCACCTGGTGGTTGACGCCCCTTTCGTCCAGCCCGACGCGGTTTGTCAGGAGATCGTGGAGGACTCCGAAGATGTGTCCCAGGACGACACCACGACCACCACCACAAAGCTCGAAACGGATTCGAGATCCGATGAGGAGGTTGAAGTGTCGGATGAAGACGAGGAGGACGACGAGCAAGACAATGATGAGGAGGTTACCAAGAGTGACGATGGTGTTGTCCTGCTCCAGCTGCAAGGCCCTTCGAGCCAACGGTTCGCTTCTCAGCAGCGCCGCTCGGGCTTCAAGCGGAGGACAAGCGCAACTTCTGTCCCTGAAACGGCCGACGAGAAGAACGACCAGGAGAAGGACAAGGAGGACGAGGAAAAGGACGAAGAGAAGGACGAAGAGAAGGACGAGGAAAAGGACGAGGAAAAGGACGAAGAGAAGGACGAAGAGAAGGACGAGGAGAAGGACGAAGAGAAGGACGAAGAGAAGGACGAGGAGAAGGACGAAGAGAAGGACGAAGAGAAGGACGAAGAGAAGGACGAGGAAAAGGACGAAGAGAAGGACGAAGAGAAGGACGAGGAGAAGGACGACGAGAAGGACGACGAGAAGGACGACGAGAAGGACAACGAGAACGACCAGGACGAGGAGGACGAGGACGAGGATGACGGGGACGAGGAGACACTGGAATCGTCCGACGGAGAGTCCTCCATCCCCCGCCTTTTTCCCAGCACGATGGGGTGCCATGGGGGCGAGCTGATCCGCCTGGGCGAAGCCGGGGACCAAGGCGTGTTTGCTGCACGCATCGCTGCCGCCCTCTCGCCGTCGGCAGACGTGGCGAGCATTGCCGCCCATATGACGCACTTCACTGATGACGAGGTCTGCGCCGAGGTCATGGTCTGCGTCCGGGGCCCGCTTGGATCCCCGCTGCACCGCCAGACTGACGACGAGTCCGACGAAGGAGATGAAGAAGCGCTCACAACGATCGACGAGGTGGACGAGGAGGCGGATGAGGTGGAAAGGCTGGCTGAGACTGTCAAGGAGTCAGACGGAGACTTGCAGTCCGACGCGAACACAACAGTCAGCAAGTCCAACGAATCGGTCAGCCTCGAGGACAACGCCCTGCTTCAGATCGGGTCCCAGCCGCGGTCCATGGACAGCGAAGACCCCGCAGATGTGCCGCTTGAAGTGGTGCCCGTCGCATTTCACTCCCACGTCCAGCGTTTCGAGAGCACCCCCGTATGGGTGGAGCGACCCACGCTGCAGGAGCTGGACACGCTTCGGGGTCGGACGTACCGGCTGATGGTGCGGGTGACTGCCAAGCAGCACAACTCGACATGCACGCCGGCAGCGAGTGAGGACGACGAGACCTCCATCTTGGGGGTGTTTGCCCTCGACGCCGACTTCGGCTTCCTCCCCCTGCACCGCGCCGATGAGGGCCTGGAGGCCTTCGAGGGCGTCGAGCGGGGCTTCACGAATGAGCAGGCATCGAAGCGTGCTGACGCAACCGCATCTGCGGCCATGGAGACGATCCTCCGCGGCTTCGAGGCCACCGAGGCTATGGCCGACGGCTCCGCTGCCCAGCCCGAGGACTCCAAGACCATCAAGGTCGTCGGCCGGGTGCTCCGCGCCACCAAGGGCCCGGCCTGGCGTCCCCCGCCTCTCCCTGGCATCATGATCCCCGAGGTCCACGAGCAGCACTCTTGGCTCCGTGACGTCACGGCTGCCGGCTGCGGGGCATGCAACCCGCTCGGTGGTGCCAGCCACCACGTCGTTCCCGGGTTTGGTGAGGGAGACGACGGCACGTCGACAGGCGTGGTGGTCAAGTTCCCTGACGGAGCCCACGGCATCGCGGCGTCAGCCATGGGCGACGACAAGGCCTGCATCGCCGAGCTCGGCGGTGACATGGGAGCCTCTAAGAGCGCGACCTGCACTGCCCGCGGCCTGCCCATCGTGCCGGGCAAGGGCGCTTCTCGTCTGGACCTGCACGCGGGCGATATGCACTGCGTTGCGGTGTCGGTGTGCTCCGCCGCCGCGCACGATGGTCGCATGGCCAAGGAGCTCGGCGTGAAGGCGCGCGTCGCCATGCTGCACGTCTTCAGGCGCCGCACGTCAGCTGGAGCGTCGGAGGAGCTGGGCACCGCAAAGAGCTTCAAGAACCAGCACACGATCCGCCCAGACAGCTGCGAGATCACCAAGGGGAGCTTCCTCGGCGTGATTCCGGTGCTGCTGACCGGAAAGCCCGGCGACGAGTCACCGCTGGATGTCTCGGCCTTGCTGCAGCACGAGGCAGAGCTGGAGCTGGCGTCGCCGAACTTTGCCGCAGACAAGTCCGTCAAGTTCAAGACGGTCAAGCTCGCTATCACCGAGGTGGCAGCCACGCTTTACACCACGGACAAATCGACCGAGGCGATGACCAAGCTCTTGGTCGAGTCCTCGTGGGCCAGGCTGACCATCGGCCTCCTGTTCTCGGGCACGAAGGAGCTCCGGCTCCTGGAGCCCGCGCCGCCCGCGGCGTGCCTCTGCAACGTCTGGCCCGTGGTGGTCTTCCCCCCCGCGCCGTGGGAGGACGCGCTCCACGTGACCCCTGCCTGCAGCATGTGCAGCCTGGAGATGGGGATGAGCCACACGGTGCTCAGCACCTTCGCCGACGTCCTGGAAGACTCGGGATCCGACAACGAGGGCCAGCAGCCCAAGGCAGAGCACGGAGCGTACGGCGTGATGCTACAGGCCGCCCCGGTCTCGGTGCTGAAGCTCCTGGGGCTGAACGGCTCGCACCCCTTGCAAGCGGTGCCCGGGCTGCCGGCCATCGATGCGTCCCGGATCCCGGATGAGGCGCTGCTGGCTCCCACCACGATGTACTGCGCCGTGGTCTCGCTCTGCTCGGCCGCGCAGGCCCAGCTGGAGGCGGACCCTGAGCGCAGCTCAGACCTGGAAGGGATCGTGCAGCCGCGCTTCGATGACCCCTCCGTGCGTCACGTCGCGATCGTCCATCTGTTCAAGCAAGGCCACACCGCAGGCATGCCGCTGATCGGTGTGCCGAACAAGTGCTCGCCGTCGGCGGCGCTGTACGTGGGCTCGCTGCCTGTGGCCCAGTCCTCCTTCGTTGGCTTCTCGGACGACGACCTGCTGACACTGCACGTGGTCACGATTGACGCCCAGTCCGCTGGGTCCACCCCTCGGACGGACCAGCTTAAGATGAACTTCCGCGTGCCGGGGTCCCACAACCCCTGCAACTCCGGGAGCAACGGCAGCGCGATCAGCTGGGAGGTCGAGCAGAAGGCCGCGATCAGCCGGCTCGCAGCGGCCATCGCACCCGGCGGGGACCGTGACTTCTCGCTCTCGCGGAGCCCTCTGCAGTGCCCTACGGACAAGACGCCACCCAAGGGGTGGGAGGGGTATCCCGGGGGCAAGGAGGCTTCGGCAGCATGCTCGTTCTGCGACCCCGGGCATTTCGTCCACACGGGCACCGTCAAGGAGGACTCGGCGTGGCGCGACGGCCCTCCTTCTTCTGGCGAGCTCGGCGCCGGCGTGCTGGTAACGGTTGGGGATGCCACCATGCTCGACGTCGGCAGCGGCCATGGCTCGCCGTTCGCGGGCCATGATGCCAGGTCCATCGGGGAGCGGCTGAAGGAGGTGCTGGGCTCGGAGAGCGACACGGTGACGACGGAGTCAGAGGTCCTCCAGGGGGGCGGTGAGCCCGTAGAGTCCATCGATGAGGGCAGCCACAAGCCCGGCACCAAGAAGGACGACAAGGAAGAGGTGCTGGCACAGCTCGGCACCGGGTCTCGGCAGGTGCACGTGTGCGTCGTCGCGACGGCGTGCAGGCCCGTGTCGTCCACGGCGGTGCATCGGCACGGGGCCCACCCGGTCGTCGTGCTTCACGTGTTCGGCGCCGACCTCGGCAACCACGAGACCTTCAGCATGGAGCGGTGCAGCCTGTCCCCCAGCCTGTTCCTCGGTGTGGTGCGGCTCGCTGGCGTGAAGGACGTGCCCTCGGCAGCGGCGGAACTCAAGCTGAAGCAGCTGCCCGCGGGCAAGGCGTCGAAGAAGGGCGAGGAGGTCCAGGACCTCGTGCTCGGCTTCCCAGCCCACAAGCAGCTGTGCCGCGGAGGGCTCACCACCACGGAGACGTGCAGCAGCGGAGGCGAGCCCAGCGCCAAGGCGACGCTACCCCGGCTCGCGGCGCACCTCAACGCCGTGGTGAAGGCCTCGCCCACCATGCCGTGGGACAGCCCCGCCCCTCCGGTCTCGTGCCCGTCCAACCTGATGTGCAGCGACGACGGGCCGAGCAGCGACGGGTGGGACCTAGATGACGTCCTGGCCGGGTGCCACGCTTGCAGCAGGTCCAACCTCGATGCCGACGACCCCACCCCCGCCGATGCGGAGATGTCGCACCACCTGGTGCCGGCGTTCGGGGCCAAGGGCGATAGCCGGGCCTCGGACAAGTGCGGGGACAGGCCGGCCCCGCCCGCGAAGCTGTCCGGTGACTACAAGGACGGTGCCAAGGCGCTCAGGTACTACGGCGGCGCACTCGTGGAGCTCCGCGCCGTCCACAGGACCACCCACGCGCCGCTGGAGGGGGACAAGGAGCCTGGCGTGGTCCTGGGCCGCGAGGGTTGGCACGACGCGGCCATGAACCCCGTTCTGCTCGACCGGCGCATCCTCAGCGGGGAGGAGCCCGGAGCGGCCACGCTGTCGGAGCTCAGCGGCGCCAAGGGCATGGTGCCCGGCCTCTTCTGCGTCGTGGTGACGGCCTGCGCCCAGCGCACCGAGGGGAGCTTCTCACCCGTTGCCATCGTCCACGTCTTCACTGTGTCTGCCACCGAGCCGCTTGGCGACGCGGAGAACTGCCACCCGCGGCCCGATGACTTTGCCGGGGTGATGGCCGTCACGGCGGCGCCCGAGGCAGCGGACGGGCCCGCCGGTGTCAGTGGCGCGTTCATGACATTCCACGCCGCCCCCTCCGCCACTATCATGGCGGCCTCCCACGCACGAGGCACCGGCGGCACCAACTCCTGGTTCCAGTCGTCCTTCCGGGCCCTGAAGCGGCTCCATGACGGCCTCCTGGACTCGATGGCAATCTCCGACGGCGCCCTTTCGTCAAAGAGCCCGCCCGCACCCCAGGCCTGCCGCCCCAAGGATGGACTCGTCATCAACAACGTCGACAAGGCCGTAGTCAGCAACCCGTGCGACGCCTGCTCCCCCGGCACGTCCTCGGGAGGCGGTGGCGAGTTCGACCTGGACATTGAAGGCGCCGACGACGAGCCCAAGAGGTACCGCTCCCACCTGGGAATGGGGTCGCTTTCGACCGAGGGCGCCGTCTTCGCTGTGCACTCCGGATCCGAGGGCGACAACACCACGACCAGCGCGATCTGCGTCCGGCTGAGCCTCTGCCTCCTTTCCCCGCCGGGGTACTCGGACACGTCGACTCCGGGCTCGGTCAAGCTCGTCGTGGCGACCACTTCTGTCTTCGGCAGCACCGACGCCGCAGTGAAGGACAGCGTGAACCCGGCGGCGTGCACGCCCAACCGCACCGAGGTGGGGACCGACCAGCAGCAGGACGTCATGATCGACGACGCCAGCCTGCTCCAGGTGACAGGCGGCCGCCGCCACACGGTCCGCCACCGGGGCAATGCCGTTGAGGGCTTTGCGGCCGTGGTCGAAGTCACGGAGGCGCTGATCGACGGGCTCGTGGCGGCGTCGACCAAGTCGGCGGCAGACCTGGTTGGGATGCCGCTCTTGCGCCTCATTGAGCCCGGGGCTGACGAGGACGAGGACGGTGACGTCTCGCCGGCGGTGACGTTGCTGGCTGCGGCCGTGCTTCCCGGCGACAAGAAGGTCAGAGCCAGGTCCAACATCAAGCAGCGTGACGCCTGGAATGCTGCCGTCCGGTCCCGCCTCCAGGCGCTCGCCACCGAGCTCCGGGCCGCGCTGACGCAGGCCGGGGAGCGCGCAGAGCACGGCGGCCTCGGCTGGCTCCCCTCAGACGCCGTCGCGCCGCCCGCGTCCTGCCCGTCCAACCTCGTTACGCCGCAGATCGTGAACGAGGGCGACTCAGACGACTGGGCTGGGTCGCGGCTCGCAGCCGGGTGCGGTGCCTGCCGCTTCTTCGTCAGCGGGCGGCCGGAGGGCCTGTCGGCCAACCACTTCAGCCTCAGCGTGTTCGGCGGCAAGCGCCAGCAGGCGCCGCTCGAGGATCGAACTAAGGTGGGCGGGCACGGTGTCAAGTCGGCACGGGGAATCCTTGTGCGCGTGGCTTCTCCCAAGACTGCGCCGGTGGTGCTGCCGTCCGAGTGGGCGTCGACGGAGACGTCGGACGCCGGGGAGGCCGTGCCTGCAGCCATGACCACGAGCCTGATCGGCCTCGGCGGAACTGGCAGCGCCATGACCGCTACGCTCGCCGAGGCGGTGTCCAGCCTCGACGCCCCCGGCGGAGGCGGGCACTGGATGCCCGACACGTTCTGCGCCGTGGCGACGCTGTGCCTGGAGCAGGCGGGCGAGACCGAGGCCCAGCGGGTCGTCCTTCTTCACTGGTTTGCCAGGAGCACGAGCGACGGGCTGGACGACCCCGAGCACTGCATCGTGCGCACGACGGCTCTGCTCGGCGTGTCCACGGCCCGGTGGGGCTCGGGCGTGGCCACGGACGCCATGTCCGTGGAGGTGTCGCTCGGCCGGCCCGGCCTGGACGCGGTGCCGGCGCTGATTCAGATCCCGGACCGCGGGACCACCGCGGACCTCGCGTCCTCGTGGGATGGCGTCCCCACGTGGCACACGCTCTGCCTCCGCGCGATGCACAGGCTGACCGAGGCGCTGGGCGGCGTTGCGACGAGCGACGAGGAGCAGGAGAAGCGCGCCGCGCGGATGGCCGCCATCGTCCAGGCAGCACCGGCCGCGTGCCCGCTCAACGAGCTCGTGGTGCCAACAGCGCCCCCTCAGGATCTGACGGACGCCTGGTGGACCGCTAGCCCCGTGTGCGACAAGTGCCGGCCCGACGGCGAGAAGAAGGTCTCTCACCACATGGCCGTCGGGTTCGATGACGGCCTGACGGGCGTGATGCTCCGCGACGGCGACGGGTCCAAGGCCAAGCTGGTCTGCGTCACGGTGAGCGTGTGCGCTCTGACCGAGTACTCAGGACCCTCTGACACGTACGCATCCGGCAACGTCCACGTCCACGTCTTCAAGCCCACGGAGGACGAGGCCACCCTTGGGCGGCCGGCAGGAGGCGCCAGCCGCTGCATTGCCCTCGGCTCGGCCCACGTGGAGACCCTCCCGACGGACGGCGTGCTCCTGGTGCGGGAAGAGGCTCAGGAGGCGGCCGCGGAGCACGAGAAGGCTGTGCTCAGTGCGGGCACGCGTGAGTTCTTCCTCCCGTGGCGGTCGCTCGACGGTATGTCCGGCTCGGCAGCGGACTGGAACAGCGACATCGCCGCGGCCGCCTCCCGGGTCCGTGCGGCCATGGAGGCGGCCGTCACGTCGGAGGACGTCCTCCGCCCCGCCTCGCGGGACATGCTCGCTACCGACGCGATGCCGCCTCCCCCGTCTTGCCCGAGCAACCTTGAGCCGCGGTCCCACCAGGACGACGAGAAGGCCTTCGCCAAGGAGCTTCACAACGCGGGCACCGACGGCCAGTGGGGCGGCAAGGCCCCGGAGGCCTGCGAGCTGTGCAGCACCATCGGCTCGGTGGGGCACGTGGAGCTGGACGGGTTCTCGCCCAAGGGCGCCGACCGCGGCCTCGGTGTCATGGTGGAGCTGCACGACCGCGACCCCGAGGACGACGAGCCCGGCCTCATGGCCCTCATTTCCCCCGCGGTGATCGGCAACCAGGCCAAGCAGGGGGTGCACGCCGTGGCGTTTGACAAGGACGGGTCCCCCCACACCGAGTCGGTCGAGTATGGCGAGGAGGACGTGAGCGGCCACGTCTGCGTGGCGGCGTCGGCGTGCGTGGGGGACGGGCAGGGGGGCGGAACCCTCCTCCTCAGGCTGTTCTCGCGGCCCCACGACCACCTCGGGTGGCCGATGCAGTGCCACACCCCGTCGTCGCGCTTCCTCGGCGTGCTGGCCGTGGATGCGCTCGCCACGGCGACCAAGGACTCTGGCGACCAAGACGCCCTCATGCTTGTCCTTTCTGGGCCTGACAAGGCCGAGGTGGAGATCGGAGCCCCGCTCAGGGGGGCCTCCGAGTCGCAGCCGGGCTCGTCGTCCTGGCTTAAGGCTGCTCGCAGCGCGCTCGGCACGGTCCGTGCGGCTGTGGCTCAGACCACAAAGCTCGCCGCCAAGGCAGCGGAGGACAAGGGCAGCATCGTCGCCAAGGCCTTGCAGGGGTCCAACATGCTCTGCCAGAAGTTCGTGAGCAAGCCCGGCACGCCCTGGACGCAGTCAAGGGAGACGGCGTCGTGCGACTACTGCAAGGTGCAGGACGGGAAGACGTCGCACCAGCACGTGCATGGATTCATGCCCGGCGGGGCCGAGGAGTCCACCGGCATCCTGCTGGTCGCCGGCTCCGGGCCGGACGACATGAAGGAGATGGCGTGCGCGGCCATGTCCGTGTGCCGCTGGTCCCACCCCGGGTCGACGTCGGGCAAGTCCAAGATCGTGCTGCACCTGATCGGCATCGAGCGCGAGGCCCGCACCGCTCCCGGGCCGCTGGACCCTGCGAGCTGCATGGCGTCGGTGAACAAGGACCGCGATATTGAGGCCGTGGTGTACATCCACGCCGTGGCCAAGTTCCGCGACGGCCTTCGCCGGGTCGGGGTGGACGGCGGCGACATGCTCCGCCTGGACTCGGGCGAGGGCATGTACTTCCCCGTCGTCAAGGGCACGTCCGACGCGGCCCAGAAGTGGAACAGCGGCATCAGGGAGGCGGCCAAGCGCCTCGGCGCGGCCATCGACGACTTCTTCGACGACGACCAGAAGAGCCCGCGGCCGCCCCAGGGCCCCGGGTGGTTCCCCTCGGACAAGAACCGGGTCGAGGTGTGCGACGCCAACCTTCCCCCCGCCGCCGTTGTGAAGCGGTACGAGCGGTCCAGCGACGACTGGGAGAGCAACAGCGTGACGGCGGCCTGCGAGGCCTGCCTCCCCTGGTGGGTGCGGGACGGCGGGCGGCCGGATCAGGTCTCCAACCACTACGTGCTCCCGGGCTTCGACGCCGACCGTGCGGGAAGGGCGGTGGAGGTCTCCGCGCGCGGTGACGTCAGCTCCGCGTCGTCCTTCGGCGTGCTGGTGGAGGCGCCGTCCGGCCTGCCGTTCCTCCTCGGCTACAAGTCGCTCGCCTCGATGGCGTCGCTCCCGCGGATCGCCGGCCACGGCTCCAACGCCGCGCGGAGCACCGTGGCCGACCTCCGGCAGGCCGGCACACACCCGCACATCGTCTGCGTCGTCGCCTCCGTCTGCGCCTACGACGACGCCTCCACCCCGCTCCTCCACATCTTCGGGGTGCCGCTGCACTCGAACCTCCCCGATCCCGAGTACTGCGGCACGCCGAAGAGCCACTTCCTCGGCGTCGCGCCTATCCTCACCTCGTCGCACGGCGACGATGCCATCGACCTGGCCGTCGCTGGGCAGGGCTCATCCACCGCCGTCAGGCTCGAGCCCGTGCTCCGGGGGTCCAAGGATGGCGAGGCGTGGGCTACCGTCGCACGGCGCGGCTTCGCGCGGCTTGCCGCGGCGCTTGTTGCGGCCAAGGACCCCGCCCCTCCGGCGCGCTCCTCCAAGCAGCCCAAGGTGTGCATGTTCGGGGACCCGCCGGCTCCCAGCCCCAGCCCCTCCGTGCTGCCCTCGTCGGCGCCCAAGCAGAACCTTCCGGACAACGGCGCGTGTCCCGCCGGGTTCGCAGGCCGCGACGTCGGCGGGACCAGCCTTGCGAGCCAGACAGGCTTCTTCCTCGCGCTGCGGGCGAAGGAGCCCCTATCCCGCGGGGCCGCCATCTTCACGGACCCGGAGCTCGACTTGGAGGCGACGGGCGCCTCAGAGCACTGGGGCAGGTCGTCGCTGGTGACGCTCGGCAGCATCGCCCGGCACTTCAACCTGGAGGTGCCGTTCCCCGACCCCCGCCGGAGCCGCAAGACGCTGTCCGAGATGGGGGTGTCGGTGCAGGACTCCAAGGGCGTCTCATACCGCCTGGACAAGTCCACGGGCTCAATCCTGTCCGGCGACGAGGTGGTCGGCTGCCTCGTGACGGATGGCGACCCTCGCGACCTCGGGCGCAAGTTCTGGGCGGTCAACATGGTCGGCGCCCTGGCCATGGCCAGCGTGGACCCTGTCGGCGGCAAGAGCGTCTCGGACATGTGGCACGCCTGCCCGATGCGCGTGCTGCTCCGGGGCGACAAGCGGGCCGCGGCCCTCGCGCTCATCAGCCACAGCCGGACGCTGACCGGCGACTCCCAGACGGCGCTGCAGCGCTCCCTGGGCTCCAAGATGGATGCGAAGCTGTTCCAGCCGTACAGCGCCTTTGCTCCCGTGTGCGTCGTCTTCGTGGGGTGTACGCCGCTGGACCCGAAGCGCAAGAGCTTCGGCTTCGCGCACGTCTTCGCTGCGGAGCCCAAGTCCTGGGAGTCCCGGGAGGACCGCTGCGCGGCGGACAAGGCCTCCGAGCGGAGCAGCCGCACCAGCGAGTTCAAGTGCGTCGCGCGGCCGGACGCCCACCTGACCTCCATCCCCATCCAGGAGCGCCTCTGGCTGGAGCGGCTCGGGGCCTTTGACGTCTCCGGCGCCGGCGCCCTGTACACGGGCAACAAGGACCACGTCACCACGTCACTCGTCTCTAGGCGCGACGACTCCAAGCGCATCGAGCTGTACGGCTTCCGCCCCAAGGTCACCAACTCCTTCGTCCTCGAGCCCCGCGCTGAGACGGTGACACCCGTGGTCGAGCACGTCGGGCGCACCGTGCGGTGCGCGTCGCCGCTCTTCGAGGCCCTGGAGTGCGGGCCGCACGCGCTCTCCCTCGACCGCAAGCTCTTCGACTGCCGCAAGCTCAACAAGGCCATGGACCAGGCAGTGTTCCGCGAAAGCCGGGGCGTCGCCCTCGCAGGCCCGGGCCGCGCCCGCGGCAAGCACCACACCAGGCACCACGTCCACGTCGACTTCACCACGTCAGGCGGCCAGGGCGGCCCGAGGTTCCGCGACGCGACGGGCCTCGTCGTCACGGGACTTCCCGTCACGGGCGTCGCAGCCGCAGCGGCCGAGCCCTCGCCGATCATGGCGCCGCTTCCGGGGGCCATCCAGGCTGGTTGGAACTCGTTCATGTCCCGCGCCGGCTCACTCTTTGGCCCCAAGGCTTCCGTGAAGCCGGCTGATTCGTCCGAAGCCCGGTTCCGCCAAGGCGACGAGGGCCCTGCACCGTCACCGTCGGCTAGCCCCGCACAGCGGACCAGGCCTGTGCGCATCGCGGGCCTGACCTCGGACAACGGGCGCTTCCTTCTGGACGACACTCGGTACGGCGGTGCCGACGCCCCCGACAACCTCGACCTCCTGGCGCTCGCGCAGGTGGGCTCGGCGCCCTCCCACCATCACCACCGCCACCATCGCAACCACATGGTGCGCCTGTCGGGCTCGTTGCGCGGCAGGCACTCGCTGCCGAGGTTCCTGAGGGAGCGTGCCATGGCTGGCCGTGCTTCCGGCGACGGTGACAACACGGACGAGGAACAGTCCAAGGACGAGGAGCAGTCCAAGGACGAGGAGCAGTCCAAGGACGAGGAGCAGTCCAAGGACGAGGAGCAGTCCAAGGACGAGGAGCAGTCCAAGGACGAGGAGCAGTCCAAGGACGAG
>Ga0136560_1000027_pt1 | contig 45641 bp, 21 predicted proteins | sample AntRauMeHopE1497_FD_104925 | JGI IMG/M metagenome (GOLD analysis project Ga0136560, IMG submission 104925) | Saline lake microbial communities from Rauer Islands, Antarctica - Metagenome Hop E1 #497 | ecosystem: Environmental > Aquatic > Non-marine Saline and Alkaline > Saline | place... | reverse complement strand
GGCGAAGGGAGCGAAGAGCTTCCCCGAGGCGAGGTCATCCTCGGACATGCCGTGCCCGTTGTCGAGAGCCTCGATGACGAGCATGCACCGCACCGGGCCAGTGGGCTGCGACGCGGTGACTTCAGCGGGGGAGCACTCCGTCGCGGCAGTTGGCAGGGCGGGTGCTACCGCTCCAGGGCCACCGCTGGCGAGGCCCAGCACTTCCAGGTCGCCGGTCACGAGCTTGCCTCCCGGTGGGCTCGGCCTCACCGCAACGGACAGTGACCGAGCACTGGCAGAGAGGTCTTTTCGGACGGAAACATGGCTGGGGACGGCACCGGGCGATGCCACAGGTTCCAGGATGTCGTCGAGGAAGCCGCCAAAGCCCTCGTGCGCAGCCGACATCACCGATGCTGCCTCCACCTCCGTGATCGGCCCCAGGATGCCCTGGGCCCCCGAACGGACGCTCCCGCTGCCATCCGATTCCGTTGATAGATTGCGGCGTCTCGTCCGCCGCGTCCGGTGGTGCGGGGACGCAGGGGAGGCGCTCGCGAGGCCGACGACGTCCGTGACGTCCAAAGGGCCGCCGTGTGGGAGAGCTGTCGTCGAGGACGCGGCAGGGCCGTCCGTTAAGTGCAGTGACGCCACCAGGCGCACCCGGCCCCCCGACGACGGCGCGTGCTTCAGCGCGTTGGACACAAAGTTGATGCACACTGCTGACAGCTTGTCCGCGTCAAGGTACACCTCCCACCCCGACGACGACCCTGACGGCGCCGCCGACTCCACCAAGTGACCCCCCGTCCCCGGGTCAGAGTACGCCAGCTCCAGCTCCACGCCCTCCGCGCTGCACGCGCCCCGCATCGCCGCCCGAGCTGCCGACAGCGCGTCCAGGTGCGCCGAGCACCACGACCAGTCCACCCGCGACACGTCCGCATCGGCCTCCGCGGCCTGCAGCGCCAGCAGCGAGTCGAGGCCCCGCTTCGTGCGGTCCAGGCTCAGGCGGAGGTCGCGGACCAGCTCCCTCGCCTCGTGGGGCCGGCCGCCCGCGACGGCATCGTCGAGGAGGGCGAGGGCGAGGACGGCGCCGTTCGTGGGCCCCCGGGTCTCGTGGCTGAGGACGCGGAGGGCCTGCTGGAGGCTCTCGGCGGCTTGCGTGGCGGTGGCGCGCCGCTCGTCAGAGACGTCGTCGACGAGGCGTAGCATGACCAGGACGGCGGCGCCCACGAAGGCGATCAGGCCAATCAAGTCATGGGTCGCCGTGCTCAGGATGCCTTCCCGGATGCGGCGCTTGCCCTCGTCGCCAACGAACCCGGCCATTGGGAGGGCTGCCTCGGCCGGGCTGAGAGGCCGGATCGCACCCCCAGGCTCGGACAGAATCGCTGGGCAACCGGACTCCTCGAACCCGGACATTGCAAGGATTGTGGTGTCGAAGGCCACGCACAGCAGCAGCACCATGGTGAAAATGGTCGCGGCGGAGCTGCACGCCGATTCAGCCGCTGGGCGGCGCCGCAAGTCCCGCACGTATACGAAGGTCAGCACGCCCGCGGTGACTGACGCGGCAAGCGCCACAACCATGAGGACGATTGGCCAAAGCGTTCCCAGAAGCGGGGAGAACAGCAGCTGCAGAAGCACCATCAACACGATACTCGCCCCGAGGACTCGCGATGCGATGAAGGCGTGGAATGACAACCGCCCATGGATGTTGGACACCACGTCCACGAACGCAGCAAAGCCCAGACAGGCCGCAACCACTGAGGAGAAGGGGGAAATGAGGCACGCCCCAGGCTTGACCTGCCACACACCGAGGGGAACGTTCGCCACGCCGTCAAGCCATGATGGCGTGTATGCCAGCACCTGCGGTTTGGCATATGGGCGCAACGCGGGCTTAGGGGCGTAGGGCGCGCGACCTTTGGCAAGGCCAAGCCAAGACCTCGTCGCCCTGCACGAGATGTTGTGCCGGTCACGGTGTCGCGCTGTCCGGCCCAAGCAGGGCAAAGCAGTGGGCCTGGGCTCGGACTCACCAGAAATAGCACGAGCCGAAGCAACCTGCGAAGTGCAAGCGGCGACACAGTACCTTCAAGTCTTGCGAAGAACGCCAACAAGTTAGGCGACGCTCTTGCCTCACGACGCGCAGCGGCTCACAGGGTGGATAGCGCTCCGCCCCGCCGGCCCCATGCGGCAGTAAACTGCACGACTGCCGCGAAGACGCAGACGCAAGCTGCCGCCCGAGCCTGGAAGCTAAGCACGCGAGTCTCGCGAAGCACGAGCTTTGCCTCAAGTAACCAGCTTTTCTCGAGCCCCAATGCCGCTGACCAGAGCAGCGTCGTGGCGACAGCAATGGTAGCAAGCACAAGGCTCAAGTGCTCCGACCAGGCGCATGCCGGCGTCGCAGTCTCTGATTCGCTGGCGCTTGGGCCGCTTGAGGTATCGGGAGGAGTCCCGTGCCGAGTGGCTCTCTTCCACGCCACCGCGCCCCGTCGCGTCGTCGCAACCCACGGCCAATCCGCCGGTGTGATCTGTAGGTACTTGCACGGCTTCATCTGGCCTGTGAGGAGTGCACGTGTGATTCCAGCCTTTGGCCGGCAATCACGGAACGGTCACCCCGAGGAACATTGCATTTCTCGGCCAGCCGATTTCGGAAGCCTTGCATCACGCGCGCTGGCCCGTACCGCCCCGTTCAGCAAACAGAGAGCAACGGACGCCATCTGTGACGGCGCTGTTCGGTCCGCGGAGACTGCTGCCGGGTGGCCGGGCGGCTCGGCGTCCATGACCCGGCGCTTGGTCACGAGCGCCCGTCGTCAGCTGACGGCCATGTCGGCGAGCCGTGCGTCGATATCGGCCGCCGTCTTGGCCCAAGCCTTTCCTGCCTCCGCCAGGGCCGAGCGGACCGCCTCGACGGCCTCGCGGGCCTGGTCCTTGCCGGTTTGTGCGGCGGCGGCGGCGCTGCTGAGCTCCTCGGCAAGGCGCACAGCCTCGCCCGCGCGGGCGTGAAGCCCCGCGAGCGCCTCCAGCCTGGAAACCACGAGCGGGATGGCCTCGGCGGCCGCCTCCACGGTCTCGAGGCGCGCCATGGCGTCGCGGAGGCCAACAATGTCCGCGGTCGGGTCCTGGGAGCCCCGCGCGTCCGCCGCCTCGGCCCGGAGCGCACGGAGCGTCTCGAGGGCCGAGGCCGCCCGCGCGCCGATGAGCTCCACGCCTGCCGGTGTGAGAGCCGCTGCGGCCTCCTCCGCCCGCTCCAGCCGGGCGAGCAAGCCCCCGGGTGTGCCCGCGTCGCCCTGGCCGCTTCCCACCGACGCCTCCAGCTCTGCGACACGCATCTCTAGAGCGCCCATGGCCGCGTCGTCCAGACCAGGCACCGCCCTGTCGCCACCGGGGTGGGCGGCGCCGGCGCCATCGGCGCCAGAAATGGCCGCAGCGTCGGCCGACGCAGCCGCCTCCGTGCCTCCCGCCGCCGCCAGCGCGGCCGTCAGCTCATCGCCCGCGCCGTCACCCCGGCCGCTTGCCCCGGCAGCCAGCGCTTCGACCCTCCCGGCAAGGCCTTCCATCACCCCTTGCAGCTGCCCGAGCCCTTCCTTGGCCAGCTCCAGGGCGCCCGGCCCCGCCGCCGCCGGTGACCCCGCGCTGGCCGCGCCAGCGGCGAGCCTGGCCTCCATTTCGGTGACGTCGGCGTCCAGGGCCGCGGCCTCGGCACGGAGGCGCGCGAGCCTGCCCAGTGGTGTTTCACGCGCTGCGGCACGGGCACCGCCCGAGCGCCCCCGTGCTGCGCTCGCAACCTGCTCCGCAATGGAAGCGGACACAGCAGCACCCACTGCTGGCCGGGACGACGGCCCCGAGCGGGCGGAGCCGTAAGCCGCGGCAATGCGGCCGGAAGCCCTGCTGATGCTCCCGGCTGCGGAGGCTCGCGTCAGGTCTCGCACGGACCAAGGTAGGGTTGCTTCGGGCCGCCTCAGCACGCCAGTGCGTGCCCGGGATGGCAATGGCCGGCCGGCGCTTCGAGTCTCACACTCGGACGGATCAAACGTCCGCCCCATGAACACCTCAAACGACGCGAGGGGGTCAACCGTCTCCGGCACCACGCCAGACCCTTCGTCTTCGAACGCCTCGCCATCGTCGTCGCGGCTGCCAGTCACGAGACCCGCCGCACCGTCCTCCTCGGTGTCTGATGTCTCAAAAACCTCGGCTTCTTCCCAGGCGCGGCTGCGGGCAACCGCTGCCGCGTCTGACGCTGCCATAGCACGTTGGTGTCGCGTGCCTTCGAGTGGGCGGCCTCCCCCCGGGGATCGCGAGCCAACGGCGAGCGGCAGAGTTGAGTTCGGCAGGAGCTCGTGACATCGGAGAGTTGCATGCGCTGCGACGCGGCCTTTCGCCCCAAGCGTGCGGAATGGGGTATGTATGCCAGGTCCTCCAGTCAACAGCAACAGGCGTCCATTGGCTTCTCTCAAGGTCGGTGCGGCAGCATTGCAGCGAGTGACGGACGCCGCCTTGCTCAGACCAGCTTCGAAGCCGGGAAGCAACTTCTGTGCTTCGCAGAGCTAGATCTAGTTCGGCATCGTGTCTGGGCGAGCCCGAACAGGTGCGGTGCCGCTTGAACGGCAGAGGCGTTGGCAAGGGACCTTCGCCGGCCGGGGCCGTTTCGCACACCGTCGTCGAACCAGACTCGACCATGCCGCAGTACCTGTGCGTGTGCATGGCTGTGGCCCTCTTAGCGATTTTGGGCCGAGCGGATGCAAAGCTGGTCGCCGACGGCGTTGGCGGCACTGCCAGAGCCCCGACCTCGCCCCTGTGTATGGTATTGCTCGATCGGCCGACCGACCCTGACGCAGCCATCGCATGGAATGCGCTGATCGACGTGGTCCTGCCAGTATCCCAGGCCGTGGGCGTTCGGACCGGGCGGCTCGTCTTCGGCACCCTCCTCGAAACGAACGACGGCACCTGTACTGCAGTTTGGGACTCGAGCCAGCTGAGCTTTAGGCCTGTGCATGGTTGGTACAGCCGGGGTATGGTGTACGTCCAGCACGCGGGCGAGGCGCGCATGGGTACAGCACCGCTGAGGCCGACCGCCGCACAGGCCGCTTCCGCCCTGGGAGCGCTCCGCGAGGGCGTCCTGTCTGGTGCCGTGTCGTATGGCGGCGTTCCTGGGGACGTGGGCGCGCCCGGGTCAGGGGTGGTCGTCGTCAGCGTGGGCCCGGCCCGCAGCGGCGACATGCTCGACGGGGCCGCTGCGCTGGCCTGGGCTCGGTCCGCGAGCACCCCGGCGGTGGTGGTGCGCCAGCCGGTAGAGTCGATGCAGCTGGACGCGTGCAGCGAGCAGGCGCTGGGCCCGGCTGGGCGGGGGACCGACGCCGCCGCCGCATTCTTCCGGAGCGTGTGGGCGGACGAGGCGTCGCAGGGAGGTCGCGGAGGCGAAGCCGTCGGCGGGACCATGGGCCTGGCGTGCACGCACCAGCTGGGGCAGCCGCTGTACCCGCTGCGGTCCGTGCCGCACATCGTCGTCCACACGCTCCCGGCGCTTCCCCCCCACCCCGTGCCGACGGCGCACGGGACGACGTGCCCGACCACGGGCCTGCGCTGGGGCATGACGAAGGCCAACATCGCAGCGATCGTGGCGAGCGGGGACCACCCCGGGTGGGAGTCCGCGGCCGACGTGCCCGCGTGGGCTTTGGACCGGCCGCCCCGGTGGCGCCAGGCCGAGCACCACCGCGCGCTGTCCGCCCGCCGCGGCGCGTCGGGCCCGTGGCAGGTGATCGCCTGCGCCATCGGCCAGGAACCTCACCTCGCGACTGCGGACCGCACGAGCAGCTTTGAGGCAAGCGACCTCGAGCGGGGCGCCGCCTCCCTGGGCGTGCCGGCGGCCCGCATGCACGAGGCGCCAGAGGTGCACGCCGCCCTGGTCGGCGGCACCGCGGCCGCCCTGCTCAGCGACACCGCGGCCAGGGCCCGGGAGTGCGCCGACGCGGGGACGTGGGACCCGGCAGAGCGCCTGCCCGGCCGGCTGCACCAGCGCTTGTCGTCCTCCCTCGCCGTCTTCACCCCCGCCGTGGTGACCCTTCGATCCGCCCTCACCGCCGTGCCGTGGTACACCGCCGCGTCCAGGGCGACGCCGCGAGGCAACAAGGGGGCCCCCGCCCCCGGCGACCCCGTGGGGGGGCGGGGGTCGGTCTTCAATTTGCTCGGCGAGGAGATGGACTCCGCCTCGCGCCGCTCCGCCCTGGCCGCCGCACTCCTGGCCTCCTTCCCGCTCGCCCCGTCGCACTCCGCCGGGCCTGCACTCGCGCCCTTCCGGAGAAGCGCCGAAGCGCCGTCGCTGCAGTACGCCAGCGCCTGGGCCGACGCGCCCCGCGCCGTCGCCCCGGCCTCGCCGGACGAGCCCGTCGTGAGCCGCGTGCTCTGCGTGGACGTCGACGGGTTCCGTGACGCCAACAACACTAGCGAGCGCAGCCGGCTGTGCAACGCGGCGTTGGCCGCGCTGCCCGCCGGCCGCGACTTCGCGCTCGTGCCGGCGAGCGGCCTGTCCCCCGAGGTGCTCCACGACGTGGCCGGCTCCCACGCCGGTGGCGTGCCGTCGCTCGCGATCGTGACCGCCGCCGCCGACGTCGGAATCGCGGTGCTGCTCCCTCCCGTCATGCGCCACCGCCTCGCCGCGACGAGGCTCATCCACGCTGCCGGCGTCCCGGCGGTCGCCATCGCACGGATCTCGCACGTCGGCATTGTCAACTGGGACTTCCTCAACGAGTCGTGGCACCCCGAGGCGGCCGCAGAGGAGCCGGAGGACCTCAGTACAGCCGGGCTCGTGGCGCCGGCGATGGAGCGCGGCGAGGCTGCCCTCCTGCGCGACGGAGGCGTCACCACGGACGTCAACGCGACGATCACCGGGCTCCACGGGTGGGGTTTCGAGGCAATCTCGACAGGGGCGGAGCTCCGCGCCCCGCCCACAGCCACTGCCAGCCAGGCGTGGCGGCGCCTCCGCGCCCTCCGGGCCCGGGACGATGCCGTGGCCCGCCGGGAGAGGCTTGCCAGGCGCTTCCGTCCCGTCGCCGACGACTCCGCGTGGCAGCGCCTCCGCGGTCTTCGCACCCTGGCCCAGGCGGCGACCCTGGCGTCAGCGGCACAGGGCTACCGCCGAGACGCGGCGAGCGCGGGGCGCGGCCGGGGGATGCGCGACCCGGCCCAGTCTCCCTCCCTCGTGCGCCCGAGCACGCCCCTCGACGCGGCAGAGCCGTTCCCCACCCCTTATCGGGAGAACCCGCGCGGCCGGCTGGACGTCGTCTCCGAGTCACTCCTCGTGTCAGCGGCAGCGGCCGTTGCGGAGGCGAGGCGGGCGCAGCGCACGGGGCCGCTAGAGTCCCCCATGCTAGTGCGCTACCTCGAGATCGGCTGCCAGGGCGACGCGACCTTCACCATCATGCAGGCGCAGACCCGCGCCGCCCTGGTCCGGCGGCTCGGCTTCCCGTCCGCGGACGCCGCCATGGTTGAGGTGCAGCGCTTCGGGGTGGACCCGGTCCGGGGCGGGAACCTCCGGATGACGTCAGACGCCTTCTTCGCGGACCCGCGCTTCCGGTCGCTGCGCTTCCACACGGTCTTCGTCGACGGCCTGCACGAGGCCCAGCAGGTGCTGCGCGACGTGGAGAACTCCCTCGCCCGCCTCGAGGAGGGTGGCGCCATCGTCATGCACGACATCGGCGCGCCGAACCGCCGCATGGAGATGTGGCCCGCTGACCCCGACGACGCCACCGATTCTGCCCTGTCCGGTGACGGCGGGCACAGGATGCCCTGGCGCATGGGCTCAGGGGGCTGGAACGGCGACACGTGGCGCGCCATGGCATCGCTCCTCACGCGCCACGACGTCGTCGCGGCCATGGTGGAGTCGGATAACGGCGTCGGCCTGGTGCGGCGTGCGCGGAACCCGTCGCCGGCGGTGCTGCCCGCTCCCGCGCTCCCGCGCTCCCGGACGCTGGGCGACGACGGCATGCTTGACGCAGTGGTCGGGGAGTCGGCGTCGGACCGGCGGTCGCTTGAGGCGAGCGGGCGGCGGCAGATCCACGCCTGGAGCGAGGACCCAGCCATGGCGCCGGGGGCGGCCGAGGCGCTGGTCGGGAGGCCGGACGCGACCGGTCAGACGCCGTGCGACGACGACAATGACCGGCTCTTCACGCTGCTGTCGCTGAGGCACACCGCGGGGACGCCCACTGACGCCGAGGTCGAGCAAGCGGTGTCCGAGGGGGAGGCGTCGATGGGGCGGCTCTTCTCGTCGGGCAGGCCGCTGCTGACGCACCCCGCAGTGCGCTGCCTGCGGGCGCAGCTGGGGGAGTCGCGCGACGACCTTCGGCTGAAGGACGCCATCGACGAGCTTGCGGGGGTCTCAGGCCGCGTGCTGAGCTGGTGGGAGTGGAGCGGGAAGCTCGGATACTACGTCGACAGGCTGGCGCCGTCGCAGGTGGCGGAGTGGCTCCAAGTCCCGGCCTCGTAGCGGCCGCCCTCGCGTGTGCCCCATGGGGCAGCATCCAGCCAATGGAGATGGGGGGGCGCGCAGCCTGTCTGTGGCGCGCCTTTGGCCGGGGATCGGGGCATGGCCACTGGTGCCGAACCAAGCGCGGACTGATCCCCGGGCGTGCGCCGTCAGCCAGCCGCGCCCGCCGGCCTATGTTACAGAAGTGGCCGTTGTGCGAGTGTCGTCCGAATGCGCGCCTTAAGTGGTACCATCAGCGCCGTGTTGCTGGAAACGAACAGAGCGTTCGCCTGACTTGATCGTGTGCGCACCACACGACGCCTCACGGACGCCTGAGGGGCCGAATGTCTGCTTCTGCCGGACCGTTTCGTGTCCTGACCAGCGAGGTCTCGATCGTGGACGGCGACGACGAGCTCTCGGCATCAACGGCGAGGCCCGGGTACAGCGTCTTCTGCTTCGATATCATGGTGGCGGGCGCCAAAATGGCGGGCCTGCAGTTCCAGAACTCGGCATGCTCACACATTCGCGTGGCCCAGGACCAGGGCGGCCGCTGGGTCGAGGTTATGGGCTGGACGCCGCTGCTTCTCCACGACTATGCCGACGAGCTGGAACTCGAGACGTGGCACTTTGTTCCTGTCACCATGGTGAGCCCTTCCAGAGCTGCGGCCGTGCCTGGCATGGGCCGAGCAGGGCAGCCGTCGGCAATGCCTTTGTCAATGCTCACCCAACCAATCGCCTGCTTCCGGCCGCCTTCTTCCGCAGTTTGACGATGCGTGGCGGCCCGAGGCCATGTGTCGCGTTCGAGTGCACGTGCAGTACCGTGCCGTGGCCGGGATTCAGGCGCACCAGCTTCGGCATGTTCGCTGCCTGAAAATCGCTCCCGCGCCCGACGAGGCCGACGACGGGGCGCGAGGGCAGGATGACGGGCAGGACGCAGGCACCCCGGGCGCTGGCGTGGACGAGGATCCGTCCGGGCGGCGCGACCTCGTGGCTACGCGGGCGATGACGCTGACGCAGTGGCTGGAGCGCCCCGCCGCCGACCCCGCCGCAGCCGCCGCCTCGGTCCGGGCCTCACGGCCCGCGTAGCCACGCGCCCCCAGCACGGGACACCCCGCTCGCCGCCACCGTGCCCGCTGAAGCCCGGGCTCCCGGAGCCAGCGCACCCCCCGCCGGAGGGCGTGCCTTCACCAGAGGGAGCTCCCCTTGTCAGGCAGGGGCGGCGGCCGGTGCGCCCGCCTCGGGCGGAGCACGCTGAGGCCCGAGCTGATGGCCACGCCGCCGCTGCCGCCGAGGCCCGAGCCCTGGGAGGGGCGCGCCGGCGCGGTCTGCCGCGCCACCGACGGCCGGCCTCCCGGGGTCGACGGCGGCGCCGCCCCGACGGCGCCCCCTGCAGCCTCCTTCGCCTCCTCCTGAGCGCCCGCTCCCCGCCCGGCCCCGCCCTCCGTCGTCCCATCACTGCCACCCTCCGAGCCCCCGTCCCCCGCTTGGCTCTGCTCGCGCTCGGACCGCTCCCTGGCGGCCAGCCTCGCGCTGCTCGCCCCTCCCGCCCCGGGACCGTACAGCTCGTCGCAACGGGCCTCAAAGGCTGACACCATCCGCCTGGCCACTTCGTCAAGGAACATTGCCGAAGCCTGTGCGTACAGCGCCGATTTGAAAGCGAAATCGACCCGAAATTCAAGCCAAGTCGTCCCCGGCTCCGGGCCAGGCAAGAAGCGCCACTCGTTCACCAGAGAGCTGAAAAGCTGCGTGTTTGCCGCCTCGGCCCGCACGTGCTCAGGTCGGGACAAGGTCACCCGCGAGACGTATCGCTCCGTGAACAGCCGGAACCCGACCCCAAGCTCCGCCTCGAGGTACTCGTCCCCCTGCGAAACAATTGAGCGAAACGGTACGTCAGCGGCCAAGCACAGCGATTGTCAGACTGCTGCGCCGCCGCCAGTGCCGCTCACCGTCTCGGACAGAACAGTGCTGTTCATGCACCACGGCACAAACTCCTGGTACTTTGCAACGTCTGCAACCACAGAGTACATCTGTTCCGGAGAGTGTCTGCGCGTCAAGAACGAGGGGAAGGCCCCGCGCTGGGTGAGCCGCGGCCCAAGGAGCCGACGCGGACAAATTCCGGGAGCCTGGGATGGGGGCGACGAGCAGCAGGCGCACTCACCGCATAATACGCCGCTCCTTGTGACTCATCGGCTCGGGCTTCGCGCCCGACAGAATGCTGAGCACACCCGACGTGGCTTGGCGCCTAAACGTTGCGACGACTGGCGCGCGCTTCGCCATGGCGAAGCCGCGGGATGCCGCTCGAGTTGCGGCCCAGGCACAGCACCGGGCCGCAATCATCTCATCCACTCGTGCGAATCAGGACCAAGGCGCGGGAATGGTCGCGGGGTGCCGTCAGCGTGCTCGCTTTCGCCGCGCTCTGCCCCGCCTCTGGACGACGCAGGGCCGCTGCCCCGCCCGCAGCACTCGCGAAGCCTGCCAAGCTGCAGGCGGACTGGGCGGACGGGTGATCATGGCCGAGTCGTCGCGCTGGCTGCCGTCGTTCTGGACCACGGCACAGCTCTTGATCGCCGCGCGCGTGGTGCTGGCCATGTCGCTCCCCATCCCTGACTGCGACGAGACATTCAACTACTGGGAGCCGACGCACATGATGATGTACGGCCGCGGCCTTCAGACCTGGGAGTATAGGTGAGCCTGGCAGGGTGGCACCGCTTGCCCCCGCTCCTCAGGGCCCAGCCCTCCCCGTGCCTGCAGCCGCCGGGCGATGGTCCGAGTGCTGTCCCTGCCCCATCCGCAGCCCGGACTACATGTTCCGGTCGTACGCTTACCTCGGGATCCACGCTGCCCTGATCAAGGCACTGCAGCTGTTCGGGCTCAGCAAGATGAGCGTCTTCTTCTTCCTTCGCGCCGCCCTCGCCGCGGCGAGCGGGCTGGCCGACGCAGTCCTCGTGCACGGGGCCCACGCGCGCTTCGGGCCTGGCGTGGCGTCGTTCTCGCTGGCGTCGGTGTTTGTGTCCGCCGGCACGACGCAGGCGAGCATCGCATTCCTCCCCTCTAGCTTCACCATGACCCTGTTCAGCCTGTCCACCGGGCTGTGGCTCGGCGGACGGGGCGTGCTCGCGGTGGCGGCCGGAGCCGTGGGCGTGCTCCTCGGCTGGCCGTTCGCCGCCGTTGCCATCGTCCCCGCCGGCCTGGGCATGGCATGGGACGCCGTGAGCTCGTGCTGCGTCCGGCGTTCCCGCGCCGGGGCGGCCCCGGCCCCTGTGCTCGACGTGTGCATGCTCGTCGCGTCTGGCGTCGTCACCTCAGCCGCCGTGCTCGGCGCCTCGGTGGCCCTTGACGCCGCCTACTACGGCAAGCTGGGCCTGGCGGTGTGGGAGATCATCAAGTACAACGCCCTGGGCATCGGCGGCGACGGGCAGGGCGCTGACCTGTACGGCGTGGAGCCATGGTGGTGGTATCTCGCGAACCTAGCCCTCAACTTCAACGCTGTCGCCGCCCTTGCGCTCGCCTCGCCCCTCGCGGTCCTGGCCGTCGCCGCGGCGGGTGGCTGCTCCGGCGCGCGGCCCGACGGGCCCGCCGGCCGGGGCTGTGTCGCCCGCATGCGCGCTCTCGCCGTGATGGGCGACGTCGTCGCGGCGGCCCTGGTCAGCGCCACGGTGGTCGGCTGGGTCGCCCTCATGAGCGGGAGGGCCCACAAGGAGGAGCGCTTCCTCTTCCCCGTATACCCGGCCATGTGCGTGGCGGCGGGCTTGGCGGGCGAGGCGGCGACGCAGGCGCTCTCGGGCCTCCTGGAAGGCCAGGAGGAGGAGGCGGCGGTGGAGGACGACGAGGGGCAGGGCAAGGAGCACGGCGGGCCCGCCGCGGCGCTGCTGCTCAACCGGCGCCCGACCTCAGTCGCCGCGCTCACCGTCCTCCTCCTCGTCGCCTCGGCGACCCTCTCCGCCTCCCGCCTCGCCGGCCAGGTGGCCATGTTCGGCGCGCCGATCCGCGCGTGGAGGCACGTCTGGCAGCTCACCGCCGCGCGGGGGCACCCTGACCTGGTCACAGGCGCGTGGGGCGCCATCGAGCGCGGCGCCGCCGGCCTCCCGGGCGGCGCGGCCGCCGCCGCCGCCGCCAACCTGACCCTCCCCGACGGGACCCGGCTGCGCCGCTTCGGGGAGCACTCGGACGAGCCGTTCGGCCTCCGCGTCTGCGTCGGCAAGGAGTGGTACCGATTCCCGGCCGCCACCTTCCTCCCCGACGCCACGCGCCCGCACGGGACCGACGCCCCAGCAGCCGGCACGGCGGGAGGCGCGCCGCAGGCCGCCGCGGAGCCGTGGGGCCGCCCCGCCGCCGACCCCGCCGCCTCCAGCGGGGCGCCAGCCGTCCTCTCTTTCCTCAAGTCCGGCTTCGGCGGGCAGCTCCCGCAGCCCTTTGACGTCCTGGGCGACCGCACTGCCGCCCTCCTTCCCGGCTTCAACGACGCCAACAGGGAGGAGGCCGACCGCTACGTGCCCCCCTCCTCCTGTGACGTCATCGTGGACCTCGCGCTGCCCGGGGGCGAGCCGGAGCCGTGGCTGGCGGACTCGGCCGCGGAGGGCGGGGACTGGGTGGTGTCGTGGGAGGCTCGCTTCGCCCACGCCGACACGACGCCGAGGCTGTGGCGTCTGTTCTGGGTGCCCGGCGTGAGCGACTCCAGGGTGTCGTGGGGCAGGTACGTGGTGCTGCGGAGGCGCGGCGCGGTGCTCCCGCGCCCGGCGCCCGGCGTGGGCGGCGCGGCAGCCGAGGCGGAGCTGTGACGAGGACGCGAGCGCTGACGGCGGGCCTGCACGCACAACTCCGCACCGCAAGGCGCGGCCACCGGCCCCCGCCTCCACACGCGCGCGCACAACGAACGGCCCGGCCGGCGCATGGCTCGCCCGGGCGCGGAGGTAGACTCCAGCGCGCAAGGCCGCGCGGCCTGTCGCTCAGGCCGCGCCCGCGGACCAAACACGCGCAGCCAATCCCTGCCGCGGCGCTCACTTCCGCTTCGGCTTGGGCTGGATCTCCGCGTCGGCCACCGTCCACACGAACACCGCGTCGGGGGGGTGCTCCACGTCTCCCGCCTCGAAGGCGTAGCTCGCGGCTACGGCCAGCAGGTCCGAGTCGTGGCTGAAGGCCAGCGCGGCCACTGACGTCGGGTACCGGGCGCTCGGCTTCCCGAGCCGCTTCTTGGCGGCGCCGTCCCACAGCGCCACCGTGCCGTCCCCCCCGCCCGTGGCAAAGGTGCCGTGCCTCCTGTTGAAGGCGATGGCGTTGACCGGGTGCGCCACCGCGCCCCCGTCCGGGGCGTCGCGCCTGTGGCACTTGAACGCGAAACCGGCCGTCGTGGCGCCCCCCGCGCCCGTCACGGCCGGATCCAGATACTCCAGCGCCACCCGCCCCTCGATGGACCCGACGGCGATGCCGGGCGCTCCCATGGTGCCCCACCCGGCGGCGCCGGCCGGCCGCTGCGGCATGGCCGCCACGCAGCGGAGCTGGTGCTTCAGGGGCGCCTCCTGCGTCGCCGCGGGGCTGCTCGGCGACCGCAGGTCGACCGTCACGAGCTGCCGGCCCTCGCAGGCCACGACCACCGCGTCGGCCGCGCCCCCGCCGGCGCCGCCGTGGCACACGTCCATGCCAAACGCCTTGCCGGGCAGCGCCACCGCGCCCGTCTGACCCGAGGCGCGCGGGTCCCACAGCCGCATGGTCTTGTCCCAGCCGGCGCTGACGGCGCAGTTGTGTGTCGCGCTCCACCGCACGCACCTGACCGCCGCTTCGTGATACCCCAGGGTCACCGCCGCTGCGTCTCCTGCTCCGCAGTCCACAGTCCGGACCGCCCGGTCCAGCCCGCCGCACAGCGCGGTCGTGGACGACTGCCACGCGCAGTCGAGGACCGGGGCCGGCTGCCTCCACGATGCCAGCCGCGTGCCTGCCTTGGCAGCATGAAGAGATAGTGTCGCGTCCCACGACGCCACGAGCAGGCTGTCGCTGCCTGCCGCAGGAGCAAAGGCAACGGCCGAGATGCCGTCGGAAGGAGGCGCTTTCAGCGCCGAACCCCTCGCAGCGTCGGCTGAGCCGGGACCCGATGCGGCCATGGTCACACCTCAAGCCCCTGTCGGCCCGGGTGGCGCATCGACCGCAGACATCGAGGGCACGAGGCATTGTGGCCTGGTGCAAGCTCTGCCGGGACATCGCAACTCGGTGTACGGCGCCCCCTGAGCCGCCATCCGGCACGGTCACACTGCCTGGATCACCACAGGAGCCCGCTTTCTGTTTGTGGGCCGCAGTCTGCAGCTTCGAGTCCCGCTCGCGACAAGATGGCAGCGGCCGCCGCAGTGGAGAACCCCATCGACCTCGTCCGCCTTTCGCTGGACGAGCGGATCCTGGTCAAGTGCCGCGGAGACAGGGAGCTGCGAGGCAGGCTTCACGTGAGCGAGCGCAACGGCAGACGGCAGGCTGGATCGGTGGCCGCAGGCTTGGGCCGACGGTGCCAATGCCTTGCATCCGCCGCCAGCCTGTCAGATGCCCGGCATTCGTTGCATTTTCAAACGCAGGCGTTCGATGAGCACATGAACCTGATTCTGGGGGAGGTTGAAGAGACCATTACGGTCTCTGAGCGCGATCCAACGACCGGAGAGGAGATTGTGGATGTGAGGCAGGGGCTGCTTGCGGCCGCACGAGCGCTTGGCGGCACGATTCGTTGTTGTGCAGTGCAAGGCGTGCCGTCAACTTCTGACCTCGGGTGCTAGCGCACCGCAGACCAAGAGGCGCGCCATGGAGATGCTTTTCGTCCGCGGCGACGTGGTCATCCTGGTCAGCCCGCCCCTCAGGACCGCGTGACGCTGCTTTCCTGGAGACTGACATCCAAGCGTGCGCGCGTGCCCCGCGCGTCTCCCGCAACCCCGTCTCGCGTACGAGAATGCCTCGGGCGCCTCGGGGCGCTGCTGCTTTCCCCGCACTCACAGCTCCTCGTCCCACTCAACGTCATCAGACGCGGCGCGCCTCCCCCTGTTCGCCTTGGAGCCCCATCCCGTACCCGCCGCGTCGGGCGCGATGCGGCGCTGCCGCGCGAGCCGCGCCGCCTCCTCCAGCGGGTCCTCCTCCTCAAGCAGATCGGCGTCCTCTGGCACGAGCTTAGGCCTGAAGCGACCGTCGAGGTCGGGCACTATCGGGGCTGTGGGCTCGAACGTGGGCCCCATGAGCGCTACGAACTCCTCAAAGTCCAGCTCTTCGTTCCCGTCGAGGTCAACCCTCGCCATGATCTGTGTGAGCTGCTCCTCGATGATCGCCAGTCCCTGCAGCCGGGTCTCGACGCTTGCCGCAGACTCGTAGATGTTCCTGGTGGCTCGCTGCTTGCCGGAGCCGTTCAGGGAGCGGAGCGCGTCCAGGAGCTCATCGCGAGAAATGGTGCCGCCTCCGTCCGCGTCGTAAAGCCGAAACAGCCGCCGCAGGTCGGCCACTGTGCGGGCGCTGTACTTTCGGCGCATCACGTCGTGGTCCTCCTTCGTCACAGGCCTCCAGAGCGTGAATGCCAAGATGTCTCGAATAGTCGGGGCATCAGCGAGCGAGAACATTGCCCGCGCGAACTGTGCGATAGTGACGTTTCCCGTCCCATCGCGGTCCAGGCTCCTGTACACACTTTCCATGCGCGTCCCGAGCTCTTCGTCGTTGGTGACGAATGGATCCGCGAGGAACTCGATCCGCGAAACCACGCCGTCGCCGTCCTTGTCGACCCTCTGGATCACGCTGCGGAAGCCTGCCACGTCGTTGCGCTTGTACGGCCCGAACGAACGGCGCATCGCAAGCACGTGGCCCGGTGGGGCGTCGGGGCCAGGGCCCGGCCCCCCTGGCGCGAACATGGCCTCGAGCGGGTCCAGCTGGCGAAGTCGCGCGCGGGCCCTTCGCTGGTGCTCAAGCCTGGCAGCGAGGTTGTCATCGCCAAGGTCTGTGGTGACGTCAATGAGCGCCTTGCGAAGAGCCCGCACCCCGCTCCGTTGGGAGATGGCCTTAACACCAAAGTTTGAAGCACTGGATGCGGCAGGTTCTGCAGCAACAGCAGAGGGTGCGGCCGCTCCAGCGCCTCCAGCAGCAGGCACAGCGGTGGCAGGTGCGCTCAGCACACGCGCGAGCCGGTCCGTCCGGGCCTTGCGCCTAGCTGCGTCCCGCGCGAGCGACTGCTTGAATTCCTCCTGAAGCACCGCGTGCGCTGCGATCTCGTGGGTGTCCTGGACGGACATGGCCCTGTGCTTTTCGATGCGCATCCCGAACACGTCGCTGTTCGCCCGCTGCCGGAACGACGGCCTCCCGCGCAGCCTGCGCTGTCTCACCTTCCCTGCAGACGACCTGGCAATGCTGATCCCGAGATCCACGAGCTCCTGGGCCTCCGGGACCCTCTTGCTCCGAACGGGGCTGAGCAGCGGCCCTGGCACCTGGTCTGGGACCGGAGCACGCGTGACTTTGGGCAAGGACGCCTTGACTGGAACGTCGGCACGGGCGCGATGCAATCCACGTCGCTTGGCCTGATCGATCAGGCCCGCCACCCTTGAGCTCTCCTGCTCGATGCGTCGAACATGGCGCTGCATCTCGGCGTCCCGACGCAGCCGCCTGCGGCGGACGAAGGAGCCATCGGCCTCCCGAGTCCTGGACGCCAGGAACTCGCTGGGGGCGGTCGTCATCTCAAGAATCACATCCTCACGAAGCGAGGAGGCGGTTTCTCCCGGCGCGGCATTGAGAATTTCGCTCTGAACGTCTTCAGAAGCCATCTTCATCAGGACGTGCGCCGCAGCAGACCGTGCTGCGGCATTTCGGCGGTTTCGTTCGACCGCCATCGCAGGGTAGCGAGACTGCTTCCCTGACGTACCGCCTTCTCGGTCTTCCCAGCCGGGGACGCTCGCCATCTCAAGCTCTGCGGAGGTCACGTTTAGCGTGCGTCTGATCGCCCCCGCAAGCATCGATGCCTTCTTGTGGGCCTCGAGATTCTCCGTCGCGCCCATGACCCGGCTTGCCGGCAAGAGCTGCGAGGCTCCTGCACGAGAATCAGTGAGCTCTTGCTTCAGCAGGCGCCGCAGGTTTGACGTCGTGAAAGGGTCCTGGGCGTCATCCGCCGTAACTTGCCGCTTGAGCAGCGCGCGGCGCATGCGGTCGTCAGACCACCAAGCATCCCCCTGTTCGTCACCGTCGGAGGTCCCCATGCGCGTCCCGCCCGATGCGGCAAGTGCCATCGCTGCGCTTGGTGCGTTGTCACCGGCGGGTCTGCCCCCGCGCAGCATCGTTTCCAGGACCATGCCTCTGCGAGCAAGCTGGCTTCCAGAGGTGCTGGCCTCGAAGTCGGCGCCTGGTGGAACCGACGAAGCCTCAAGCGTGGACTGGGCGGAGCGTGGGGAGCTCGAAGTCGCGGCGGAGTCTGCTTGCCGCTGGAGGAACCGCCGCCGGGGCGTGGTAGGCAGCTTTACGCACAGCTCTGCGGCACGAATGCCAGGGTCTGCCCTTGACGCCACCTCGCCCACCAGCTTTGCGTTCGAAGCAGATCCCGCTGCCATTACCTGGTCCAGCCCCAACATTCGGGCGAGGTTCTGCATGAGCTGACGCCTCTGGTCTTGCCTGTGCATCTGCGCTCTGCGCAGAGCTATGGCGATGCCCGAAGGCGCTCTGGGCGAGTCTGACTCGTCATTTTGAGCGGCGAACTGGTTCTGCGCATCAGTGCGCAGCACATCGTGGAGGATTCGTCGAGCGTGTCGAGCCCGAGAAGCGAGAAACTCGTCATCGGTTGTCGGGAACCGCCACTGCCCCGGGAGCGGCTCGGGCGGTGCGTTGGGAGTCGTGAGGATGACCCCCCACGCCGGCAAGGACGCCGGCCGGTCGAAGTCGGCCACTCTGGGGCGGCGTTCTTCCGGCAAATTCAGCCACGGCCATCCGGAGACCTCCGCAGCCGCTGTGCCATCAGGAGGGGCCGGGGCCACCTTGAGTGACACTGTCGGCGACCCGGTGCCGCGCGCCCCGCGAAGCGCCTCGTCAAGCATGGACAGGTCCCAGGCTCGCACCTCCCCGCGGCCTCCGCCCGAGACGAGGCATGGTGCAGGGCAATTCTGGACCCTGAGCACGGTGACGGGCCCCGAAGGGTGCCCCGTCCAGAAGAGCAGCGTTCGCACAGTGTTGCTGGCATGCAGCGACGCGTCCTCGAGGCTTTCCCTGACAGTGGCTAGCATCCGTCTGCCTTCCTCGTGAGTCTGCCACTTTGCGCTTCCAGCGTCCGGGTCGTCGTGGACTGAAGCGAACGTGCGCCGTCTGGGCTCGTACGATGGTTGCGATGGGCCCAAAACCACGTCGTCAGTGAGCGCGCACGACGGAAGCACAACGTCGGTCGCGTCCCACACGCCAATTGCGCCCGCGTCCGTCCCGGCCATGACGACGACGCGCCCCTCGCGCTGAAATGCTGCGAGAGCAGATACACCATCGCTCGGATCGAGGTCGGCAGTTGCGGCCGTTGTGGCGTCAAGTGCCCCGTCGTCATCAAAGTGCGGGGTCTCAGCAGCCAGCCCCCTGACGCTCCAGAGCGGCAGGCCGGGCGTCCTTGCCGAGCGGCTGGCGGCGCCAGGTGGTTTGGCGTCGTTTGCGCCGCCAACGGCAGGCCGAGGGTGCAGCGGCGTCGGCTTCGGTCCTGGGGCGAGCCTGGCCCGGAACACAGCAGCACACTCCAGCAGATCGGAGCCCTTGCTTTGCCGGGAGAGCGTGCGCCACAGGAACACCCTCCCCGAGGCATCCGCGCTCACAAGCGTTGACGTGTTGCTCACGAAGCGCAGGGCACTGACCTGTGCCGTGTGGCCGAGAGCCCGGCCTGCGGGCGTCAGGCTTTCGTACAACCACAGTCGCAGGTTGCCCTCGGCGTCACCGGTGGCCAGGAGCCCTAGCTCGGCGCTTCTTGCCGCGCACGTGATAGCCCCGGGCATCGCGCTGCGCACTTCACGCAGCACCGAGGCGTGCATGCCTTCCGGGCGGTCAATGGAAGCCCGGACCCTCAGGAAGTTAACGCTGTGCGAGCCGTCCCTTGCGCAGCCTGCAACCTCGGAAGGCTTCGCATCTGGTGCGTCAGCTGGCGTCGGTCGGGGCGGCCGTCGACGGCGCCCCACTTTGCCGCTTGTGGAGGAGAGGTCGTCCTCCAACTGCTTGTTGGTAACGGAGCCCGGCGTCGCCAGGAGCTGATCTACCACACGGATGGTGCTGTCCCAGCCTGCCGTAAAGACGAGGGCATCCTCTGCGCACGGGATGACAGCACTGACTTCCCGCGCGTGCCCAGGTAGCTCATGGACCGTCGCTCCGGTTCCCAGGTTCAGAGACCGCACGCCGCCTCCCGAAAGCCCGACGAACAGCACTCTGCTCTCTGGCGTCCTTGCTGCGCATGAGATTGTGCCTCCTGCGGCCTCCTCAAAGTACCTGATGAGGTTGCCACTCCCTGCTGCCATTACGCGAATGTCGCGCTCCAGAACCGCAATGATGCACCCGAGCTCAGTGGCTGGCTCCACTGCGACCGGGACCGATGCCTCATCCGTCACCGGCGCGGACTCGAAGCACTTGAGGCGTGACCCTGCCAAGATGACGCACCCATGCGGGAACGCGGCGCGTCTGGCCGCCTCGGCGACTGCCTTGGAGCCTCCTCCCTCTCGTGAGGCGCTTCGGCCTCCGTCAGCCGTTCCAGACGCGGAGCTCTTCGTGGAGACGTCCCAGTTGGCGGCCTGGGAGCTCGTTCGCTCAGGCTTGGGCGCTGCTGCGGGTCTACCCGCCTTGGTGCCGGCACTGGCACTCGCCCGGCTGCCGTGGTCCTCCGAGGTTGCGCGAAGAGCATCAAGCTGCTCCGTGAGCTGAGCTCCCGCCGCCATGCCCCCGGCTGCGAGCGCGTGTCCCACGCGCACGAGAGTCAGGCCCTCCCATCCAGCGCCCATCGCCCGAGCAGCCATCGCCGGGAGCGAGTGCACCACCTCGGCGCTCAAAGGCACATAGGGCGACACGTTGGCACACGCTGGGCGCATCACCTGGAGGCAGCGGCCGTCGTCCAGGACGGAAGCGTCGCGACAGACGTTCCACCACCTGACGAACCCGAGCTCGTCCACGCTGACAGCCTGTGAGCGGCTGGGAATCGCGGCCAGGCCAACGACAGGGGCCGTGTGCCCATTCAGCCGCATCAGAGGGGACCCCTCGTCAACCGCGAGATCATACGCTTGGATGAACCAGTCCAGGCCGGCCGTCAAGATCATCCTCGGAAGCCGCACGTAGCGGACCACCTGGACGGACTGGTCGTGCTCGCGGCACACCCGGACAGGTGTGATCTTGTCATCTGCATACCTCCAGATGCGGACCGTATGGTCGCTCGAAACGCTGACCAGGTGGCCAAAGTGCATCGCCTCCGCCGGCATGCCGTCGGCCGCCTCGGCAGAAGGCTTCCCCCCAGCCTTGGTCCTGTCCGCGGGAGCCGTGAGGGCGTCGTCCTCCGCCTCCGGCAGGGCATGCCCGACAGGGACCTCGCCGTTGGGCCCGGCTGAGGCTCGGCCAGGGGCACACCCAGATTCAGGAATGACCAGCACGTCATTCACGGTGCTTGTGTGCCCGAGCAGAACACCGGCCTGCTTGAGCACAACCCTGCCAGTCCTCCCCAGTCGGTCACCTTGCCGGACCGCCCAGACGAGGATGCGCTCGTCGAGGCCGGCTGAGATGACTTGCTGCCCCGCGGCCTGCCAGGAGAGCGTGCGTTGCACGGTTGGCGCGTGGACGGTGCCGATAAGGTCGAGCGGCAGGAAATCCTTGACTGCAGCTCCCGCCGCCATGCGCCTGCGACGGAGGCGGGCATCCTCTGCCGCGGCCTGCGAAGCCAGGGCTTCCATGAGCTCGTCCTCCCCCGCCGTCGCAGAAAGGCTGACCGCTCCGCTTCCGCTCCCCTGCATGCTGCGGAGCTTCTTGTACACCGAGGCCATGATTCCCTTGAACCGCCTCGGCGACGGCATCAGCTGAGAGCTGTCGAACAGCTTCAGGGTGAAGTCGGTACAAGCGACGACAAGGAGCCGGTGCTCCTCCACGAAGACGACGTCCAGGGCGTCGGCTGCGCCGAGACTGATCTCCCCAAGCAGGGGCATGCCGTCCGCAACCTTGAGCACAGCGGCCTCGTGAACCTTGAGGGTGTGGCAGCCGGCCTCACACACGAACAGCTTGTGAAGCTCTGGGATGAATCGTAGCCGCGTCACTGCGGTAGTGTGCGGGGTGTGCGTCTCAAACGTGCTGCGCTCCTGCAGTCTGTGCTTGAGCCTTGACATGGGCGGACCTCGCGAGGCACCGTTGGCGATGTAAAACACAGAGAACTCCTCCCAGTCGATGGTGCCGTCATGGTTGATATCCACCGCCTCAAACGCGTCCACCAGTGTCGCAGTCATACGCAAGGTGTCCTCTGATCCCGCTTGGTCTGGTTCGTGCCGTCCGAGCACCGTCAGCAGCGCAGACACAAACTCGGTTTTGGTAAGGCCCTGGGACTGCAAGAACGCCAGCCGCAGCTGCGACAGCTGCGGTGGCGTGAGCACACCTAGGCCCTCCATCCCGGCCGGCTCGCTCGGCAGGGGCTCGCGGCAGTGCCTCGGGGGTGCCGGTTTCGATGCTCTGTTTGTTTTGTGCTTGCTGACTGCCGAAACGACCCGTGAGCAGGCACCTCGGATGGATTCCGAACGTTGTGTGTCACGAAATACAGGTGTGGCGGACCGTTGCGGCGAAAATTGATGCAATGGCAGTCACATGGGAGGCGTCGGCCCGGCGAACTCCTCGTAGACTCCCTCCAGCAGGCAAATGGCCGGCCGAAGGCCTCCTGTGCAGTGCATGCTGACGCAAAGGAGCATCCTTCGCGCCGGGTCAGAGAGCGCCTGCTGCCATTTGCGCGCCGAGAGCTTGCGCGCAGCTCCGTCCTGCCTGCAGAGCGCACCCAGGACCGCCACCACCTCGGGGAGTGACCCGGCTCGCGCCAGCTCCGCCAGCGAGGCGTCGCCCGACCCAAAGCACACCGCACCGGCGTCCCGCGGCAGCGCCACCTCGAGGAAGCGGCCGGTGGCGACGGCCCCAGCGAGGCGTCGCTCTGCCGCGGCAAAGGCGAGGGCATCCTTCTTGGCCACCTTGCCCGACCGCGAGGCCGGCCGAAGGACCTTGCGCCCCGACGCGGCCGCCGCCTCGCGGTCGGCCTGCGGGTCAGAGTACGCTCCGGCGACGAGGCTCCACCCCTCGTCGTGCGAGCGAAACTGACAGAGGCGCTGCGGCCGGTCGACGTGCGGGCTGACGTCGCCCATGAGGCGGGCATCGTCCAGCTCCGCGAGCCGGGCAAGCTCCGCGTCGACTGCGGCGGCCAGCGGGACCGGGGCCTCTGCCGCGGGCTGCGGTGCCGGGCCTGCCGCTGCTGCGGACGACGCGGAAGAGGACGAGGACGCCGCCGCGGCTGCCGGCTCCTCCGCCGGGGCGGCGGGCGCGGGCGCGGCCTCCAGCTCCGGGAGGGGCTCCGATGCCGGCCTCGTGGACGCGACGGCGCGACGGAGGCGGACCTTGAAGGTGCTGCGCTTGCCCTTGGAAGGGCGGACCCCGAGCAGGTCGTGGCGCGCGAACCGCCCGGCGAGGCCGCGCTCCCACGAGTCCGCCCCCACGGCCCAGACCGCGATGGCGACGAAGACCTTGATCAGGCGGACGGAGCGGGACGAGGCCTTGAGGCCGGGCACGGCCGAGTCGTCGATGCCGGACCGCAGGACCGCGGCCCGGACCGGGTCCCGGAGCCGCCGCTTGCAGGCGCTCGACAGCTCCCGGAGCGACGCGATGTCCCCGCCGCTCACGGCGCTCGCCCACCCGACCGCCGCGTCCTCGAACTCGCGACCGATGACCCCAGGGAGGAAGATGTCGGAGAGCGAGAGCTGCGACGCAGGGCCGGCGACGGCGGCAGCCCAGGTCCCTGACTCGAGCAGGCTCGCGCGCACGTCAGCCCACGGCAGCCAGCGCTCGATGACATCGGCGAGCGCGGTGAGGAAGGGGGCGGCGGCGGCTCCCGCAGGCGGGGCGGGGCTCGGGGCCGCGCCCGACGAGGACGAGGACGCGGCCCTGCCGCGACGCGCCTTCCCTCCTCGCTTCGGGGCCGCGCCCGACGAGGACGAGGCGTCGGCAGCCCGGGGCGCCACGTTGCTGTCGACCTGCGTCAGGCCGCGCCTGCGCGACCTGGCCCGGGTCCGCGGGCCGGCGGGTGTGCCGGGGGCCTTGGTCCGCTTGGGCGCCGGCTCCCCCTCCGCGGCCTCCTTCTCCGCGGCTGCCGCCCCCTCGCTCGGGGCGGCAGCGGCGGCAGGGGACGGGGCGGGGGCCTCTGGGAGGGCGCTTCCGGCCTCAAGGTCCTGCGCCGCCGGCACCATGACCCCCGCCAGGCTACCCCGCAGGGCCATGTGCGTGGCGCGCCGGATGGCGCTCGTCACGGCAGAGCTGCGGACGAAGTCGATGGGCCTCGCGGCGAGGACGAAGCGGGCGGCCTGGCCCTGCCGCATGACCGACGCCAGGCGGAGGGCCGCGGCGACGCTCAGGCGGGGGACCGCCGACAGCGGGGGCAGGAGGAGGGGGGCCGAGGAGGACATGCCGGCCGAGTCCAAGGCGACGGAGCCGGCCATCGCGGCCCAGCCCTGGATCCGTGGGTGCCGCCTGGCCGACGGCGCGTCCTCCGATGCGAGGCCGCGGAGCCTGGCCGCCGCCGCGCTGTACACGGCAAAGGCGCTCCGCGCCGCGGTGGCGCGGAGCACGTGCTCGGCATGGGCGACGCGCCGCTCGGTCGCGCGCCTCAGCGCGGCAACGGCCGCCGCCTCCAAGGCCTTGGCAGCCGGCACGCTGTCGCCCTCCCCGCTGGCGTCGGCGTCGTCCTCGTCGCGCACCTCCTCCCCTTGCGGGGCCCGCTGCGTGGCCTGCGCGTCCTCCGCCGGGGCAGCCGCGCTGCTGCTGCTGCTGCTGCTGCTGGCGGCGGCGGCGGCGTCGTTCGACGCCCCGGCCCTGGCTCCGTCGTCCCCCGCCCCCCTCGCGCCGGCCTCGCCCGCCACCGCGGCCTCGGCGTGCCTCGTCACCTCCGTGAGCAGCTGGCCCACCACGGCGTCGCGCACGTACCGCCGGGCCAGCGCGACGGCCGCCACGAGCGACGCCCCGTCGGCAGAGCCGGGCGGCAGCCGCACCCGAACGCCGTCCAGGAGCATCGAGGCCGCCACGTGGCAAGGCTCTCGGAAGGTGAGCTTCTCGCTGCGGAGGGCGGGGTCGCCGTACGCCGGGACGGCGGGGACCTCCCCCTGGGACGGGGCCACGTCCTCGGGGTCGTCGCGGCGGCGCCGGCGGCGGCGAGAGCGCGTGCGCGCCTTGGGCGGCCCTCCGCCGTCCCCGGCCGCCGCCGCCGCCTCCTCCTCCTCCTCTGAGAGCCTGGCCGGCGGGGTGGGCGGCGCCCCACGGACCAGCCCCGACGCGTCGAGCGTGCCGGCCTCGGCGTCGTCGGCGTCGTCGGCCATTCCCAGGGCGAGGCACAGCCCGCGGATCGCGTCGGCGTCGACGGCCTCGGCCGCCGCCTGCGCCCACTCCGCGCGAGCGAGCCCCGAGCCCCAGTGCGTCCGCCACGGCTCGTAAGACGGCGGGGCCGGCCCGCGGGCGAAGGCCTCGGGGGCGGGGAGCAGACCCTCACGACGGCACGCCTCCACGGTGGCCGCGGCGACGGCCTCCACCACGGTGACGGCGTGGCCGGCCGTGCCGGCGAGCGCTCGGTCCACGAAGGCCGTGACCCCGTCCGGGTCGTCGTCCAGCGGGCCGTCCATGCCGCCGAGCTCGTCCGCACCGTCCGGCGCCAACACCAGGCCCGGGACCGGAGCCCGGGAGAGCCAGCCGTCCGACCCGGGGTGCGGCCGGCGCCGCCCCGTCGGCCTTCGCAGCTCCTCCTCCCCCACCACATCCGTGGCCGACGTCGACGCGAGGACGAGGCACCGCCGGTCCGGCGCGGCGCTGCGGTCCCGTGCCTCGGCCACCATCTCCGCGTCGCCGGGCGGCAGGGCCGCGTCGTCCGCGGTGCCGTCGCCGAACTCGGCCGAGGCCACGAGCGCCGCGGCGGCGTAGGATGCCGAGTCGGCCTCGTCGCCCGCGTCTGTCGCGGGCGGCCGGCAAACGCGCAGGGCGGTCAGGACGACTGCGTTGCCGACGCGGATCGGGTCCGCGCCCGTGTGCCGCGCGGCCACGTCCAGGCGCACGGCGGCCTCCCGCCCGGAGGCGTCCCGGAGGCGCACCCACCGGAGCTTGCGCATCCTGCCGTCAGCGGGAGAGGGCGAGGGCTCGGCCGCCGGTGCGCCCAGGGTGGAGGAGGAGGATGAGGATGAGGAGGAGGATGCAGACGTCAGGGCATCGGAGCCCGCTCGCGACGCCCGGACCGCGAGGGCCGCGAGCGGCTGCTGCAGGGCGAAGCGGCCGTCGGCGAGGGCCGACAACGCGCGGGCGGCCGCCCTGCGGCCGGCCTCCGGGACGGCGAGCATCACCGCTGCCGGGTCGATACTGTCCAGCGGCAGCTCTGTCGCTACCGGCTCTGCCGGCGTGTCCCTGGTTTTGTTGCCCACACCCTTTCCCTTGGGGCCGGCCTTCTTGCCCTCGGCTTTGGGGGCCTTCTTGCCGGCCTTCTTGCCCTCCGCTTTGGGGGCCTTCTTGCCCTTGGCGGGCTTGCCGCGCCTTCCTCTCCGCGTGCTCGCGGCCCTGCTCCGTCCCGCTGTGGCCTCGTCGTCGTCCTCCTCCTCGTCGTCCTCCTTCGCCTCGCCTTCGTCCTCGGACTCCTCGTCCACGGCCGGGAGCTCGGGGTCGGGGAGGGCCGCGACAGCCCGCACGGCAACGTCGTCGCCCTCGCACACCGTGTACGGCTCCCCCACGTGCGTCACGATGCCCGCGACGCTCACCTCCCTTCCGTGATCTGCCGCGTCGAGCTCTGCCAGCCCGGACATCCTGATCCTGACGCGGGGCAGGCGCGAGCGCAGGAGGCTGCCCCCAGACCCCTTGTCCTGCACCTCCAACGATGCCGCCACGCAGCGCAGCGCCACGGCCGCGACCTCCACCGCCCACGGCGTGCCCTCGGGGGCCAGGCCGGCCACGGCGCGGGCCTGCTCCTCGATGCGCCCGGGCTCGCACGAGAGCTCTGCCAGGAGCTGCCGCTCTGCCGTGCGGACGATGACGTCGCCCGATGACGTGCCCAGGGCGTCGCGCGCCTGCTGGAGCAGGGTGCCGAAGCGGGGCACGAAGGAGGCGAGGAGGGAGGCGGCGGCCTCGCGCGCCGCGGCGGGCTTGGAGGCCCTGAAGAGGAGGGAGCCGCGGCCGTCGTCGGGCGCGTGGGCGCACTGCCGGACGCGCATCACGGGGCAGGCGCGGGTGCCGCCGCCCATGTCGTCCGCCGCGTCCGTGCCCGCCGCCGGCCAGCGGTTGACGGCCACCTCGGGGACGCTGGCGCCGACCTCGTCGCCCGCGGCCTGGCCCTCGAGTCGGCCGATGGCGGCGTGCCGCGCGTGCGCAAAGAGCCGGCGGTCGGAGGCGTCCTTGATGCGCTGGGCGCGCACCGCGACGAGGGAGCCGAGGGGGGCGTCCCGCAGCACGGCCCAGGCGCCCGCGGCAGCGGCGTTCCAGCAGCTCACGCGGACGGCGCCGGAGGAGTCCGCGACCTCGAAGGTCATAACCAGCGGCCACGCGGCGTCGGCGCCCGGCGCGGCGAAGCTGTGGGGGTGCTGCACGCGCAGGAGGCGGCCGACGATGAGGGGCGCGGGGCTGCCCTTTGGCCGCCTCGTCGACGTCATCGCCCGCTGCAGCACCGCGGTGATGGGCTCTACCTCCTCCTCCCACTCCTCGAGCTCGTCCTTCGGGGGCGCGGGGGCCGCGGCGGCAGCCTCCGCGGTGTCCCTGGCGCGCTTGGCCGCACGGCCCTCCGCGCCGGCCTCGAGCTCGTCGTCGTCGTCGTCGCCGCCGTCGTCGGCCGTCGCTGCCTTGTCAGACGGCCCGGCCTCCGTCGCGGCGGCGGCCTGTCCCTCCTTGGCGCCTTCCTCTGTCGCGGCGGCGTCGGCAGTGCCGGGCTGAGCCGGCGGGGCCGTGATCGGGGCCCTCCAGGCCACAGGAACGCCGTGGCGGAACTTCCTGCCGGTGAAGGTGAGCACGAGGCCCCATGGGCCGCTCCTCCCCAGCTGGGGCGGGCTGCCGCGCACGCACGCCGCGGAGAGCGTCTTGACCACGACGCCTAGCTCCCGCACCAGCTGCTCTGCCATGAGCGAGCGCACCCCCGAGGGGGAGCGGCCGCTCTGCAGGTGCAGGGCCACCACGGCCCGGGACTGCTCGTCCGGCACGACGCGCACGGGGGCGGGCCCCCCCCCCTCGTCGTCGGACCCCAGGGCCACAGGCGTGTCCCGCCCCTCCCAGCCTGGCCCGGCCTCGGCCGCCAGTGCCGCTGCGACGGCCCTCGCGGCCCTGACCGCGCCGAGCACGGCCGCGGTGGCGGCCGCCCACTCCTCCCCGCGCAGCTTCACCCCGACCGCTTCGGTCAGCACCGCCTCCCCCGCCGCGTCGGCCGCGTCCAGCAGGGCCAGGTCGGTCCCCTCCTCCCTCCGCACCAGCCCCAGCCCGTCGGTGACGAGCCCTGCGCCCATGCCGCGGGTCACAAACGCGGCGTGGTGCGCAAACCGCGGCACCGTCTGCATCAGGTCATCGTTCTCCAGGTCCACGCCCAGCCGGCGGGAGCCCAGGACGGGGCCGAGCCTGCGGGCCTCGGACGGGCTCGAGGCGGCGTCGTTCATGGAGTCGCACATCGCTGCGAGCCTCGGCTGGCTCGGCGTCACCACGCGCGGCACCCCGGCCGGCTGGGACACCCCCGAAATCACGATGGCCCTGGACCCTGTGGTGCTTACAACCACGTGCCGCGCAGCCGTCACGCCCAGTCGCATCCCGGGCGCCACAATGCCGCTGGCAACAAGCCCATTCAAGCTCGGGTGAAGCGTGGCCCATCCCTGCGAGCGATGACACGGCATACGGACCGAGGTAAGGTGAGCGTGCCGCACACGAGGCCGCGATCTCACGACGACGGCGAGGCGCCGGCGAGCGCGGGGCGGTGGGGGGCTCGGGCGGAGGCTCTCACCGACCAACCGTGCCTGGCCTCGCCGGCGCTTGAGGCCGGCGGGACGTACAGGAGCACGTCAAACTGGCTGACGGTCTGCACGTTCGTGCGCCCGCCAAAGCTCGCAAGGGCGGGGGCGGCCTTGTCGAGCGGGGTGAGGCCGAGGGCTCGGGCTGTAGTTTGGTCCGAGACGCCTGCGGGAACGCGGGCAAGGCACGGGAACGACGCGTTGTGCTCCAGCCGCCGCAACGGGCGCACTCATATTCAAATTCATGGCACGAGCCGGGCACCAGGCCCCGGGGCAGGGGCACGGGTGGTATGCCAACGGCGGCAAGCTCACTCCGAGTGATGCTCAGCACCACGGCATCCACGCCAGAGACCACCCCATTGGGCAGCACCTGCACGAGTGGCCTCGCCATGTGGGGCCGGGTTCGTCCCGCCCGGGGCGCTGTGGGGCACTCCAGGGCGAGGGCGGCGATGTGGTAGAGCACCGAGCAACCGCCAAAGCCTTTGCGGCGGCTGGGTTGGTGTCACGGCCATCGGCCCCGCAGCTGGCACACCCTCACCCACCGGTGTCACCAGGCACTCCCGTGCCTCGAGCTAGCACGATTCATTCGCCCATCATGGACGGCGGCGCACGGTACGAGTACGGCGCTCGCGCCCACGAAGACGAGGGCAGCGACGATTCCCAGGGCACGTGAGACATGCCGAGCCGCGCAGCTCGCCGCCTGGCCGATCGGTGGCTCAAACGGCCGCCAGGGCTTGCGCACGACAGCGTCTTGCGGCGGCGCCGACGAGCGCGGGGCGCGATAGCAGGGCCGGGATCTGGGCCGCACGTGCGGGCTGGCGTCTTGCCCCTCGGGGCTGGCGCTGAGGCTGGCTCACGTCGCACGCGACAGACGGCCCCTGCTTCCTGCACCGCAGCGAGTTGTCAGAGGAGGACAGCACGTGGATCTCGTGGTTCTGCGCGCTCAAGGGGAACGAGTTTTTCTGCGAGGTCGACGAGGGGTACATCCAGGACGAGTTCAACCTTACGGGCCTCGCCACGATGGTGCCGTACTACGACTATGCGCTTGACACCATCCTGGACATCGACACGGCGCTGGACTCGCTGTCCGAGGAGCAGCAGGAGATGGTCGACTCGGCAGCCGAGCTCCTGTACGGCCTCATCCACGCCCGGTTCATCTTGACCGCGCGCGGGCTGAACGCCATGGCGGCCAAGTACGAGGATGTGACGTTTGGGCGCTGCCACCGGGTGTACTGCGAGGGGCAGCCGATGCTGCCGGTCGGGCGCTCGGACACGCCCCGCAAGTACGGCGTCACGCTGTACTGCCCGCGCTGCAACGACGTCTACTACCCCAAGAGCAGGAGGCACGGCAAGATCGACGGGGCCTACTTCGGCACCACGTTCCCTCACCTGTTTCTCCTCACGTTTGCCCAGCTGGTGCCCGGCCCGCCCACGGACACGTACGCGCCGCGGATCTTCGGGTTCCGCATCTACACGGGGCTCGACCGCGACGGGAAGCCGGTCATCCGGGACGTGGCGCGCGCGGCGGCGCGCGCGGCGGCGGCGGCGACGGCGGGGCAAGCGGGGGCGGCGGCGGCGGGCGAGGTCGGCTACCAGGCTGCGGCGGCTGCGGAGGACGCCGTCGTGGACGGCCTTGGCACCCACGGGCCGGGCACCGCGAGGGCGGCGGGCCACATCGCGCACCTGGCCGCGCTGGAGGACGTGGTCGGGGCGGAGACGGCGGCGTCCAAGGCCGGGCCGCCCGTGTCCCTCCCGGAGGCGCTCCGGCTGGCGAGGGACTGTAGCACGGGGGTCAGGATAGGGGCGGCCAGCACGGCAGCGACGTCGGGGGCCGGCGGCGTGGCTGACGCGCTGGCGCCCGCTGCCGACGCTGCCGCCGTGCTGATCGGGAACGAGATGGTCAGGCCGGGGCTGGACATGCACCTCATCATGAGAGCGGCCGCCAGGGGCGCCGCGGGGGCCGGCCGGCCGGCGGACGACGGTGCCGGCGACGTCCCCGCCGCAGGGGATGAGTAGCGGCCACGTGTGTCAGCCGCCCGGGGCATGGTGTGGCTGACAGCGGACGGGGCGTGAGAGCCGAGCCCCGTGGCGCCCGTGCGGGCGCGAGGCACCCGCGTTTCAATATCGGCCCGTGACTGAAGGCAGCGCTAGATCGAGCGCGCTGTGCGAGGCGCCGCCAGCCGCACGCAAGCACACAGAGAGAGAGAACGAATGCAGGACGGGCAGCCGCTCGTCAGAGCCGGGGCAGCTTCGCTCAGCCGGATCGGCCGGCGGCGGGCTGGGCCATCAAGTGGCCCTGCTTTGCCCGCCGACGGCGTCATATCCCGGCCGGAGCACATGTCAGCTGCCCCCTGGCCGCGTCCGCCGATGAGGTGCCGTCGGTGCCAGCCGGGCCGAAAGCCCCGCCCCCCAACCTTCCGCTCACGCGGAGGCAGGCGGGCGAGGCGCGGCCCGGTCAGCGGTCACCGACGGCCTATCCTCAGGTGCTCCGCGAGCGCACGTCGTCGACGCCGCCCATGCGAGGGCGCCTGCGGCCGGAGGGAGCCCTCCAGCCGCTTCCTGAGCCGGCGCCGCCGCCGCGGCCCGCTCCGCCGCCGCCGCCGCCACCACCACCGCCGCCGCCGCCGCCGGGCCTCTGCCCACGCCCGGGCCCGCGCCCGTCGTCGGGCCGGTTGAAGGTCTCGCCGACGCCCCTGATGTTCGATGTCCGACGTCCGGCGTTGGGCTGCGGGAACAAGAACAAGCACGCGTTCAAAAGCTCGAACGGAGCTTCATCCAGTGCCGGGGAGCGCGCCGCTGGCGCTGGGACGGGCAAGAGCCGCCACAACACTCACATCGCAGCAGCTCATCGCGAACAGGTACACCACCGACACGATGGACCAGAAGACGTTCGCCCAGAACGCGAGCGAGCAGCACGATGCTGCCATCGACTCCTTGCGCTCCACCACGTTGCCTGCGGGCGGGAATGGCACCGGAGCCGCCACGTTGGAAATATTCGATGCCACGACCCCCGAGCGGGCGGGCCTTCAGGCGGCCCTTGCACTCACCGGTAGAGTCAATGAAGGTCGGCATGGCCGACTGCCCCGAGAACAGCGGCCGTTACGACCTGTGGGGTGTCCTTGGGGCCGGGCAAGGGCGGAGAGCAGAGCTCACAACGCTGGCAGCGTGGAGCGAGCGAGTGCGCCCGTTCCCCACAGGTGCCGAGCGGCAGCACCGTCGCCCTCACCATGGAAGGTGTCATGATGCCGCCGCCGGTGCGCAATCCCGGCGTAGGCAGGGTCGCAGCGGTGATTGGGGACGGTAAGGTTGAAACGCCCGTTTGTTGCTGGCACTGCTGACTGTGCGGCTGCGCAAGACCAGCTCACTGTCTGGAGTGTGATCTTGCTGGTCCCGCAGACAGCGCCCTTGCCAGAGTCCTTGCGGAGCTTTCAACGGCAGGACGTCCCGAGGTGAGAGAACCTGTTGGCGGCGGTTGGTTGCGGCTAGCCTCCGCACACGCGTTCTGCGGCCCCAGAGCATCGCACGGCGAATAAAATTCACTCTTGGCTGTGCTCTTGTGCGCCGAAACGTGCCCTGCAGGACGCTGCTGCGCCGCACGGGAGTGGTGTTGCGGGGCTGGAGTCCCCGGAACGCCGCCACGCTCGCCTCCCTCGCCGGTCTGACGCACAGCCTTCTGATCCCGCGCGAGGCTCACATGAGTCAACGCCCCCGCGCAAGGCAAGGGCGCCCGTCTTCGAGTCGGAGGAGCAGCAGCACGAGGTCGAGCGCCAGCGCTTCGAGGAGGCGCTCGGCTGGCTGCACCGGGAGCGGGAGGATGACGCCGAGGCAGAGCGAGAGCGCGTGGTGCGGCTGCGCAGGGAGGCTGCGCATCTCGCGGACTCGGCCCGGCATCGCAACTCGAGGGTGCAGCGCGAGCGGGAGGAGCAGCGCGCGGCCATGGCCGCGGAGGTAGACCGCGCCCTCGTGACCGCGGCGGCGGCGCAGAGGGAGGCCGTGGCCGCGCCGGGCGCGCCGCGGGGCCGCGGTGTGCTCGTGGCGCGGGAGACGAACGCTGGGAGGAGGAGCGCCAAGCCGCGGGTGCCTGTGCAGAGCGGGCGGAGAGCGCGGGCCAAGCCGAGGCAGCGCAGGGCACTGCGGGCCGCTCCCGACGGCGGCGGCGAGGGGGAGGGGGAAGAGGAGGAGGGGGCCGAGGAGGAGGCGGCCGGTGCCGGCGGGGAGGGCAAGGACGACGAGTATGGGTGGGAGGACGCCGGACCCCACGCCCCGGCACCGGCACCGGGCGCCCAGGGCAGGCGCGCGGGCGCGAGCCGCAGCCGCGGGGCGTCCAGGGCGCGGGCGGGGAGCGCCGGGGGGGCGGAGCGCGCCCGCGAGGGGCGGCGGGGGGCAGCTGGCGCTGTGGCGGTCCCGGCCGCCGCCGGCCGTTCCCGGCCGCGCTCCAAGGCCCTGGGCGGGCGCTCGAGGGAGGACATTCGGCGGATGCTGGACGAGCAGAAGCGACGGGCAAAGCGGGATGCGCTGGCCAGCCGGGGCAAGGCGGAGGCCGAGGCCAAGGCCAGGGCCGAGCGGCTCGCGACCGTCGATCGGGAGGCCCGAGCAGCGCTGCGGGCGGCAGTGCAGAAGGCTCCCAAGGCGGCCGGGCGGGTCGGGGCGCCGGCCGCGCAGCGCCGGCAGCGTGCCAGAGCGGCGGTTGCGGTCAGGAGAAGAGGCAGGGCGAGGGGGGCGGCCCCGCCCGCGGCCGCAGCGGGGGGGGACGCGGGTGCCGGGCCGGCGGGGGCGTCGGCGGGGCAGCCGGGGCCCGACGTGCGCAGCGAGGGTGAGGAGCGAGGCGGCGAGGCCGTGGGCGAGGACTGGGGCGCCTGGGGCAGCGCCAGCCAGGGGGAGCTGCCGCCCCCCAGCGAGGCGGGCAGGCAGATACGCGGCTGGCAGCCGGAGGCGGGGCAGGGCCCGGAGGCGGATGGGATGGCAGCCGCCGCTGGATCGCACCGTGAGCCCGAGTCGGTCGAGTGGGGGCCTGGCGACGTCGACACCAGCAGAGCCAGCCTGAGCCGCGGATCAGGGGTCGAGTGCGCGAGCCCGCACGACGGCGGCTGGGCAGGGGAGCGCTCCGACACGGGCATGCACGAGGAGGGAGGAGGGCGGCGGGAGCCCGGGAGTGCCGACGAGAGGGCGTACGAGGAGGAAGCGGGGCAGTGGCAGCCGGAGCAGGACGGGGATCGCCAGCCGTGGGGCGACGCCCGGGATAGCCCTGGCAGGAGCCAGCGGCAGTCTCAGGCGCAGCTGGCAGCGGCGCGGGCCTCTGCCGCCCTGCCCTCCTTCCGGCCGGCGGGCGACCAGCCCCTGTCAGGGTCGGCGCAGCGCTTCGGCCACGAGGACGTGAAGGACGCTCCCGGCCGAGCCGCCATGTATCGCGGTGAGCGGTCGCCCGCACGGCACGAGCCCGAGGCAGCCGCCCCCCCCGCCGGCGCGCACTCTGAGTTCTCGGGGATCGACCCGGCCCTGCTGGAGGCGGCCATGGGCGACGACGACGACGCGCTGGAGGCACGGGCGGCGGCCCTGGACAAGCTCGTCGAGGCGGTGGAGCTGATGCGGGAGCAGCTGGAGTCGAAACGGGCCGAGGCAAGGGACCGACGGTCGCAGTCCGGCTCCCCCGCCCGCCCGAGGGACCGGGCTGCGCACGACGGTGAGGCAGGGGCCGGCCAGGGGCTGGGCATGGGCGCCTGGCCGGGCGACGGGCCCGCGCCCCGCGTCCCGCAGACGCCCCCCCGGTCCCCAGCGAGGGTGCTCGGCGACTTTCAGCCCGCCACGCCGGGCAGCGCAGGGCGCGGCGGGCGCGGGCGCGGGGGCCGCAGCGACGACGGAGCCAGCGAGACGAGCGACGGAGCCGCGGGCGCCGAGTCGGAGGACAAGGGGTGGGACATGCTTGACGCCGAGGAGGTGCCGCCGTCGCCGGTGCGCGGTGGCGGCATGGCGACGACGCTGGCGCGCGACCCGGAGCCCGGGAGCGGTCGGCCGACGCCGGAGCGGGATGCCGGGGGTCCTCACCGCGGTCCGGGCGTCGTGGGCGGCGCCGGGGACGCGGCAGTCCGGGCGGCGGCGGGCGGCCTCGGCGACGGCGAGGCCGACGGGCGGACACCAGGCCCGCGCCCGGAGGAGGGGCCAGCTGCCGGGGGCGTCGCGCAGGTGTCAGAGCCCGGCTCGCCCGACTATAGCGACGAGGCGAGCGGGGCGCGCGGCCGGTCCGGCCGTGATGCCGCCCGTGACGAAGGACCATGGGAGGAGGAGGACGGGTACGGGGAGGAGGAGGAGGAGGAGGGCGACGACGGGTACGGAGCCGCCGAGGGGCGCGACACCGAGCACGACGGGCTGAGGGCGGCAGAGGCCCTGGCGGACGCGGCGGTGGTCGCGGGCCGCGCCCGTGCGGCGGCGGCGGGCGTGGACGACGCCGAGTCCCTCGGGAGCCACGGCGAGCCGAGGAGCTCGGGCGGCACGGACGACGCCGATGCGGACCCCGTGCCCCCTGCCCTGGACGGCTCCGGGGACGGGATGTCCGCACGGGAGGCCCTCCGGCGGCTCGAGCTGGCCGAGGCGGCGAGGCAGAGGGAGGCGGACGACCGGCGGGAGGCTGTGGCGAGGGCGGACAGTGAGGCGGCCGACGCGGAGCGACGCCGCGCCGAGCAGAGCGCGGCCGTCGCCGCCGCGGAGGAGGCCGCCAAGGCCATGGTGCAGGACGTCATCGACCGCCACTCCCTGGAGCGCCGGGCGCGGGAGGCGTATCCTGACAGCGACAGCGTGGACCAGCTGCCGTCGCTGCGGGACCCAGCGGACCCCATGGCACGGATCCGGGCCCAGGCCGCGCTGCGCCGCCTTCAGAGGCTCCAGGACGAGGATGCCGGGGCCAGGGCCGCGGGCCCGGGGCGGGTTAGCCCCGAAGCCAGGGAGGGCTCGACGCCCGGAGCGGACGACAGCCCGCAGTGGAGCGGCGGCGCCGGCGCGGAGGCCGAGGGTTTCGCCGCCGAGGAGGACGACGACGCAAGCTTCGATGACGAGGAGGGCGAGGACCAGGAGGAGGAGGGCCAGGAGGAGGAGGCGGAGGAGGGGGATGAGGAGGTGGATGAGGGGCCTGGCAGGGGGGCTCGCGACGACAGCGGCAGCATTAGCAGCCGCTCGAGCATGGACGGCGGAGCCCCCGAGGTGCCCCAGGGCGGCGCGGACAGCGGAAGGGGCAGCGGTGCCGGGTCCTCCCCGTCGTCCTCCCGGCGTGACAGGAGCCCGAGGGAGCTACACCACGCCCTGCTGGAGGCCGTGGAGCACGTGGACCGCATCGGGCAGGCCGACGCGGCGCTGGAGGCCATGCGCGCGCAGGCCCTGGCCTCCCAGGCGGAGGAGGAGCGGCGGCACATGGCAGCGTCCTGGGCGGCACAGCAGGCAGAGGCGGCGGCCGCCGCGGAGCTGCTCGCCGCCAGGGAGCAGCTCGCCGCGGCAGCGGACCTCGGGGCGCTCGAAACCGCGGCAGAGCTCGAGGAGGGGTTCCGGGAGGCGGTCGCGGCGCAGAAGCAGCGCGCGGACGCGGCCGAGGCGGCGCTGCGGGCGGGGCGGGCGGTGGAGTCGGGCGTGCAGACGGACGACAGGCCCGCGTGGGCCGCGCACGACCACGGCGTGCAGACGGACGCTCCGCGGACCGACGCCGCGTGGACCCAGACGGCGGGGGTGAGCGTGGGGGTGGGGGGCGACGGCCCCGCGCGAGGAGAGCTGCCGGCCGCCTTCCCCTCGGCCCGCCCCGCCGACGGCTTCCCCACCGCGCCGCCCGCCCGCGCCGGCCACGCGGGTGCGCCGTCCATGCGCTCCTTCGCGTCGTCGGGCGGCTATTCCTTCCGCTTCGACGACGACGACGCGGACGACGACGGTGAGGGCGAGGCCGCCGCTGCGCAGCCCGCCGGGCGACCCCGCCACTCGACCCGGTCCCCCAAGCTGGGCCCAGGCGGCCGGGACCCCGCCGCGGCGTCCAGCCCCGGCATGGCCGGCTACTCGACCTCCTTCCTCTCCCTCCCCGGCTACGACTCGCGGCCCGGGGCGGCCGACAGCGTCATCGACGAGGTCGCCGAGGCCGCGGAGCGCGACTCCCGGCGGTCCAGCAGCGGCTCCGACATCCCCGACGAGGGAGTGGTGGTCCTCGTGCCCCGGTCGGAGGGCGATACGTCCGGCGGCGAGATCGCTGACCAGGCGAGCGTCGCCCGCGCGGCGTCCGTGCTCGACGAGTCGGCGGTGCCGGACGACGCCCCCGCCGCCCCGGCGGAGGAGGGCGGCCGCGGCCGCGGCGGCGCGTCTCCCAGGGACGAGGTCGACGACGACGCCCGCTCCCGCAGCGGCCGGTACGGCAGCAGCCTCGCCGACGTCTCCATCGTCACGCAGGTCGAGAACGAGCCGCCGTCGCGCCTGCCCAGCCCTCCCGCGGGGAGGCACCGCCCGACCCTGTCCTCGCCGCTCGGCGCCAGGCGCAGCCTGCACGAAAGCTCTGCCTATTCCATGACCTTTGACGACCCCGAGGACGCCAAGGCGCCCAGCGTCAGGCCGCCCCTGGCCTCGCCCTCGGCTCTGCCCGTCGCGTCGGGCTCCTACTCTATGTCCTTCTCTCGCGCCGGCGACTCCGCGCCCCCGAGCGCGGCAGCCGCGGCGGTCGGGGGCTTTCCTCCCGTGGCCCCGCCGGCAGCGGCGGCCCCGGCCGCCGCCCCGTCGTCCACTCCCGCCGCGCGCGCCCGCAGGGCGGTGCAGGCCCGCCTGGAGGCTGACATGGCTCTCCTGGACGCCCAGGAGGAGGCGCTGGAGCAGCAGCGGCGCGGGGACGAGGCCGCGGTGGCGCGGGGCCCGGGCGCGAGCCGAGCCATGGCCAAGCTCGCGTCCGGTCACGAGGCGCTGGTGCGCCGCCTCGGCAAGAAGCGCGAGGCGGCCTACGCCCGGGCCCTCAAGGCAACCAGGGCGCTCGAGGGCGTGTCGGGGCCAGGGGAGGCGAGCGTGTCGTCATCGACGTCCTCTCTCGCCCTGTCCGCGGCGAGCGCCCCCGCAGCGGTGCCGGCCGACGAGGCGGTGGGCCGACTCGCCGACGCCGTTGACGACTTTGCCGGCACCGGGGCCGCACACGCGGCGGCAAGCGGGGCGGGCCGGGGCGGGCGCCCGGTGGCAAGGCTGGAGGACGCGCCAGTGGTGGTTGCGCTCATCGAGGCTCTGACACGGGCGCTCAACGGAAGCGCTTCGTCACCCGCCCAGGCGGCCGCGCCGGCTGACCACGCCACGGCCCCCTTCCCGGCGCAGCACCACGACGGGGACGAGGGCGACCAGCCCGAGGAGGGCGAGGACGAGGCCGAGGTCGAGGACGAGGGGGACGACGAGGGGGGCGGTGTTCCGCCCCGGGACCGGCACAGCGCGGTGCCGGCCCCGCCTGCCCTCGCCGGCGGCTCGCCCGGCGCGGCCGCCTCGGCGGGGGCACCGGCCGACGCCTCCGACGACGCCTCGGACGGCGGATACGACGACGACTTCGTGGACAGCGGCTCGGTGGCGGACGAGTCCATCCCCGACGAGGTGTCGTCAGAGCGCTCGGAGGAGGACGAGCAGCTGGTGTCGGCATCCCTGGGCGCTGACACGCTCGCCGCGCTCCGCCGGTCGGCGAGCCAGTCAAGCACCGCCGAGCAGGGCGAGGCGAGCGCCGCGGAGGCAGAGGCAGCGGCTGAGGCCGAGCAGCGCGCCGCATGGGAGGAGGAGGAGGCACGTCGGGCCGAGGCCGAGCAGCGCGCCGCAGAGGAGGAGGAGGAGGCACGTCGGGCCGAGGCCGAGGCAGCGGAGGCGGCCGCGCGCAAGCTCGCGGACGAGGAGGCCGCCGCGGCAGCTGCGCGCAAGGCCGGCGAGGAGGCACGGGCGGCGGCCCGCAAGGCCGAGGAGGAGGCAGCCGCCCGCCGAGCCGCCGACGAGGAAGCGAAGGAGGCTTCACGGCTGAAGGAGGCCGAGGAGGCAGCGGAGGCCGCGCGCCAGGCAGCCGAGGAGGAGGAGGCCAGGCAGAAGGCAGCCGCCGACGCCGCAGCGGCGGCTCTCCAGCGCGCAGAGGAGGAGGCGACCCGTCAGGCCGAGGCCGAGGCAGCGGAGGCGGCCGCACGCAAGCTCGCGGACGAGGAGGCCGCCGCAGCGACGAGGCAGAAGGCTGCGGACGACGCGGAGGCGGCGGCCCGCAAGGCCGAGGAGGAGGAGGCCGCCCGCCGGGCCGCCGACGAGGAGGCCAACGAGGCTTCACGGCTGAAGGAGGCCGAGGAGGCAGCGGAGGCAGCGGAGGCAGCGCAGCGGGAGGCCATGGTGGACAGCGTGGCTGACTCCATCCTCGAGTCACTGCTCACTGAGGCTCTGGCAGAGGTGCCCGCCGCCTCGCAGAGCCGGGGTCCCGTGCCGGCGGACGACGCGGGTGCCGTCGATGAGCCGATTGAGGAGGAGGCCGAGGAGCCCGCAGCAGGGCCGGGAGACGAGGCGGACACGGCGGCGGCCGCGGCGGCCGATCAGGATGCCGGGGCCGCTGCCGGCGCCGGCACAGCGTCAGCGGACGCGCCCCACGACGAAGCCGACGACGGGTCCTCGCCCGAGGCCGTCGCCTCGGCGCTGGCCGACGGCATGGTCGCCGACGCGATGGCGTCGCTCGCGGCGGTGCAGCAGGAGCGACGCCGGGCGAGCAGAGCCGAGGTCTTCCCGGCTGGGGACCCGTCCGTGGCGCTCCGGCGCGACGGCAGGCCCCGCGCGCGCAGCCCCGGCCTCCCCCGCCCCAGCCTTCCCACCGTGATGACGTCAGACCTGGCGCCGATGACGCCCCCCAGGTCAGGGGCCTCGTCGCTCTCCCCCCGGCCGTCCGCGGGCTCCGCCGGCTCGGGTAGCCCCAGGTCGCCCCGGGGGCGGGAGGACGAGGCACCCTGGGCGGTCGGCCGCCAGAGCCCGGGGGCGAGCCCGGAGCCCCACACCCGCGGCATCCTCGCGTCGCCCAGCCCGCCCCGGTCGTCCCTCCTGGGGGACCTCCCCTCCCTCGGCGGCGGTCCCGGCCTGCGGAGCCGCGGCGGCGGCGGCGGCGGCGGCGGCCTCTCCTCGGTGGACGAAACCGCGACGGCGCCGCAGCCCGACGCCCTCGCGGCATCGCTGTACGACTTCGGGCCCGAGCCCGCGGCGTTGCCGAGCCCGGCGGGGACCGCCCCCGCGCCCCCCCCCGGCGCGTCCTTCGAGCCCACCGGCGGGCCGATCGAGCCGTCCGCCGCCGAGGTGCGCGGAGTCCGCCGGGAGGCGGCGGCGGCGGCCTGGCGGGAGGAGGCCGGCGAAGTGGTCGACGGGGCTCTGCGCCTCGCCTTCGGGGGCCCTCCCTCCTGCGACGGAGTGGTGCGCATCGACCTGGACGCGCTGGGCGACGACTCTTACCTCCGCATGGAGTCGGACAGGCTGCGGGCGGGCGGCCACGTGCCCGAGGCGGACCAGATCCGTCGCAAGCTCGTCTTCGACGTGGCGGTGGCCGCGCTGCGGCGGGCGGCGGCGGGCAGCGCCACCGCGCGGCTCGCCCTCGCGCGGGGATCCTCCACGGTGGAGGTCTCCCGAGCCGTGGTGGACGGTGTGAGGCGCAGCGTCGCGGACGACGCGGCCGGCGCCAGCGTGGGGCCGGCGGCGGCGCTGTCGTGGGGGAGGCGGACCGCGGAGCGGACGGCGCAGAGCGCCCTGGACCAGTGCCGCGCCCGGCCGGGGGTCGGGGACCCGCGGGGGGAGGACGCCCCCATGGAGGAGGCGCTCGGGTGGGTGTGCTCCGACGTGGGGGACGGCGTGGTGCGCGCCGTGGCGCAGGACGCGGCCGAGGCGCTGCTGGACGCGCTGGAGGCGAGGCGGCGGTCGCACCTGCTGGAGCCGTACACGTGGCGGCTCTGAGGCGCGGTGGCCGGCAGCGTCACCGAGCGTGGGAGAGCGTGTGCTCGTTTGAGAGAGTGAGCGCCACCGAATGACGCGGCTGCGCGATGCAATCGGCTCGGTTCCGGCCCGCGGCGGCCACGCACCGCGCCCGGCCGGTGCGCCCTGGAATGCTCGGTCAGCGCCTGCCCTTGCGCCCGCCGGTGCGGCCCTTGCTGCCCATGTTCGAGCGCTTGCCGGCGTCCGCCTCGTCCGCCTTGGAAGCGGCGGCGGCCGCGGCGAAGCGCGCCGCGGCCGTCGCCCTGGCGTCCAGGCTGGTGTCGAAGGACCCGGCGCCCTGGGTGCCGCCGTGCTCGAGCGACACGCCCTTGCCCTTGCGGCGCTGCCTGCCGCGCTTCCCCCGCATGCTCTTGGGGATCCAGCGCTCCGGGTCGAGCCGCGCGACGGCCACGCCCATCTTCGCGGCCTCGGCCTTGAGGGCGGAGACGTGCTCCTCGCGCTTGCGGCGGCGGCGCCGGACGATGGCCTCCCTGGACTTGCCGCTGCGTGCCTCGGCGTCTGCCGGCGCCGTCGCGCCGACGTCCATCTCGCTCTCGGTGTCGTCCTCGTCCGCATCCCCGCCGGCGCCGCTGCTCGCGGCCGCAGCGGCCGCCCCGGCCGCCGTGGCGTCCTCGTCGTCGTCGACCGACGACGTGAGGGGCGGCCCGCCGGCTCCCGACGCCGCCGGGGCCGCGTCGGCCTCGCCGTCCTCGTCGGGCGAGGGGATGCCCGCCCCCAGGAGAGCGTCGACCGCCGCGTCGTCGTCCTCCTCCTTGCTCTCGGAGGCGCCGGCGAGCCGCTGCGCCTCCTCGATGGCGGCCGTGCCGTCCCAGGCAGAGCCGGCGGTGGCGGCATCGACGGCGAGGCATGCCAGGGCGCGGGCCGCGCCTTCGAAGAGACCCGCGACGGCGTGGCGGGACGCCGCGGGGCCGCTCTCGGGCCCGGGGGCGCGGGCCCTGGGGGCGAGGGCTGCGGCGTCGGCCGCGGCGCGGAGGGCGACGGCGGCGCCACTCTCGGCCGCGGCGGCGTCCGTGCCGGCGGCGGCCTTGGCCGCAAAGTGGGCGCTCAGGGCGGCTGCGAGGGCCAGGGGGGCGGCGCCGGCGCCCTCCACCGTGGCCCCCTCGGTGCCCGAGGCGGCGGCCATGGCTGTCCTCGCGCCGTCGAGGGCGGCGGTGGCGTGATCCTCGGCGGCGGCGAGGAGCCCGGCGTCGCCGCTGGCGCGGGCGGCGGCGAGGCGCGCGGCGACGACGACGGGGATGGCTGCGGCGGCCGGGGGCGCGGCGGGCATGGCTAGGGTGCGGGCGGCGTCGGCGTGCGCCCCCGCCGAGCGCTGCAGCTGGGCGAGGGCGAGGGTGACGAGGAGGGGTCCGCCGTCGAGCGAGGCGGCCGGGGACGGGCCGGAGAGGCCGCTCCGGTCCCCGCGGCCGGCGGAGGCGTCCCGCGCGGCGTCGACGGCGGCGGTCCAGTCCTCGGGCGAGGCGGCCTTGGCTGCCTCAGCGAGGATGGGCGCCGCGGCGGCGAGGACGAGGGCTGCGTCGGCCGAGGCCAGGACGCCGCCGAGGCCTCCTCCGGCGTCCTTAGCGTCGCGGGAGCGCTTTCCCGCGCTGCCGACGGCGTCACGGGCGGCGAGGGCGGCCCGGGCGGCGGGGGAGGTGCCCGCGCCGGGCGCCACGGCGTCGAGGAGGTCGGCGGCGGTGGCGGCGTCGGTGGCGCGGGAGAGTGCGGTGAGGGCGGCGGCGCGGGCGGCGCGGAGGGCGGCCGCCTGTGACGCCGTGACGCGGGGCACGGCCTGGGCGACCTCCCCGGGGGCGGCGGCGGCGGAGGAGGAGGGGGAGGAGGCCGCGGCGGCGGCGTCGGCGGGGTCGGCGGCTGCGAGGGCGAGGGCCGCCTTGACGGCCCGGAGGCCGGCGAAGAGGTCGGGGCCGCGGGCTCCGCCGATGGAGCGGGACCGGGCGGCGAGGACGCCGACCTTGGCGATGGCCGAGGTGGCCTCGTCGGAGGAGGCGCCTGCCGCGAGGGCGCTGGAGTGCTCGGCGTCGGCGACGAAGCCGAGGGTTCCGAGGGCAGCGGCCGCCTGGGCGCGGAGGAGCGCGCAGGCCTCCTCGGCCTCCTCCTCCGTGGCGCCCATCTCGAGCTCCGAGTCCTTGAGGCGGCGTGCGGCGTCGCCCATGGCCGCGGCCGCGCCCACGGGTCCGAGCGCGACGCCGGTGCGCCCTGACGCCGCGTTGAACTGCAGCTCCGCGTCCCTGCCGTCGGCCTGCTTGCCGGCCGCGGCCTCGAGGGTCGAGGCCACCAGCGCCGCGCGGGACCCCGAGGCCGAGGCCGCGCCGCGCCCGGCGAGGCTCAGGGCCGCCAGCACGTTGCCGCTGAGCTCCACCGTGTCAAGGTCGTCGCCGGCGCGAGTCGTCAGCGCCGCGTACGCCTCGGCGGCCAGCTTGGCCGTCTCCCGGGCCTCCGCCACCGCCTCCGTGGGCTCAGAGAACGGGCTGCTCCTGGACGACACGTTCTCCGCCATCCGGAACCGCGCCTGTGCGGCGAGCACGAGGAGCCTAGGGTCTGACGACCCCGCCGCCGCCCGGAGCACGTCCCCCAGCCGCCCGGCGCGGTACATGGCGTACGCCTCGTAGAAGACGACTCCCGCCCTGGCGGCCTTGGGCACCTTGGCGCAGAACTTGACGCACTCGGCGAACCTGCCGTCGTTCGCGAGCAGGAAGGCGTGGCATGCCACCAGGTCCGCGTCCTCGGGGTGCGCCGCGACCACTGCGAGCGGTGCCGCATCACGCACACACACGAGGGGTTGAGCGTGGGGCGGCCTGCCGCGCGGGCGCCGGGGCAGAGCGGCCCACGTTGCGGTTCTGGAGGCTCACGGCGTGGCGCAAGCTTGGACGCGCGGTCGAACGCCTCCCGACGGATCAGGTGGAACAGCTCCGCAACCTCCGCCGGCGACGCCATCAGCGACGAGGCGTGGGGCCGCGAGTGGGAGCCCTGCAGCCGCGGCCGTGATTTTTGGCCTGGCAGAGTCGCTCCGGGACGTGCTGCTGCCCTGCGCGCCGTGGGCCGGCCCTCCCCCGCGGCGGCCACTCGGCGATCGTCCCTCACCCGTCCCGCCCAGACAAAGGACCCCCGCGATGCTCGCTCGCGCTACCATCGCCGCCAGGGTGAGCGCCGCGCCGCCGGCAATCCGCGAAGTCGTCGTGCGTCGTCGTACGCCGCTGACGCTCCCCTGCTCGCCGCCAGGCGGGCGCTACCGGCCGGATCCGGCCCGCCGCGTCGAAGCAGGATGTGCCGTCATCTACAGTCCAGGGCGTGCGGCGACGGTCTCGGCGGCTCCGGGCTGGCGCGAGGCTTGCCCTGCAAGTGGCGGGAGCCCTGGCACGGGGCTGCGCGGTCCGCGGCCTCGCCAAGCTCAGAGCGGGCCGCTCGTCTCAGGACACCAGCGAGGCATGTGTACCATCCGCGGCGATCCTGGCCACGGGGAGGCGCGCGCCGCTGGCCTGCGGCGAAGCCGCGTGCGGGGCGCTCCGGTGCCGGACACGTCACGCTCACGCGTGCCGAAGGCCCAGCACCCTCGACGGCCCGAGCCCGGGAGTTCCGCCCCCGCCTTTGCATCCTTGCCCTGCTCCTTCCCGCGCCACTGCCATCCCACCGTCCTCCCGTGCGTCCGCAGGCCGCCGCCACGATGGCGCCCCACCGCTCCGTTTCCAGCCTCGTGACCAGGCTCGCCGAGCTCGTCCCGGAGAAGCAGGCCGAGAAGAAGGCCGTGCTCGCGGCCCACGGCGACAAGGACCTCGGGCCCGTGACGGTCTCGCAGGCCTTTGGCGGCGCCCGCGGCGTGCAGTGCATGATCTGGGACACGTCGCTCCTCGACGCCGAGGAGGGCATCCGCTTCCGTGGGCACACCATCCCCGAGCTCCAGGCCAAGCTCCCCGCCGCGAAAGAGGGCGGCGAGCCCCTCCCCGAGGGCCTCATGTGGCTCCTGCTCACCGGCGAGCTCCCCACCACGGAGCAGGCCAAGGAGCTCACCGAGCTCCTCCACAGCCGCGCGGAGCTCCCCGCCCACGTGGAGGCCACCATCCGCGCCTTCCCCAAGGACATGCACCCCATGACCCAGTTCTCCTCCGCCGTGCTGGCCATGCAGACCGGCTCCAAGTTCGCCAAGGCCTACCAGGACGGCGTCGCCAAGAGCGAGTACTGGCGCTACACCCTCGAGGACGTCATCGACGTGGTGGCCAAGCTTCCCCGCGTCGCCGCCCTCATCTACCGCAACACCTACCACGACGGCACCATCGCGGACTACGACTCCTCCCTCGACTACTCGGCAAACTTCGCCCGCATGCTCGGCTACACCGACCCCGAGTTCGACGAGCTCATGCGGCTCTACCTGACCATCCACTCGGACCACGAGGGCGGCAACGTCTCGGCCCACGCCACCCACCTCGTCGGCTCGGCCCTCTCCGACCCCTACCTCTCCTTCTCCGCCGGCCTCAACGGCCTCGCCGGGCCCCTCCACGGCCTCGCCAACCAGGAGGTCCTCGGCTGGATCCTCGACCTGCAGAAGACCTTCCAGGAGCGCGGCACCGAGGTGACCCCGGAGACCATCAAGGACTTCACCTGGGAGACGCTCAACGCCAAGAAGGTCGTCCCCGGCTACGGCCACGCCGTCCTCCGCAAGACGGATCCCCGCTACTCGTGTCAGCGCGAGTTCGCCCTCAAGTTCCTCCCCGAGAACCCCCTCTTCAAGATCGTCTCCACCATCTACGAGGTCGTCCCCGGCGTCCTCACCGAGCACGGCAAGACCCAGAACCCCTGGCCCAACGTGGACGCCCACTCCGGCGTGCTCCTCACCCACTACGGCATGCACGAGCACACCTACTTCACCGTCCTCTTCGGCGTCTCCCGCGCCATGGGCGTCCTCTCCCAGCTCTTCTGGGACCGCGCCCTCGGCATGCCCCTCGAGCGCCCCAAGAGCCTCACCACCGAGAGCATCATCAAGCGCTTCCAGTGAGCCGCCAGGCGCGCTCCCCGGGCCCCGCGCACCACCCGCCCCCCAGCGACGGGGGCGCGCGCGGCAGCGGCGCGGACGGGACAGAGTCCAGCCTGAGGCCGACAGCGGG